>Ga0315283_10006464_pt1 | contig 10450 bp, 13 predicted proteins | sample YL17G09_0_MG_FD_204541 | JGI IMG/M metagenome (GOLD analysis project Ga0315283, IMG submission 204541) | Sediment microbial communities from Yellowstone Lake, YNP, Wyoming, USA - YL17G09_0 | ecosystem: Environmental > Aquatic > Freshwater > Lake > Sediment | place: USA: Wyoming | collected...
AATTAGACCGAGATGTTTCCGGTTCGAGGAACATTTTATTAAAAAATCTATCCCTACGCTTAGGGTAACGATAATTAATCAGAATTTCTGATTTTTCATTGTTTAAAAAAGCGGAAATGGTATTTACAGATAAAAAAACTGAATATAAGTTTAATGATAGACCTTTTTGTAATTATTCTGATCGAGAAACAACCTATTTAATTCACAAATGCTTTAAATGTGGTTATAAAAATAAAACTGTTGAAAGTAGTATTTGTGGAGGTGGATATGTATCACAAACTGGATTTTGGTGGAAATAAATGGTGCTAAAAATCGGCGTTTGAAATGTAAAAAGGTGTAAAAAAAGCAATTGATCGTTAAACAGCATTATGGTATTGAATTATGAAATGAAATTATAAATATTTTTCACTTATGTTGAGTGAAAAATTAAAAAAGTGAAATAATTTTTTGGAATATCGGATAACTTTATCGAATTTATTCACTTAATACTTCGCTAGTTATTATCATGTTTACTATTTTACATTGTAATTCTATTAGAACTTTTTTACAAAACGGTCTCTCTGGTAAACATCTTGACGGAGTTTTTATTTTCAGGAGAGTTGGATCTGTATCATATCCGAAAAATGTGGTTCCTATATACACCAAATATACTCTTCCCAACGAAGAGCCTAAACCTGTTTCTGGTACGTCTATTAGTCGCAAAGACCTCGAAAAATCTGTTCAAATTGATTGTAGTGAGTCTTTTTTCGGAATTGCAGAATCTAGACCAATCAGAAATGAGCCTCCTCGTATCGTTGGTAAAGAAATCTCATTCGAATCTGCTACTTATCGTAATTTTGACGTAACAGGTCTCACTTTCACACTTGAAAGAGTAAAACCTGTCACCCCAATCGAAGGGGACTTGTTATGCATATTTTTGTCATCAAAAACGTGTGGAAAGAATTATGGTAATAAGAAGTTATATGAAAAACCTGTTGCTGATGCATGGTTCATCGTTTCTGATCAGTACCTCAGGGCTCATACGGCTATTATGTTCGATTACCACGACTCTTTGACGTCTCTTGTTCCAAAAAAAGCCACTCGAGAACAAAAAGATGGGATGATAAAGGAAAAACTGTTTTCTGGAAATAGACTTATGACTAACACGTGGTTAAAAACAAAGTTAGCCTATGAGCATAACTGTGCTGTTTATCCTAGAGAAATTTCAATTGAAGCTTATTGGCATTTAAGGTGTGACAATGCTTCAAAATATTGGGTGGATATTTGGACCGCTCTAGTTCTTATCGCTCGATACGGCGAGTTTCCTTCTATCAAAAATGTACCCAATAATAAAGATGGGTGCTTCCAGCGTACTTCATGGAATTTACCTGAAGGATTTGTGAAAAATCTATTCGAAACTTGCGGTTTTGACTATCCAGGAGAAGAGTCTCAATACAGTGAGGAATTTAGTGATTCGGATACTGAATCTGATTTATGGGGCGACTGTGACGCGTACGGAGGCGATCTTTGCGAGGATTATAATGAGAGAAAACGAGTTTTATCATTCACAGACAAATGCGAGTTTCTTCCCGAATCTCAAGAAATGGTTGTTGAGTGGGTTCTATCCCTTAATTCCGCTAAGAAGGCGCAATTATCACAGACTAAAATTTCTCAGGTCCCAAAAAAAAGAGCCTTAGATATCTTGGTAGAAATAAACTGGGGAGATGACACAGAAGATTATATCTATCAAAAATAAAAATCCAAAAACTTAACTTTTTTTACCCCTTAGGGGTAAAAAAACGAACCAATATAACGCTTAATCAAAAATCTAGTAATAAGATTTTCTTACATCCTTTATTAAACCACATTGTCCACTATAAGGGTCGATTCCTTGAGATTTCATTACTAAAGCGTCTAATGGGTACGTATCTGCCGGCGTATAACAACCTTGTTGTCGTGGACCGTAATCTCCTACCATCCCATATCTTTTGAATGGGTATACTGTGCGAGGTGGTAATATGTAACCGTTCATACCAAGATTATGATATCTAGATTGAAAAGGTTGAGTGAATTGTACTGGGAACTCTCCAAACATATCCTCGTATGGATAAATGTATTGACGTTCCATATTTTATTATCAAGTTCTTATATTTATATTTGAAAGAAAATATTCGATGCATTGTATGTTATGAGATCGACACGCGGGTCTGATATTTTTCCAATGTTATAATTTTTCCATGTTCATATAGTAAGGTTGGATTAACAACATAAAATGGAAAAATCGCAAATTTTTATATGCGCGTTAGTTGTGGCGTGTTTATTTTTTTTAATATATTATAAAGATGGAAATCATACAAAAACTTACGAAGCACCAAGAGTCGTTAATAAAGAGTCATTTTCGGTTTCTTCCAACAATGAAAAGTTTTATATTTACAATTATTATAAAGTCCCTATAGCTGTGCACGTGGATGTATCGCCAAAAGATTCCGATGGTTCTACTAGCAATGCACAAGTCACACTCGCTCAAAATATTCCTAGCGGAAGTTACAAGGCTGTCGCGCAAGAAAAATTACGGCATTTGACTTTAAACGTTAAAATTAAAATAATTAAATCCGATGATAATGTTTCTATCGGAGAATCCTCGTTAAATTTACCTGAAGGCAAAACGATAAAAGCTTTACATTGTGGAATGGTGTCAGGTCATTCTGATATAGCCATTTTAGGAGATATCACTAAATCCCCATTGGGAACGGCTTTACCGCGACTTCGAATTGTAAACTTAACTTCTCGTACTATAAATCTTACGACAACGGGTGGTAATATATTAACTATACCGAGCGAAAAATCGTTGCTATATATGGGTGAATATGAAAATGGTATTCATATGGGTGTAACATTTACGGATATTGACGGGATTTTACCGAGTTACACTCTAACTAAACCAATAACCGATTTATATTTAGGTATAATTTCCGATATAGAAATACCTTTATACAGAGCCGCAAAAATTGGGGGGAGTTATTTTGACGATAAAGGAATATTTTATCACCCCTTACGTGAGTTAGACTGGTATCAATTACATAGAGGGTCTTTTATAGACAAAACTTATATACCAAAAAATTGGTAAAACATATTTTATCGCTTTTTGAGAATTCTTTTCTCAAAAAATTTTAACCTCAATTGACAATAAATAATTTGACTTTGAATTATATTTATACTCTTGATGACAATTTATAACTTTTTAATTACATAATGATACCCAGAGTGTAAGATTTCGATTTTGTCTCTAAAGCACTTCACAAAACTATCAATCGCTATTTTGGGATATTGTAATGAATTTATGTCACCACCAAGATAATCGTCGAAAAATATAATACCCCCATGTTTTAGAATTTCAAAAGATAAAATGGCGTCTTCTATGACATCCTTTGATAAATGCGATCCATCAATCAAAATATAGTCAAATCTTTCATTTTTAGTATACAATTTAACCAAAATATTAATACTATAATCTTTTTCTAAAAAGATTTGATCTTCTTTGCATGTTAACCTGATGTTATGTTTATACAATTCAAATGTGTCACTGTTAACGGGGCTTGTGGTGTCTTCTGGTAAAAAAGGGTCAATACAAGTTAAACTACTATCTTTGTTAACTAAAAATTTCGAGAAAAAAACTGAAGATCTGCCTTCATGGGAACCAATTTCTAAAATTTTAATGGGATGATTAATATAATCAATGCCACGAAGAAAAAGATCGTGGAAAGGCCTTTGTGCTTCAAACCAATCATTAGTGTATATATGATCAAGTGAAAATTCGGGTTCCTTTTCTTGAAACATTTTTGACAAAATAAATATTATAGGTAATTATCAATGTCATTATATCGAAACGTATAATTTTTTCTTTTGAGTCAAATGTGTATTTAATAATTTTCTTTTCGATTTTGTTAAAAATTCGATAAAGTTATTTCATAAATACCAAAACAAAATTTGTAAATGATTGGAGAAATATTATCCAGCAATTTTGTCATACTTATCATATTACCAACTGTGATAGCTTTCACGATTTTATGGTTGTGTAAATATTATAAAGTCAGCGTTATACCAAAATCTTTCAAAAAACGTGGTAAAAGTAAAAAATTTAAGTTACCAAACTTGAACAGAAAAAAGTTCGGTAATTCTGATAAATATGAATGGGTTATAGATGAAGAAAAAGACGAGGACGAAAATGGAGACGAAAATGGAAAAAATATAGATTCTAATAAATTTAGCCAAAATATGTATAATTAAAAATACACTAAACTATACATAAAATAAGCCATAAAGTTTGTTTATCGGAATATAAAAAAATGATTTAAAAAATTGTTCAAAAATACAACATCAACGAGAAACATGGAAAATCCATCTCAAACTTATTTTGACGAAAAGCTTGAAAGTATTTTGAATTGCGTATTTTTAAAAAGAAATATTATCCTTCATGGCCCAGGCGGGGTAGGTAAATCATACACTTTGAGGCACATAGCGAAAGCATTAAAGGAACAAAATGTGAGAGTTTTTATCACAGCATTAACGGGCGTTGCTGCTCTCACGCTGGCAGGAAATAACAACGTCAATGGTATTCCGGTAAGTACATTACATTCTTTTGCTGGAGTGGGTACGGCTCAGCTCGACGCTGATGCTTTGATAACTCGCGTTAAGAGCAAAGGAACCGCTTTAAAAAAATGGTTAAAATGTCAAGTGTTAATAATAGATGAAGTTTCTATGATGGGAGGCTCTTTTTTTAGCAAATTGGATAAAATTGCAAAAGCCGTGCGCAAAAACGATAAACCTTTTGGAGGGATTCAATTGATTTTTAGCGGAGACATGCTTCAATTACCCCCAGTGAAAGACACTTGGGCGTTTAATACTGAAGAATGGAGAGCTTTGGAATTAAGACCTTTTATTTTAGAAGTACCATATAGATATAGCGACCCTGAATTTTTCCAAATGTTATTGCGCATAAGAGTGGGCGAACAAAACGAAAATGATTACAAAACAATCAGGAGTAGAGTGAGAGCCAATAAAAAAATGCAAGATATTTTATCCTCCCTTTCTACTGAAAAAGCGGGTGAAATTATTAAACCAACAATGTTTTTTTCCAGAAGAGTCGACGTGGACGCATATAACGCGATGGAACTTGAAAAACTTTCCGGTGAAAAAATAGAATTTATCGCGTTTGATAGATTCGAGATAAAAAGAGGATCCCCTATAAGAGAAGAATATATAAAAATATTAGATGATTCTATACCTCGAAGTATTTTTTTCAAAGTGGGTGCTCAAGTTATGCTCAAAACAAATATAGACGTAAACGCTGGTCTTGTTAATGGCAGTAGAGGTGTAGTTTCCGAAATTATTAAAGATGAAGCTTTAATAGTAAAATTTTTATCTGGGGTAAAAATAAGAATAGATCTTCAAACAACTGATGTCGAGGATAAACACGCAATAGCCAAAAGAACACAAATTCCTTTTGTTTTGGCATGGTGTTCTACAATCCATAAATCGCAAAGCAGTACTTTGGATTATGCAGTAATAGATTTGGGGAATAGTATATTCTGCGAAGGGCAGTCTTATGTTGCCCTCAGTAGATGTAGTAGCATCGATGGTTTATTTATATCCGAATTTACACAAAAAAGTATTTTAATTAATAAAGAAGCTCTTAGATACACAAATGAATTACGTGAAAAGTGCACCCGCGAAAACGAATTTGTAACCAAGAATTTATAAAATCCCAGTTTCTTTTATGAACTTTATTTATTGAACTTTATTTATCGAAACTATTCGATAAATAAAATTGTTATAAGCATTACCAAAAATGGCCTGTATCAGACATGAAATTTAAAATCAAACCGTTTAAATTTTTATCATTAGTATACGTCACATATTTGCTGTTGTATGTGTGACAAATATCGACAACAAATAATTGGGAAATTAACAATAAAAATGGGTCGCACGAAGAACAATCATGACCTTGGTATATATGTTCGACGTTGTAGCTATTGACCCATTCCATATTTTCTTCCATAAGTTTTTGAGTCAATGACTCATAATTCCACTTTACATCAACACTCAGAGTGGCTTTATTTTTTAATAATATAACAAATTCTTTAGGGTTAGGTTTAATGTCAAGTTTAATGTTCATCGCTTTGTTGATATTTTCTAATGATAACCTCGAAAGTATACCATTCCAAAAACACGTCATATTTAAAAATGTGTCAAATCCATTCTATATTATTATTTCTTGGATTTTCATTTGTCAAATTAACTTGCGTTTCTTTGTTTTCCAAAAAAGGTTGCCGAACCAAATCATTCTCATCGCCAATATAATTAAAAACTGTGTTGAATTGGTCGATAGTCCAGTGTAAATTTATAGAATTAGGATATTGATATATAGTTTTCTTTTTTGGAGAGTTTATCATCAACACTTCAAAAGGAAAATACTCATTAGATTTATTATCAATGTAATAGGTCGAATAATTTTTTTCTCTCTTACTTACGTTAAGCATTATTTCCGGTATACCCGAATTAAGCAAAGGAGGTTTCCATCTTTGCGCGATAACATTATATGTACCTGCTGGACACGTCCTGGTTTGTAAATTTTTCCAGGGTAAATTTGATAGTCTGGCTTTAGAATGAATTCCTAAATGTGTAGGTACCAGCGCTATAACATACCTCATTTTACCCCCACCAACCAAACTATTAATGGCTGCCACGTATAATGCATAATTTTGTTTTTCTTCTACATTTTGGAATACCAAGCTATCAAAATATTTGTTCAATAAATCCATACTGTTTATTGGATCACACGTTTTATTTTTAACAAAGATGTTTTAGTAGAATTATTTCAAGGTTTATAATAAAATGTATTATATATTTGAGTTTTTGAAAAATTGATAATTTTGGTTTTTATTTTCTGGAAATAAAAACCGACCTTCACGTTAAAAAAAACTCTTACATGATTGATGATAAACTTGTTAGTGATTTTTGGGAATTTACTCCGATCAAACAGAGTATAATTGAGAGCGTGGAAAACTTAAAATTAAAGAAAATACATATTGGAAAAAAACTATTGATTTTTGCGGGTTCTGGTATGTCACAGGAATCTGGTATACCAGTATTTCACGGATCGGATCTTAAAGGCGGTTTGTCACAAAAAGACGGTATAGAGTTAGTCAATAACCATACTCCTCATCAAGGTTATATAGATCTACTGAATTTTTGCGAGGGTAAAGAATATTATGTAATGACCAGCAACATTGATGGTTATTTTGCCAAAGCAGGTTTTGACCCGCAAAGGGTTGTAGAAGTTCACGGCAATGTTAACTATATGCAATGTCCTAATGGGTGTGCTCAAATATTTAATTACAAGGAAGGTTCAAGATGCGAAGAATGTTATGAGTATCTAGTGTCAAATGTAATGGTGTCAGGGTTTCATAATTTCATATCTAAGACATCCTTCGTTGAAAAGAATATGGATATAGACATATCTACTGATATATGGACTATTATCGAAATAGGGGCGGGAGTGTTGGTGCCAGTAATTAGAGATTATAGCGAAATTTTGGTTGAAGATAAAAAATTCAATTTGATTCGTATTAACCCTGAGCATTGGCAAATCCCAGAAAATATTTTATCTAAGAATACATCAAGAATCCCTCATAAATCAATTTTGGGCATAAAAATACTTTTGGATTATATAACATAATGGAGCTCGGCGAAATCAATATAACATGTACAAAAGACGGAGTCTTCAAAGTTTACAAAGAAATCGAATGGAAAAAAACAATAATGTCAACAAATAAATGCATCGAAACCGGACAAGGGCTTATCCAAACTTACCTCGAAACCAAAAAGATGATTATAAGACCGTTGACGCGTGCCGACGTTAAACTGCTCAATAATAATAAAAAAACGGAACAACTATGTGGCACTATGGCGGATATGTTGGGGATTTTATTGGATAATATAGACGACTCGGAATCTTGTGACAATTGTTCTAATTTGATAACTACCGAAGGAATGAGATTGACGTTTGTTTTATCTCCAATCAATAATAATAAAAAAATTGTGGGGTTATTATCAGCTATTATTAACTATTCAGATCGGACTACGCCTAACATTTTGAAAGGAATAGATGCTCTTTATGTAGAACTTGGTTGTAGCAGCGATCAATTCAAAGATCATTCGACCGGTACTAACTACTTCATACGAGCTTTTGTTTTATTAGAGGCTTTTAGATATAAATCTGTCAGAAATCTTTGGGGTTCTGCTTCCGGAGAAATAGGGGGTGATAATAAGGCGCTACAGGATATTCATATTAAAAGGAAATGTGTTTTTTTCGAGGAAACCAAAATTTATTACTGCGACCCTATAGAGTTTTTAAACGAATTTTTTAGAAGACTACACGACAATAGCCTTTTATTGTATAGCAAGTCTTTTTGAAGAATAATTTTTGTTAATAGTTTTTTCTGGTTACGACCAGAAAAATAGAATTATATAAAAATCTATTAGATTTTATTTTGATAAAACAGATTTGAGCACTTTTGCACCTTCACTAAGATTAATTTCTAACTTTTGAGATGTAGGAAAATCCATCGGTGGACAAACTGGTTTACCTGTAATTTGATCAAATAAGAATTTGCCGCTCGTAGGATCCGTCAAAGCTTTCTTTCCGCCTGCGCATCCTGCCGCTGCTTTGACATTATTGACAGTATCTGCGTATGATTTTTCTGCAGCAGAATCTCTGGAACCTGTATACATTTTACTTGCTATATATATTACGATACAAATACCTAATATGACAAATATGCCAATAACGACGGCAGAACCTCCTTTTTTACTACCTTTCTTATCTTTACCCGATGTCGCTGTATTACTAGCAAGCGCGGTGGCTGTAGCCGCGGCTGATAAATTATTAGAAAGTTGACATTTACCAGCTACGGACCCAGTTTGGCCTATAGCAATACTTCCACCGATTACAGAGTTTGCAGCCAAAATAGTTATATCGTTCATTTGATTCAAGCTAGCCATTTTACATGTTTGGGTGGTGCTTTGTAAAATACTTTGTTTTATATCTTGCCTACTAGACGAAGACGCAAAATCGGCGTTAAATGAAAACGGAGCAGAAGCGTTTTTGGCGTTAGAAGAATTCGCAGCCTTAAACATAATATCGGATGTCGCATCTGAACTACCGCTGATCATACAGCTTGCGTCCACAGAGCAAGTTTGTGTGAGAGAAACATCGCCTCCTACCACAGAATTAATTATATCGATATTGATATTATCCATTGTGTTTGTGCACGTAATATCACACGAACCAGAAAATTGTTGAGACAAAAAGGCTTGCGCACTTTGGTCACTTGAAGCTGATGAACCACTAATTCCTGCCCCCATCTATAAATTTTATATTTCCTTTGAATATTAATCTATTTAAGATTTACAAACAAAAGTTATAATTTTGAGATATATTATTAAAATCGCAAACTTTTATTATGAATGTGATCCATACAATTATTCCAGGGGCTGCCATTAATGAAGGATACTTTGATGACGATAATATATCTTTCATTCAACAAAAAGTATCAGAAGTTCTACATAGAGAATATTACCAGACTGTTATAATGGGAAGATCTGATATCATCCGTATTATGCAACGCGTTTTAGAGGAAAGACGCGAAAATATCCCTCGTATGAATCAACGAGTCATTATGTATCTTACAAACGATTTTCGCGACCACCAAACACAAGTTAACAAACACTTAAATTGGGAAAAGGGTTTTGCTTATAGTCAAAAACTAATAGATCCTATAGGTAGGACCTCTCATTATGACCATCGAGCTATAAAAACAAATGATCGAAAAAAATACGATGGAAAAGAAAGAGTTGGTGGTACTTTAAGATTTTATTTCACTTAAAATGCCGTTTTATTGTTATATTTTTTTACTTAGAGTAAAAAAATAATAATTAAATCTGTCGTTAAAAATACTGGTAATTTATTAAAAATTGAAAATATCAGACAACTTTATCTTTTTATTTGTCGACTTTAATATTAGTTTTATGGACTCTGAAAATCAACATGAACACGAAATTTCCAATTTCGGTCCTTCTTTTCGTTTTTTCCCAGACGAAATTTTTGATTTAATTATCAAGTTTATAATTGACGGAAAAACTTTCAAGTCAATTCTTGAAAGTTGTAAAACCTTTTACAATGGTAACAAACATAATTACCTCAAGTATTGTAATCAACTTTGGACTTTAATTACACGATATCCTAATAAACAATGGGATTGGGATTTTATTTCTAAAAACCCCAATATTACTATGGAAATTATCGAGAAATACCAGAATAAGCCGTGGAAGTATGGATGGGTTTCTAGGAACCCTAACATCACGATGGAATTTATCGAAAAATATCCAAATAATCAATGGGATTGGGATT
>Ga0315283_10006469_pt1 | contig 10444 bp, 6 predicted proteins | sample YL17G09_0_MG_FD_204541 | JGI IMG/M metagenome (GOLD analysis project Ga0315283, IMG submission 204541) | Sediment microbial communities from Yellowstone Lake, YNP, Wyoming, USA - YL17G09_0 | ecosystem: Environmental > Aquatic > Freshwater > Lake > Sediment | place: USA: Wyoming | collected...
CCCTGGTATTCGGACAGCAATATTCTTTAAAGGTTGTCCCCTCGAATGTTGGTGGTGCCACAATCCTGAGGGTCAAAGCAGCCAACCACAATTAATGTTTCGATCGAATCGATGCAAGACGTCTAAAACCTGCCTCGAGGTATGTCCGCAACGAGCAATTCACTGGAAGGATGGCTCGATTACTGATTGGGATGCCTGTGATGACTGTGGGAAATGTGCTGAGGTTTGTTACGCAGGGGCGCGAGAGATCGTTGGTCGCATCGTTTCAGTCGATCAGCTATTGGTAGAAATTGAACGGGATATACCATTTTATGATCAATCCAAGGGTGGGGTAACATTTACTGGTGGCGAGCCGATGTTTCAGAGGGAATTTTTGTATGAGTCCCTCCTAGCTTGTAAAAAACAAGGAATTCACACCACTGTGGATACAAGCGGGCATTCATCCTGGGAAGGATTCGAGATGATCACCCCGCTCGTTGACCTTTTTTTGTATGATTTGAAATTGATGGACGAAATCAAACATAAGCAGTATACCGCTGTGTCCAATCAAATGATTCTTGATAACCTGCAAAAGCTCTCCCGAGGAAAGGCTCATATTATTGTCCGCATTCCCCTAATACCCGGTATTAATGATGATATTAAAAACATCGAGCTGTCTGCAGCATTTCTGGCAGGATTACCATATCTTGATCAGGTTGAATTGATGCCATATCATGAGATTGGTTTGGAAAAATATCAGGCATTGGGTATGAAATATAAGCTTAAAGACACACGACCCGCTACAAGCCAGCATATCGAAGAAATAGAGACAATCCTCAACCATTATCGATTGCCAGTAAAAGCGGATTTTTCCGGGAGGCCTATATGAGCACGACAGAACGTGTAATAAAACTTCGCCTTCAAAGCCTTGAAGCAGAGGAGACCCTTTCTTCGGAAAGGGCTGTGCTATTGACTGAATTTTATTCACAAGATATTGGATTAGTGTCTGCACCGGTCCACCGAGCAATGGCTTTTAAATACCTACTAGAGCACAAAACCATCGCTATTCAAGAGGGAGAGCTGATCGTTGGAGAGAAGGGTCCGATATTAAAAAACGCCCCCACCTTCCCTGAGTTATGCTGCCATAATCTGGAGGACCTGGATGTGCTAAACCAGCGTGAAAAAACATCTTTCAAGGTCACTCCGGAGACAAGAGATCGTTATGAAAAAACGATCATCCCCTTTTGGAAGGGGAAAACGATGAGGGAGTTAATTTTTAATGAAATGACTGAAGAGTGGAAGGTGGCTTACCACGCGGGTATATTCACCGAATTTATGGAGCAAAGATCGCCTGGTCATACAGTTCTGGACGATAAAATCTATAAAAAAGGGATGCTGGATATCCAGGCAGAGATTGATGCGCAACTAGCAAGGTTGGATTATTTAAATGATCCACGAGCCTATGAAAGAAAAGAAGAATTACGTGCTATGCACATCGCTGCAGGTGCGATCATTCGCTATGCAGAACGGCATGCAGAGAAAGCCCTGGAGTTGGCAAAAGAAGGACCGGATAAACAGAGAAAAAGTGAGCTCATAAAAATTGCTGAAGTCTGTAATCACGTCCCTGCATATGCGCCAAAAAACTTTTGGGAGGCGTTACAATATTACTGGTTTGTCCACCTGGGCGTGACCATTGAATTGAATACCTGGGATGCATTTTCACCGGGTCGTCTTGACCAGCATTTGTTACCTTTTTACCAGCAAGCACTTAAGAAGGGGGAGATTACCCATGAAAGTGCTGAAGAATTGTTACAGTGTTTTTGGATTAAGTTCAATAATCAACCCGCGCCGCCCAAAGTGGGAGTTACAGCGGAGGAAAGCGGGACTTATACTGATTTTGCTCAAATCAACCTGGGTGGATTACGTGCAGATGGGGCGGATGGTGTAAATGAAGTGACCTATCTGTTACTGGATGTGATTGAAGAAATGCGTTTATTACAACCATCCACATCCATCCAGGTAAGTAAAAAGAACCCTGATAGGTTCATTAAACGAGCCACAAAGATCATCCGGACTGGATTCGGGCAACCATCGGTATTTAATGCCGACTTGATTGGGCAGGAATTGATGCGCATGGGCAAAACGATTGTAGATGCGCGCTGTGGCGGATCGAGTGGATGTGTCGAGGTGGGGGCATTCGGCAAGGAAAATTACAATCTCACAGGCTACTTCAACCTACCTAAAGTATTGGAAATAACCTTACATAATGGGGTTGATCAACGGACAGGTAGGCAAATTGGAATAGCAACAGGTGACCCACGTGAATTTAATAGCATGGAGGAAGTGTTTATTGCCTTTGAGAAACAGGTCAATTACTTTGTGGATATAAAAGTCCGTGGAAATAATATCATTGAGCGATTATATGCCCAATACCTACCTTGTCCATTCCTGTCAATATTGGTTGACGATTGCATCAACAAGGGCAAGGACTATCATGATGGTGGTGCGCGTTACAATACGACCTATATCCAAGGCGTTGGTCTTGGTACGATGACGGATGCGCTGAGCAGTATCCAGTATCATATTTATGAGCGCGGGACACTTTCGATGGGTAAATTCATCGAAATCCTGGAGGCGGACTATGATGGACATGAACAGCTGAGGCAGCAGATACTTAACCGGACACCCAAGTATGGAAACGATGATGATTTTGCTGATAGTGTGATGCAGCGAGTATTTGAGATATACTTCCATGCCGTAGATGGACGAAAAAATACAAAGGGTGGCGAGTATCACATCAACTTGCTGCCAACCACGGTCCATGTGTATTTTGGATCGGTCACAGGTGCAACTCCTGATGGACGTAAAGCCTGGACACCGCTGTCTGAGGGTGTTTCTCCAGTACAAGGGGCAGACCACAAAGGACCGACAGCAGTTCTTAGGTCGGTAGCTAAAATGGATCATCTGCGAACTGGTGGCACACTGCTCAACCAGAAATTCACTCCGCAAGTGCTTGAAAGTGATGAGGGTTTGGATAAGCTGGTCCAACTCATCCGGACATACTTTCGTTTAGATGGTCACCATATTCAATTCAATGTGGTGGATGCCGCGACATTGCGACTAGCCCAGAAACACCCTGAACAATACCGAAGTTTGATCGTTCGGGTTGCTGGTTATAGTGACTATTTTTGTGATTTAAGTAAAACACTACAGGATGAGATAATTGCCCGGACTGCATACGAAGAGTTTTAGAGCTTGGGCAAAATGATACTCTGTTGCGCCTGGTATTTCCCTTTTTTATCAGCATAGGATGTTTCACATTGCTCATCCGCTTCAAAAAATAAGACCTGGGCGATTCCCTCATTAGCATAGATTTTTGCTGGGAGGGGAGCGGTGTTGGATATCTCTAGGGTGACATATCCCTCCCACTCTGGCTCAAATGGAGTCACATTAACGATAATGCCACAACGGGCGTAGGTCGACTTCCCCAGGCAAATCGTGAGTACTTCGCGGGGGACCCGGAAATATTCAACCGTGCGCGCCAAGGCAAACGAGTTTGGGGGAATTGTGCATACGTCCCCTTTATAATCAGCGAGTAGGCGAATATCAAAATGCTTAGGGTCGACGATTGCTGAATCGAGAACTGTGAAGATTTTAAACTCATCCGCTACCCGAATATCATAGCCATAGGATGATACACCATAGGAAATAACTCCATCACGGACCTGGTGATCAGAAAAAGGTTCGATCATACGTTTTTCCAAGGACATTTTGCGAATCCAGTGATCAGGTTTAAGCCCCATAACATACTCCTCATAATCCAAATAAGCGTATAAACGCTAATTCGTTCAAATAAACAATTATAGATTCTTCCATCTTATTATTATCAGCCATGCTTACCATCCACTGGCTTTGAACATAATTTCCAGGAAGTGAGCCCTTTCCTCGGATGTCATTAAGCGGGAGCGGGCAGTATCAACAAAGTGGATCGTGATTAGCTCTGTGCTAATGTATTGCCCGTCATAGAAAATATGCCGATCGATAAAAGCGTTATCACAGGCATAATCTGCACAGAAGTGGTACTGGTCGAAGAATAAATTTCCCAGCCCGTAATGGATATACGTCCCATTATCGAATGCAAATCCATGGGGTTGGTGGGCCTGACTACCACTAACGATGGTTGCTCCTGCAGCTGCAATCTGCCCAAAATCATAAGCCAGGATCGGTTCAGTTGTGTATGTGTAATATTCACGATGTTGAAATGTGAATAATACCTGGTAGCCATCCCCTCGCAGGGTGGATATTTGATCACTGATCCAAGTAAAATCACATTGGGCTGCACCAGGATGGCTATCAGTAGCGATGGCATCACATGGGATTTCGTTCTTCACCAGACAGCCGACATTACATCCCATAAAGGCGAGCTTGTTTCCATTATTTTCGAGCAATACGGGTTGACGGGCTTCGTCTGCATTCGCTCCGCCACCGAAATATTTCCACCCAAGGTCGTCATACATTTCAAGCGTATATAAAGTTGCTTCTGGTCCATAATCCATGAAGTGATCCCCAGTCAATTCAACGATATCAGTACCGACAGCCTTCAGTAGGTCGATATAGCTTGGGCTGGAACAGAAAACCAGCGCATCCATCTTAGGAGAAGGAAAGGGGCAATCAGGGGAGAACGGGATTTCATTGCTAACGTGGGTGATATTAGCATCCGCCAGGATAGGACCGATATCCTCGGCTGGGTAAGTAATTCCTTTCAACTCCATGGTATAAGCAGTGGCACGAACCATAGCAGTCACTCCGGTCATAGCCACCGTGGTGAGCTTGTTGGCATCACGGTTCGTAGCAGCCAGATTAAACACTTCGGGTTGCAGACTCCCGTCTCCGGCAAAGGAATAATTCATGGTAAGTGGATATCTGGATGGGTCGAAATCCTTGCGGACAGGGGATTGACCATCAATCATCAGGACTTTCCAACGCGGGTTTAGGTTTTCGAATGGAATGATCGCCCAAGATGGTCGATTTGACCAGGCATAATCAAGAAGATCATCCGCTCCTAGCACTTGTATAGATGGTGATGCTGGAGGACCCCAGAGTGCTGTCAGAACATTCAAAGTGCTTTCATCCATCAATAGCGGATCATCATTAAAGGGAGGAACGGGAATGCCATTCCAAGTACTTCGAAGCTCTTCAGAAGTAACCCCATCGGTAATTGTTGGAAAGGGAGCCACTAATGAGTAAATCCACTTGATGGCAGGTCGAGCGCTTTGTCCACTCAACTCCAATGTGATATCTGCCTCTTCCGGGGTCACCGCCAGGTTATAGCCAACAGGGAGTGTGAAAGTTAAACGTATTTTTTCCGGTAGAAATGGTGGAAGCCACACCAAACTGGTGGTTGGTGTGGGTGATTCTGAAGGTATCGGAGGTGCTGTCTGAGATGGTGAGGTTGTAGCCGTGAGGGGAAGTGGAGATTGTGGATGTAAGGTTTGAAGGGGGTTTGATGTGGATTTGGAGGTACTTTGAACGCAGCCTGCAATGAAGAAACAAAAAGTAAGGATGAAAATGACCTTAAATTGGGCTTTTAGATTTTTCCAAGCGAGGTTACTTAGAGAAAAATAGTGCCAAAAAAGCATCAACTATAATCCTCGCTCACGAAAGGTTTTTTGTATCCTAGCCTCAATTTCTGTTGCTTTATGCTCGAGCCCAATCAGCTCTGCTAAAAGTGGACCTGATATGCCTGAAGGGAGTTGTTTGGAATTGATGCGGATGTTAAACCCTGCTCCATTGATAGCCGCCCGTGCAAGCGTGGCAGCAGTAGCGCCATCGCTTAATGCAGATATATTCCCATGGCTGATCACGTGCTCTGCCAATTCAAGAACCCTGAGTGATTTGTGAGCTACTCCCATTGGAACTTGGGTGGCGAGTAAGGTAGCTTGCTCGATCGATTTATGACGTATCTCCTGCTGTTCGGGTGTGTTTTTGGGAAGTTTATACGCCACCATTACGCTTTCAAAAGCGGAAGCATCCAGCTTGATAGCGAGGGTGAGATCATTTCTCAAAGTCTCCGCCTGGGTAAGAATGGCTTGCATTTTGTTTTCAACTTCGGCGTATTTTTTCCTGCCTATTGTTAATCTTGCAACCATGCAGACTAAACTTGCGGCTACAGCCCCTGAATAGGCTGCCGCAGAGCCACCTCCAGGGGCAGCCGATCCTGCGGCTAACGCATCAAGGAAGTCTGTTCCGAATTCAAATTGTTCACCAGCTGGTGTTTGGTTTGCATGCTGAATTGCAGATAACTTTTGCTCCAATATCTGCTCAGGCTTGAATTGGTCCAATTGTAAGTACCATACAGCAGCGTCCACCAAGGCTGCCTGGGGAATCAAGCCAACTAGTTCAGCATGGTGGATCATAACCCCATATCGAGATGCTTCACGCCTAATAGTCTCAACGATGAGAGGCAGAGAGGTCTTATGATAATTGGTGAGGTTCATAGAAATCTGTGCACGTCCCTCCACCAGCATGCCCAGTGCTTTAACAAAGCGCAGGCCACCAGAGGAAAAGCGAATCGTCTTGGCGATCTTTTCGGCAATAGAAATATCATCTGTAGTTAAATAAACATTATAGGCAATCAAAGGTTGACGTGCACCGATAACCGTTGCGCCGGCGGTTCCAACCTGGTTAGGACCAAAATCAGGATCGCGCTTAGGATTCTTCCCCATCTCGAGCTTAAGCGTTTCATACTCCCCACGGCGGATGTTTTCCAGATTTGTGCACTCTGGACGGGTGGCTGCTTCCTCATAGAGATAGACAGGGATGTTCAGCTCTTCCCCAACCCGTTTACCAAGGTGACGTGCAATTTGGACAGAATCTTGCATCGTCAGTCCTGAGATGGGCACGAATGGTACTACATCAGTTGCACCAATCCTGGGATGCTCGCCTGTATGATGGTCAAGATTGATCAATTCAGCTGCTCTGGCAATAGAACGAAAAGCAGCCTCCTCCACAGCTTCAGGTGGACCCACGAATGTTACGACCGTGCGATTGTGGTCCACATCGGAATGACGATCCAATAATGTAATACCCTCAACACTGGTAATTGAGTTCATGATCGCTTCTACCACATCCGGACGGCGCGCTTCAGAATAATTAGGAATACATTCTAATATGGGTATTGTCATGGCTGCCCTCAACCAATTGGAATATCATAATTATACCCTCGCAGTGGATGGAGTAAATTTATTTGGTGTTTTATCATTTCCCATCCTTATTAAATCATTGTTGACTTGAAAAGACCTTCACGGTAGAATGCACAGAGAAGACAAAATGCTTCGCTTACGAATAACAAAGTACTTTCTTTTTTTAATGGTATTACTAATCACCCTGTCGTGCCGTCAATCAACCCAACTACTGGTAATTCCAACGATTGTATACAATCAACCTACCGAAAGTTTGACACCAACTCCAGTACCAGCCCCGACCACGGCGACTTTTATGCCTATAGTAAGGCAACCCGATGATCCTACAATTATCTCTCCCACCCCAGATATTCAGCGCGAATTACCGGAAATCCGAAATGAAGCAGCACAGTACACTATCCAAAGAGGGGACACCTTGGGCATCATTGCAGCAAAGTATAAAATAAATGTACCAATGATTCTGGCCGCGAATCAATTTGCCAACCCAGATTTGCTTGAAGTAGGTCTGGAAATTGTTATCCCAGCCCCGATTCCGGGTGAGGCAGGATCAGGTTTTAAAATCATACCAGACTCTGAGTTGGTATTCGGGCCTCTGGTGCAAAGCTTTGACGTGGCGGGGTTTGTGGAGCAATATGACAGTTATTTGGGTCGATATAGCGAAGAAGTGGAAGGGCGTACACTTACTGGCCCTGAGATTGTTCAGCTAGTGGCGCAAGATTATTCAGTAAACCCCCGTTTATTGCTGGCGGTTTTGGAATACCAGAGTGGCTGGGTTACCCAGGCAAATCCAGCAGAGGAGACCAAAAATTACCCAATTGGAAATAAGGATAATTGGCGAAAAGGATTATATCTGCAGCTAGCTTGGGCAGCGAATAACCTAAACCGAGGGTATTACTTGTGGAAGGTAGATGGGATTGGGGGATGGCTATTAAATAATGGAATCATCATACCAATCGATCCAACCATTAATGCAGGGACCGCAGGAGTGCAGCAATTATTTGCCCTTTTGTATGACCGCTCAGGTTGGGACGTTGCAGTATCTTCTGATGGATTATTTAATACCCTTAGTCAGTTTTTTGGACATCCGTTTGATTACGCCATTGAGCCACTTATTCCCGATAATATTGAACAACCAGTTATGCAATTACCTTTTGAGCCGGGGGTTGATTGGGCTTATACCGGGGGTCCACATGGAGGTTGGGGAGATGGATCAGCATGGGCTGCGCTGGATTTCGCACCAGGTGGTGAAGGCCTCGGATGTCTTCCAAGTGATTTATGGGTTGTGGCAGTTGCCGATGGTTTAATCACGCGTGCGGATCAGGGTAGGGTGATCCAGGACCTGGATAAAGATGGGAACGAGGGTACAGGCTGGGTTATTTTATACATGCATATTGAAGCGCGTGATCGGGTTCAGCCAGGTACATATTTGGAAGCTGGTGAGCGGATTGGCCATCCGTCTTGCGAAGGAGGTTATTCCACGGGGACTCATACCCACCTGGCGAGGCGGTATAATGGTGAGTGGATTCCAGCAGATCAGGTGCAAGCTGGATATGGGCTTCCATTTAAATTGGATGGCTGGGTTTCAAGTGGAAATGGTAAAGAATATGATGGGTATTTAGAACGTGATGGAGAAACGGTTGAAGCTTGGGAGGGTTTTTACCCTGAAAACACAATCCACAGGTAGGAAGAAAAATCAATTTAGCTTTCAAAAGGTACTAATTTGTGGATTGGTTTTGGCTTTTGTCAGTCTCTCGTGTGCTATTGGTGTACTTGACCAGAATGATCCCCTTTTTAATGCACCAAACAGCGCAGGAATATGGTCACCGACCCCATCATTAACCTTTCCAACTGATCGGCCGATGTTCGTCGAAACCGATGACCCTATGCCCTCTGGTATAATTCCATTATCAACGGATATACCGACTCCCCCATCTATACCCGTCGATACAGCCCCTTTGCTTTATTACACTCAAGCTGGAGATACACTTCCGGTGATTGCCATTCGATTTGGTGTGGACATTGCAGAGATAAACTCTCCATCAAGCTCACTTACTACCACGGGTTTATTGAATCCCAATACTTTATTGATCATCCCACATAAATTGGTTAATACTACCTCAGCTGCAAAAATAATCCCGGACAGCGAGGTAGTTTTTTCTCCGTCAGCTATCGATTTTGACGTTGATGCATTCATTAAAGAAGCAGGAGGTTACCTCAGTACCTATCGAGAGTGGTTGGGTACTACCCAATGGACCTCCGGTGCAGATATTATTAAGCGGATCGCTCTAGAAAATTCGATCAACCCACGAATATTACTGGCGGTATTGGAGTATCAAAGTGGTTGGGTTTATGGGCAACCTTCTAACCCGATGCAAGAGGATTACCCAATGGGGAAGGTAGATTTATCAACGAAAGGGCTATACTCACAGCTCGCCTGGGCAGTTAATCAATTATCCATTGGATATTATGGTTGGCGTGAGGGATGGACCACTGATATTCAATTTTTCGATGGGGTTTCTGCTCGTCTGGCACCGGATTTAAACAGTGGGACGGTGGCAATGCAGTATTATTTTGCCCAGGTATTTGACACTCCAGGCTGGTTGGGAGCACTAGATCCAAACAGTGGTTTCTCTACTTTATATGAAAAAATGTTTGGCAACCCATGGCTTAGAGCGATGGAAGTCGAGCCTTTATATCCTCCAAATTTAAATCAACCCGACTTGATCCTTCCTTTCTTGATCGGACAACACTGGAGTTATACAGGTGGACCACATGGGGCATGGGAAAGGGATGGTTCCAGGGCAGCTATCGATTTTGCACCTGGCAGTACAGAATCAGGCTGTGTACCATCGGATTCGTGGGTTGCCGCAACCGCTCCTGGTTTGATTGTGCGCGCATATCATGGAGCAATCGTTGAGGACCTTGATGGTGATGGGAACGAGCAGACCGGTTGGAATATTTTATATTTGCATGTTACTGATCCACATGTTGTAGTAGGGGATTGGGTTGAGACCAGTGAGTTACTAGGTCACCCATCCTGTGAAGGTGGGATTGCCACTGGAACACATGTCCATATTGCACGAAAATATAACGGTGAATGGATTTCAGCAGATGGTCCCCTTCCCTTTGTCTTAAGTGGTTGGGCCGTTCATGCTGGTAGCAAACCATACGATGGAACAATGACCAAAGGGAGTGATACGATTACCTCCAGTATATATGGTGCCTTTGAATCGCTCATCGTACGGACCAGGGATAATCCCTAA
>Ga0315283_10006471_pt1 | contig 10443 bp, 12 predicted proteins | sample YL17G09_0_MG_FD_204541 | JGI IMG/M metagenome (GOLD analysis project Ga0315283, IMG submission 204541) | Sediment microbial communities from Yellowstone Lake, YNP, Wyoming, USA - YL17G09_0 | ecosystem: Environmental > Aquatic > Freshwater > Lake > Sediment | place: USA: Wyoming | collected...
TCACATCCTGGAACACAATGCCGATCGATTCACGGACTTTCTGCGGATCTTTTGTCACATCATGCCCTGCAATGCTTGCTTTTCCTTTCTGGAGTGCAAGAAGGGTAATGAGCACGTTTATCGCGGTGCTCTTACCGGCACCGTTTGGCCCAAGAAACGAGAATATCTCACCTTTTTTCACCGAGAAACTGATATCATCCACTGCCTTGAAATCCCCATATGAATGTTCAAGGTTCTCCACCCTGATTATGGCTGTATCGGCACTCTGTTCAGGTAAGGACATGCTGGTCCACCTCCATAATGAACTGCTCTACCCACCCTTTTTCCGTGGTTAAATGTGCGAGGACCCGGTCGGAAATGGCGCAGATAAAGTAAGGTTTGCCTGACCGTATATGCCGGTCATGGTGAGAATTGATACGCTCGATTGCACGGTCAAGTGCCCTGACGCGTTCTTTTAAGCAGGCGATGTTCTCTTCTTTTGAGAGAAGCGGGAGGTGAACGATCCCGAGATCGAATGGTGAGGCGATCCTCGGGTTTGTTGAGAGCAGGAACCTGACTTTTTCTTTCATCATACGCTTCCCCTCGGGTGTGATTGTGTACACTTTTCTTGCAGGTTTGTCTTGCTGGTGTTCACAGGAGCTGACGACAAGGTTGCGGCGCTCCAGCCGTTTCAACACGTAATAGATGGAGGAAAATCCGATATCGGTCCAGTGCCGCATCCCCCGTTCCTCGATAATCTTCTCGATCGTGTATCCATACTGGGGATTTTCACAGAGCAGCCCGAGAACTGCTGCTTCCCGTTCATTTATTCCCGGATCAGGATATTCCATAGTTATAGTATTCTCATATTAGAATATATAAAAGGAGTGATAGAGGAACAACCTGGTACGAGATACGGTTGTGCAAAATAAGAGGGAAATTCATAATTTTTTCCTGACATCCCGTAAGGTTTCGGCACAAACCAGTTGTTCTGGTTATCTATTTGACGGGAGACGACCAAGAATACAAAATAATGGCACATGAGCCCGAATTCCGTTATAAGCAATGCCTGATCATCCGTAATGATGTGAAAATGAGCTGTGGCAAGCGGTGCGCCCAGGCAGCACATGCATCCATCGGTGCGTATAACAACGCAGACAAGAATCTCCAGAAAGCATGGATCTCTGAAGGACAGAAAAAAGTTGTGCTTAAGGCAAACGATGAGCGAACGCTGCACGAACTCAAGGTTATTGCCGGACAAAACGGGATCTCGTCATCGTTAGTCCAGGACGCCGGTATGACCGAGATCCCGCCGGGCACGATCACAGCACTTGGTCTTGGGCCGGCAAAAACAGAAGACCTCGACAAGATCACCGGTTCGCTCACCCTCCTATGAGAGTGAGCACCTATCCCCTGGAACACCTGCTCGGGATAAACTACTATGCGAGTGATACCGAAGGAATCGGTGGAAACCTCCGGCTGGCTCCGGAAGATTTTCTGGTTGAAGAGATCCCGCTTATAAAAAAAGGGGGAACCTGTGGTCCTTTTCTTATCTGCCGGCTCACCAAAACCAACTGGGAACTCCAGCATGCAATCAAGGAGATTGCAAAACGACTGGGCATCAGCCACCGTCGCATTGGCTGGGCAGGTACCAAGGATCGCAATGCCATCACCCGCCAGTGGATCTCACTCTACAATGTTACCGCTGAGCAGGTTGCCGGCATTCATCTTGCCGATATTATCTTAGAACCTCTTGGACAGGCAAATGAAGCATTATCGCTGGGAGATCTGCTCGGCAACCAATTTGATATCGTCGTCCGGGATGCTGAACCTGCAAACCTTGAGCAACGGGTAAACGCGATCAATACAACTGTTTCTGAAGGAATCCCTAATTATTTCGGGCTCCAGCGTTTCGGAGCCACACGGCCGGTAACACACCTTGTCGGGGAATGGATCCTGAAGGGCGACTATGAACAGGCAGTACTTACCTACGTGGGGCTGGCCTTTGACGGGGAAGCGGAACATGTCAGGGGAATACGGACGGCATTTTTAACCACCCGTGATATCAAGGCGGCGCTGTCTGATCTTCCGCCCCAGATGTCGTATGAACGTGCAATGCTCCATTACCTCTATTCCCACCCGACCGATTATGGTGGGGCACTTCTGGAACTGCCGCCAAAACTCCTGTCAATGTTTGTCTCGGCATTCCAGTCGTATCTTTTCAACTGTGCGCTGAGCCGACGTTTTGATGATGGCGGGACTCTCAATGAACCGCTGGTTGGTGACCAGCTCCTCTTTGCCAACGGGCGGACAGACAGTGTCACTACCAGTAACAAACATGCGGTTTCCCTCCACCTTGCAAGGGGGCGGTGCAGCATCGCACTTTTCATGCCGGGCAAAACACTTGTTGCATCAAAGAGTGATGGCGATAATGCAATTGCAGAAATTCTTACAAGCCATGGGATTACATCAGAAGATTTTGCACGTGCATCGGCATTTGTTCACACCAAATTCGATGGGGCCTTCCGGCCCATCGCACTGAAAACAGAAATTGATGTTTCGATTGACAACAATAACGTGCGACTGAAATTTTCATTGCCACCCGGGCACTATGCAACAACCGTCTGCCGTGAGTTTATGCAGGCAGACCCGGTCCAGATGATTTAATGTCTTGATTCGGCAAGTTTCCGTGCACCGTCGATTGCATCATTCAGGTTGCCAATTTCATCGATAATATTCAACCTTACTGCATCCGCACCCCGGATCACCCTGCCATCCTCGATCTCGGATCGTGCAATCATCCTCTGGGAGATGACATCGGTGATGAACAGCTCAAAACTATCGTTCACCACCTTCTGGGCATACACCTGTTCCGCGTCGGTAATCGGGCGTGAGGTTGAACCCATGTCCTTTTTACTACCCGATTTTACGATACTGACGTTATAACCTTCTTTTTCATTCCAGCGGCTGACATCAGAAAACTTCCAGATGACACCGATACCGGCAGTGAACGTATCGGGATTGGCATAGATCTTGTCCGCGTGGGCACTCACATAATAAGCAGCAGAGGTCCCCATATCACCCATCGATACCACGACAGGTTTTTTTGATTTTGCGTACGTGATATCGCGTATTATCTCCTGGGCAGCAGCCGGCGTTCCCCCGGGACTGTTCACCCTGAGGACAATCGCTTCAACCATGGGATCGTTTGCCGCATCACGAAGTTCCCTGCCGACTACTTCACTGCCGACAGTATCAGCATCTGAACTATCGCCGGTGACCATGGTCCCCTCCATGCGGATTACCGTGACTCCCATCTGGTCAGAGTTGGCTATGACATATACAGCAATGAATAAACCAAAAATTACGAGGAGGCCGATAATAATTATCAAAAACCATCTTGTCTGCGGCTCTTTTTTCTGCGAACCTTTTTCAGGAAAAGTTGAATCAGGAGTTGAATCAGTAGGCACGATGGTCCATTCCATTGTTATTCCTCACGGTACAGGATATCAAATTCTGAAACAAGATTACTCCCGCACATGTAATAGTTCTTCAGGTTGAGGCGAATCATCTCGTCTTCAGAATTGATATGCATCCCCCCGACCAGTGACGGGGTGTCAGAACCGCCTACAATAAATGGGAGGTGAATGAGGCGGATCTCATCAACGAGTTTATCGTGAAGCATATGCCAGTTCAGGGTCGGTCCTCCTTCAATCATCAGTTTATTTACCCCGAATTTTTCCCTGAGGATCTTTAAGAGCAGGGGAAGCCCGACATGGGTTTTGCCGGCTACAATGATGTGGACTCCTTTCTTTTTGAGTGCGTCAATACGCTCTTCTGGTGCTGCTTCACAGACCGCGATAGCGGTGGGAGCATCACGGCCCAGCACATTTGCATCGGGAGGGATATCTGCCATGCTGCACGGGATAACCCGTAATGGACTTTTCCCTGGTACCAGCCGGACGGTCAGGAAAGAGTTATCGATCCTGATGGTATTGGCACCGACCATGATTGCATCATACTCGGCACGGGTCTTATGGAGCAGGATCTCTGTCTCGTGTGCCATGTATTTCATGAGAATTTTTGAAGAGGCACCTTTCTTGAGAGTGAGTTTCCCATCGGCAGTTATCTCCGACATCATCAAAACATGCGGGCGGTCCATCGTGTCTGTCATTGCAACTCCCCGGTATCAGATTACAATGGGAGGGGGAATATAATGAAGGTGATGATGGGAATAATTTAAGGATACCCGGAATACTCATGGCGGGATAATGCAGGATTAAACGGGCCCACTGGCGTCAGACAACAACTATTAAAGGCTCGCGTTCTTATGAATTTACGTATGAATATTACTGCACTGCGCCCGAGGTTCATCAGGTACCTTGAGCCGGTTGCAGATGTTTTTATCCGGCTCAGAATCACACCCAACCAGATATCCCTGCTTGCACTTATCGCCGGGTTTGCCTGCGCGTATTGCTTTTACCAGCGTCATTTTGTCTGGGGAAGCTTCTTTTTAATCCTCTCAGCGGTTTTTGACCTTATCGATGGGAGTGTTGCACGGAAGACTAATGCGCATTCAGATTTCGGGGCAGTTTTTGACTGGATTGTCGACAAGTATGTAGATGCTCTTGTTATACTCGGGGTCGGGCTCTCCGGCATTGCGATCATCAGCCAGTATATCATTGTCCCTCCCATGGCCGATTTTGCCATCGTTGCGTTTGCCATTATCGGATCACTTATGAATACATTCATAAAACCGGTGGTCTACGCCGAGATTGGTTACCGTGAAAAAGTGGATGGTAAAATTGATGATCCCCTTGAAGGGGTCGGGTTTTTCGGAAGACCCGAGACATTCATTGTGCTGGTTCTTGGGGGGGTTACCGGTTATATCGGCATATCGGTAATTATCATTGCAATCTGCACAAACCTTTCTGCAATCCAGAGGATTATTTACCTTTACCGAACGCTTTCCTGATCTCTCCTGCATACAGGTGGTAAAGTTCGTCTGCAAATTTTCCCAGGTTGGGGATGAGGGAAAAAAGCCCGTAGGCGATTATTACAAGGAAGATAAGGGCGAGCAGTTCAGCAATCACGTTGTGAGCCCAGAAGAAACTCTCGTAACCGAACTCACCGTTGCTGGCAATCGACGGGTAATAGGGGAACCACTGCTCGGTATAGGCGATGATGACAAAGACATTCCGCAGGAGGTTCAGGATATAGATCGTCGGGGCAATAATAAGAAACGCGAGAATTTTCTGGCGGATCGTTGTCGGGACCGCGGCGGCGACACCCAGCATGATTGCGATGCTCTGGATACCGGTACATGCAAGGATGATCTCTACACGGAAGGAATTTCTTGAGATGATCTCCCATTCCGGAAGCGTTACCGTATAATTGAGTGCTTCAAGTATCCAGACTACCTGGCCGACAACAACACTGATAAGCCAGTCCCCCAGAGCCGGGATATATTCAAACGGTGCGTAGATCAGGAAGGCTACTGCGGCAGCTCTTGAGAGTTGCATAACGCGGTAGTCCTCGGCAAGAAGGTATTTGGTAGTAATAACAAGGAATGGCACGGATAGTGCGGCCATCACGGGGTAGAGGAAATTGTTTTGCGCAAAGTAATACGGAAGCAGGGTAAACAGGGAGAGGACAATGAATGTCCAGCCGATAATTGCTGCATATTTCCGATGGCGACCGGGCACGAGGAACGCAAGAAATCCAACACAGGATATCAGCACCAGATACTCGATCATTATAGAATTATTCACCCGATACCAAAAAAAGGATTCTGAAGAACCCTATGTTCTGAAGGTTTTTATTTCAGGTTTATGAGGATTAATTGCACGATAGTGCCCACCGATTTGCGCGTCACGCATTTGTCCCCGACAAAAGGGTTAATCACCTTTGCTTGCGCATGCTATACCGATGTTCTGTCCTGAATGTAAAAGTATGCTGATGTCGTCGGGGGGCCAGTTGAAATGCCGGAAATGCGGTTATATCCGGATTATCGATGATAACAAAAAAATTCACAACACGTTGGAGCGCAAGGAAAAGGAGATTATGATCGTGGATGAAGAGGAGGAAGGTATGAGGACGATGCCTACCATCCAGATCAAGTGCCCCAAGTGTGAGAACAATCTTGCAATCTGGTGGCTTCGTCAGCTCAGGGCTGCTGATGAGAGCGAGGTCCGTTTCTTCCGTTGCACCAAGTGCGATCACACATGGCGACAATACGACTGATTTCACAACTTCTGGTTACTATCCAATAAAAAATTTCAAATTCTCTTTTTTTGTTGATATTCTGATTAATGAAAAATTATTGAAATGTTCCCTGTTGTTTCAGGAACAGGGATTCTCATCAGGCCGGTTTTGGTATTTTTGGTGAGTGAACCGTGGTTAACAAATCGGCAGGATTTCTTGTACTCATTCTTCTTTAAAAAAGAGTACATCTGGTCTCAGGAGGCCAGAAAATACCCGCACAGATTCCTTCTGTCAGGGCGCGCTCACTTTTTTTAAATCAGTTCATAGTGAAACTATCGTCTCAAAAATTCGGATCGGGAAACCAGTTGTCGGACACAACCCCGGTTATTTGCCGTTTGGCCATTCCTTTGGATGACCCTGCAGAATAGTGCCCGGTATCTTTTTAAAATTTTTTCAACGTCCGTCTATCCTGTCATCAATAGAGGGTAATCAGGACAGAGAATGCAGGAAGAATAATCTGATACAACAAGGCAGCTTTTGGTAAAAGAACAATTGACCGAAGATGAGAAAATCAATTCATCGATTTTTTTAAAACCAGAAATATTACCACACTTTTTAAATACTGTTTTGTGGCATTTATAAATATGAAGGTCAGGCCAGAAGATTCCCTTAAAATTGAAAACATCGTTGCTTCAGCAAAGGTAACCGATTATCTGGATCTACCCGAGATAGCATCCAAAATCGAGGGCGCTGAATATAACAAGAAGAGGTTCCCCGGTGTTGTTCTCCGGATGCAGGATCCCAAGATCGCTGCACTTGTTTTTGGTTCGGGTAAAGTGGTGCTTACCGGTGCAAAAAGCATCGACAGTTTAAGCAAAGGACTTACCATTCTCACGGATAAGCTGCGGAAGCTTGGTATAGCGATCCCCAAAAAACCGGAATACAAGATCCAGAATATCGTAACATCAGCTGATCTTGCCACACCCATTAATTTAAACAAGATTGCCGTAGGGTTCAACCTTGATAAGATCGAGTATGAACCGGAACAATTCCCGGGCCTGGTCTACCGGCTGGATGTACCAAAAGTTGTAGTGCTTCTCTTTGGCTCGGGGAAGTTGATCATCACGGGCGGCAAGGAACCGGAAGATGCAAAGAAAGCTGTAGTAAAAATCTTATCCGATCTCCGTAGCCTTGGTCTGATCTAATAAAATCTTTTTACGACTGCTACCAATGCTGCTTATAAAAATATAATTTTTCTTAATTATATAATAATCATTTCATAAATTTACGATATCGAATATTTTTTAATATATAAACTTATTGTCCAATGCCTAACAATAAGAGGGGCTTTATATCGCAAACAACATAAATATAATTGTAAATTTGGGAAAAATAATCTGGATGTGATGCATGAGAACTGAAAATGTAATGTATTTTACGGATAAAGAAGAAGATTTTGCTAATCTTCTTATTGAGATTGGAACCAAGCGAAATGTTGCAAAGGTGCTGGTATTTCTTGCAAACACGCCGGAAGCCACATCACGTGCAATAGAACGGGGTACCGATCTCCGCCAGCCGGAAGTCAGCATTGCCATGCGCTACCTGATGGAACAGCAATGGATCTCCAGCCGGGAAAGCAAGGCGGAAAGCAAAGGACGACCAGTCAAGATATACGAGCTGGCAAAACCCATCAACGATATCATGGACAGCATAGAAAAAGAAAAGAAGCAGGAAGCGATTACCCAACTTGCTCTCGTCCAGAAATTACGGGAATATACCCGCTGAAGTAATTATCTTACACTTTTTTTCATTTCCGACAATTACGGTAGTTTTTGAAATAAAACTGCAGAACAGGCCGCTCTCTATCAACCCGGGGATTTTAGCCAGCAAATCTTCCAGTTCTTCAGGATTTTCAATCTTTGCAAATTTACAGTCCACGATAAAATTCCCGTTATCAGTTACTACCGGCCCGTCTTTTTTGATACCATCACGAAGCTGCGGGATACAACCAAGACTCCGCAACCTGCTCATGACCGGACGGATGGCAAAGGGGATCACTTCAACCGGGACGATTCCCGAGAGAACCGGGACCATCTTCTGTTCATCAACAACGATCACAAAACGGAGCGCTGCTGCAGCAACACATTTCTCCCGTGTCAGTGCCGCACCCCTGCCTTTGATGAGGCGGAGGTGGCTGTCCACCTGGTCGGCCCCGTCAATAGCAAGGTCAATGACCGGATCTGCATCAAAGGAAGTAAGCGGGATACTATATTCCTGTGCCCGTCGTGCCGTCTGGTAAGACGTTGGGACCCCAAAAATCTGTAATCCCTCACTGACTCTTGTGGATAAGCGTTCAAGGGCATAAAAAACCGTGGAACCGGTCCCGAGACCAACGATCATACCGTCTTCTACCATATCTGCTGCCGCGTATCCTGCAGCTCGTTTTGCTGCAGTAAGCGACTCAGTTGAAGTGTCCATCTACCAGATAGATTTCCGTTAAAAATAGTTAATACTGGTGATATAATGGTCGTGATAATGATGTCTGGATGTGCAAAAACGGCAGCAAAATAACAATGCAACTATACTCCACGTTGGTAAAGAGGTATAAGGGATGTTCCCCTTGGTCTGCCTCCTCCTTTGGGGGAGAGGGGGTCACTCTCATAGCATCTTTTAAAAAAAAATTCAATAATGAGTTGATAAAAGAATTCTGCATCTCCATATCTGTAGTAAAAAGGATCGCGTGAATGGATCAAGAAGTGAAAGGGTATCAGAATTACAAAAGCGGTAGAATATCATTCCAGAAACAGGGCTCTGGCCTCGTCTTCTGCATGATACGCAGTACAATCGAGAGTAATGGGGGTTATTGAGACATTTCCCATGCGGATGGCGTGGACATCGGTGCCTTCTTCAGCATCTTCGATAAGGGGACCATTGATCCAGAAATACGGGCGTCCCCGCGGGTCAAATCGTTTCTCGACTCCAGTAGAGAAAAGTTTACGGGCAAGACGGGTGATCTCGTATCCTCCTTTCACTACAGAGGGAATGTTTACATTGACAATATCAGCATGGGGACAAAAACCCCGTGACAAGGTACGGGACACGATATCCCGGACAATGTTTTTTGCTGCGTCAAAGTTATGACCGTGGTTCCGGGGGTCATCGAATTTTTCACCCTGGTCTTCAACCTGGAGAGAGAACGCGATTCCTTTTGTTCCCTGGTTCGAGCCCTCGAGTGCTGCACCCGCAGTACCGGAAGTCATTATCGATTCAAAGGAAAGGTTCTCGCCAATATTAATCCCGCTCACGATCAATGCCGGATCCAGTTTGAGAGCATACAGCCCGATGATGACTGCATCGGTAGGTTTGCCGCTGACCGACCATGCTGGAATGCCGTTTATGATTATCTGGCTTGCGCGCAATGGTTCAAAGATGGAGATTGACCTGCCAACGGCGCTCTGCTGGGTGGCCGGAGCGACGATGGTAACGTCAGCAATCGGAACAAGAGCATCGTAGGCCGCCCAGAGCCCGACTGAGCTCACACCGTCATCATTGGTCAGCAGGATTCGTGGTTTCATGTGCATTCACGTATGCACCGCACTGCACAAATAATTCACCGATCGGACAAGAGTAATTTTAGTAAAAACGACAAAGAGTAGTGTGATGAAGATCCTCCTTGCCGAATATGCCACTGCCCACGATCCTGCTCTTGCCCCCGAAGGCGCTGCAATGCTTGCGGTGCTCAAAAAAAGTTTTGAGCATTGCGGGTATGATGTAGCGTCACCCGGCACCGGTGATTTTGCTGCGGAGATAGAACGTATAGCCCCGTCATGCGATATGGGTCTCGTCATTGCACCGGACCACCTGCTCGCACGCTACACGCAGATCCTTGAACAGCACACGAACAATATCGGGTGTGGTTTCATGACCGTTGCACTCTGCGCCAACAAGGTGCAGACAGAAAAGATCCTGCGTCTGCATGGTGTAGCAGTGCCGGCTGAAGTACCGGAAGGGACAAAAGTGATAAAACCGGTAAAGGGTTGTGGAGCAATGGGCGTGAGGATATCGGCAGGTGAACCGGGTGCCGGGGAATTTTCACAACAATATATTGAGGGGGAGCATCTCTCCGTGAGCATCGTGGCAAACCGGGTTATTGGAGATGCATGCCTGTATTTTTCCGGTAAACCCCCTCTGGTGCTTGCGGTGAACCGGCAATATATTGAAACAGGAAAGGACGGCTCGTTCCATTATCTTGGGGGGGAG
>Ga0315283_10006472_pt1 | contig 10443 bp, 9 predicted proteins | sample YL17G09_0_MG_FD_204541 | JGI IMG/M metagenome (GOLD analysis project Ga0315283, IMG submission 204541) | Sediment microbial communities from Yellowstone Lake, YNP, Wyoming, USA - YL17G09_0 | ecosystem: Environmental > Aquatic > Freshwater > Lake > Sediment | place: USA: Wyoming | collected...
GCTCAAGTGCACGGATCAGCGCCCGGTGCACGATCAGGTCGGCATAGCGGCGGATCGGCGAGGTGAAATGGGCGTAGCGGCGCAAGTTCAGGCCGAAATGGCCGTAATTGCCGGCGCTGTACTCGGCCTGGGCCTGGCTCCTGAGGATCACCTCGCCGACGAGCTCGGCCGCTGGGCTCGCCCTCGTCTCGGCGAGGATGCGGTTGAACTGGGCGGGCTTCAACTGCCCCGTCTTCGGCAGCTTAAGCCCGAGGGTGCTCAAGAACTCCGAGAGCGACAAAAGCTTCTCCTTGGAGGGCTGGTCGTGCACCCGATAGATCAGGGGCGTCCGTTTCGCCTCGAGCTCTTCGGCCGCCGCGACATTGGCCGCGATCATGAACTCCTCGATCAGCCGATGGGCGTCGAGACGGGGAGGGGTGACGATGTTGCGGACGCGGCCCTCTTCGTCGAGCAGGATCTTCCGCTCGGGCAGATCGAGATCAAGCGGGCCACGTTGGTTGCGCGCCAGGGTGAGGCTCGCATAGGCCCCCCACAGGGGCCTGAGCACGGGCTCGAGCAGCGGTCCGGTCGTGTCGTCGGGCTTGCCGTCGATGGCCCTTTGCGCTTGCGCATAAGCCAGCGCCGCTGCCGAGCGCATCAGGCCGCGCAGGAACCGGTGATGCTTCTTGTGTCCGTCCTTGTCGAAGACCATGCGCACGGCGAGGCAGGGCCGCGCCTCCTGCGCTTGCAGGGAACAGAGATCGTTGGAGATACGCTCCGGCAGCATCGGCACCACGCGATCGGGGAAGTAGACGGAGTTGCCGCGGCTTCTGGCTTCCTTGTCGAGGGCGCTTCCGGGCCTGACATAGGAGGCGACGTCGGCAATGGCGACCATCACCACCCAGCCGCCCTTGTTGCCTTGGTCGGGGTCGGGCTCCGCCCATACCGCATCGTCGCGGTCGCGGGCGTCAGACGGATCGATGGTGACGAACGGCAGATGCCGCAGATCTTCGCGGCGCTTCAAGTCGGGTGTGACGGCCGCTTCGGCCTCGCTGAGCACGGCCTCGGGGAAGGTGTCGGGGATGCCGTGGGCATGGATGGCGATGAGGCTCGTTGCCCGCTGGTCCTGCGGATTGCCGAGACGCTCCGTGACGCGAACGTTTGCCGCGCCAAAGCGTGCGGCGCCGGCTAGCTCGAAGCGCACGAGCTCGCCGTTCTGCGCGCCTTGCGTCACCCCGCGCGCGACCCGCCACTCTTTCAGCTGCTTGCGGTCGATGGGATCGATGACGCCACCGCCCGCGGGAAGGCTGCGGAAGATGCCAAGTTGGCTTCGCGTGGCGCGGGGGAGCCGCTTGATGGGCCGCGCCTGGTAAGGGGGATCCGCGGAGGCTCCCAGTGCCGTGATCCTCGCCAAGACGCGATCGCCGATACCGGCGGGGGGACTCTTATCCTGCTTGCTCTCGACGACGAGGATGCGCGGCGGAGGGCCGCTCTCCTCGGGCCAGGTCGAAGGACGGGCGATGAACTCTCCATGGAAGTCGCGCCCGACGATCTCGATCACCGTGACCGATGCCAAGACGCCCGGGCGTTGAAGCTTCCGCCGCGAGCCTGCAATCAGCCCGTCGTTGGCCATGTCGCGCAACAGCTCTTTCAGGGCGACCCGGTCGCCGCCCTTGACGCCGAAGGCGCGCGCGATCTCGCGCTTTCCCGTGCGCTCGCCGGCGCTTTGCAGGAAATCGAGAATTGCTTGCTTCGAAGGGAGTTTGCCCACGGGTTGGGATTTGGGAGGAGACTTCGCCTTGGCTACGAGTGGTTTCACCACGAGTCGTTCTAGCACACTCGGCTAGTCTAGACCGCGCTTCAGCTTGCCGTCTCCTCCACCGCCACTTTCTCTTTTTTGGGATTCTTTGCCTTGCGCGCAGGCTTCTTCGCCGGTCCCTTGGCGGCCCTGGCGGTGATCAGCTCCACGGCCTCTAAGAGCGTGAGTTGCTCCGGGTCCCGATCCTTGGGCAGGGTGGCATTGACCTTGCCGTGCTTCACATAGGGGCCATAGCGCCCGCTTAAGACTTGCACGGCGCCGCCAAGCTTCGGGTACTCGCCCAAATCCTTGATCACCGAGGCACCACGCCGGCCCGGGCTTGCGGCCTTCTCGGCGAGCAGGCTGACTGCGCGATTGATGCCAGCGCTGAACACTTCCTCCGGCGCGCTCAGGCTTGCATATTTGCCGTCGTGCTGGACATAGGGCCCGAAGCGGCCAAAGCCCGCGGTAATGGGCTTGCCGGTCTCTGGATGCACGCCCAGCTCGCGTGGCAGCGACAGGAGCGCGAGCGCGCGGTCGAGATCGATGCTCTCGGGATCGGAGCCCTTGGGTAGCGACGCGCGCCTGGGCTTTTCGCCGCCATTCTCGCCGAGCTGGACATAGGGCCCGAAGCGGCCGCTGCGGAGCGTCACCTCAAGCCCGGTGGCGGGATCGGTGCCGACTGCTTTTCCCTCGCTGCCGAGCGAGGCCTTGTCGCCCCCGTCGGCAAGCTGGCGGGTGAAGCGGCACTCAGGATAGTTGGAACAGCCGATGAAAGCGCCGAACTTCCCGATCTTGAGGCTGAGACGGCCCGTCGCGCAGGACGTGCAGGCGCGCGGATCCCCGCCTTCGCCCGTGCCGGGAAAGATGTGGGGCCCGAGCATGTCGTTCAGCGCATCGAGCACCTGCGTGATGCGCAAGTCTCCAATGTCGTGCACGGCAGCGGCGAACTCGCGCCAGAAGTCGCGGAGCACGTCCTTCCATTGCAGCTGGGCCGCCGAGATCAGGTCGAGTTTCTCCTCCAGATCGGCGGTGAAGTCGTATTCGACGTAACGGGCGAAGAAGCTCTCCAGGAACGCGGTTACCAACCGGCCCTTGTCCTCCGGCACGAGCCGCCTCTTGTCGAGCCGCACATATTCGCGGTCGCGCAGAATGTTCAGGGTCGAGGCATAGGTGGAGGGGCGCCCGATGCCGAGCTCCTCCATCTTCTTGATCAGAGTGGCCTCGCTGTAGCGGGGCGGCGGCTCGGTGAAATGCTGTCGCGCCTCGATCTTGCGGCCGTCGAGGGCGTCGCCCTTGGCCAGCACCGGAAGGCGGGCGCCATCGTCGCTTTCGCTATCGTCGGTGCCCTCTTCATAGAGCTTGAGGAAACCGTCGAAGCGAACCACCTGTCCGGTTGCGCGCAATCCGTAAGCCACGCCGTCCTTGCTGTCGACCTCGATCTCGGCGGTGGTGCGTTCGATCTCGGCGCTCGCGGACTGGCTCGCCAGCGTCCGCTGCCAGACGAGCTTGTAGAGCTTGGCGGCATCGTCATCGAGATAGCGCGCGACATCGTCGGGGGCCTTGGTGAAGTCCGTTGGCCTGATCGCCTCGTGGGCTTCCTGCGCGTTCTTGGCCTTGGCCTCGTATTGCCGCGGGGAGGAGGGGATGTAGCGGGCGCCATATAGCCGCTCGACCGTGCGCCGGCAGGCGGTGATGGCTTCCGGCGCGATCTGCACGCCGTCTGTGCGCATATAGGTAATGAGCCCCTCGCTCTCGCCGCCGAGATCGACCCCCTCATAGAGTTTTTGGGCAATCTGCATGGTCTGGCGCGGCGAAAGCCCCAGCTTCCGCGAGGCCTCCTGCTGCAGCGTCGAGGTGGTGAAGGGCGGCGCGGGGTGACGCCGCTGCGACTTGCTTTCCACGCTGCCGACCACGAAGCGGCCGCCTTCCAGCGCGGCTCTCAAGCGCATCGCCGTCGTCTCATCGGCAATGTCGAATTTCTCGAGCTTCTTGCCGGCGATTGCCGTGAGGCGGGCAGGGAACGTCTCGGTCTTGCCGGTGGCGAGCTCGGCTATCAGCGACCAATATTCCTGCGTCTTGAATTTCTCGATCTCCAATTCGCGGTCGCAGACGAGGCGGAGCGCGACGGACTGCACGCGGCCGGCAGAGCGGGCACCGGGCAGCTTCCGCCACAGCACCGGCGAGAGAGTAAAGCCAACGAGATAGTCGAGCGCCCGGCGGGCGAGATAGGCGTTGACCAGGGGGCCGTCGATCTCGCGCGGATGGCGCATGGCGTCGAGCACGGCGTTTTTGGTCACGGCGTTGAAGACCACGCGCTCGACAATGATCTTGTCCAAAGCCTTCTTGCGGTTGAGCACCTGATAAACGTGCCACGAGATGGCCTCGCCCTCGCGATCGGGATCGGTGGCGAGGATCAGCTTGGTCGCTCCCTTGACCGCCTTGGCGATCTCGTCGAGCCGCTTGGCCGCCTTGGGCTCGACGTCCCAATGCATCTCGAAGTCCTTATCCGGCTCGACCGAACCGTTCTTCGACGGCAGATCCCGGACGTGACCGTAGGAGGCGAGCACAAGATAGCCGGAGCCCAAATATTTGTTGATGGTCTTGGCCTTGGCCGGCGATTCGACGATGACGATGTTCATTGGGGATATGTCCATGGCCCAGGCGATAAGCGCAAGGCTCGAGGGGGATTGGTCGCGTCTTGCCCCTGCAATGCGGCGAAAATGGTGTCTTGCCCGAGGAGTGTCAATTTCTGCTGAACCGGCGAATTGACATTGTAGTGAAGTCTAATTTAGCAACTTAATAGCGTATTGACCAATTCACTCAACCTAAAGCTGTTGTGATTTGGCCCATTTCCAGGCGCTTAAGCCTTTATGGGCGTGGCAGGAGGGGCACATTTGGGCAACGGGCGGCAGGGGCGAAGCGCCGAGTTCCAAGGGGTGCGCCGCCTCCAGGCGGCTCTTCCGGCGGTGGGTCCAATATGACGCGCCGCGAGGCGGTAGATTACGCCGCCGGTCTGCTCGAAGGGCTGAAATCCATCGCCCATGAGGCGGGATTGTCCTTCGCTTATCTCCTCGCCATGGCCATCGAAGGGGCTCAAGCAGAGAAATCCCACGAGGAATGAGGGCAGGTCACTCCTCCCTCTCGATGAGCGAGACGAGCTGTTGCCCGTGGCGCTGCAACCTGCCCGCGAGATCGAGCTCGAGCAGCACGATGTGGACCTTGCGCACGCGGACGCCGGTGGCGCGGATCAGCTCGTCGATATCGACGGGACTTGGCCCCAGGGCACCGATGATCCGTTCGCGCTCGTTTTGACCGATCTCAGGCAGCGGCTCCGGCGCGGTGACTTCGTCGGGGTAGGCGAGCTCCCCGCTGAAAGGCGCAAGCGGCCGCCCCAGAATCGGCGCCAAAGTCTCGATGATATCGCGGACGCTGGTGACGAGGCAGGCGCCTTGCTTGAGCAGATTGTTGGCGCCGGCCGAGCGCGGATCGAGCGGGCTGCCCGGCACGGCAAAGACCTCGCGTCTCTGTTCGCCGGCGAAGCGGGCGGTGATCAAGGAGCCTGACCGCTCGGCGGCTTCGACCACCACGACCCCAAGCGAAACGCCCGAGATCAAGCGGTTGCGACACGGGAAGTCTTTTCCGCGCGGAGCAAAGCCGGGACTTCGCTCGGTCAGCAGCAGGCCCCGATCGCCAATGGCACGCTGGAGCTCGGCGTTCTCCGGCGGATAGACCACATCAATCCCGCCGGCGAGCACGGCGATGGTGCCTCGCTCAAGCGAAGCGAGATGGGCTGCGGTATCGATGCCGCGGGCGAGGCCAGAGGCGATGACGAAGCCTTCCAGGCCAAGCTCGGTCGCAAGCTGGCGCGTGAATTTCTGTCCGACAGCAGAACCATTGCGGGCGCCGACCATCGCCACGATGGGGCTTGCCGCGAGCTCAAGCTTGCCCTTGGCGTAAAGCAGCGGCGGCGGGGCGTCGACTTGCGCGAGCGCGGGAGGATAGCCCTGCTCCCCCATTGCCACGAGAGTTGCGCCCGCGCGGTCCGCCGCCTCAAGCTCAGCCAGGGCTTCGGCCTCGGTGTAGACGCGGATCGACTGGGTGCGGCCGCCGCGGCGCGACAGCATCGGCAACGCGGTGAGAGCGGCTTCGGCGCCGCCGAACTGATTGACGAGGGCGCGGAACGTCGCTGGGCCGACATTCTCGCTCCGGATCAGCCGAAGCCAGCTCAAGCGCTGACGTTCACTCAGCCTCGCGCCGGACTCTGACGACGGGGGTTTGCGCCCGGACTTAGGGCTTGCTCGCGCCAATCCGGCCCTCCTCGCCTCGGAGGAGGCGTCCGATATTGCCGGCATGGCGCCAACAGAGCAGCACGGTGAACAGCAGGAACAGCGCCGCGATGCCCCGCTCGCCATTCAGGACGAGCAAGCAGGGGGTGGCGGCGGCGGCCACGAGCGCCGCGAGCGAGGAGTAGCGGGTGACGGCGGCGACCACTAGCCAGATGGCGCAAAACACGAGCGCGGCGGGCCAAGCAAGCCCGAGCAGCACGCCGATATAGGTCGCCACGCCCTTGCCGCCGCGAAAGCCTAACCACACCGGGAACAGATGACCGAGAAAGGCGCCGAGGCCGCCAAAGATCGCGGCGTCTTGACCCCATCGAGCGCCGAGCAGAACGGCGGCGGTGCCCTTCAACGCATCGAGGAGCAGCGTGAGCGCCGCGAGGCCCTTGCTCCCCGTGCGCAACACATTGGTGGCGCCGATATTGCCTGAGCCGATCTCGCGAAGATCGCCAAGACCGGCAAGCCGTGTGAGGATGAGGCCGAACGGCATGGAGCCGAGGAGATAGCCCAACGCCAAGGCGAGGAGATCGAAGAGGCTCCAATTGGCCGCAAGCGCCATCGACCGATCCCGCAAGGCCCTCTAGTTACCGCGAGGATCAGCGTAGTTGTAGACGGGGCGCCCGGCAACGAGGGTCATCAGCGCCCGGCCTTGCAGCCGCGCCGCGTCGAACGGCGTGTTCTTGGACTTCGAGCAGAGACGTTCGGGCTCGACGACCCAGGGCGTGTCGAGGTCGATCAGCACGAGGTCGGCAGGGGACCCCTTGGCGAGGCGTCCGCTCTGGAGCCCGAGAAGCCTCGCAGGATTGGCGGCGAGCGCCTGCAGGAGCCGGGGAAGTTCCACGTCCCCGTTGTGGTAAAGGCGCAGCGCCGCGCCAAGCAGGGTCTCGAGGCCCGCGGCGCCGTCGGCGGCTTCGGCGAAGGGCCGGCGCTTCCCCTCAGCGCCTCTCGGGTCGTGGGCCGAGACGATCACGTCGATATCGCCGCTCGCCACGCCCTCGACCATGGCACGGCGGTCGTCCTCCGACCTAAGCGGCGGTTTCATCTTAAAGAACGTCCGGTAGGGGCCGATGTCGTTCTCGTTCAGGGTGAGGTGATTGATGGACACCCCGCAGGTGACGGGAAGCCCTCTTTGCTTGGCGGCGCGGACGATGTCGAGCGAGGCGCGGGCGGAGATCTGGCCGGCGTGATACCGTCCGCCGGTGAGCTCGACAAGGCGGATGTCGCGCTCGAGCATGATGGTCTCGGCGGCAGAGGGGATACCGCGAAGGCCGAGTCTCGTCGCGATTTCACCTTCATTCATCACGCCGTCCTTGGCGAGGGTAGGGTCCTCGAGGTGATGCACGATCAGCGCGCCGAAATCCTTGGCGTAGGCGAGCACGTTGCGCATCACTTTAGCGCTGGCGATGCTCGCCTTGCCGTTGGCGAATGCGATGGCGCCAGCCTCGCGCAGGAGGCCGATCTCGGTCATCTCCTCGCCGAGCAGCCCTTTAGTCATCGCCGCCATGGGGTGCACATTCACCAGGGCCGTGTCGCGCGCGCGCCTTAGAATGAAATCGACCAGCGCCACATCGTCGATGACGGGCTCGGTATTGGGCATGCAGACGATGGTGGTGACCCCACCGGCAGCAGCAGCCCGGCTCGCCGTGGCAAGGGTCTCGCGATGCTCGTGACCCGGCTCGCCGGCGGAGACCATCATATCGACGAGGCCAGGGGCGAGCACGCGGCCGCCGCAGTCCACGATCTCGGCATCGCCGGCAGTGCTTGCGGTGATATGCGGCCCGAGATCGGCAACGATGCCGGCTGCGATCAATACGCCGCCAAGCGCATCGAGGCTGGAGACAGGATCAATCAGCCGCGCAGTGACAAGGGCAATTGGGCGGGTGGGAGTGCGTGGATCGGGGGTGAGTGCCTGCATCGCCGTCACTGGTTCGGTAAATGGCGGGCCAAGGCCTGAAGCACGGCCATGCGCACTGCCACGCCCATCTCCACCTGCTCGCGGATGACGCTTCGCGCGTCGTCGGCGACATTGGAGTCGATCTCCACGCCGCGGTTCATTGGACCCGGATGCATGATGAGAGCGTCGGGCTTGGCGCAAGCGAGCTTCTCGTAGTCGAGGCCGAAGAAGTGGAAATATTCCCGCTGGCTCGGGATCAGGCTCGAGGTCATGCGCTCGCGCTGGAGCCGCAGCATCATCACGATGTCGGCGTCGACCAGGCCCTCCCACATCGAGGTATAGACCTCGACGCCGAGCCGCTCGATGCCGGAGGCGAGCAGGGTGGAGGGCGCGATGACGCGGACGCGGGCGCCGAGCGCATTGAGGAGCAGGATGTTCGATCTTGCGACCCGCGAATGCAGGATGTCACCGCAGATCGCCACGATGAGGCCTTCGATGCGCCCCTTGTGACGGCGGATGGTGAGCGCATCGAGAAGCGCTTGTGTCGGGTGCTCATGGCTGCCGTCGCCGGCATTGATCACTGAGCAATCGACCTTCTGGGCAAGCAGCTCGACCGCGCCCGCCGCATGGTGGCGCACCACGAGGATGTCGGGGCGCATGGCGTTCAGCGTCACCGCCGTGTCGATCAGGGTCTCGCCCTTCTGGACCGAGGAGGCCGGGATCGACATGTTCATCACGTCGGCGCCGAGCCGTTTTCCGGCAAGCTCGAAGGAGCTTTGCGTCCGGGTCGAGGCCTCGAAGAAAAGATTGATCAGGGTGCGGCCGCGAAGGTCGTCGCGCTTCTTGGCGACTTGGCGGCTAAGCTTGGTAGCCTCTTCGGAAAGGTCGAGCAGCGCCACGATCTCGGCGCGGGAAAGGCCTTCGATCCCAAGCAGATGGCGATGAGGGAAGGAGAAATCGGTCGCTTCGGCCACAATGCTCATTAAAGCGCACTGTATAGGCCGACTCTGCAGATGCGGCAAGCTTGGCCGCGCGATAAGCTTGAGAAGCGGTCACGAGGAGGTCCTTGCGAAGCGGAAGCGGATTTCGCCCAGTGCCCGCATATTCCTAGAACTCTCATTTTTGCACTATGCCCTCCCGACGTCGTTCCGATTCAGGAGGAGGACGTGCTCAACTTGGGAGGAGAGATGCGCAAGCTCGCGATTATCCTGACTGCGACAGTAGCGATGCTGTTCGCGGGGCTTCTTGCTTGGAATGCCGACGCGACGACGGTGTCGGGTGCGGTGACCATCGGCGCCAAGACCTACTCGCCGATCGTCGAGGAGACCGGCTGCCGCAGCAATGCACCTTTAGTCGGGGCTGCGCCGACTTGCCATCGGCGCGCGGCGAGGCCAGAAATTTCAATAAGTTAAGGTTTACGCTCGCGTGCGAATCACCCAGAATCACACAATTCGAGCTTCGGATGACGCCGCCATGTGATGACGGTGTCATAGGTGCTTTTTATTCTTAGCATGAGGCGGTCGCCGAAATGGGGCCACAGGTTAGTCAGGCGGAGGCTAAACCATGATGAGCTTACCCTTTCTTCTGTTCGCTTGCGGCCTTGCCGCGGCATGGACGAGTCGGCGCAGAGCCGCGATGGGCTTCTGGATTGCCGGCGTGTTGGTGCTTCTCGCGTTGTTCCGGTTTCACGCGACGGACGTGCTGACTCTCGGTCTCTAAAAAGGAGAGCGGGGGGTGACCAACCTGTCGAGGCTGCTCAACGCCCTCGGGCTCGTTGCGATCGACACGGTGCTGGTGCTTGCCTTTACCGATCAGCTCTGGTTTCGCGATCTGCCATGCCCGATTTGCATTCTGCAACGGGCCGGGTTCATCGCCGCCGGATTCGGGGTGGCGCTCAATCTGATGTTCGGCCCGCGGCCCAGTCATTACGGCCTCGCGATCCTCGGCGCCGTGGCAGGCGGGGTCATATCGACGCGCCAGATCCTCGAGCACATTGTTCCGGGCAGCGGCTCCTACGGCAATGCGATCTTCGGGCTGCACCTCTACACTTGGGCGCTGCTCCTGTTTGCGCTCATCGTCCTTGGCAGCGCAATCATGCTGCTGTTCGAGCGGCAGTTCGCCGCCACCGATGTGCTCCCTTCGCGCTTGAAAGTGCTGCCGGTGTTGGCCGTGTCCCTGCTCGCGGCGCTCGCGCTCGGCAATGTGGTCTCGACGCTGGCCATTTGCGGCGCGGGACTTTGCCCCGACAATCCGGCGGGCTACATGATCTTCAACGACAATCTAAGCCTGACGCTGCTCGGCGAGACGCCTTAGCCGGTCGAGCGCGCCTTGCAGGATGTAGGCCGCCGCCATGCGGTCGATCACCTCTGCGCGGCGCTTGCGGGAGGCATCGGCCTCAATCAGGTGCCGCTCCACGGCGGCGGTCGACAGCC
>Ga0315283_10006474_pt1 | contig 10441 bp, 10 predicted proteins | sample YL17G09_0_MG_FD_204541 | JGI IMG/M metagenome (GOLD analysis project Ga0315283, IMG submission 204541) | Sediment microbial communities from Yellowstone Lake, YNP, Wyoming, USA - YL17G09_0 | ecosystem: Environmental > Aquatic > Freshwater > Lake > Sediment | place: USA: Wyoming | collected...
GTCGGGGCGGATGACCCCGGTAAGGCAGTTGATGAGGGTTGTTTTGCCGGCGCCGTTGGGGCCGATGAGGGACGTAACCTGGCCTTTTGCGGCTTGGAAACTAACCGCCGACAGGGCCGGCAGGCCGCCGAAATTTTTGCTGAGGCCGGAAATGTCCAGGAGCGGGTTTTTATTTGCTGGTTTCATGGCAAAAACCAAGTGGCACAGGCGTCTCGCCTGTGCATTCATACTCTACTCTTTTGTGATTTTTCCTGCACAGGCGAGACGCCTGTGCCACCAAAAAAATCCCAACCTCTACAAGCGCTCTCCATAGGCACCCTTATGGGGGTTGGGGAAGAGGGTTTGGGAGAGTTTTTCACAAGCGCAGTGGCCAGTTATGAAAAAGCCCCTGGTCCCCTCCCCCAATTCACGGTTCACCCCGTCCCGCCGTCGCCAGCCGCCGCCGGGCCCAGCGGATGCGGATGATATCCACCAGCCCGGACACGAACCCCTGGGGCAGGAAGATGAGGATCACCACCAGGATCACCCCGTGGATGATGTCCGTGTAGGTTTCCAGGAACCCCAGGAAGTTTGGCAAGATGGTGATGAACGCTGCTCCGAACAGGGTGCCCCAGACGGAGCCCAGCCCACCCACCACCACCATTATCACGAAATCCAGGGACTTGAAGATGCTGAAGGCGTCGGGGTTGATGTAGCCGAAGTAGTGGGCGTAGAGGCTACCGGCCACCGAGGCGAAGACCGCGGAGAGGACGAAGACGCCGATTTTCTGGCGCCGCACATCCACCCCCAAGGCGGCGGCGGCCACCTCGTCGGCGCCCAGGGCGGCTAACCCCCGCCCTACCCCGGTGCGGACCAGGTTGAGGCACAGGGTCAGGGCCACCAGGGCAAAGGTCCAGACCAGGTAGTGGAACTTGAGGTCGCTGTCGAAGGTCAGGCCCCCGATGGACAGGGGCGGCACCCCGGAAAGGCCGCTGGGCCCGCCGGTGACCGCGTCCCACTGGATGAAAATGCTGTCTACCACGTAGTTGAACCCCAGGGTGGCCATGGCCAGGTAGTGGCCCGAGAGCCTCAGGGTGGGGACCCCCAGGACCAGGGCCACCAGCGCCACGACGCCGGCGGTGAGGATCATGGCCGGCCAGGCGGGAAAGCCGCAGGTTGCGGTCAGGATGGCCGAGCCGTAGGCGCCCAGGCCGAAAAAGGCGGCATGACCAAGGGATATCTGGCCAGCGAAGCCGATGAAGAGGTTAAGCCCTAAAACCACGATGACATAGAGGCCGATGAGGTTGAGGATACCCAGTTTGTAGGGGTTGGGCATGACCAGGGGGGTGAGCGCCAGAAACAGGGCCAGACCCAACACCATGAGCCCCGTATGGTGGCGGATGACAAAGAATTTGGCTTTCTCCCACCCTATCATGGCCAGGTTTTACCCTACTTACCGATTAGCGCGCAAAAAGCGGGCGATGCTGCGGTCGTAAGTCCGCTCCACCTCGGGGGTGAAGTAGCAGGCCGGCAGCTGTCCCATGGCCCGGTGGTAGCTGATGCATTCGCAGCAGATGCCCTTGCGCGGGCACGGTTCATAGGTGCAGTTGCATTTGGCCAGGTTGGCTGATTGATTGGGGCATTCTTTCATCTTGGCGGTCTCCATGGTGTTCGAAACGTTCAGTGGGGCGGGCGTCCCTGCCCGCCACTCAACTGGATTGATGGTGCGTGGAACGCACCCTACATAAAACTTTGGTGGCACATCGCGGCCTTTGGCCGCAACCAAACTGAAAAATGAGCTTATTACATAGTTAAATCAATAAGTTTAAAGAAGAATCTTGTTGAAAAAACAAGAAACTTAGTTTCAGTAGCACAGGTTTTAAACCTGTGCATCTGCACCGGCAAGATGCCGGTGCCACCAAGAACTTTTGTTTCTGGTTCCCAAGCTCCCGCTTGGGAACCCCATTGCAGGCAAAGCTCCGGCTTTGCGAGAGAATTATCTCTTTGTTGCATCAAGTGGCCCAAGTAGAAGCTCGGGGAAATTTACATTCCCAAGCAGGAGCTTGGGAACGAGGAAATAAAATTCATAGGCCGCGTCTCACGCGCCATTCTTGGTGCATAAGACCGCACCCCACATCTCCTTCATGCCGCCGCGGCCAGCCCCGCCTGGAAGGCCCTGAGGCTGGCCTCCCGGAAGCGCTCTGGGGTCTTGGCCGCGATCATTTCCGCCAGCAGGTCAACTCCGGCGAACAATCCGCCTTTCCCCGCCGCGAACCCCAGGAGGATGAGGTTGGCCGCCACCGGGGGCAGGCCCTGGGCCGCGGCCAGGGACCGGGCGTCCACGCTCAGGTAATCTCCGGGGAGGGCGGCGTTGACGAACACGGCCGCGCCGTCTCGCAGGTAAAACCGGTGTACCGGCAGGTTCTTGGGGTGCAGGAACAGCCCGCGGTCCGCCTCCCCGGCGGGGATCAGGGGACCCCGGAAGGGTCCCACCTTGATCATGGAGATGACCGTGCCGCCCCGCTGGGCCATGCCGTGGGTTTCGGAGGTAATGACCGGAAGTTTTAGGGTTGCGGCGGCCTCCGCCAGGAGCCGGGTCAGGGTAAGGGCGCCCTGCCCTCCCAGGCCGCTGACGATGATCTGCTGTCTCATGGGCGTCCCTCTTTGGCGGCGGTGATGGCTCCCTCGGGGCAGACGTGGACGCACACCCCGCAGCCGACGCAGCGGCCGCCGTCGATGACCACCCGGCCGTCGGATTCGTCCAGGGACAGGGCGGGGCACTCAAAGTCGTCCAGGCAGTGGAGGCAGCCGGTGCAATCTTCCGTAACCCGCATACTATAGGCCGGCTGGGATTTACGGGCTTCTTTGTCCAGCAGGCACGGATGTTTGGCGATCACCACCGCCACTCCGCCTTCGGGGCTGCGGCAATAGGCGTCGGCTTCCCGCATCAGGTCCATGAAGGCGGGCAGGTCGTAGGGGTCGGCCTCCCGAAGGAATCCAGCCCCGCTGGCCCGCACCAGGTCCGGGATGAACACCGGGCGGCCCGGCTCCCCGGTGGCGGTAAAGCCCACCTGGGGCGTGGGTTGGTGGCCGGTCATGGCCGTGGTGGCGTTGTCCAGGATCACCAGGATGAAGCGGGCCTTATGAAACACCGCATTGACCAGGGCCGGGACCCCGGCGTGGAAAAAGGTGGAGTCCCCGATGGTGGCCACGATGGTGGGGAATTCTCCTCCCCCGGCGGCGAAGGCCCGGTAAAACCCCGCGGCCTGGCTGATGCCGGCGCCCATACAGTGGCAGGTATCCACCGCTCCCAGGTTCAAGCCCAGGGTGTAGCAGCCGATGTCGCTGGGGAAAATCCCCGCCGGGAAGGCCGTCTTAATGGCGTAGAACGCCGTCCGATGGGCGCAGCCGGCGCAGAGGGTGGGGCGGTCGCCGCCGCCGGGCGGGGCCGGGACCACCCGGGCCGGCAACGAAAGATACGTCTCCAGCACCGAGCGGATGACGTCGGGGGTCAGTTCCCCTGCCCGGGGTACCAGCCCGGAGGTGCGGCCCTGGACCCGGGGGTTGGCCAGCTGCAGTTCGATGACCGGGTAGGTCTCTTCGATGACCAGAATTTTTTCATACCGGGTCCGGACCGTTTTAATGAAATCCCGGTTCAGGGGATAAGGCATGGTCACCTGATAAAAATCGACCCGGCCCAGAAGCCCCAGCTCATCGAGCCAGTCGCCGGTGTGGGCGAAGGCCACGCCGGAGGCGATGATACAGATGCGGGGGTAGGAGCAGTCTCCGGGGGTAAGCCGGGGGGCGAACTCCGGCAACCCGGCGATTTTATCGATCTTGTCGTTCAGGCCCCGGTGCAACTCCAGGACAAACACCGGGGTGGCGCACCAGCGCCGGGGGTCCTTGTCGAACCGAGCCGGCCGGTCCAGCCGCACGGGCGCCCCGCAGGGGACGTTCTGCCGGGCGTGGCACACCCGGGTGGTGGGCCGCACCATGACCGGGAGCTCAAAGCGTTCCGAGAGTTCCAGGGCTTGGGCCACCATTTCCTTGGCCTCCCTTGGGCTGGAGGGGTCCAGCACCGGCACCTTGGCAAACATGGCGAAAAATCGGCTGTCCTGCTCGGTCTGGGAGCTGTGGGGCCCGGGGTCGTCCGCGGCGATCACCACCAGGCCGCCTTTGACCCCCAAGTAGGCTGCCCGCATAAACGGGTCCGAGGCGACGTTAAGCCCCACCTGCTTCATGGACACCGCGGAACGGCGGCCACACATGGAGTTGGCCAGGGCCACCTCAAAGGCCACCTTCTCGTTCACCGACCACTCGGCGTAGAGTTCGGCCCCGGTTTCCTGGGCGAAGGTGACCACCGAGGCCAAAATCTCCGAGGCCGGGGTGCCGGGATACGACGCCGCCAGGGTAACCCCGGCCTCCACGATCCCCCGCCCCAGGGCCTCGTTCCCCATGAGGATGCGTTGATTGTCGGTATTAATCAAAGTTTTCGTCGGCATAATTTTTGTTTATAGGGTGCAATAAAATTCCTCAGAATAATTTTCCCCCTTCCTAAAGGTGGGTCAGGGGGGGTCAGGAAGGCGCTAAAAAATTCCTCCAGCACCCCCTCGCTATTCTCAAAGACTTCCCTGGCAAAAAAACTCAGGACCTTGAGTCCCAGCCTTCCCTCACCAATTCCAGGTGCCGTCGGGGTTCCAGCGGCTGGGCAGGGGCGGCAGCATTCCCAGGCGGCCCATAAGGTTACCGCTCAGGGAGCGGGTATCCTGTTTGAACCCCTTGGCATCCCCGCATTTTTTATCCGGGGCATAGTTCAGTTTCCGCGCCTCGGCCGCGGTGGCCGGACGATATTCTCTCTTTTCCTGGCTGGCGCAAGCAGGCGAAAAATACGTCCGGGTTTGGTCATCGAGCAGCACCACCGCATTATCGGGCAGGTCTCGGGTCGGCACGATAAAAAAGCCGGCCAACAGCGTGAAGATTAACATAATAAAAAAGAATCTTATGGTGGGTAACATTGGTTCTGTTCCGAAAAATTTTTAGTGGCACCGGCATCTTGCCGGTGCGGAATAAGTTCATTTTTTGTTTGGTTGCGGCCCCAGGCCGCGATGTGCTACCAAAGTTTAATGCGTCTTATGCACCAATTAATCAATGGAATCGGCAGGCAGTGCCCGCCCTGACACGTCTCCAACTGAATTTCAGCGTCTGGTGCACAGTGCGCACCCGACATAAATGCCTACCCGGTCCCGCCCAGGAGGCCCCTGGGGCGGATGAACAGGACCAGCAACAGGACGATGAAGGCGATGACGTCCTTGTAGGCGCTGGAAAGATACGCTGCGCCCAGGCTCTCCAGGAGGCCCAGGGTGAGGCCCCCTAAGATGGCCCCGGGGAAGGAACCGAAGCCGCCCAGGATAGCGGCGGCAAAGCCCTTGAGGCCCAGGAGCACCCCCACGTCGTAGCTCAAGGTGGTGATGGGGGTCACCAGGCACCCGGCCAGACCTCCCAGGGCCCCGGCCAGGGCGAAGCTGGCGGCTTTGACCCGCCAGACCTTGAGGCCCACCACCGCCGCGGCCTCGGGGTTGGCGGCCACGCCCCGCATGGCCAGGCCCAGGGAGGTCTTGCGGAAAAACAGCACCAGGCCGATGATGGCCAGCGTGGTGAGGGCCAGGATCCACAGGGTCTGGGGCAGGATGGCGGCCCCGGCCAGATGCACCGGCGCCTCCCCGGACAGCGACGGGACCGCCATGCGGGTCTTGCCCCAGATGATTTTCATGGCCCCCCGGAGGATGATGGAGAGCCCGATGGTCAGAAAAATCAGCACCAGGTGGCTTTCGGACCGGGACGGCCGGACGCCCACAACCTCCACCAGGATGGCCACCAGGGTCACCCCCGCCACCGCCATCAGCAGGGCCGGGGCCATGGGGAGGCCGGCGGTGACCAGGGCGCTATAGAGGATCATGCCCCCCAGGGAGACGAAATCCACCTGGGTGAAGTTGACGATCCCCATGGTGTTGTGCACCACCCCGAAGCCCAGGGCCACCAGGGCGTAGATGGCCCCACCGGTCAGACCGGCAAAGATGAACTGCATCAGGTCTTGCAGGCTGCCCATGTCTCGTTCCTGAGGTCCGGGTGCGGCCCTGAGAGTTGTGTCCCGGACCGGTAGCTCAAGGTTATAACGTATATGAAGGGCGGGTTATCTGGCAAGGAAAAAGGGGCTACCGGCCGCCTCAGGCAAACGGCGCCGCAGGGAAGCGAAGCCTAGAATTTGGGGGAACCCCGCTTTTTTAAAAAAAGCGAGGTTCCCCCAAACCCCCTCCTGGAAAAATGCACAGGTAGGGTGCGCACCGCTCACCATCTCTATAGCCGCCGCAAACACACCATTGGCTCTTGCGCCAAAAACAGCCGCAATACCGAAGAATCCGGCAAATCTAAGGCCTGCGCCAGGGACACAGACGGAATCCCCGCCAACCGCGCCTCATTTTCCCGGTTGGTTGTGACCTCCAGGTCATGGTGATCCGTGCCGGATTACAGGCAGGAGCAGGCTGGCGCTTACTGGTATGGTTCGCAAGTTAACCCCTGATTAGATTTAGACATTGTCCGGTTTCTCTGCTAAATTGATACAAAAGTCAATTTTTGTGCATGCAGGCAGAATCATGGCGATGGTCCCGCCGGCTTGGCTTAAATATTTCGGCGCCAGCCTCCTGGAGTTTTTCCTGCCCCGGATGTGCCTGTTCTGCGGCGTCCCGGTGGGGGAGACGGCCGCGGTGGCGGTCTGCCCGGGTTGCGAGGCCCAGATTACCTGGGTGGCCAGCCCCCTGTGCACCTGCTGCGGGCGGGTGTTTGCGTCCCGGGACGGCGCCGACCGCGTCTGCGGCGACTGCCAGGCGGACCCGCCCCCCTTTGTCCGAGCCCGGGCCGCGGCCCTCTACGACGGCCCCGTCGCCCAGGCCGTCACCCGCTTCAAGTTCTCCCGCCAGATGGCCTTGCTGCCGGTGATGCAGCATTGGCTTCAGCGTCCGCTGTGCCTGGAGTTGGTGGCGGCCGCCGATTTGTTGGCGCCCGTGCCCCTGCACCCGAAACGGATTAAAAATCGGGGCTTCAATCAATCCCTGTTCCTGGCCCAGGGTTTTCCCGGGGCAGCGGTGGCCCGGGAGGCGCTGGTCCGCACCCGCCACACCCCCCCCCAGGTGGGCCTCAACCCCAAGGAACGCCAGGACAACGTCAAAGGAGCTTTTGCCGTCACCGACCCGGGCCGGGTGAAGGGCAAAAACGTACTTCTCATCGATGACCTCTATACCACCGGCTCCACGGTGAAAGAGTGCGCCAGGGTTTTGCGTAAGGCCGGGGCCCGTCAGGTGGAGGTCCTCACCGTGGCCAGGGTCAAATATGATTAGCAGTGGGTTGCGTTCAACAAATATTTTTGTAGCCGCAGGATTTACCGTGGAAAACCAAATCCGGCAAGTCCCCCTAAATCCCAGCAGTGTCCGGTTAGGTTTTTGCAAAGGAGGAAGCTCGCTACCCGAAGTCCAATAGTTCATAAATTCGCGAAGGAACTTCTTGCTTCGAGAAGCTTGCTTCCCCCTCACCCTAACCCTCTCCCCCATTGGGGGAGAGGGGATTAAGTGGAACCGATTCAATGCCTTATGGTTATGAGACTGAGCGACCTCACTTACTCCCTCTCCCCCCGCTTCGGGGGGAGAGGGTTGGGGTGAGGGGGGCAAGACGACGCATGCAATTTCCTAACCGGACAGTGCTGGGGCAGGGAGGATTTTTCATTTTCGGGGGTGAGTTAGTGTAGGGTGCGCACTGCGCACCATCAATCTGCCTGGTTCCCAAGCAGGAGCTTGGGAACCAGAGCTCAAATGAGATTTTATGACCACTTGCAGCACCAGCCATAAGGTGGTGGATTGGGAGGCCGCGGCCCGGTGGGTCCAGGACCTCCAGGGGCAGGGTAAGCTGGCGGTCTTCACCAACGGCTGCTTCGACCTGCTGCACGCGGGGCACGTGGGCTACCTGGAGGCGGCCCGCTCCCTGGGGGATGGGCTCATCGTCGGGGTCAACACCGACGCCTCGGTGGCCCGCCTGGGGAAAGGCCCCGGCCGTCCCCTCAACCCGGAAGGCGACCGGGCCCGGGTTCTGGCGGCGTGCGCCTGCGTGGACCGGGTGGTGCTGTTTGCCGAAGACACGCCCCTGGCGCTCATCACTCTCCTCACCCCCGACATCCTGGTCAAAGGCGGCGACTACCGACTTGACGAGATCGTCGGCCGGGAAGTGGTACTGGCCCGGGGCGGCCGGGTGGTAGCCCTCCCCTTCGTGCCGGGCTATTCCACCACCGGGCTCATTGAGCGGCTCCGTTCCGGAACTTGACGGGCGAGAGGCAACCGGTCGCCGCCCTTCAGGTCATAGCCCCGGCATCTGACCCAAGACACCCCCAGGCCGGTCGCCACTGCAGCCTGATAAAGCCGGAAGGCTCCGATGCAGAAAATGAAACAGAGCAAGCTGGAGTTCCCGGTTTGGCCAAGGCGTCTGTTGCTCGGGCTGATGGTGGCGGCAATATGCTGCCCGACCCTTATCTGGGGGCAAGCTGACCAACGGATTCCCCTAGAACTGAAAGTCAAATTGGCGGACGGCAAAATCAACATCGGCCAAACTTTTGTCGAGTCTTTAAAAAATCGGATCAACCGCTCCGATACCTTCAGGCTCAGCAGATCGGATACCCCCCGCCTGGTGCTCCGGGTCTCTTGCGAAGATCTGCCGGGGGACCCCTATATGGCGGTCATTGCCGTCACCCGAACCGTGGCGATCCCCTGGAAAGGCGGGTTCAGAGAGATTTTTGTGGATAATCTCGTGATGGTAGGGGTGTCGGCGGCCCACGCCGGCAAGGACGCCGCAGATATTTTGGAGGACACCCAAAGAAAAATCCTCCCCCAATTCATCACCATACGCGGCGAAGCGAATTAGCACCACACGGGAGAAACTTCGTGCCGGAGCAGGGGCGATATCGCCCGCCGGTGGTGGGTTAACAAAGCTTTTCCAAACACTTCCTCATGGGCCTATGGTCCACCCATAAATTATGAAAAATCGGTGGGGCGGGCCTCCGTGCCCGCCGTGGCCATAAAATAATGGTGCGTAGGACGCACCCTACAGAAGACTTTTCAGACCAGAGTCGGAGGGAGGGATAGCAATGGCAATCAGCAGGCTCACCTTAGCGGCGATCATGGTTCTGGGGCTCGGCCTCTCGATTCCCGATGGAACCGCCATGGCCGCTGCCGTTAACCCCATTGTGGCTTTTAACGACTTTTACCGCGACAGCAAACCCACCGGGTATCTCTTGGGCGCATCGGTTGGCGGCCAGTGGGTCCAACCCAAGGCCGCGGCCGGGTTAATCCCGGGGGGAGAAAATTATCGCCTCTACACCCTGACCGGCGAGGTAGGCAACAGCGTGGGCGGCAAGCCGGCCAAGGGCGAAGAAGGGCCGTGTTCAGACACCTTGTATGTGACGTTAACGCCCTTCCCGGCAGGCCGCGGCAGCCTGGTGGCGGTGGCCGGCACCAAGAATGCCATGCCCCGGAAGCTCAAAATCGCCAGCATCGAGGCGCAGGCCTATAGAGAGGCGGCGGCCGAAATTTTAAGGAGCCAGGGGATCGACAATCCCAAAGTAAATCTCACCCAGGTTATCCAGGTTGACCTGGACGGAGATGGGGTGGAGGAGGTTTTGGTCAGTGCCACCAATTATCAACGATTCAAACCCGAAGGCGGCTTGACGCCGGATGCCCGGGCCGGCGACTACTCCCTGGTATTCCTGCGCAAAGTGGTTCAGGGCCAGGTGGTCACGAGGATTATCACCGGAGAGTACTACCCCAAGGCCAAAAAATTCAACGCGCCGGCTGAACACCGGATCATCGGGGTCCTCGATCTCAATGGGGATGGCATCATGGAAATCGTGCTTTCCGGACGTTATTATGAGGGTGAGTGGGTCGACGCCTACCGCGTCGATGGCGCCAAAATCACCAAGTTATTCAGCATGGGTTGTGGAGCCTGAAGACACCAGGGGCCTGATGATCGTCGGTTCTCAGCCGCTTTCGGGCCATTGGCTGCCGGCCTAAATCCGGTCCATAAAATCTTATACATGGTTCTCATGCAAATACACCCAACTCGCTCGATAACATATCGATATTACAAATCTACTTAACCGAAAACCGAAAACCGAAAACCGAAAACGGTATTACCCTTTCTATCCGGTTCACCCGGTGGTATATTTTCGCCATTAATCCACTGAACTTCTGGGGAGAGCTATGGCAGTACGGCTGGAAATCGGTTGGCATCCCGACTTGGCGGACGCCGAAGGAGAGGCGGTTCGCCGCCAGGCCCGGGAATATTTCGGCCTCGACCTCGCGGCCGTCAGGGTGTTGCGGGTTCTCATGCTGGATGTGGACCTGCCGCAAGCCACCTTGGAGGCCATCCG
>Ga0315283_10006477_pt1 | contig 10440 bp, 8 predicted proteins | sample YL17G09_0_MG_FD_204541 | JGI IMG/M metagenome (GOLD analysis project Ga0315283, IMG submission 204541) | Sediment microbial communities from Yellowstone Lake, YNP, Wyoming, USA - YL17G09_0 | ecosystem: Environmental > Aquatic > Freshwater > Lake > Sediment | place: USA: Wyoming | collected...
GCTTGCTCGTGGCGAGCGGCATGCCGGCTTCGCGACCGTAGCCGTTGACGATGTTCAGCACGCCGGGCGGCACGATGTCGGCGATCAGGTCCGCGAGGATCAGGATGCTGATGGGCGTGGATTCCGCCGGCTTCAGCACCACGCAGTTGCCCGCGCCGAGCGCCGGCGCCAGCTTCCATGCGGCCATCAGGATCGGGAAGTTCCACGGAATGATCTGGCCGACGACACCCAGCGGCTCGTGCAGGTGATAGGCGACCATGGTCTCGTCGATTTCGCTGATGCTGCCTTCCTGCGCGCGCACGCAGCCGGCGAAGTAACGGAAGTGATCGACCGTGAGCGGAATGTCGGCGTTGAGCGTCTCGCGGATCGGCTTGCCGTTGTCCACGGTCTCGGCGTAGGCGAGCAACTCGAGGTTGGCCTCGATCCGATCGGCGATCTTCAGCAGCATGTTGGAGCGCTCGGCGGGTGGCGTCTTGCCCCACTTGTCGGCCGCGGCGTGCGCAGCGTCGAGCGCGAGTTCGATGTCTTCGGCCGTGGAGCGCGCGACCTTGGTGTAGACCTTGCCGCTGATGGGAGTAAAGACGTCGAAGTACTGGCCCTTCACCGGGGCGACCCATTTGCCCCCGATGAAGTTGTCGTAGTGCGGCTTGTAGGTGAGCTTGGCGCCAGCGGCGCCGGGTGCAGCGTAGAGCATGTCGTATCCCCCGGGGATGAACGACTCGATCCTACACCCGAATCCCGCGGAGACGTTGCCGTCGTCTGCCTTTAGAGCCAATCTCGGCGGACGGCTTCCTCGATCAGGCGGAACACGCGGCCGTCGTCGTTCGCGGTCGTCCTGCCGAGCAGTCCGCGTTGCCACGCCGCGGGCAAACCATCCCTGCCGTGGAGTGCGCCCACGGCCGCGCCGACGAGGGCGGCGATCGTATCGTTGTCATGCGTGTCGTTGACGGCGCGGACGATCGCTTCCTCCGGGTCATGCGCGTGGTTGGCCAGGATCCAGAGCATGCTCGGCACGGTCTCGAGCAGGTAGGCGCCGGAGCACCATGCCGCGCAGGCGTCCTGCGTGCTCCAGCCCTGGCGTTTCGCTTCGGTCAGCACGAACTCGAGGTAGTCCGGGAACGAGCCTTCCCGGGCGGCGAAGGTTCCGCCGCGCGGACGGTACGCCTGATCCGCGCAGACCTGGCGCACGGTGGCGAGAAACGTGGCGATGATCCACTCGGACGTCGGCGGTGCCGGCAAGCGCAGCAGGCGTGCGAGCAGGTCGACGAACGCCACGCACGATGCAACCGAACTCGCATCGCGGTGGGTAATGATCGAGGCCAGCGCGACATCCAGCCAGAGCGCCGCACTCGTGCCTTGCGGGTGCAGCAGCACGAGCGGTGCGATGCGCATCAATGCACCGTTGCCCGCGCTCTCGGCGCCGCAGTGGTACCAGGACGTCGCACCCTGTTCGCGATTGCGCAGGAACTGCTGCATGGCCTTGCCCAGCCCGAAAATCTCGCGTGCGGCGAAGCGCGCAGGCAAGTCGTCCAGGTCCAGCCCCTCGCGTTCGAGCAGGCTTTCCAGGGTCCAGAACGCAAGCTGGCTGTCGTCGGACGGCAGGCCGACCCGATGGCCTGCCGAGCGGCTGTTCGGCAGGTAGTCGCGAATTTCGCCGTACTGGGCGTGGCGCTCGAGGGCTGACAGGCCTTCGCTGGTGTTGCCCAGCGCATCGCCGATTGCCAGTCCCAGCAGCATGCCCCGAATCCGGTCGGCGGCAATCGGCCCGTACACGGCCTCGCGCGGTCCCTGCAGCAGGGCGGACCGCGCCGGGAGAAATCCTTCCGAGATGACGCGAGCGGCGAGGGACAGGTTTGAACTCATGGTGCCGGGAGTTTCGCAGATTCTCGTGCTCGACGGTCCCGCAGTGGCGGTTGCCAATGCACTTGCGGTAGGTTTCGGCATGGCAATGGTGAACCCGTGAAAGTCCTGTTCGTCTGCATGGGCAATATCTGCCGGTCGCCCACGGCGGAAGGCGTGTTGCGCGAGCACGTTCGTCGTCATGCTCCCGGGCTCGACATCGAGATCGACTCCGCGGGCACCCATGGCTATCACGTCGGGGAACCGCCCGACCCGCGCACGGTAAAGGCGGCTGCCCGCCGCGGCATAGACCTCGCGAGCCTGCGGGCGCGGCAGGTGCAGGACGCGGACTTCGAGCGCTTCGACCTGATCCTCGCGATGGATCGCCTCAATCACGCGACGCTGCTCGACCGCAGCCCACCCGGGCATCACGCGCGCATTCGAACCCTGCTCGAGTTTGCTGGTGCAACGGCACCAACCGATGTGCCCGACCCGTATTACGGCGGTGCAAAAGGATTCGAGGACGTGCTCGACCTGGTCCAATCCGCCGCCGACGGACTCCTGGGCGAGATTAAAAGCAGGATGCGCGATCGTTGATGTGTTTCATCGGCCGCGTTTGCGGCTAGACTTCGCGGGTTGATGGGTCAGGGGGGGAATGCGCCGTCTGTTCGGCTCGCCTGTTCACGTCGGCGACAGTAGTCCAATAACGAATTCCGGGGCGAGGGAATGAATTCAGCCGCGCGAGCGACGCTGGTCACGGCGTTGCACCAATACTTTTCGATTCCCCGCGACGAAGCAGCACTGGTGCTCGATGAATTCGAGCCTTGCGTGTGTCGCGGCGGTGACTGGTTGTTCCGCCAGGGTGACGGGGCAGATTGCCTGTACCTGCTGGCGCGGGGACGCATGCAGGTCTGGCTCGCACAGGCGAATGGCCAGGAACCCGGCGAGCGGCTCGTCGCCGAGATCAACCCGGGCGAGACGATCGGCGAGATCGGCATGCTCACCGGCGGCGCGCGCTCCGCCAGCATCCGTGCGGTGCGCAACAGTCTGCTGCTCAAGATGACCTCGGCGGCTTTCGACAGGCTCGCGCGTCAGCGGCCGGATCTCACGCGCCATATCGCGGGCGGCATCGCCGGACGGTTGCGCGATCGCACGGCCGGCGTCTCGCAGATCCGGCGCAACCTGAAGACGGTCGCACTGGTGCCACTGGGTTCGGTGCATGCAGCCGAGACGCTTGCCGCGAAACTCGGCGCTGCGCTGCAGGTATTCGGCCCCACCTGTGTGCTGTCCGCGGCAGGGTTGCGGGATGCGGGCGCGCCTGAGTTGCCGGTCGCGCGTCACCAGGACCTTTCGCCCGCGATGGTCGACTGGCTGGCCGTCAAGGAGGACGAACATCGCTTCGTCATGTACGTGGCGAATCCCGCTGACCCCGTCTTCACCGAGATGGCGCTGCACAACGCAGACCTCATCCTGCTGGTCGGCCAGGCCGGTGAGGATGCAGCGCCGCGAGCCTGGGAAACGCAGGCGTTCGACGAGACCAGTGCGCCCGTTGCACGTCGTGCACTGGTGCTCTGGCACGAGCAGCATGGCGAAACGCTGACGGGCACGGCGCAGTGGCTCGCGCCGCGCAAGCTGGATTTTCACCTGCACGTCCGTTCCGGCGTGCAGGGCGATCTCGATCGTCTCGCCCGCGTCATCGCCGGGCGCGCCGTCGGTCTCGTGCTCGGTGGCGGCGCCGCTCGCGGGTTTGCGCACCTCGGCGTCTATCGCGCGCTGTATGAATCCGGCACGCCGGTGGACTGGCTCGGCGGCGCAAGCATCGGTGCCGTCATGGCGGCTGGCATGGCCACGGGACTCGAACCCGGCATCGTCACCGAACGCGCACGCAAGGCGTTCGTGGATGGCAAGCCTTTCGGCGACGTGACCGTGCCCATCATTTCGTTCCTGCGCGGACAACGCATGGAGCGTCTAATCGACGCCCACCTGCCGGGCGAGATCGAAGACCTGCCCGTGCCGTTCTTCTGCGTCTCCAGCAACCTCGGCAATGGCTGTGTGCAGGTGCACGACCGGGGCTCGCTGCCGCGCTCCCTGCGCGCAAGCGTGTCGCTGCCCGGCATCTTTCCGCCGGCTGTGATCAACGGCCAGTTGTCCGTCGACGGGGGCATCCTCGACAACCTGCCGGTCGATCTCATGCGGGCTCGACCCGTCGGCCGTGTGATCGCCGTCGACTTGAGTTCGCGCAAGGATTACACGGTCGACTACCCGTCCGTGCCATCACCCTGGCGCGTGCTTGCCGGCCGCGTGCTGCCCATGTCCAGGCGCTATCGCGTGCCGAGCCCGGTGTCGCTGATGCTGATGGCGATGTCGATCGGCGCGATCGGTTCGGCACGAGCAGCGGGGGCGCGCGCGGATCTGCTGGTGCGACCGCCGGTGGGTGGTTTCAGTTTCACGGAAGTGCGCAACTTCGATCGCGTGGTCGAGGTTGGTTATCGCGAAGCGCAGAAGGCCATCGCAGAAGGCTGGTCGCCACAGGACTGAGTCGTCGATACTCGACAGCTCGGCGGGCAAAACAGGGGGGAACTTGCAGCACTCAATCCAGATCAGGCAGCTCGCGCGAGCGGCTGCGCTGACGACCATCACGTGGGCGCTGTGGAGCCAGCCTTCGCTGGCCGTATCAACCGCGGCGGATGCCGCCATGAAGACGGCTGCGGGCACCCGGGGGGTGGCGGCGCTCGGCCGCATCGAACCCTACGGCGGCATCGTCCGCGTTGCGGCGGCGTCGACGCCCGATGCGATGTCGGGCGCCATACTGAGCAAATTGCTCGTCGACCGCGGCGCCGACGTAACGGCAGGCCAGTTGCTGGCTGAAGTCGATACGGCAGCGTTGGCACGCAGCCGCATCGTCGAAGCGAAAGCCGAACTCGAGACCGCGAAGCGCGATGCCACCGCATCCGTCAGCCTGGCGGATGAGGCCTGCGTGCTCGCCGATGTCGCGGCCAAGCGCTCGAAGCGCAAGCAGGACCTGCTGGGCCGTGGACTCGCCTCGAGCGAGGACGCCGAGCAGGCCAAGGGCGATGCCGATGCCGGCAACGCTTCCTGCAAGGCGCGACGTGCCGCGGCCAGCGTGGCGCAGTCCCGCATCAGTTCAGCTGCCGCGCGCGTTGCACGCTGCGAGGCGGAACTCGAGCGCTCGTTCGTCCGCGCACCCTTTGCCGGCCGTGTCATCGACATCCTGCGCCGCCCCGGCGAAATCGTGGGTGTGGAGGGCGTTCTCGAACTCGCGCGCATCGATCAGATGCAGGCGATCGCGGAAGTCTTCGAGGCGGACGTCCGCCGCGTGCGAGTCGGGCAGCGCGCGCTGGTGCGCAGCCAGGCGCTGACGCAGGACCTCGCCGGCACCGTGACGCGCATTCGCCCCAAGGTGCAGAAGATCGACCAGATCGGTGATGACCCCGTGGCGCGCAAGGACGCGCGCATCGTCGAAGTCGAGATCAAGCTCGACGACGGCCGCGCCGCTGCGAATCTCACCAACCTCCAGGTGGAAGTCGAGATTGGCCGCTGAATCGACGTGGCGAGCGCTGCTGCCCTCCGCGCCGCTGGGGTGGTTGCAGCTGTGGCACAAGCCGCTGCGACTCGCGGTCGCGGTCGCGGGCATCGCCTTTGCCGTGCTGCTGATCCTGATGCAGCTCGGTTTCCGCTCGGCGTTGTTCGAGAGCACGTTGCGCTTCCACGAGCGCTTTCGCTACGACATCGCGCTCTTCAGCACGGACAGCGTGTTCATCGTGCGTCCGGCGCCGTTCACGATCCGCCGCCTGTACGAGGCGCTCGGTTCGCCCGACGTCGAGTCCGTGAGCCCGGTCTACATCTTCCCGGCAACGTGGAAGAATCCGTGGACCAATGCCCGCCGCAGCATCAATGCAGTTGGCATCGAACCCACGCGCGACGTGCTCGATACGCCGGGTTTCGCCGACAACTATTCCAGGCTGGTTGCCCAGGACGTCGTACTGTTCGATAAGGCCTCGCGACCTGAATTCGGACCGGTGGGGGAGAGCTGGCGCCCGGACGCGCCGGTCAGCACCGAACTCAACGATCGCGCGGTCTCGGTGGTGGGACTGGTGGAAATCGGTCCGTCGTTCGGCATCGACGGTACCGTGCTGACCAGTGTCGACAACTGGCTGCGACTCTTTCCAGACCGCTCGCGCAACCAGATCCAGCTGGGCCTCGTGACGCTGAAACCCGGCATCGATCCCGCTGCCGCGCGCGATCGGCTGCGTTCCTACCTGCCCGCCGACGTGCTGGTCATGACCAAGGCCGACTTCGCCGCCCGCGAGAAGGCGTACTGGAACGGCGCTACGCCGATTGGGTACGTGTTCGCCTTCGGCGCGATCATGGGACTCGTGGTCGGCGCGATCATCGTCTACCAGATCCTGTTCGCCGACGTCTCCGAGCACTTGCGTGAATACGCCACGCTGCGGGCCATCGGGTATCGCAACCGGTTCGTGTCCGGCATCGTGATGCAGCAGGCTGCAATCCTGGCGCTGCTCGGCTACCTGCCGGGCATGGCCGCGGCGTGGTTCCTCTACCGCTCGGCTGCGCACGCGACCCGCCTGCCGCTGCACCTGACGACCGATCGCGCCATTACGGTGTTCGTGCTGACGCTGGTGATGTGTGCGCTCTCCGGATTCCTGGCGCTGCGCAAGGTGCGCCGCCTCGATCCGGCGGAGGTCTTCTGATGCCTGCGCTCGCGGATGCGCCCATCGTCGTCGAAAACCTCAACCACTACTACGGCAAGGGTCCGCTGCGCCGGCAGATCCTGCACGATGTCACCGCCACGATCCCGGCGGGCGAGATCGTCATCGTTACGGGGCCGTCGGGTTCGGGCAAGACGACGCTGCTGACGCTCGTCGGCGCGCTGCGCGCGCCGCAGGAGGGACGGCTGCGCGTGCTCGGTCAGCAGCTCGATGGCGCGAAAGGCACGGCACTCGAAGACGTCCGCAAGCGCATCGGCTTCATCTTCCAGCAACACAACCTGCTCGGCGCATTGACGGCCTCGCAGAATGTGCAGCTCGGCTTGCGCGTGACCGGTCGCGCCGCCCGTGTCGAACTTCGACGCAGGGCTGATGCGATGCTGGAGGCGGTCGGCCTCGGCGAGCACACCCACAAGCGTGCGGAGCAGCTGTCAGGTGGGCAGCGCCAGCGCGTGGCGATTGCGCGCGCCTTGGTCGGCGAGCCTGCCATGGTGCTGGCTGACGAACCCACCGCATCGCTCGACAAGGCCTCGGGCCGCGAGGTGGTCGACCGCATGCAGTCGCTGGCGCGCGAGCGCGGCACCACGATATTGCTGGTCACGCACGACAACCGCATCCTCGACGTTGCCGACCGCATCCTGCACCTCGAAGACGGCAAGCTCGCAACCTTCACCGACGCCGTCATCGCCAATACGCAGCAGATGATGCACCTGCTGGCCCAGGACACCAGCCGGCAGCACATCGAGCAACTGGTCGACGAGATGGATGAGACGACGTTCCGCGGCACGCTGCAGGAGCTTACGCAGCAGTCGCAGAGGTTCCTCGAGGCGACCGCGCTCGCGAGCGACGAGGCGTACCAGAGCATGCTGGAACAGTCGTTGCGCGTCTTTACGCGTCGCGTCGGTGATCTGCTCGATGCGGAACGCGCGTCGCTGTTCCTGGTGGACCGCGAGCGCCAGCAGCTCGTGCTGCGGGTCGCGCAGGACATGCCGGAAGGCGATTACGTCCGCATACCGCTGGGGAGCGGCATCGCTGGCGCGGCTGCGCTGTCGGGCGAGGTGGTGCGAGTCGACGATGCCTACGACGATCCGCGTTTCAACCAGGCGGTCGATGCCGAGACCGGATTCCGTACGCGCTCAATGCTGTGCCTGCCCCTGCAGGACCGCAGTGGCACCGTGTTTGCGGTGACGCAACTGCTCAATCGACGCGACGGCCGGCCGTTCGACGAGCAGGACACGCGTCGTTACGCAGAGTTCACGTCGTCGCTGTCGGTGTTGCTCGAATCGCTGGTCAAGCTCGGTGGGCCTGCTGCGCGGCGGGTGCCATGATCGGAGCGTCCAAAGCTCCGGTGCGATTGCTGCAGGTGACCGATCCGCACCTCTTTGGCGACGAGTCGAGGACGATTTATGGCGTGACGACCGCGGTGTCGTTGCGCAAGGTACTGGCTGAGGCGTTTGCTCCCGGCACGCCGCGTCCGGCTGCAATTCTCGTCACGGGCGACATCGCCGACGATCACAGCGCCGCGGCATACGACAATTTCCGCCGTGCACTGCGTCCATACGATCTGCCCGTGTATTGCCTCCCCGGCAATCACGATGAGCCTGCCCTCATGGCTGGCCTGATGCATGGCGTGACGGACGGCGATCGGTTCCAGTACGGAGGCACGGCGGAATTCGGCGCATGGGGCGCGGTGTTCGTCGACACGCACGTGCCTGGCCGCCCCGAAGGGCGCGTCGCGCCGCAGGAACTCTCATGCCTGGAATCGGCGCTGCAGGCCTTCGGCGACCGGCCGATCCTGGTGTGCCTGCATCATCCGCCGTTGCCCGTCGGCAGCGCGTGGCTCGATGGGGTGGGCTTGCGCAATGCCGATGAGTTGCTGGCCGTCATCGAGCGCTATCCCTCCGTTCGGGCCGTGCTCGGTGGCCACGTCCACCAGGAGTTCGAGCGGCAGCACGGGCGTGCGCTCGTGCTCGCGACACCCTCGACGTGCGCGCAGTTCACTCCACTCACGCAACACTGCGTGATGGATCTAAAGCCGCCGGGGTATCGCTGGCTCGAGTTGCTGCCCGATGGCAGTCTGCGCACCGAAGTGAAGTGGCTGCAGGACTGGGAGATGGCCGACCGGCCGCCCGACGACCGCTTTTGATGACCGTGGGAATCAAGATGAAAACCAAGCTGCCGTTTCCGCTGCTCGACGCCCCTGCCGCCCTGGCCAGCTGCGATGGCTGGACGGAGGAGGTCTATCGCGACCTGCTCGCACTGCAGGAGGGTTCCGTCACCCATGAGGCGCTGGATGCCAAGTACCTCTGTCGCCGCGCCATCCTGACCCTCGACCTGACCGGGTTCACCGTGCAGACCATGAAAGGCCGTCCGCTCAATGCGCTGCTGCGCATCCTGGACGCGCAGAAGGTCTGCATTCCGGTGTTGCACGAGCACTGCGCGGTCCTCGTGCGTGCGTTCGCGGACGATCTCGTCGGACTCTTCGAAGAGCCGGGCCAGGCGCTCGACGCCGCATTCGAGATTCACCGCCGCGTGGCACAGTTCAACCACTCGGGTCATGCGTCGGAGAACCCGGCGCTCGCCTGCATCGGCATCGGCTACGGCGAGGTGTACGCAATCGGTCCCAACCTGGCGATGGGCGACGAAATGAACCGCGCTTCGAAGCTGGGCGAGGACACGGCTCGTGGCAGTGAGACGCTGGTGACATCGAATGTCTATTTCGCGCTGCGCAATCGCTCCGATGTCCTCTTCGAGCAACTTGCGAGCGACGACCAGCTGTTTCCGTACTACCGGGCGTCGCCGCACTGAGAGTGCTGTCGCAGGCGAGGGCGCCGTAGACGCGACAGCATGAAAAAAGCCCCGCTGCCTCACAGGCAACGGGGCCTTCGTACTACCCGGACGAGTCGCTTACGGCTCGTTGCGCGGCGTCGTCACGTCCGTCGGCGGAGTGGGTGTCCACTCGCGCGGCTCGGAAGCTGTCGCGACCGGAGCCGGTTCACGCACGACCGGCGCGGGTGCCGGCGCTTCTTCGCGCGGCGGGGCCGGCGGAGGCGGCGCTGCGGGGCGATCGAAGTCGAACGAACGCGGTTCCGGCGGCCAGGGCGCGTCGAAGCTGCGCGCAGGGGCGGGCAACTCGCGAGGTGCTTCCGGAGCACGGTTCACTTCGACATCACGCGGGGGCTCGGGCGCGCGGGGCGTATCGAACTCACGCGGGGCGTCCAACGATTGCGGAGCCGGCGCGAAGCCAGCGTTATCGCTGCCGCCCGCGTCGTCGCCACCTTCGCCGCCCGGGCCTTCGTCGAAGTTGCCTTCGTCGGCTGATCCCGCAGCAGCGCCGGCACCGTAGCCTTCGCCACCGCCCTCACCGCGGCCGCGACGACGACGGCCACCGCGACGCGACCGGCGCCCGGTGCGTTCGCTGCGATCACCCTCGGGACGTTGCTGCTGCCCATCGCCCAGCGGCGGTGCAGCTGACGCTTCGGCCGTGTTCATGTCGCTCGCGACGGCTGCGATGACCGCAGTTGCCGCGGCCACCTGCTCACGCGCTTCCTGCGGCTCGCGGTACTCGCGCGGCGGCCGCGGTTCGCGGGGCTCGCGTGGTTCACGCGGTTCCCGTGGAGGACGCGCTTGCTGCGGCTGGCGCTGACCCTGCTGACCGCCTTCACGGCGCGGCTGGCCCTCGCGCGGGCCGCCTTCGCCGCCCTGACTCTGGCCTTGACCCTGGCCGCCGTCACGTCGCCCGCCACGCGGGCCATCGTCACGACGGGGCTGCTGCTGGGGTTGCGCACGACTCGGCTCGTCGCGACGCGGTTCATTGCTGCGGGCCGGCTGGAGCGGCGCGCCCTCGGGGCGG
>Ga0315283_10006479_pt1 | contig 10440 bp, 7 predicted proteins | sample YL17G09_0_MG_FD_204541 | JGI IMG/M metagenome (GOLD analysis project Ga0315283, IMG submission 204541) | Sediment microbial communities from Yellowstone Lake, YNP, Wyoming, USA - YL17G09_0 | ecosystem: Environmental > Aquatic > Freshwater > Lake > Sediment | place: USA: Wyoming | collected...
GAGACCGGACCGAAGATGGCGCAGCCGGCCTCCTCGCAGATCTGGAGCTGCTGGTGCGGCCACATGCCGGCGAGACGCTTGCCGTTGTACTCGAGCTGGCCGTGGAAGCCCAGCACCATCTCGGCCGACATGCCGATCTCGACCGGCAGGCCGGTCTCGTTGGCGACGTGATCGCAGGCCTGGAGGACCGAGTAGAACTCGGCGTCGCCCGTGGACGCGACGGTGTCGAAGTCGATGCCGTCGGCGCCCATCTCGACCATGCAGTCGCTCATCTCGATGCAGTCCTCGAGACAGGCCTTACCGGCCTCTTCCTGCGTCGCGCGAGCCTCCGCGATCTTCCCGAAGGGCATGAGGTCGCTCGGGTTCTCGAACGACCCGTCCGGGCGGTAGTACAGCCCCAGATTCGGCATGAAGCCGTACAGGAGCGGGAAGATCGTCGTCTCCATGAGCAGCTCGACGTGGAGCATCTCCAGCGCCTTGAGAAAGCGCTGCGGCTTCACGGAGTAGTCGTTGTGCGAGATCTCCATCGAGTCGAAGCCGAGCATCGACTCGAAGAGGCGCACGCCCACCTCACGGTTGACCGGCGCGACCACGCCGCTCGACATCCGCGACGAGTTGAGCGCGTTGACGCAGCCGTCCTTGGTCATCACGACTTCGTGGCCGCGCTGCGCGCCCCAGATTCGCGTGGGAGCGGCGAACATGTCGACCAGGTAGTCGACCTCGTTCTCGGTGAGGACCGGCACCTTGGCCTTCTTCGCCGCTTCTTCGGAGCCCTGCTCGAACTCGGTGCGCAACTCCTCGAGGGTGAGCTCGACGTTCGAGGAGTCACCCATTCTCGTCAGTATCTTCATGCTTCACGGCCTCCGCTGTGTGTGTCGCTTCCGGGAGTGTCCGGCCATCCCGGGACCCGGCCACGCTGCGTACCTCGCAGCTCCGGGTCGTCTCGGCGCCGCTTCGACGCCCTTCTTGACTTGACCGTCTCGCACGCACGGCGCCGGCGGCGGCCGGACAAGGCCGCCGCCGGCGCCGGTGTCTCACGTCGTCTCACGCGTCTTGCAGCGGAGACTATTCGACCGGGATCTCCTTGGCGATCGCCTCGAGCGCCATGCCCTGCCGCTTGCGCACGGCCCAGGCGACGATCCAGATCACGATCGCGGCGGCGTAGAGGATACCCATGAAGATCATGGAGTTCTTGTTCTTGTAGCCGACGCCGTACGTGTTCGTCGGGTCGTAGAGCCAGAGGTACAGGTTGAACACCATGAATGCGGAGTAGATAGCTGCGACGATGGTCATCAGCGGGATCCCGATGATCTTGAACTTCGGCACCGCCGAGCTCTCCCATATCGCCTTGGCCTTCCACGGCATGATCATGAACGCGAGTCCGGAGACTAGGAACATCGCGGCGATCACCAGCGTGGCGTCGTAGGTGAGCTGAACGAACGTAGGCCGATAGGCGTAAAAGTACGAGACGATGACCGACGGGACCGCCATGAGGACGAGTGCCATGACCGGCACGCCGCGGCTCGTCACCTTCGCGACACTCTCGGGCAGGATGCGGTCGAAGGCCGCCGCGAAGATCACCCGCGTCGAAGACAGGAACACGGTGCCCCACCAACCGAAGACCATCAGCGAGATAGCGGAGATCAGGATCACCTGGAAGGCGGAGTTATCCACGATCCAGGCGGTCATCGCCGTCGGCGAGATGTACGAGCCGAACGTCGGCGCCTCGATATAGCCGTACACGGCGCCCATGTAATCGTTCGCCGTCGCCATGAAGAACGTCCAGCCCATCGTCTTGGTGACGAGGAACAGGAAGGCGATGACGATGGCCCAGCCGCCGAGGAGCCCGCCGCCCATCTGGTAGATGTTCTTGCGGAAGTCCTTGGCGCCACGGACCTCGCCGTACAGCGTGGCGCCCCAGTTCGGCCAGAGGAGCCAGAAGCACATGAACGGGATCAGCTTGAACGTATCCCAGAGGGTGCCGCTGAACATCGACGTCGACATACCCTCACCACTGCTGGCGAGGACGGCACTGTAGGCGTCCTTGATGCCGTAGAGCTCGAGGCTCTCACGGTTGAACGCAGTGATGAAGCTGGCCTTGGAGGTCACGAGGAGGAGGATGCCGGCCACAGCGCAGCCCGCCAGGCCGATCCAGATGGCCCATTTCTGGAACTTGGCGTAGCCTTTCATGCCGATGGCGACCAGGTACGTCGCCAGGGCGATCGCCGCCAGCGAAGCGGCGAAGACGCCGTTGGTGGTGAGCAGCCAATCGGCGGCACCTTCGGCGCCCACGATCCGCAGGACCGGAATGATGAACGAGTTGACGCCCAGTGCGGCGTAGATGGGGATCCACAGCCAGAGGATGAACCACCAGCCTGTGGCCGCCATGACGAAGCCTACCGAGCTGTGGAAGATACGCGACTGCCATACGTAATCGCCGCCTGCTCGTGGCATCGCGGAGATCAGGCCCGAGTAGACCACGATCTCGAGGATCACGAAGAGCAGCGTGATCACGGCGGCCCAGAAGACACTGCCCCCCGGGATGAAGACGGCGTACAAGAAGCCCCAGATCCCGAGAAACATGTTTGTCGAGAGGAACGAATAGCGGAACCCGTCCCCTGTCGACCAGCCCTTGACGAGGCCACTGGCCTTCCGGACGAAGAGCGTTTGTTCTGGTGGCGCGACGTTCGTCGCCATGGACACAACCCCCTAACGCAGACAGTTTCTGGACGACCTCATGAGCGCCGTCTCCGCACGTTCCTCAGGCTCGGGGCCCTCACCCCATGGTCAGCCTGTAGCGCTTCAGTTTCTTCTTGCCGTCGAGCTCGATGACGCATCCGGAGAGCGTGCCCTCGACATACATGCTCCCTGGGTTGACGGCCAGCGTGCGCCCGACGCGCACGGCGGCGCGACTCTCGTGGATGTGCCCGTGCAGCGAGAGGATCGGCTGGACCTGTTCGATCACCTCCTTCACGGCGGTGGAGCCCACGTGGGCGACGTTCTGGCCCTGCACGGTGAGCGATTCCCAGTCGATCTTCGGCGCCACGTCGAGCTGCGTGTCGAACGGCGGGGCATGCAAGCCGAGGACGAGGCGCTCGGGACTCACGGTGGCTTGCGCGACGATCCCCTCGATGCGTGTCTTGAGCGCCGGCTCCTCTTCCTCGCGCGGCGTGTCCCAGGGCGTGGGGTTCGTCCAGCCGCTGGAGGCCAGCTGGTAGCCCTCGGGCAGGTCGATGACGTTGCCCTCACCGAGCTCGATGTGCGACGAGCCGGCGAGCAGCTCGTCGATGTCGGGGCGGTCGTCGTTACCAGGGCATACGATGCAGCGCATGCCGCCACCGGCGAGACGCTCGTCGGCCCAGGCGACCCAGTCCTCCACCGTGCGGCGCATCTGCTGATGAAAGAGCTCGTCGAGCTTGTCGGGGTCGCTCGTGAACTCGTTTCTCTCATCGGCCGTCATGACCACGGGGTAGTAGCCGTGATCCTTGACCGCGCGCTGATTGAGCGCCAGCTCGTCTGCGCCTTCGAGATCGTGGCGGATGTCCTGCATGTGGAAGGTGTACGTGCCGCCGCCGTTGTCGATGATCGGGACGACCGCCTTGCCCGTCATGTCGCCGCCGAGGATGAGGACGTTGGCGTCGTAGTGCTTGCCGGAGTTGATGAACTTGCGCCAGCAGGCCTCGGAGCCGTGGACGTCGGTGGCGAAGAACAGCCGCACGCTCACGTTGGCCCTCCTGGCGGTGCGCTTTCGTGATTGTCCATCTCTCGTCTCGCTCCTTTCGACACTGGGCAGCACCCAAGTGGCCGCCGCTGGTGCGGCTGGCGACCGCGGCGCGCCAGCTTCCTGCTCCTGTAGGCACATCATAGAACCGGCACTCACGACGTCAAGTGCGAGAATGTTTGATAACGTTCGAGCACGTGCTGCTATCCGGCGCATGCGCGGCCGCACGAATGGTATAAGCTGCGTCCCGACTGACCGGATAGACGGTCGCGGCCGCCTGCCGCCGGCGGCATTCATGGCAAGTATCGCCCCAAGGAGAAGACTGTGGTCGACGATCCCAGCTGGATGGGCCTTCAGAAGGTCTTCCCGTTCGTGCTTCCGACGCGGATCCGATTCGGGCCCGGTGAGGCCCAGAGCGTAGGCGACGAGGCGAGAGTACTCGGCCGCAGGGCGATGGTCGTGACCGACCGGGGCGTCCTCGAAGCCGGTCTCATCGACCCGCTGGTCGCTGACCTCGGGCGCGCCGGCCTCGATTGCACCGTCTTCTCGGACGTCGAGTCGAATCCCCGCGTGGCGACGGTCGAGAAGGCGGCGGCGATCACCCGCGAGTATGGCGCGGACGTCCTCGTGGCCGTCGGCGGCGGTAGCTCGATGGACACGGCCAAGATCGTCGCCGCGATCGTCTCCCACGGAGGCGGCGTGCTGGACTACGAAGGAGGCGACAAGGTGCCCGGTCCGGTCGTCCCCACGATCGCCGTGCCCACCACCTCCGGCACAGGCAGCGAGGTCACCTTCTGGGCTGTGGCGACGGACGTGGCTCGCAGCTACAAGCTGGCCGTCAGCAGCGTGCTGCTGGCCCCTCGCGTCGCCCTGGTCGATCCTCTTCTCACGGTCAGCCTGCCGCCGTCCTTGACGGCGGGTACGGGGGCCGACGCCCTGAGCCACGCGATCGAGGGCTACACGGCGCGCTGCAGCAACCCGATCAGCGATGCGCTCGCCCTCTACGCCATCGAACTCGTGGGCAAGACGCTCGAGCGCGCCGTGGAGGATGGCGCAGATGTGGAGGCCAGGTGCGGTCTGTCGCTGGCCAGCCTGATCGCGGGCATGTCGTTCGGAAACGCCGACACCTCCGCCGCCCACGCGATGGCGGAGGCCCTCGGCGGCATCTTCGACGCGCCTCACGGACTCGCGTGTGGCATCTGCACGCCGTACATGCTCAGGTTCAACCTGCCGGCCGTCGAGGAGAAGACCATGCGCATAGGCCAGGCTCTCGGGATGTCACTCTCGGACCTGCCGGTACGGGAGGCCGCCGAAGCCGCCGTGGATGGCGTGGCGGCGCTGTTGACGCGCGCCGGCATCCCGCCCATGAGCAGTCTGGGCGTCACCCGTGACGACATTCCGCGCCTCGTGAGCATCGCCCTCATGAACGTGGGCAACCCCGACAACCCGGTCGATGTCGACGCCGGGGTGTTCACGAGCCTCTTTGATGAAGCACTCACGCAAGCGTAGCGGGCGCTGCCCGGTCTGCGGAAGCGGATCGTGCGCGCACGACAGTATCGGACTTCTCCGGAGCGGGTGACATGATGGATTTCTACACCGGCAACGTTCTCAGGCTCGACCTCGACAGGCTTCAGGCCTCGGTCGAGCCCCTCGACATGGAGTGGGCCCGCCTCTACGTGGGCGGCAAGGGCCTGCTGTTGCGTTACTTGTACGAGGAGCTCGCGCCGGCTACCGACGCCCTGGCGCCGGAGAACCCGCTGATCCTGGCCACGGGGCCGTTCGCCGGCACGCTCGCGGCAACGTGTTCACGCCTCGCCGTCGGCTGCAAGAGCCCCGCGACGGGTACGCTGCTCGACTCCTACGTGGGCGGCTCGTTCGCTCCCGAGCTCAAGTTCGCCGGCTACGACCTCGTGCTGATCACGGGTAAGGCGCCACAGCCCGTTCTGGTGCGTATCGAAGACGAGCGCGTCGAGTTCGTGCCCGCCGAGGGCCGCTACTGGGGCCTCGAGACGGCGGCGCTCGAGGAGCTCATCCGCCGGGAGATGGGGCCGCGCCACAAGGTGCTCTCCACCGGCCCCGCCGGCGAGAACCTGGTGCCCTACGCGTGCCTCTCCACCGACCAGTTCCACAAGGCCGGGCGCGGCGGCGCGGGCGCCGTCATGGGCAGCAAGAACCTCAAGGCCGTGGTGGTGCGCGGCACCGGCGCCGTCTCGGCCGGCGACACCGCCGCCTTCACGCGCGACGTCCTCCGCCTGCAAAACGAGCGCGTCCTCACGGTCGACAACGCCTGGGCCTACGAGGAAGGCACGCCGTACCTGGTCGGCCTGGTCAACGCGGCCGGGGCGCTGCCCACGCGCAACTGGCGCACGGGAACGTTCGACGGCGCCGGGACGATCGACTCGGCGGCCCTGCTGAGCGTGCGCACCAAGATCCGCGCCTGCACCCAGTGCCCGCTGGCCTGCCGCCAGGTGCACAGCTTCGGAGACTACGTCTGCGAAGGCCCCGAGTTCGAGACCCTCGGCCTCTGCGGCGCCAACTGCGGTATCGGCGACCTCGCCGCGGTGGCGGCCTTCAACCGGGAGTGCGACGAGGTCGGCCTCGACACGATGTCGACCGGCTCCGTGGTCGCGCTGGCGATGGATCTGTGCGAGCGCGGCCTCGCCGACTGGGGCCTCGCCTTTGGCGACACCGCCGCCTACCTCGAAGCGCCGCGGCGGATCGCAGCGCGCGAGGGCTTCGGCGCCGAGCTGGCGCTCGGTGCCCGCGCCCTGGCCGCGCTCAAGGGCCGGCCCGACCTGGCCCCCGAGATCAAGGGTCTGGAGCTGCCGGCCTACGACCCGCGCGGCACCTTCGGCATGGGGCTCGGCTACGCCACCTCCGACCGCGGCGCCTGCCACATGCGCGCCTTCAGCGCCGGCGACGACATCCTCGGCGGCGAGGCCCCCGCCGACTCGCTCGAGGGCAAGCCGGGCCTCGTCGCCGAGCAGCAGGATTTCAGCGCCGTTGCCTGGACCGGCGTCTGGTGCGCCAACATGGCTCTCGACACCGAGTTCCTCGGCGTTCACTTCAAACACCTGTGGGGCCGCGAGACGACGCACGAGGAGATCATGGCCATCGGCGCGCGCATCTGGAACCTCGGCCGCCTGCTGAACCTGCGCGAGGGGCTGGTGCGCGCCGACGACCGCCTGCCCCAGATCCTCGACACGCCTCACCCTGACGGCGTCGCGGCCGGCAAGGTGGTCGGCGCGGCCGAGTTCCGCGCCGCGCTCGACGAGTACTACCGGCTGCGCGGCTGGGATGACGAGGGTGTTCCCACCGAGGAGATGCTGACCAGGCTCTCCGTGGACGTCAGGCTGTGAAGGGAAAGCGAGTCGCGCGCTAGCGAGCCCATGCTGGTGATGCTCGACTACGATGGAGTCATCGTCGACTCTCTCGAAGTCACGTGCCGTGTGTCCTCCGAGGTCCTGGAGAGCCACGGATTCGGACACTTGGCCACGCCCCCCCAGATCCTGGCTCTGCTGAAGAGCAACTGGTATCAAGCCCTTGCCGACGCACGGGTGCCGCGCGATGTGGTGCTGGCGGTGGACGACGCCATCGAGCAAGCCGTCACTCAGGACGTCATGTCGACGCCCGCCGTGGACGGCATGCCGGACGTTCTCCGCGCGCTGGCACACCGGCACACCGTGGCCATCGTGACCTCGGCGCGCCGTTCGTCCGTAGCGGCGTTCCTGGAGCGACACGCGCTCACTGGAGTGGCAGACATCCTGGGCTCAGAAGCGCACGAGAGCAAAGTGCGAAAGATCGCCTGGCTCCGTCGCCGCTACCCAGACCACTCCCGGCGATGGCTGGTCACCGACACGGTCGGCGACATCCACGAAGCCGAGGCGGCAGGCGCGCGCACCATCGGAGTGGCCTGGGGCTGGCATCCGGTCGAGAAGCTGCGCGCAGCCGGCGCCGACCGCATCGCGTACGCGCCCGAAGATCTGCTCCGGCTACTGTAGAGGGGCCTGGACGGCCGAGCTGTCGCCGGCGGCCCCGGTCACTGCGCCGCCAGCCAGGCCTGGTAGTCGGGGTCGTCGACGACGCTCTGCGCGCGTGCCATGCGCTCCATCCCCCACTCCATGTAGTCGAACTCGATGTGCGAAACGGTGTGCTGGATCATCGCCCACACGCCCCACCAGATGCCCGAGACGCTCTTGTACAGCATCATGCGGCCGAAGCGGGCCTCGTCCATCTCACCGCAGTACGTGGCGGCGATGAGCCGCTCCTCCTCGCGCGAGAACGGGTGCTCCATGACGAAGTCGCCGAGGTCGAAGAACGGGTCGGTCATGCCGCCGTACTCCCAGTCGATGACCCACATCTTGCCGTCGGAGTCTATGATGAAGTTCTCGCTCAGGAGGTCGTTGTGGCAGGCCACGTCGGCGGGGGCGTTGCGGGCCGTGGCCTTCTCGATGTCGTCCACGGCCAGCAGCAGCGACTCGAGTTCGGCGGGCATCGGAGCGTTGATGTCGCGGGCGATCTTCGTGTACTTGCGCAGCATGTCGAAGAGGCGGATCGTATGCCCGAACACGGCTCCGTCGTGAAACACCTTGACGGTCTCGACGACCTGCTTCAAGCGATCGGGGTGCCCGGCGATCGTGTCGGGGTGCATGAGTTCGCCCTCGACGAAGTCGATCACCAGAGCGCCCTCGGGGTCGATCTGGTACGCCACCGCGGGCCCAACGCCCACCTTGGCCGCCTGGATCATGCAGTCGCGCTCCACGTTGCGATCGATGAACATGTCGGTGCCGATGCCGGGGACGCGCATGACGTACTTGGCGCCGCCGGGATTGCCGGGGCCGCCGTTCACCCACACGATGTAGTTGTGGTTGGTGATGCCGCCGCCGAGCTCTTCGTAGCGGATGTCCTTGCCCTTCCAGTCGTCGATGCGGGCGATGATCTCTTCCGGTGTCAGGTGCGCTTCAGCTGCCATTGGTCATGCCTTTCGGTGTGGTGTGCCGACAGGTCGAAGGGCCACGTTCGAGCTCACGAGACCGGCACCTCGAGGCCCATGCCGGCCAGCTCGTCGCGGACCTCGTCCATGCTCTTCTGGTACTCGGCGTTCGCGATCCGCTTGGTCTTCGCGTCGTAGACCTCCTGGAAGGTGAGCCCCTTGTCGGGATCCTTGAGCTTGTCGCCGAAGAGCGGGAAGAGCTTCTGCGCAAGCGGCTCAGCCTGGGCGCGCGTGAGGTTGCTGGCCGCGAGGCCGATCTCCGCGTGGAACCTGTGGTCGTCGGGGACCAGCGAGTCGGACTGCACCGCCATGGCCGGGTGGCCGGAGAACACGTTTCCGCCGGAGGTCACGATGGCGAGCAAATAGCAGGCCATTTCGTAGTGGTACTGCTTGGTGCCGGAACCGCCGCCAAGATACGGCAGGTTGACCATCGGATAGCCCATGTTGCGGCCGATCGCGGCATTCGACATCGCGATCGCCCAGATCAGCGGCTTGGTCGAGGACAGATGCAGCTTGCTGTGCAGCGGCGCATTGTAGTGGTAGGTGCCGCGGAAGATCAGGTTGCCCATGATCATGTAGCAGGTGGCGGTGACGGCCACGCCCTCCGCCCCACCGGCGTAGCCGCCGAACAGCGGCGTCGAGGTCGAGCCGATGTTGGCGCTGATGCTGTTGTAGAAGGCGACCTTCTGCAGCGCCTCGTAGCCGACCACCAGCTCGCTGAGGAAGTCGATGAGGAAGCCGTCGCTGGGGCGCAGCCCGAAGTCGGGGTAGGTGGCGGCGAACATCGAGGCGGGCTGGGAGGCCGCAGAGATGCCGTTGATGATCGGCAGGCCGGCGCGGCCCGAGCGGCGGATACCCTCACGCGCAAGCCGCACGGTCTTGCAGGCCGCGAGGATCTCCTGCGGCGAACGGACGCGCGAGTCCTTGCCGCGCAGATGGAGTATCGAGGGCACGCTGACCGAGTCGACGATGCTGAACGAGGCCATCTTCTCGACCGTGTCCATGAACACTTGCTCGTCGGTGGTGTAGATACCGCCGCCGACGTGCACCCACGGGCGGTCGTCGGTGGTGTCGGGGCGCCGGCCGTGCATGGTCTTGCGCTCGCGGTCCTCGCCGAAGGTCGCGCTCGTGGGCGCCTGCGAGCAGGCGAGCAGGATCTCCTCGCGCGTGAACTGCATCACGCGGTTGGTCTCGGGGCAGTAGGCGCCGGCCTCGGCGAGCAGGTCGACGGCAGCCTGGAAGACGCGGTCGGTGAGGTCGTCGTCAGTGTTGATGATGGTCTCTTTGTCCCACTTGACCTTGTGGCGCGCGATCACCTCGCTGAGCTTGGGGACGTAGCGCTTCATGTAGTAGTCGGTCTCGGAAGTGAGCGGGCCCACTTCGGCACGGTCAAAGACTTCGATCAGATCGATCATGTCGTTCTCCTCACGGGTGCGGATTCGGCGGTCGGCTTGAAGGCGCCGGTCAGGACACCAGCTTGGTGGCTTTGACGACGGCATCGTAGGCGCTGCCGCTCCACCCGTCGGCGCCGATCGTGTCGGCCCACTCCTGGGTGGTCGCGCCGCCGCCCACCATGACCTTGTACTTGTCGCGCGTACCCTGGTCCTTGAGCGCGTCGATGACGTCCCGCTGGCCGATGAGCGTCGTGGTCAGCAGCGCCGAGATGGCGATGATGTCGGCGTGCACCTCGCCGGCCTTGTCGATGAACTTGAAGAGGTCGACGTCG
>Ga0315283_10006480_pt1 | contig 10440 bp, 12 predicted proteins | sample YL17G09_0_MG_FD_204541 | JGI IMG/M metagenome (GOLD analysis project Ga0315283, IMG submission 204541) | Sediment microbial communities from Yellowstone Lake, YNP, Wyoming, USA - YL17G09_0 | ecosystem: Environmental > Aquatic > Freshwater > Lake > Sediment | place: USA: Wyoming | collected...
ATCACCACGGCGATGAGACCACCGGCGTCGAGATGACCATGCGCCTGGCAGAGCTGCTTGCGGACAGCTACGGAACAGATCCCGTCATGACGGATATGGTGGACAAAATGGAAATCTGGCTGTGCCCCATCTATAACCCTGATGGCTATGTAGCTGGCACACGCGGTAACGCTAATGGAGTGAACCTTAACCGCGATTTCCCCGACCGATTCACTGACCCCATCGATGACCCCGCGGGACGTGAGCCGGAAACCCAGGCCTTCATGAATTTTGGTTATGCCCACCGCTTTGTGATGGGTGCCAACTATCACGGGGGAGCACAGGTACTTAATTACCCTTGGGATGCCGTCGCTGCACCGGGTGATCCAGAGGTTCCTGCTTATGCTCCTGATGACCAGCTCTTCTATAATTTTGGTCTTGGATATACCTCCCGCAACCCAGACCTATTGAATGGCGGTTTTGAAAATGGTATCACCCGTGGTTGGGAATGGTATCAAATATGGGGGGGCATGCAAGATTGGGCTTACTTTTACCACGGTGAACATCATGTCACCCTCGAAATTTCTTTTACAAAATCTCCGCCTTTCGAACAGATGGATACTTATTGGGATCACAATCGTGACGCCATGCTCTGGTGGATCCAGCGGGTTTGGACAGGTTTGGGTGGGTTGGTCCTGGATGCGCGTGACAATACTCCGCTGGATGCTACGCTCACCCTGGTTGGCAAGGAAATCCCCAACACCATCCTCACCGATCCTGATGTGGGCGATTACCACCGCGTGGTTTCCCCCGGAGACTATATCCTGGATGCCAGTGCGGACGGCTACCAGAGCCAGGTAATCAATGTAAATGTCATCTCTGGCACGCTGTCAAGTCGGGATTTTTACCTGTGTCCCGATAATCCATGGGTCGTCTCTGGAACTGTTTCGGATGCTGTTACGGGACTTCCATTACACGCCACGATTGAGTTTGTCGGATCACGCCAGTTTGCCACCAGCGACCCTGAAAGCGGGCAATATTCCATCAATATTTGCCCTTCCACGTATAAGATGCGTGTCTCTGCTCCATGGTATTACCCCGAAGAACGCTGGGTGACAGTCGATCACAGCCAGAGCCAGGATTTTGCTCTGTTCCCAACCCCAAACCTGAGCCCCTCCAACAAAAATGCTTCAACCAATCAGCCTCTGCCGATGGATGTGGTGCAATACCAACTGCATATAATCAATGCCGGTGTAACTACCACTGTTTCCGTAACGGATACCCTGCCAATCTCGGTAACCTGGACTGGTGAGCTGACAGCCACCCAGGGCACCCCTATCTTTGATGCCGGTTATATCCTATGGCAAGGGGATGTGGCTCCCAGTCAACCAGTGACCATTACCTATTCCGCAAGTATAAACCAATGCCTGACGGCTGGAACGACTATCCTTAATATCGCTGAGTTCGATGACCATATGAGCGGCATTATTACTGGCAAGGTGCAGTTGGAAGTTGGCAACGCGAATCCTACACTGCCTGCCTCTCCTTCTCCTGAAAATGGCTCGATGAACCAACCCGTGACCACTACGCTTTCCTGGACACCTAGCGCCGACCTGAATTGTGATCCAATCACCTATAGCATTGCTTTTGGGAAAACCTCACCACCCAACATCGTAGCTACTGGGTTGACCATTGCTGCCTATGATCCCGGTCCCCTTCTACCCGGAACGACCTATTATTGGTTTGTGAATGCCCAAGATGGATTGACCCAAACCCCAGGACCTATTTGGAGCTTCGTCACTACACCGTTAAAGGTCTTCCTGCCCGTCACTCTTAGATAAAAGCCTCGTGAAACATACCGGGTAAATTAATAAACTAAATTCCTATAAACCATTCTATTCTCTAGGTACATCAAAATTCCAGCACGGTTTGCGACAGTCTGTGGCTAGGTGGTGTTACCGCCATCTCTGGAACCGGTTAGGATGATGATTTCTTTTGCATTTAGTTGAAAATCTAAGGGATTGACTGCTCTGAATTCTCCAAATGACTGGCTCAAGCCTTGTACCTGAAGCAATGGTATGCCATTAGAGTTGAATGAATGTCAACATCCAAGACCCCCAATATCGGCTGCCATCGTCCGACAAGCATTCAGCGGCTGTGAGATCTTTCACCGTTTGCCCACCGTCTACCAGGCGCAGAGAATAAACCACGCCAGGTGTCATGAGGAAATCAGCATATCCCAAGCTAAGTTCAGGCTTTAAACCCGTGAAGAAGTGATCCTCGCCTACATCCCAGGTCACTACGAGCTCGATACTCGGCACGGGTTCTCCTGCTGCATCTTGGATCTCAACCTGAATCATGGGCTCGGTTTGGTTAGGGTTACATAATAGCTTGGTTTCCTGTAACAGGAATGCTGCTCCCTGAGTAGGTGTGGATGTCGCCGTACTTACGGGTTCCACTGTTTCTGTCAGCTGAAGCGCAGGTGTTGTGCTCTTCTGGGCAGGAGTGGCTTGTTGTGATATATCCGGGCTGGCTGTTGGTTGTTGGATTATGGGAGTTGAAGTATTGGCAATAGTAGTTGAAGTGTTTATCTTTATCTGGGTAGATGCAACGCTGGATGAAAGCGGAATCGCACCATCACCAAGCGCCATCGCCAGGATTCCCAATGCTTTCACTTCTCCTTCAGGATGACCTTCAGCCAGGGCTCGCTGAGCTTGCATTGCCACCTTTTGGGCAGTCTCATCATCTTTCAGCTGCGCAAGTCTGTCTTCCGCACGTAACAGGTCATTGCTATATAAATATGATGCTGCCACTAAGACTCGATACTCATCTTTAAAATCTGCCCGAAGTGCGTATGGGGGTGCATCCACATATTCCACCGGGCTGATCACCCACGAATAAATGAGTCCTAACGCAACTCCCAAGACAGCCCCAGTTAACAGGTACCAGGATCCTCGTCGATCATTCTTCATGGGGTGGGTAACTCTTGATTCGGGTTCCAAGTCAGTAAAGCCTCTCCCAATAACTGTAATACGGATAAGTCCTGGTATGCATATTCGTGTTGAAGCCCGTAACTCAATGCATTTGCAACGATATCCGATGGAGCAGAACTACCCAGCAATGCCAATCGACGGACAGAGAGTCCCAAATCATGCTCTGCCTGGTATGCCTCCCCTACCATCAGCACATAGTCAGTCTTATAATCCTCCCTTAGGCTTTCCGGTGCAATATCCACATATTCAACTGGGTTAACCACCCAGCCATAAAATAGCCCTGCAGCGGCTCCCAGAATTACTGCAATCAGAAATTTAGCCCAGCGTGACATGCTCTCCTTATTCTTAAAACTTCATTATTCCAAGAGTATAAACCATTATCCTGTTACCAAAATTCTACCATTGCTGCTTGCTATTGGTTGAAAAATCTTGTACAATTTATTATTGAATATTGCCGATTCCTTATTACATTTCCACTGACCGAAGGAGGGAAGCCAACATGGATATTATCAAGGTTTCAGGCACCTCTCGTACCTCTGCTGTGGCTGGTGCCATTGCCGGGGTCTTCCGGGAAAATAAAAGGGCTGAAGTCCAGGCAATTGGAGCAAGTGCGATCAACCAGGCTGTCAAAGCTATGGCTCTTGCACGCAGTTATCTGAGCAATGACGGCTACGACGTCATTATCATTCCAGAATTCGTGGATGTCCAGATCGAAGATAAGGTCAGAACAGCCATAAAATTCTCAGTGGAACCACGCTAAGGAGTATTGCTAGCCTCCCACTGCTTTTTGTAATTGCTCGAAATTCCACATCCATGACATCCGGTTGATAAAAACAGCCAGGGATGTGCTTTTATCGCGCAACGAACGCACAGCCCCACCCACCGGGTCTTCTCCCGCAGCCCCACCAGGTTGGTCAGCATATGCACCATAAAAAGCAAAATATGCCTGATTTAATTTTCGTATATGGTAACCAGCGTCCCACAAATATCGACGACGTAGCTCCATGTACGATTCAGCTTGGTTAATCTTACCTTCTGCTAGCAATCGATCTACAGTCACCCTAGTATGATGCATTTCTGCTCTGAAGTCAAATACTGGAGGGGATGGTGTTTGGCTATTTCCCGTCGCAGGCTCTGCTGGGGGCGTTTCCGGTGGTAGATACTCCGGATAATATTTAACGACAACCGCTCTTCCTAGCTCTTTTCCTGCAATCGAGGCTACAGTCTCATTCATGGTTCGCAATTCAGGGCTATTCATGTAACTAATCCCTAATGGACGTAATGTCAGGTAATTATGTACCCATTCGTGAGCCACAACTTCAGCCAGCCCATTAATGTCCGTCGTCTCCATAACCATGGTTGGATACAGACCGATCCCTCCGATCCCCACCACCAATGAAGAAACATCCAGGGATTGATCCACCTTTCCTTCCAACTCCTCCATCCGATCGACACTAATATCTGGGGAGATTGAAATACTATAGTCTTGCCTGATCACGTCGCGAGGGGAGATGATCATTGCATCTGGTGGTGGTGTTGTGTGATATAAAACAGGGGGGAACGTCTGCCCGCCAAAACTGAGATTTGCTTGTGTAGCGATTTCATTCACCTGGTCCTGCAGGATTGCTTCAGCCAGTGGTTCCAGTTTATTTCGCTGGTCTTTCAAATCATTTAATTGTCTGCGAAGATCAGCTGAGGCAGTTTCAGGGTCGCTGATATTCGGGTCAGCATAAATATCATTTAATTCCGCTTCCATCTGGTTGATCTGACGGATCAGGTCTAGATCTGCTAGCACGGTCTTGGATTGTTCTTCTAAAGGTTGGTAATTTGCTGTTCCTAATGCAGACTCACCTAACTTGATGCCTAGTGAGTTCAAGGTCCAGGTAACATAATCGAATTCAATTTCACGGGTGAATGTGTGTATTTGTTCAAGCGGGTCTGCTAGCGAAACTGTGCTTCCAACCAACACCACCGACATTGTGAGCAGGATCATAGTCAACCAGTAAGCTCTTTTAAAGATCATACCAGTCATAATAACCCCGGAATATATGGATGTCAAATTAAACCCATATTAAGTTTGTTTCCTCCATGCTATAATCAACAGGATGAATTTTCTCATCACAGGAGCGGCAGGTTTTTTAGGGTCAGCCCTGGCAAACCGCCTGGCATGGGAGGGCCACCAGGTACGTGCGCTGGATGATCTATCAACGGGGGATCCCAACGCGCTCCATCCCGAAGTTCTCTTCAATCGTGGGGATGTAAACGATCGCCCCAAGTTATGGACGCTATTACAGGAAGTCGATTGCGTTTATCACCTGGCTGCACGAGTATCCGTTCCCGAGTCTGTCCTCTACCCACGCGAGTACAACGCTGTTAATGTAGGCGGTACGGTTAGTTTGATGGAAGCCATGCGCGACGTTGGTGTTCGCCGGGTCGTCCTTATTTCCTCCGGTGCTGTGTATGGAGACCAGCAAGCCCAACCCGTCACGGAAACTGCACTTCCCAACCCGCGTTCTCCCTATGCAGTCTCAAAACTATCTGCAGAATATTACGTCCGCTCAATTGGCGATCTGTGGGGGATCGAGACTGTTAGCCTGCGGGTTTTCAATGCCTATGGTCAAGGTCAACACCTGCCCCCATCCCATCCCCCTGTCATTCCATTTATGCTGAAACAAGCCATGCGAAGTGGTACCATCCTCGTTCATGGAGATGGTACTCAGACACGCGATTATGTTTATGTTGATGATGTCGTTAGCGCCATGGTGGCTGCTTCTACAGCGCCTGATTTGAATAACCTTGTTATTAATGTTGGCAGTGGTACCGAGGTATGCGTGCGTGATCTTGCAAGCCTGGTTATTCAGATAACCGGAGGTAGGGCTGAGATTGTTTATAACCCACGCACAGACCCTGGTGTCTCCCGTATGTGTGCTGACCTGACCCTTGCCAAGAATAAGCTGAGCTACCAACCACGTTTTTCACTCGCTGAAGGTTTGAAACTCACCCTCGATCGAGACCCCCGCTTCAGAAAAGACGCCACTCGGCCTCTCCAGCCAGCTCCCGACGAATCATGACCATTTCTTTCTGGTTAATTATCCTGGCAGTGCTCGGGTATGGGCTGCTGCATACTCTTTTAGCATCTATAAAAATGAAGGCACATGCCCGAAATTGGTTTGGGTCAAAAACGGATCGAGTATATCGCCTCGCATACAATTTCATCGCCATATTTACGCTGCTGCCCATCCTGTTTCTCCCAGTGCTTCTCGTTGATGAAGAGATTTATCGGATTCATCTCCCTTGGGTCATTGTAACGGTAAGTATTCAGGCACTGGCAGTTATCATCCTGGTTGCCGGATTAAGACAAACTGGTATCTCCTCTTTCATTGGTTTTCGCCAACTATTGCTCCCTGAAGATACCTCCCCACCCAGGCTAATAACGAACGGCTTGTATCGTTACGTTCGTCATCCCCTATATACTTGCGGGTTGGTCTTTATCTGGTTGATTCCCATAATGACATGGAACCTGTTAGCGCTCATCATCGGTTTAACGGTATATATCATTGTTGGGGCATATTTTGAAGAACGCAAGCTGATGAATGAATTTGGTGATGCCTACGCTGACTATTGTCAGCGGACCTCCATGCTCATCCCCGGATTTAGGCTACCCCGTCTTAAAAAATAATCCTGAATTTTATTAATACATTATGGACGCCTCGTTCTGGTTCAAGATCCTGCTGAGTTTCATCGTAGGCAGCTTATGGATCACCCTCACAACCCTCAGCGCTGAACGGTTCGGTAGTAAAGTCGGCGGGTTGATTGGTGGTCTGCCTTCCACGGTTGTGATTGCCTTACTTTTCATCGGGCTCACCCAATCTCCCGAGATTGCTGCTCAAGCCACCACTGTCATGCCCCTGGCACAGGGTTTAAATGGGTTATTTATACTGACTTTTATGTACTTTATCCAGCGCGGGTTATGGCTGGGTTTACTGACCTCTTTGATCCTTTGGTTCGTTCAATCCAGCCTTCTTTATCTGTTGGATATTCAACGTTTTTGGGTTTCATTGCTCGGTTGTCTCTTTCTGCTGGTTTTCTGCTATCTGATTGTCGAGAAAAGAATGAAGGTACCCTCCCAGGGTAGGCTGACGATCTCCTACCCCCCGTCCCAGCTGGCTTGGCGTGCCCTCTTTGGCGGAGGAGTCATATCCCTGGCTGTCTTAATGGGTAAGATCGGTGGGCCACTTCTTGGTGGGATCTTCGGCGCATTCCCAGCTATGTTTCTTTCCACATTGGTGATCACATTTAACAGCGCTGGTTCAGGTTTCTCGCGTCCCGTTGGAAAATCACTCCTGATCAGTGGTCTGATCAATGTTCCCATATACGAGATTATGGTAAGGTTTCTTTATCCATCCATTGGCCTTGGCCTTGGCACTGCTCTTGCGCTCTTATTCTCCCTCTGCACAGGTTATTTCACTTTTCTATTCATGAAAACCAGGTTGTCTTAAAAAAAACTCTCGGCAGTCAAAATCATGTGCAAACTTAGAATAGTAAGAATCCGTCAGGTATTCTCCATATTTCCGTCCTCTGTTGTTTATGAAATTCCAAGCCCTGCAGGCTTGTTTCGTTATCAATCCGCTCAGCCACCAGGAGATACCTATCTCCCTGGATTCTTCGACCCTACTCAAAGGGTTAATGACTACCCCATATTTACTTATGCTATACTTATTTAACCAGTTGTCATTTCCCATCAGGGATAAAAAACGAAGCCAATGTTATAGGATTCCACGGATGTCTGCGATAAATAGAATTGCTTATTATCAGAATCGGCGCGATGAAGTCCCCAACCAGGAACTGGCTCACCAGTTAGCAGGATCGGAAGACAATGCTGGAATCCAGGAAATCGCTGAGAACCTGTGGAATAAGAATAAGAACATTCGCAGTGATTGTCTCAAGGTGATGTATGAGATTGGCTATATTCACCCAGATTTGATCGCTGATTACGTCAACGATTTTCTCGAGCTGCTGATGGAAAAAGAAAACCGGATGGTGTGGGGTGCGATGATTGGTTTGGCTACCATTGCTGATCTTCGACCGCACGAAATTTGGGAACATATCGATGATGTGATCAATGCTGTGGATAAGGGTACATTGATCACGGTTGTCTGGGGAGTGAAAACCCTCGCTCACATTGCTAAGGTAAATAGGACCTATCATTCAAAGCTGTTTCCCATCCTTCTTACCCAGCTCCAAACTTGTATCCCCCGAGATGTCCCAATGCATGCAGAAAGCATCCTTGTTGCAGTGGATAAAGCTAATACGGCCTCACTTTTGACTATTCTGGAAAAACGTAAATCAGAGCTGACTGGTTCGCAATTAACCCGTCTTAATAAAGTGATCAAGAAAGTACAGATCCTCTAAAATAATCTCAAATGCATTGCGGAGGGATAAAGCATGTTCGAGCACCGGAAACAACCCCTTCTAACCCCCCGTGAGTTTCTCAAAAGAGAGCTCATATACCTGTTTGTTGCCTCGCTTATTATCATTGGCTCGCTCCTGTTGGGCGTGTTTGGTTATCACTACCTCGAAGGGCTTACTTGGGTCGACTCCCTTGTGAATGCTTCTATGATTTTGGGCGGAATGGGACCCGTAGATGTGCTGCATACCGTTGCTGGTAAGTTTTTTGCCTCCTTTTATGCCCTTTATTCCGGTATCATTTTCTTAGTCACGGTGGGGATCATTTTGGCTCCCCTCTACCACCGCTTTCTCCATCGCTTCCACCTGGATATGGAAGATTCATAAGAGAAATTCAATCTTCCTGTTCGATTTCGGATTATTTAACTAGCTGAATTAAGTCCTTCTATCCCATGCCCCTTCTTTGGCTCTCTGGCTTTTCTAAGTGACATCCTCCTGGCAGCCAACCTGTCCATATCTATCCTTGGCTGGGCAATACCATGCCATAATATTCCTTCTGCTCTTTCTCCCACCTTTCTACGGGCGTTGGTCACCCGTATAATTCCCCAGTATTTATCCAATTTCACTCAACAGCTAAAGATATCCAGTTCGAGGCTTTATCCCTTGCCTCTCCTCTTCATCTCCATGGGTGCCATCCGCTACCTTACCTCCCAGCCAGTAATAAATCCTGCGTTCATTGCTTATTACAATGACCAACCAGCCGAATTAATCCTGGAGGGCGTGTTGGTTGACCCGCCAGACAATCGCGATACCTACACGAACTTACGACTGCGTATCGAGCAAATCCGTATTACGGATGAAAACCAATTTACAGCGGTCCATGGTTTGATCCTTGCCAGGATTTCCTCTGGCAATAACTTTCTTTATGGCGATCGGATCCGCCTGCAAGGTCATCTTGAGACACCTCCAGAAAATGAGGATTTCTCATACCGCGATTATCTCGCCAAACATGGGATTTACAGCTATATAGCCTACCCATCCTCAATCTTGCTCCAGCATGGTCAAGGAAGCTTGATCATGTCTGCTCTGTACTCCTTCCGTCAGCATGCTCTGGATGTCGTTTACAGACTATACCCAGATCCAGAAGCTGGATTAATGGCTGGCATCAGCTTGGTGACCAATCCGGTATCACGCCACAGGTCCAGGAAGCCTTTCGACTCACGGGCACCAGTCCCATCATCGTGATCTCAGGTTTTAACATCGCTATCATCGCTGCGTTATTCACATTTTTATTTACCCGTGTGTTTGGCACACTGCGTGGAGCCATCGTTTCTGCTATCGGGATTTTTTTATACACCCTAATGGTAGGAGCCAACCCAGCAGTTGTTCGTTCAGCCATCCTGGGCATGCTCACGCTTGTTGGCATTCTGATAGGTCGTCGACAGGTTGGATTAAATAGTCTTGTATTCGTAGCTGTACTATTGGCTATTCACACCCCAACAGTATTATGGATGTCAGCTTCCAGCTTTCCTTTGCAGCAACCCTCGGGATCATGCTTTATGCCGAGATATTTTCAAATGGGTACCAATTTCACCGCACGCTTTTTACCTCGCCAAAAAGCCGAACACCTGGCTGGACCGATTGGCGAGTATTTTCTGATCACATTTGCTGCCATGCTAACTATTTTACCCCTTATAGTATACTATTTCACGCGTATTTCCCTAACCGCATTCATCGCCAATCCACTCATTCTCGCTGCCCAGCCCCCACTAATGGTCCTGGGTGGGCTGTCAGTCCTCACCGGGATGATCTTCCAGCCATTGGGCCAGTTGCTTGCTTGGGTAGCCAGGCCATTCACAGCCTACACTATCCGCGTTGTGGAGTGGATGTGACACTCCCCAGCCGCTCAAGCGGCGGGGCTTCTTGGGGCAGCCTTAGACCAACGTCTGTGCTTTCGCCCCAACGGACGTGTCCCGCCCGTTTCAAGATATTACACGCTGCATTGACATCTCGATCCATGGACAGACCACACCGGCAATCTACCCAGCGAACCGCTAACGAT
>Ga0315283_10006484_pt1 | contig 10436 bp, 12 predicted proteins | sample YL17G09_0_MG_FD_204541 | JGI IMG/M metagenome (GOLD analysis project Ga0315283, IMG submission 204541) | Sediment microbial communities from Yellowstone Lake, YNP, Wyoming, USA - YL17G09_0 | ecosystem: Environmental > Aquatic > Freshwater > Lake > Sediment | place: USA: Wyoming | collected...
TGATAAACGGGAATGCACCGATTCGCATGACAGGCTGTCATTGCGAACGAAGTGAAGCAATCTCATTTTGTTGAAAAATGAATGGGATTGCCACGTCGCTTCGCTCCTCGCAATGACTGCCTCGGGAAAACTTCCTAAAGCCTCAAATGTCAACGATTAAAGGGTCACTACCCAAAATTGATGATCTTGTAAAAAGTTACCCAAACGATGGTTTCGATTGCATGGGCGTCCTGCGGACGCCCATGACCGGGCGAGCGCCACTCGCCCCTATCCCGCGCTTCGCGGGACAAGGCGCGCAACAAATAGAGTAGGGGCGGTTCGTGAACCGCCCTTACATGTGCGCGGCAACGATTCACCCCGTTAGATACTTTTCAAAAGGGTTTTTCCCTTCGAATATCCGGGGGGTTTATCCCTGGATCCCGAGAGCGGGATTGTTATCTAACGAGGCAGGGTTGGAGCGCAAAGCCGCATATGGACTTTTTACGAAACCATCAAAATTAAATTTGCAGGATCGGGAAGGCTGAGGGGGTAGTCCGCCCGCTTTTAACCCCCTTTTTAAACTTGACGAAAACAAAAAAATTTATTAATCTTATTCATTTAGTCCTTATTTCCTGGCCGGTCATTAAATTCTTGCTATGTTTGATTCCCTGACGGAAAAACTGGGTTCGGTCTTTAAAAAGCTTCGGGGCCACGGGAAGCTTTCGGAGGAGAATATCAATGAAGCCCTAAAGGAAGTGCGTCTTGCCCTTTTGGAGGCGGATGTCAACTTCAGGGTGGTAAAGGACTTCATCGACCGCATTCGCGCCCGGGCGGTGGGGCAAGAGGTTTTGAATAGCCTCACCCCCGCCCAGCAAGTGGTCAAGATCGTTCATGAAGAGCTCATTTCCCTGATGGGGGGGGTCAACCCCGGGCTGGCATTGTCTTACAAGCCCCCGATCCCTTTCATGCTGGTAGGGTTGCAAGGCTCCGGCAAGACAACCAGCGCCGCCAAATTGGGGAAATATTTAAAAGATAAGGGCCGAAAACCCTTTTTAGTTCCCGCGGATGTCCATCGGCCGGCGGCCATCGAACAGCTTAAGAAACTCGGAGAGCAGTTGGGAATTCCGGTTTTTGATCCGGACCCGAAAGAAAGCCCCCTGCAGATTTGCCAGAAGGCTCTGACCTGGGTGGATGGGGAGGGCGGTGACATCCTGATCATCGATACGGCGGGACGCCTCCATATCGATGAGGCCCTCATGAAGGAACTGGAGGAGATCAAAGAGGCCGTCAATCCCCGGGAGATCCTTCTCGTCGCCGACGCCATGACCGGGCAGGATGCGGTCAATGTGGCCAAGAAATTCAACGAGACCCTCGACCTGCATGGTGTGATCCTGACCAAACTGGATGGAGACGCCCGGGGCGGGGCCGCGCTTTCGATCAAATCGGTCACGGGGAAGCCCATCAAGTTCATCGGGGTGGGGGAAAAATTGGATGCCCTGGAGCTTTTCCACCCCGACCGGATGGCGTCCCGCATTCTGGGCATGGGCGACGTTCTTTCCCTGATCGAGAAAGCCCAGGAAACAATCGATGCGAAAAAGGCCCAGGAGTTAGAGCGCAAGCTTCTCAAGGACAAATTTTCGCTCGAGGACTTTCTCGAGCAGCTCCAGCAGATCAAAAAAATGGGGTCCATCGAGCAGATTCTGTCCATGATTCCGGGAATGGGAAAAATGAAACTTCCGGCCAACCTTCAGGGAAGCGAAAAGGAGCTTGTGAAGGTGGAAGCCATCATTCATTCCATGACTCGGGAGGAACGGCGGAGCCCGGAGATCCTCAACGGAAGCCGCCGGCTGCGCATTGCCAAAGGGAGCGGGACTTTGGTTCAGGATGTCAACCAGCTCCTCAAACAGTATCTGCAGACCAAAAAAATGATTCGCCAGTTTAAAAAGGGAGGAATGCGGGGATTCGCCAAAGGACTCTTTTCTTAAAACCCCATTAGCCACAGAGGGCACCGCGGGGCGCCGCAACCAAAGGGTGCTAAAAATATAGGTAGGGGCGCGAGGCTTCGCGCCCGATATCGGGCACGCGCCGCGTGCCTCTACAATTGAAACCATCGTTCTGGTGACTTTTTACGAGATCATCATTTTTAGCAGGGAGGTGAAAACAGATATGGCCGTGACTATACGTTTGACCCGCAGGGGCGCAAAAAAGAAACCATTTTACCGCATTGTGGCCGCGGATTCGCGATTTTCCCGGGACGGACGGTTTCTCGAGGTTCTGGGAACCTATGATCCAAACCCAAACCCTCCGGCCGTCAAGTTCAACCAGGAGCTGGTTGCCAGCTGGTTGAAAAAGGGGGCCAACCCGACGACGACGGTAAAGAACCTGATGAAAAAAGCGGGTCTTTCCCTCAGCAGGTCGGAAAAGCCGGGGACGGCGGCGAAAGCCGATTGATCTTGCCCACGGGGTCTGCCGGTACGCTTTTTTCATGGATAGAAATCGTCTCTCTCCTGGCCGCGATTCGACCGCGCGCAGAGGAGGGGAATATCCAACACGGAAAGGGGGCGAAATTCCATGGAAATGAAAGAGCTGATTCGGTATATCGCCAAGGCTCTGGTGGACAATCCTGAGGCCGTCGAAGTTTCAGAGGTTGAAAGGGAGCAAACCTCGGTCATTGAACTCAAGGTCGCCAAAGAAGACCTGGGAAAGGTCATCGGCAAGCAGGGGCGCACGGCCCGGGCCATGCGCACGGTTCTGAGCGCGGCTTCGACCAAGATCCGGAAACGAGCGGTGTTGGAAATCATTGAGTAAAACGGCCATGGAAGATACGCTGTTTGGGGTCGGCCGGATCGTCAAAACCCAAGGTATCAAAGGCCAGGTCAGGCTGTTTGCATCGGGGGAAGGGGGAGCCGGCACTTTTCCCAAAGGAACCATCATTTATCTTGAGGACCCGCAGGGAACCCGGAAGAGACAAGTGACGGTGGAGAGTTCCCGGGTCCGGCATCCGTTTACCATTCTAAGTTTCCAAGAGATCCATCGAATCGAGGAGGCGCAGGAATGGGTCGGCTGTTCGGCTTTCATCGCCAAGGAAAGCTTGGCGGCCCTCCCCCCGGATGAGTTCTACGCCTATCAGCTCCTCGGGCTGCAAGTGAAAACGGATCAAGGCGCTCCCTTGGGAGTCTTGGAAGAGATCATCCCGACCGGAAGCAATGATGTTTTTGTGGTCCGCAAAGACGGACGGGAGATTCTCCTTCCGGCGACGGATGAAGTGGTGCTCGGGGTCGATGTCGCCAAAAAGGAAATGATCGTCCGGTTGCTCGAGGGACTGTCGCCCGAAGATGAAATTTGATGGTTTCGTAAAAAGTCCATCTGTCCCGCTTCGAGCGGGATTGCGCTTCAACCCCGCCCCGTTAGATAACAATCCCGCTCTCGGGATCCAGGGATAAGCCCCCTGATACCTGATATTCGAAGGGAAAAACCCTTTTGAAAGGTATCTAACGGGGTGAATCGTTGCGGCGCACCTAAAAGTGCGCCTCACTCCTCAGTTTTTGCGCGCCTTGCATGGTAGGGGCACGCTGCGCGTGCCCGATATCGGGCGCGAAGCGTCGCGCCTCTACAATTGAAACCATCGTTCTGCGTGTTGTTCCCGAGATGATGAAATTTGACGTACTGACGATTTTTCCCGGAATGTTTTCGTCCCCTCTTTCGGAGAGCCTGCTGAAGAAGGCTCTGGACAAAGGGATCCTGGAGATTCGGATCCGAAACCTTCGGGATTATACGGAAGATAAACACCGGATGACGGACGACTACCCGTACGGGGGCGGGGCGGGGATGGTCATGAAACCCGAACCGATCATCCGGGCGGTGGAAGAAATTAAAGGCCGGCACCCGGAGGCGAGATCCATCCTCCTGACGCCCCAGGGGGAGCCGTTTCAGCAGAGGGTCGCGTTTGAGATGAGCGCCCATCCTCACTGGATCTTGATTTGCGGACGGTACGAGGGGCTGGATGAAAGGGTGCGCCTAAAGGCGGTAGACCGGGAAATCTCCATCGGGGACTACGTCCTAACGGGAGGAGAGATTCCGGCCCTGGTTCTCATCGATGCCGTAAGCCGGTATGTTCCGGGGGTTCTGGGTTGCGCCGGATCGGTGGAAGAGGAATCCTTCGTCCGGGGGCTTCTGGAATATCCTCAGTATACGCGGCCGCCCGTTTTTCGGGAGATGGCAGTTCCCGAAATTCTCCTTTCGGGCAATCATGCCCAGATTGAACGCTGGCGGCGGCGGGAATCCTTGCGAAGGACGTTGGCGCGCCGGCCCGATCTCCTCGATCGGGCGCCGCTATCCGAGGAGGACCAAGCCTTCTTAGCGGAATTAAAAAGTCAGGGAAAGGAAACCGGAGAATAAGGCGGCTGGAAAATTGTCACCGCAGAGCTCGCAGAGAAAAGGCCGAAGCAAGAGCTTAGAATCTTTATAATTCAGGTTTTTAGGGTTTTTTGAAAGCTTAATCCTTTCTCTGCGCTCTCAGCGGTCTCTGCGGTAGAAATTTAGAAAACAGTCAAGATATTTGGAGGTCGTCATGAGAGCAATTGAACAGATGGAAAAGGAACAGATGCGCATGGATCTCCCGGATTTTCGGGCGGGAGACACGGTGAAAGTTCACGTGAAGATCAAAGAGGGGGAAAAAGAGCGGATCCAGGTGTTCGAAGGAATCGTGATCCGGAAACGGGAAGGTGCCAGCCGGGCCAGCTTCACCGTGCGCAAGGTATCCTACGGGGTCGGGGTGGAAAGGATTTTTCCGACGCACTCCCCGATCATCAACCAGGTGGAAGTGGTGCAGCGCGGAAGGGTCCGCCGGGCCAAACTTTACTACCTCCGCAAGCTGAAGGGGAAAGCCGCCCGGATTAAAGAACGGAAAGCAAATTAGTCTTCATCCAGAATCTCCTTCTCCCAGAACGCTGATCGCGTTACTTTCGGCTCTTAGCTACTGGCTAATAGCCTATCTGACAGCTAAGCGTTTATCACTTCTGAGAAGGGTGGGGTGAGGGGGATCAAAGGGAAACCCATTTACATTTTGATCCGTTATCACCCCCACCCATGCCCTCCTCCCGTCAAGGGGGAGGGGAAAAGCGAGCCAGGATGGAGAAGAGCGAATCTTTTGAGGCCTTGCGTCTTGATTTCTCGGCGATGGCGGCGTAATTTATTTTGAGTAAATTTGCCAGGCGCCTTGCGCTATGCGCTAAGCAATCCTCTTATTAACCCGGAGAGATGCGTGGAGCCCTTTGAAAAGGAAATCCGCGCCGGAGGATTTAAACTTGTGGCCGGACTGGATGAAGCCGGGAGAGGTCCTCTGGCAGGTCCGGTAGTGGCCGCGGCCGTTGTTTTGCCCCCCCGGGTTCGGCTGCCGGGGGTCGATGATTCCAAGAGACTTTCCGCCAAGCAGCGAGAGGAAACCTTCTCCCTTCTTCAAAAGAGAGCTTTGGCCATCGGCGTCGGGATGGTGGAGGCGGAGGAGATCGATCAACTGAACATCCATCGGGCTTCCTTGAAGGCCATGGAAAAAGCCGTGGCCGCTCTTCCCTGTTTTCCCGATTTTCTCCTGATCGACGGCCTCTTCACCTTGAATCTTCCTCTTCCCCAGAAGGCGATTGTAAAGGGCGATCAGAAATGCCTTTCGGTCGCCGCCGCCTCGATCGTGGCCAAGGTCACCCGCGACCGCATCATGATTGCCTACCATCGGGAATACCCGGAATATAACTTTGCCCGCCACAAAGGTTACGGGACCCAGGAGCACCTTCAGGCCATTGAGAAATACGGCCGTTGTCCCCTCCACCGCCGGACGTTTCGGCGAAACGACCAGGTAGCCTTGCTATGACCCAAGACCGTCTCTCCCTCGGAAAAATGGGCGAAGAACTGGCCGTGACCCAGTTAAGAGCCATGAAGTACCAGATCCTCGAAAGAAACTACCGCTGTCTCCTGGGGGAAATGGACATCATCGCGCGAGAAAAGGGAAGCTTGGTCTTTGTGGAGGTGAAAACACGGGCGACGAAAGATTTCGGAGGACCGGCGGCGGCCGTCCACGAAAGGAAGCAGCGCCAGCTTTCTCGGATCGCGCTCTTGTATTTGAACCAAAAGAAAATTCGGGATGTTCCGGCCCGTTTTGACGTCGTGGCCGTGGACCTCAGCGGCTCCAAGCCGAGGATCGAAGTCATTCAGAATGCCTTTGATCTGCTTTACGAATGATGGGACGCAGATATACGCAGATTTGCAGGATAAATAAAATGCCATAAATCGCGAAGGCGCGAGCGCGTCAGCGCCAAATCCCAACGAATCTTCATGACCCGGGGGACACCCGCAAACCGTGAAAAAAAATATTCCCCTCTCCCGCTGGCGGGCGAGGGCGAGGGTGGACTGTAAGGTTGCCCCCTCACCTCAATCCTCTCCCCGGAGGGGAGAGGAGGTCTTAGGGAAGCCAATTTCTCCGAAGTTTTTTCCTTGGCCCCTTGAATCCTTTGACCCTCTATCCCTCGGCCTTGGCCGACGGAGATGATATGGACCTTTCGATTTTCCAGGATCAAAAGAATCTGCCCCGGCGAGTCATAGAGGCGTTGGCTCGGAACCCCATCGATTACCTGGAGCAGGCGGCCTTCATGGAAAAGCATAAAAGCGGTCCAACTCCCTGGGAAGGAGGAGGGGTTCTTCTCCCTTTGTTTTATCGATCGGAAGGGAAAAAAGAAGGGGCCAAGGGGGAATTTGTCTTTCTCCTAAATAAGCGGTCCAAGAACCTTCCTCAAGGGGGAGACCTCTGCGCCCCCGGGGGCGGGGACCACCCGGTCATGGACTCCAATGCCCAGAAGATCCTCGACTCGGGAATTTTCCCCAGCCTGCAGAGCCCGGCCCTGCGGAAGGCCAAAGAGCGAGGCAAGGATGGCTACCAAACAATCCTTTATTATTGGGGCAATGCCCTGAGAGAAAGCTGGGAGGAGATTCGCCTCAGCACATTCAATGTGGATTTTTTAGGCCCCCTGCCCACCTACCGGCTGCAGTCCCGCCGCTGGATCATTTTTCCCCTGGTCGGAGAAGTGCGCGAGAAATGGATCTACCAGCTGAGTCCGGAAGTCGAAAAAATCGTGCCGATTCCGTTGGCCGCGTTCTATCGCCCGGAGAGCTACGGGGTCTATTCCCTGGAAATCCCCGAGGAAATGGCCGCGAAGGGCATTCCGAATCCCTGGGTGTTCCCCTGCCTCATCGCGGAGGGGGAAGGAGAGGAAGAGATCCTCTGGGGCGCAACCTTTCATATCATCCAGACATTCTTGAAAATCGTATTTCCTTTCCCGCTCCCGCCCCCCTCTGGGCAAAGAGTCATCCACCGCCCTCTCCTGCGAACCTACCTCTCCGGCGAATCCCCTTCTTAGCCCTACCCTTTTCTCATGCTTTTTTTGGAGCGCCCTTTTGGTTGGAGGACGATGAAAAGAATATTTGACAGAAACGGTTTAAAAGTAGTAAATTCCCAATACTTCTTGAAGGAATGGTTTGGAAGAAAGGAATTCATATATGGATACAATATGGTCCACCATTGTAATCCAGACTCTTCACGGGCTCGCTTATGGCATGCTTCTCTTTCTGGTGGCATCGGGTCTGACGCTGGTCTTCGGCATGATGAGCGTCCTGAACCTCGCTCATGCCTCTTTTTACATGCTGGGGGCCTACTTTTCGTATCAGATGCTGAAGTGGATTGGCAACTTCTGGATTGGATTGATCATTTGCCCGATCCTGGTGGCGTTCCTGGGCATCCTGATGGAGCGGTTTCTCTTGCGCCGCGTCCATGCGGGCGGGCATGTGCAGGAATTCGTTCTTACTGCGGGGATGGCCTTTGTAATCATGGAGGCGGTGAAATGGATCTGGGGCACTGAACCCTTGCCAGTGCCCATTCCGGCAGCTCTTTCCGGATCCGTGATGATCATGGGCAGCGTTTACCCCCTCTATCGGCTTTTTATTCTCTTCTTCTCCATCGGCATTCTTGCTTTAATGGCCTACATTCTCCTGAAGACCCGTTTGGGAATCACGGTTCGAGCCGCGGTTTCGGACCGGGATATGGTCAGCGCCCTGGGGACGAATACCCCCTTTGTCTTCATGCTTGTCATGGGTATTGGAACCTGGCTGGCTGGCGTGGCCGGGGTCATTGCTGGGCCTTTTATCAGCACGTACCCCGGCATGGCCGGAGAGATTCTGGTTGACTGTTTCGTCGTTACCGTTACGGGAGGACTGGGCAGCCTAATGGGGGCGGTTTTGGCTTCGTTCATCATCGGGCAGATCTCCTCCTTTGGGATTCTCCTGATTCCCCGTTTTGCTATCGTTTTCACCTTCCTGCTCATGGCGATTGTTCTGATCATCAAGCCCTCCGGGCTCTTCGGAGAGAAGGGATAAGGAGGGCTTATGAATAAAAAGACCTGGATCATCGGAATTCTGGTTGGCATCCTTGCCGTTCTTTTCCCGTATCTTGCCCCCAAGTTTCAACTGCGCATGGCCACGGAAATCATCATTCTCACCCTTTTCGCCATGACCTGGAAGATGATGTTAAACGAGGGGGGAATGTTCTCCTTCGGCCATGCCGTTTATTTCGGGTTGGGCGCCTACGCTTCGGTCCTGGGCTGGCTTCATATTCCCGGTCTATCTTTCCTGAGCGGGATTCTGCTGGGGGCCTTGTTCGCGGCGCTGGTAGCATTTATCCTGGGCGCCTTCTTGGTGCGGATGAGCGGAACCTACTTTGCCCTCCTCACCTTGGCTTTTAACCAATTGATCTGGGCGATCGTCTGGAAGTGGCGGGATGTGACCGGAGGGGACGACGGCCTGGGAAAGTTTCCAAAGCCCGAACTGTTCGGCCTGACGATGAAGGACCCAGCCACGTTCTACTATGTTTCCCTCATCATCATCGGAGCCTGCCTCTTCGCCTGCTGGTATTTCACTCGTACCCCCTTGGGCAATATCTGCATGAGTGTCAAGTCCAACGAGGAGCGGGCGCAGTTTATTGGGTTTAATGTCAAAGCCTCCAAGCTGGTCTTCTTGACCCTTCTCGGTTTTATGGCGGGGATTTCCGGAGCGCTCTATGCCCAGTTCCAGGAATTCATTGCCACCAGTGTCATTGACGGGGCCATGTCCACCAATGTTCTCTTTATGGCCTACATCGGAGGGATCGGCTATTTCTGGGGGCCGATCGTTGGCTCGGCCATTTTTGTTTATCTGTCCGAGTACTTGAGCAGCTTTACAAACCGATGGGAATTCATCCTGGGAGTAATTTTTATCCTGGTCGTACTCTTCGCCCCCCAGGGGATCCTGGGCACCATCCGCAGAAAAAAGTAGGAGGACCCTGCCATGGCCGAATGGTCCGGGAATGGGAAAAATATTCTGGAGATGAAGGATGTTTACAAGGACTTCGGTGGACTTGAGGTTCTTTTTGGCATCAATTTGCCTATTCGGGAGGGGGAGCGTCACGCCATCATCGGCCCCAATGGGGCAGGCAAGAGCACCATTTTCAATTTGATCACCGGAAGATACCCGGTCAGCAGAGGAAAGATCTTCTTCCAGGGACAGGATGTCACCGGGGCATCTCCGTATAAACTCAACCGGGAGGGCCTCTCCCGCTCTTTCCAGATCACGAACATCTTCAAGACCATGACCGTTTTTCAAAACGTGCGCAACGCGATTCTTTCCAGGAACAAGATTCGCTTCAACCTCTTATCACGTCTGGATAAAATGGAGGCGATCAACCGGCAGACAGAGGATGTTCTCAGGAAAATCGGACTCCTGGAAAGAAAGGATATCATTGCCGGCTTGCTTTCTTACGGGGAGCAGCGCGCCCTTGAGATCGGCCTGACGATTGCGACGGAGCCGAAGCTCATTCTTCTCGATGAACCCACGGCCGGCATGTCCTCAGAGGAAACCCGGGAAGCCGTAAAACTGATCGGACGAGTCACCGAAGGGAAGACCTTAATTATTGTGGAGCACGACATGGAAGTGGTCTTCAGCCTGGCTGACCGGATTACGGTTCTTTATTACGGGGAGGTTTTGGCGTCAGGGCCGCCGGAACAAATTCGTAACGATCAAAAGGTAAAAGATGCTTATTTGGGCGAGGAGCAAAGGGAGGATTAGGCTATGTTATTGGAGGTAAAGGAGCTGAATACTTTTTATGATCAAAGCCACATCCTCCAGGGAATCTCCTTGGGCGTGGATCAGGGAGAGATCGTCTGCCTCCTGGGAAGAAACGGCGTAGGGAAGAGCACGACGTTGAAGTCGATCATTGGATTGGTCACCCCTCGCTCGGGAGAGATTATCTTTAAGGACCAGAACGTTGCCGGACTTCCTCCCTACACCATTGCCAAAATGGGGGTGGGGTATGTTCCAGAGGATCGAAGAATATTCCCCACCCTATCGGTTCGGGAAAATCTAATCATGGGAATTAAACCGGG
>Ga0315283_10006486_pt1 | contig 10434 bp, 9 predicted proteins | sample YL17G09_0_MG_FD_204541 | JGI IMG/M metagenome (GOLD analysis project Ga0315283, IMG submission 204541) | Sediment microbial communities from Yellowstone Lake, YNP, Wyoming, USA - YL17G09_0 | ecosystem: Environmental > Aquatic > Freshwater > Lake > Sediment | place: USA: Wyoming | collected...
GTGATCGGCGGCGACCCGGTGAGGGGCGCCACGACGACCGACAGTCATTGGGACAAGGTCACCTACTGGACGGTGAGCGGCTACGTCACCAACACGCTGGTGAAGACGGGCGCCGCTGTCGATGACCCGGGCCGGATTCCGCCTTGCTGAGCGGCCCGGCCTGCCGATCCGGTGAGGCACGAGGGATGCCCGCGACACACTGACCCGGCCTCCCTTCGAGGAATTGCGTTGGTCGAACCAGCGTGCCGCGGGTCTGATTGGAATTGGTGAAACCGGTCTCGACTGGTTCCCGTTCCCGCGAACATCCTGACGGGCGCGACCCGGGGCCTCGGCGGTAGGTTGCGCACAGGTCCGGGGCAGGGCCAGCGCCCCTTGCCCAGCGGCAGGCGAGGACCATGAGCGACATGCCCCAAGAGCGATTCAGATCCTCGCCCGATGTGTGGCGAGAGTGGGTCGTGGCACCTCGCGACGTGCGATGAGTCCGGATGCCCGATGCCGGTCGAGCGCGAAGACGAGAACCGCGACGAAGACTACGAAACCGAAGGCGAAGACGAAGAGAGCTGAGACAACCGGCTGGGATGATCGTGGCTCCCTGGATCGTGCCGATCGAGGGAGCCACGAACGCCACCGACCCAAGAACTAGGCGAGCGCCTCGAGGATGAGCGGCACGGCGTCGTCCACCGGCATTACGACGCTGGTCTCGATCTTGAGGAACGGCTCGTACCGGATCGTGTTCGCGTAGTTGGCTGCGGGATCGTCGGATTCGGAGACGACCCATCCTCCGCCGCCGTCGGCGTCGACGTAGTGGGCGATGGTGCCCGGCGTCTCGCCGACCGTCGCGAAGAGCTCCATCATCGCCGTGGTTTCGGCCTTCGTCATGAAGGGCTTGGTTCGGTATTGCGTGAGAAACATCATGGGCTATCCCCCCTGGGACTGTGGGCCGATCTGACCCGAAGTCATGCTCTCAGATTCGGGCTCTGGTCGCGCCGCGAAGCGCCGGCGCGCATCCTGACCCCCACTGCCGGCTCACAGGTCAGCGCCTCGTTGAACGGGGTCGCGCCGCCAGTCGAGTCGGCGCCGACGGTAGCTTGCGCGTACGCCTCGATCAGGACCACCGACGGGTCTTGTGGCGGCCAGGCGACAGACGACGACGTGGAGCGACATGCCCCAAGAGCAGTTCAGGTCCTGCCCGATGTGTGGCGAGAGTGTGTCGTGGCACCTCGCGACGTGCGATGGGTGCGGCTACCCCTGCCGGTCGAGCGCGAGGCCGAGGAGGGCGAGGACGACGACTACGAGAGGGACGGGGACGACGAGGGCTGAGACGCCGGTGCGGGCTCCGTCGTCTACCCACCCGATCATCGGCGGCGGAGACGGAGGTGACTGGGACACTGGGCTGGCCGATGCACCCAGCCCGTCACAACCGTGCTGCACATGCCGCTGACCGGGGGGCCCGCTCGACGACCAGCTACCGCTCCCACGACAACGGCAACGAACGCGGCGAGGACCAGTCGAGCGAGATGCGACTGGCACAGCTCGGTTCTGAGCGTTACCAGGTCAGTCCGGCCGCCGGTGGCGGTCGCGGACCGTGGGCCGCAAGCTGGCCGATCTGGTGGAACAGAGCTCGTTCTGCGTGGTGATCTCTCCAGTCGCTGACAGCCGGCTGTTCGTGCAGGCGGTCGTGACCCCGGGGGACCTGCACTCTCCCTGATCCCGTATCAAGCGGCACCGTTTGGCATGAGATTGTTCCCCTGAACAGGGAGTGCTTGGTCACGGCTGTTCATGCCGTCCACTTCTGTCACCTCCGAGAACCGGCCTTCCGTTCGCAGAACCGGCCCCCTCAGCCGCCCTCAGCGCTCGACATTCTTGTAGGTTGATATTTACTCCATAGGGTATATTTTTGGTCCGCGAGGCGGGTGGAAACGAGGCCCGATCGTCAGTGTTCGGCTTCCGGCGGCAAGCGTGCGGTCGGCAAAGGCTTGGACTCGCTTCAACGGCTCGGCGGCTAATTGACCCGATCAAAGTAGTGAGCCGAACCGGCTCGGCCGACCGTGGATCTGCTGACTCCTCGTCCTGAGCCCCGGCGACGCACGGCTCCCGCAGCTCGTTCAGGGCGAGGTTGTGCTCTGGCCGCGTGAGCACGCAGTGGGTATCGAGCGACGAGGTCAGTCGTGATCGCCGAGAGTGCCCAGTCCTGTCCCTCCTGGGTCATGAGCGCATGATCGATCTTGCGGCTGAGCAGCAGGCGGTAGTTTCCGGACCGGCGAATCCGCCAGGTCTGGTAGATGGTCCAGAAGACGCTCTCGGTGAAATGGTGGCCGTCGTTCGGACTCATGACCAGTACGACGTCCGTGCCGCGACGCACCAGGGCGGACACCGCCGCCATCGGCGAATTCCAGACAGTTACCTGCCGGTAGAGGCGCCAGAGCAATGCGGCGGCCCGGGGGTGTCGCCGGTAGAGGCGCAGGAACGGCGAGCTGGGAGGGCGAGCGGCAAGGCGTCGGGGGTCATATAGCGCCGAGGCCTTGCTGGTGATCTGGGCGTGCAGGATGACATTGATCGGGTAAATGAGCGCGACAGGGAACTGAAACGCCGTCTCCATTGCGCTGTAGGCCCCCGAGCACAACGAGATCAGCGCGATGCCAGACTCGGAACACGGCAGCGATCGCAACGCATGGGGCAGGTCGTCGAGCCATTCGCGTGCGTAGAGCACACCGAACTCCTGCCCTCCCCGGCATGGGCTGTCACCAGTACCGCTTTGGTCTATGCGCAATACCCGGAAGCCCATGTCGGCCCAGGTCCGAGCGCTGTCGACCCAGCGGCGACCAGGACCGACATGACGGTCACTGGCCACGTTGATCAGGACGAGGAGGGGTCCACGCGGGGGACAGTCGGGCTCGGTGGTGATGCCGAACAGGTCCATGCCACCCAGTGACACAGTTCGTTCCGTGAGGGGGCGCTGGTCCGGCGCCGTCCGGAAGATGATCTCGTTGCTCGCTGCGAGGACCACCGGGACTGGAGCATCCGTGTCGTGCTGACGCAACCAGGTGACGATCCGGGCCAAGGAATCAGTAGGCACCACGTTGTCGGTCATCGGCAGGTCGAGCAGCTCGGATTGCCCGACGGCGTCGGCCCACTCGATACGAGGGTCGTCGAGCCGCTTGCGGAGCGGCCGCGACATGGGGCGGTCGTTTCGGGTCAGGACGAGCACGTGTGGCGCCAGCGGACCAGGAGCAAGGGTGGCCGGATCGACCGCCCGGAGGTCCGCCACCGCGTCGGCTTCGTAGAGGTAACCCGGGGTATCGACAGCCCCTGGTGGCGGTGGAACCTGGCTGGGCCGGCGCGCCTTCCCCTCGCGCAGCATGCTCTTGCCGCTACACGGGTCCCACAGCACCAGTGCGGCCAGGTCGATCAGGCCCTCCTGCGCGGCCGTGGCGGCGAGGGTGGCCCCGATGCGCATGCCGACACCGGCGATCTTGGCAATGCCCAGCCTGCCGATAGCCTCGTAGGCGTCCCGGATGCTCGCGAGCCAGGCCTCGCCTCTTCCCGGATCTGACCAGCGGCCGAGAGAGTCACCGGTTCCGTGGTAGTCGAAGCGCAGCGACGCCATGCCTTGCGCCGCCAGGGTGGCGGCGAGGCGACGGAAGGTTTCGTGGGCGTTGTGCTCTTCCTCGCCGATAGGCGCGCACAGCAGCACCGCCAGGGAGGCCCGCCCGTTGTCGGGAAGGCAGAACCACCCGAAGAGCGCGCGGTCGGGAGGGCCGAACCAGATGGGTTTCTCGATCACGTCGCCATCTCGAGCTCGGCTCGCTGTGTCGTGTTGACGGCGATGACGCTGCCGCGCGGCGGCCCGTCGAAGTCCCCCATCGGACGCAGCCGGACTGACACCGGAACGTCGGGAACGAGATGGAACCACGAGTCCTGCGGGACCCATCCGAGCAGGTCGAACGACACCCACTGGGCGAAGCGTTCTGTGCTGATCGTCACGAGCCAGCAGTCTTCTCCTTCGGAGGACGCGACGGCACGCAGCCCGAGGTCGTGCTCGACCGGACGCAGTCGTTGCCCGGGGAGGAAGAACGCCTGGCTGAGGAGTTCACCCTCGAGGTCACAGAGGGTTGCCGCCACGACGTCGTAAGCCGGCGGGCCGAACTTGTGGGCATAGCTCAGGTCACGGAAGCTGCCGAACAGTGTCCCGGACTCGATCGAAACGCCTCCATCCACCACCTCGACCTGGCGCGTCACTGAGTCACCGACGACCGTTCCGTGGAGGTAGAGAGCCACCCGAAGCGAGCCCGTCCACGGCTCCAGCGAGTCCGTCACCACGTGGATGCCGAGGCCGTTGACCCCTTCGTCGGTGACCAACACGACCTGGGGCGCCATCAGCCGGCGCACGACGTACCACGATGACTTGGGACGGTCGAGGCTATCGACCAGGCCTAGGCCACCACCGAAGCCGACATCGTGCGCCTGCAGGACGATCGCCCCGGCACAGGTCGAACCTGGACGGCGCCACTCGGAGAGGACCGACTCGTAGATCGTGGCCACCGTTGCTCGAGCCACGGCGCTTGCCCGGTCTCCGTCGAGACGGCGCAACTCGATCGTGTCGATACCGAAGAGTCCGCTCGTGTACCAGTCGCGGACGTCCTCGAGGTCCCACGAGGTGTTGGCATCGCGGTGGATCAAGGCCTTCCACTCTGGACGGTGACCGATGCCGCTGGTCGCCGAGAGCGCCTCGGTCGTGTCGAGTGGTTCCGGCGGGTTGGCGAAGGACAGGCACTCCGAGGCGAAGCGCACGTTGGCTCGTCTAGCATCCTCGAGCGGCTGCAGGTACGCGCCGACGCCGAAGTAGTGGCCCGGCCCACGGTCGACCATGCTCGGCAACGGACTCTCGCCCGGTGAGCTCCGGACGTACGGCACTTGGGGAAGCAACTCGTCGACCAGGGCCGGGATGAGGGTCTCGGCGATCGGCGTCGCCCACTGCTCTGGTGCGAGACCGAGGTAGGCGGCTTGCTGTTCGCTCTCGCTGCCGGCGCAGATGAGGGCGAGGCTGGGGCGACCCTGCAGCGAGCGGAACAATTGGCTGAGTTCCTCGGTCACGGCGGCCTGGAACTCGGGGCTGTCGGGAGCGTCGTAGAACGCGAACATGCAGTCCTGCCACACCAGAAGCCCGAGCTCGTCGCAAAGGTCGAAGAACTCCTGGGTCTCGTACACGCCGACCCCGGTGACCCGAATGATGTTCATGTTGCCGTCACGGATGGCCTCGAGCTTCCGCCGCAACCGCGCTGGCGCGATGTTCAGCGAGACCGGGTCGGGTGGCGTCCAACAGACTCCACGGCAGAAGAGGTCCACACCGTTGGTGCGCAAGGTGAACGCGCCATCGGTCCGGTCGATCTCAACCGTGTGGAAGGCGATCCGCCCCACGGTGAACAAGTCGTTGTCGACGACGACGTCGACGTCGTACAGGGGTTGCGGGCCGTGGGTGTGTGGCCACCACCGCTCGACGAAGTCGACTACCAGTGTGCCCCGCGCAACGACGGCGTCTCCCTCGAGTGATGTCGATAGACGAGCTGTTGACCCGCCGACCTCGACCGACACGGTCGGGTCGTCGCCGAAGCCCCGGAGCTCCAACTCGACGGTGACGTCTCCGGAGGGCGAGGTGGGATCACACAAGGCCTCCACCCGCCTTCGAACGACCGCGCGGTCGGGTATCGGGGTGAGCGTGACGGGTCGCCATGGCCCCACCGGTGCTGGGGACTGGACGCCGCCGGTCTGACGACCGCACAACGTCGTGCGGATCCAGCGCAGGTTCTGGTGCACCAGATCAGGGCATCTCCACCGTGGTCGCGGGCGACGTGTCGCGAGTACCGGACCCAACGAGGCACAGCGGATCAGCAACTCGTTGTCAGTTCGCAACTCGCGGTCCGAGACCTGCAACTCATGAGCCACGTACATGTTCTCGCTGTGGAGCAGGTGGTTGCCGTTGAGCCAGACGTCGGCGATGGTGGCGAGCCCGCCGAGTCGGAGCACATGGAAGCGAGCGTCGCGCCTGCTTTCGAAATGACACCGAAACCACCAGTCGTCGGCGTCGTAGTTGCGCTGGAGCGCGCCAGGGTCGGCGGCTTCGGACATCGCCTGCGCGGCGGTCCCTGGCACGCGAGCCGGAAGCCAGGCGCTCAGGGTGGGGATCGCGTCGTCGGGCGGTTCCGGTCCGGGAGGTGGACACGAGGTGCACTCCCACGCCGCGTCGGCGAGCAGGTCGCCGGGGAGGCGGGCAGGCTTCACGGCTGTCATCCCGCCATCACCCGCCGGGCCGACAGATCCTGCGCGTCCTGCCAGTGCTCGGCCATCGTCTCGAGCGTGTCCGTGAAGTCGACGGGGCGCCCCCGAGCCACTCGAGCCAGTTGGAACTGCAATGACTTCGTCGATTCGGCCAAGGACGTCCAGTGCACGGCCGCGTCGATCAGGTGTTGGCCCGAATCGATCCTGGTGCCGAGCCACATGCAGAAGGCGGCCGCCAACTCTGCTGACGCGCCGCACTGGCGCAAGGTGCCGAAGGCCCAGAGGTGGAAGTCCTCCAGGCTCATCGTTCTCAGCCAGTCCTGGTCGGCTCGGATGCGCTCTCCCATCCGGGTGACCGGGTTGTCGACGGGGCGCCGGGTCAGGTGCTCGCCGAGGAGGCGCTCGGCGGTGGCAACGAGCGCGACCTCCGGGTCGCAACGCGTCCGTTCGAGCCGTACCAACTCGACGTAGGGCGGGAGGGTCTGATCGTCAGTGTGGTCGCCGAGCCGGAAGACGCCGTCGAAGTCGTCACCATCGAGCTCGAAGTACCCGGCATTGTGGAAGTAGCCGAGGCGGCGGCGCGCGCGGTCGACCATGTTGGGGATGATCGTCGACTTGACCTGATCGATCCGATACGCGACACCGTGCGTGTCGGGTAGGAAGTAGGAGTTGACCTCGACGGTGAGCAGGCGGCCCAGCTCGAGCTGCTCGACGACGTGGTCGATGACCGGCCGCCAGGGGTTCATCTCGTGGACGTCGATGCCGTAGACCAGACGAAGATCCTCAGGCGGGTACTTCGAGAAGGTCCACTGGTCCCCCTCGAAGTCGGTGCTGAGCGCAAAGGCCCCAGCAGCGAGCGACTCGAGTCCGAGGGCGTGGAGTACCTCGACCCACACGTCGACGTAGCAGTTGGTCTCGGTCCAGATTCGGTCCATCGAGTGGATCGGATGCGTTCGGTAGGTTGCCGCCGTGACGGGCAGCAGTTGATGTATCACGGCCACAGACGGAGGCGGACCTGTGCGGGCCAGTCCGTCGGGTCGATGCCATGGGTTCGTAGCAGGGCGAGGGTGATCCTCTCGAGCCCGAAACCGATGCAAGCCGAGTGGGCGGGTGCTCCGTCAGCGGCGAGGATGCCGAAGGGTGCCCCGAAATGATCGAGGTGGTAGTTGGCGGACGAGATCGCGGTGGGTAGCTCGGTAGAGGTGATCGGGCAGACGATCTCGAACTTGAGGGCGGTGTCCTTCTGGTTGGCGGCGAGCATGCGTCCGGCGCGGCCGAAGAAGGGGTCGCCGGCCAAGACCTTCTCGACCGGCAGGCCCAGGCTGCTGAGAAGTTCGAGCCCTCGCTCGAGCCACTCGTCTCGATGGGCCAAGGCCCCCTCAGGCTCGCCGATGTACACGAACTCGTGCTGCCGGAAGCACTGCATCCGAGCGGGGTCGATGCTCGGCTCGTGCCGGAAGCAGTACCCTTGGACCTCGGCATGCCGGCCGCCCTCCGGTAGCCGTCCGGCCAGGCCCGGGTAGAGAGGATGGCAGGCGGCCGAGCACAGCGTGACCTCGGCAGGTATCAGCGCCTGGGTCCAGTCTTCGTCGGCGTCGGCCAGGCGCAGCAGCTCGGCGTGCTCGAGGTCATTGCCGGTGAAGGTATCGATCGAGCCAACCAGGTTGGGGAACGACCTCAGGTAGTCGGACTTGACCAGCACCTCCCGCGGCATGACCGGAGGGAAGTGCAGCAGGGGTTCGTATCGGTCCCCTCCCGCCTCGGAGACGAACGTCTCGAGGGCGCGCACAATCCGCTCGAATATGGCCGACCGGTGGTACAGCCCATCGACCGAGGTGGCTACCAGTATCCGGGCCACGAGTAGCTCGTCACGGAAATCGACTTGGGCATCCAGGGTGGCGCTGATGTCGGTGATCATGGCTCATCCGTTCCGGTGGACCAGCAACAACTGCGCGTTGTTGGCGTATATGCGGTCGTTGTTGACCATGAGTTGGGCACCGAAGGAGTCGCGCAGCAACCGACCGAGGCTGTACGGGGTGCCGTTGGAATAGCCGGCCATGCCGCAGATCAGCAAGGCCCGTTGAACGACATCGACGACCAGGGTGGACGCCGAGACCTTCAGCGAGTTCATCGCGATGGCGAACCCGATCGACCTGGTCTGATCGGGGTCGAGAACGGCGGCCGCGTAGCGGCTCCGGGCGACGACGACGAGGTCGTGGAACTGCTCGAGCACCATGGTCAGTTCGGCCAGACGCAGGGCGTTGGGTGGCGTGGTGCCCGGCGATTTTCGGGCCGCCGTCTGCACGAAACTTCGGGCCTTGTCGGCGGCGGCCGAGGCCATACCGAACCACAGCGATGACCACAGGATGTGCGAGACGGGGAGCATCGTCTGGCTCGAGATGTCGGCGTAGGGATCGGGGAGGATGTCGCCGGCGTCACCGGATGCCGTGAGCAGGAAGCCGAGGCTGCAGGTGCCACGGAAGCCGAGCGCGTCCCACCCGGACGTCTCCTCCAGGGCTAGGCCCTGGCGGCGACAGGCCACGAGCACCTGGTCGTTGGGCTGGCTCTCACCGCTGCGTCGGGCGGTGGCCAGCACGGCGTCGGCATACTCGCCGTAGGAGATGACGGGGGCATGCTTGACGAGCCTGAACTCGGAATGGTCACGCTCCACGGCGCAGCTGCTCTGGCGGACGTTGCCACCGATGCCGACCTCCGTGGTCGCCGAGGCGAGCAGGAGTCCCTCGCTCGCCACCCTTTCGGTGAGGTCGATCAGGCGCTCGGTGCCACCGTGATTGACGAGGCAGGCAACTTGGATCTGATGCATCGCGAAGACCATTGCCGCTGACGAGCAGTGGTGGGCGAGCTCGGTGACCGCATGGGCGACTGTGTCGAGCGACCAGCCAAGGCCCCCCATCGCCTGGGGGATGAGGGCCCCGAGCATGCCGGCCTCACGGAGGGCGTCGACGGCCTCGTGAGGGAAGCGTGCCCGGGCATCGACGTCCTCGGCGGCCGGGCCGACGACCGCAGCTCCAATCTGGGCGGCGAGGGCCTGCGGCGACAGCTCAGGGGGCCGTCGGTCGACGGCCCCGTCGGGCGTACTCCTGCCAGTCGTGGTCTGGTCGGCAGTCGTCGACATCGGCTCAGTTCCTCGCCTGCTCGTTCTCGACCAGGCTGCGAAGTGCGACCTCGATGGCCGCCACCGTCTGGAAGGTGCTCTTGCGAAGCAGCTCGTCGGGGAGCTCGACGTCGAAGGCGTCCTCGAGTCCGAGCATGACATTGACGCTGGCGTGCGAGGTCAGCCCGGCTCGGTAGAGATCGTCAGTCCGACGGACGGTAGAGATGTCGACAGGAAGGCGGCCATAGGCTGCTACGACCTGTCGGATCTGGTCTTCCATTTGCTCGTTCACGGTTCACTCTCCTCCATCGGATGGTGCTGGTCGCCTGAGGCCCACGACAATGGCCATGCCTACTCCGGCCCCGTGAGCCAGTGAGAGCGAGTAGCTGAAGAACTGGTGAGCCTGTGCCAGCTCGGCGGCGGCCCCGGACAGCACGACTTCCGACCAGCCCTCCGGATGGCGTCGCACCTCCATCTCCTTCCACGTCGGGACGACCGTCGTGGGGCGCAGGAGCTTGATCATCGCCTCTTTGGCCGCGAACCGGGCCGCCAGGGAGGGCGCCGCCGTCTCGGGTGGAGCTGTCCGCCCACCGCAACTGTCGATCTCGTGTGCGGTGAACAGTCGGGTCAGGTACCGCTCGCCGTGCCGTCGGACTGCGTCCTCGACCTCGTGGATGGATTGCACGTCCGTGCCGACGCGGACGTCGATGCCGTCGCCCAGATCGATAAGCACGTCGGTCAACCTCATAGAGTGACCAGTCTACCTCTCTTTGCGTTGTTTGTCCTTGGCGATCGATGAGCCGTTGTCAGTTGCAGCTGGTGACTGGAGACATCGAGGGCGGGACTCTCGATATCCCCGAACAGGCGACCCCACCTATCTCTGATGCGAATCACTTGGCCAGCCGTTCACCCGGTGGAGTCTCCGCAAGCTCGGCGACTATCTGGCCGACCACCCGATCCGGGTCGTGAAGATCGGTCGGGAACGGCTCCCGTCAGATCCTCGACGCGAATCAGGTGACGTTCCAGCGGACGAAGACGTGGAG
>Ga0315283_10006487_pt1 | contig 10433 bp, 10 predicted proteins | sample YL17G09_0_MG_FD_204541 | JGI IMG/M metagenome (GOLD analysis project Ga0315283, IMG submission 204541) | Sediment microbial communities from Yellowstone Lake, YNP, Wyoming, USA - YL17G09_0 | ecosystem: Environmental > Aquatic > Freshwater > Lake > Sediment | place: USA: Wyoming | collected...
CTGGAGACGCAGACAACCTCATTTATGAGAACGCTCCAGAAACGGCCTCTTCTGGTTATGAATTACTTCGATCATCATAAGGTCGTCTATGCTGCGTAGTTGCTCTGTTTAATTGCCGGAGTAATAATCGGCCCCGATTGATCCACCTCCCGGAGAAGTCCTGAAAGGTGCAGTCACAACGGGAACAACGAGAACGTCCCTCTTGTAATTTATAGCGCTTTCGGCATCGACAACGAGGGCAAAACCGCTGATGGTTTTTGAAGCATTTTCCCAGCAGGTATTTTCGGGCCCTGGTTTCGCTCGAAATCATCTTATAGTAAGCGTCTAACTCCATACGGCACCCTTAGCACAGGTGCCAGAACAGGATCAATTACCTAAAAAAATTCTCTCGGCATCACCCTATCGAGGATCAAACACAGAACCAGCGTCGAGAGAAACAGGAACAGAATCGGCGTGAAATCGACGGTCCTGTCGCCGAAAAGCGGGTAGAACAAACTCGCGATAAAAGGAAACAGCGGAGAGGTGACAGCATAGAGACGGCCGTTGCGGGACTCGAAAAAGCCTTGCTGCCCTGCAAGGTCTTTGGCTTCGAATCCGAAGGCAAAACCGGGCCAGTCGATCTCAGAGAACCCCGTGAGGGCTAAGTTTTTCATCTGAACCTGGTAAACACCTTCCTCGTTGGACTGGAGCCCCGTGGGCGCAAGGATGTACATCCCTCCCGCCAGCACGGCCAGGATTACAACGAGAAAAAGATTTTCACCAAAGCGTCGTTCCATAGGACTCCGGGACACCTTCAGCACAACAGTGCTCTATCAGGCAGCCTGCCGCCTTCGGCCAGGAACTTGCGCAGGCAGGCATCCGGACTCGGGTGATTGACCTCGCCGACAATCGTGTACGACAGGCCCGGGCAGTTCCCCGTGCAGTAGTTGGCATATTCACAGCCGTCGCAGAAGGAAAAGCTGGAAAGCGGGAAGTGGTTTCTTTCACGGAGAACCTTCAGCGCGACGTGGTCTCTCCAGATCTCGCGGAGGTCGTTGCGGTTGATCCGCCCCAGTTCAATGTGGGAGAGCATCGTGCAGGGGGTTATGACCCCGTCGGCCCTCACGGCGAGGTGCTCCCTGTAACAGCCGCATCCTGTGAGAAATCCGCGGTTGGGCCTCGACTCACGCCTTTCGCTCCGGGCCTCCTCCATCTCAAGCCACATCTTGGCTTCTGCCAGCGGCCCCGCCATGGCCTGGATCCGTCCGTTGTATTTCTTCGTCAGCCGAAGCAGGCTTTCCATCGCGATCACCCGATCTTCCGTTGTGAGCTGCACCATCTCGGCGTTTTTCCGACACAGGCCCATTGCGCCTGCGGAATTGGTTCCGAAGGAGGAGATGCCGACATCCTCCAGAAGAAGTTTCGCCACGCCTTCGAGATCGTGAACGTTCTTACGATGAATCGTCACGCGCACCGCCGCACGGACGCCGTTTCGCCGCAGGGTCATGAGGCCCTCCAGGGCTTTTACGAAACTCCCCTTTCCCCGCATGGCGTCGTGACTTTCCGGCATGGAACCGTCGATGGAGATCTGCACGAAGTTGCAGCGCCCCGTCGAGGCAAGGAAGGCAGCCATCTCGTCGTCGATGAGGGTACCGTTGCTCAGAATCGTGAAGCGCATGCGATTGCTCACGATCCCCCCGATGATCTCCTTCAGGTCCCCCCGGATGAAGGGCTCGCCTCCGGCCAGCGTCACCTCCGTGACGGCACAGCGGTTCAACTCTTCGAAGAAGCAGATCCACTCCTGGGCCGAGAGGTCATCGCCCGCGTCGCCTGCGCTATCAAAGTGGTAGCAGTACCGGCAGCGCAGATTGCAGCGCTTCGTGATCGAGATATTCATTTTCTTCGGGGTACGCATCAGCCGCATGGAGCATCCTCCGTTGCGCTCTGGCTGATATAGTCTATCCTCCAGTCGTCTTTCTTCAGCAGAAAAGTCCATCGTACCGTGGCCCCGGATTTCTCCCTGCCCGTCCGTTTCTCCGTGCACAGGGCATGACTTCCGTCAAGTAGCTGGAAGGTTTGGGAAAGCGGGTCCGCCCCGTCCGGTTGACCCCCTTTTGCGCTGAGAATCGCACGGCGCAGCTCCTCCCTTGTCAGCAGACCCCACGGCGTTCTGATGGGAAAGGCATGGACAACGTCGAGGCCCGAATCGATTGCAGTTTCGTCCTTCCAGGCGAGGTTGAACCGATCCATGATCTTTTTCACAGGGACTGTCGGCGAGTTATCCTTTCGCTCAAAGGCCTTCTCGAGAAGGTGATGAATATCCCCGTTTTCGGCAACGACCCAGACCGGCCGTCTCAGCTCCTCGGCTATCCGGTATGCCGGGGTGCCCTTCAAATCGCGCATGTGGCTGTCGAAGGGGGCTCTCGGGACGAGGACAAGCTCCACATCCGGGTGCTCCCTCAGGGCCTCCATCCCGGTCTTGACAAAGTCGTCGACCATTAGGAGCCCCGCGGCGATGATATTGCCTCCATAGGTCTCGTTACGGACCGCAGTTACTGCATGGGTATTCCCGGCAGTGGGGTCTGCCTTGTCGATTTCCCCCCTGATTCGTTCATGGGCAGCTTCCGAGGCCAGCCAGAGAACCTTGCGGTAGGGTCCAAGTCGGTTTCTGGGATTTCCTCTCCCTGTTACCGACACGACGGCCGCGACGTTGACCGGAAGCTCCCCGCGCATGGGGGGAAACGCCGCAACTGGGATGTCGTGGAGGTGCCGCATGCGGTCAGCGAAATCCGCAAACTCCCCGAGGGGACATTCCATCGCCCGGACCGCCTCGGGAGATGAGTAGCGGGAGTATCCCGGCCGGTAGAGGATCATGCTTTTAGCCCCCCGGGAAACAAATGCCCCATAGGTATTCTCAATGTCCTGCCACCCGCAGATTCCCGGAAGGGGCACAATGGTGCCAATGAGGTCCATGCGGTGTTCTTTGATCAGCCGCGGGGCATCGATCGCCTTCGTTGCCGACGACTCGTCTTTTCCGAATATCCGGGCCCACAGATCGGGCTTCGTCGAGTGCATGGAGAGCGTGATTTCGATCGGCCTGTATCTCGACAGTTCCTTTACGAAGACTTCGTCGACCATGGACCCGTTGGTTGTGAAGCAGAGAAGATTCGTGGGGAACTTCCTGCGGATCACCCGCAGAATTTCGAAGAACTGCGGGTGCAGGAAGGCCTCCCCCTCGGCGATTCTGCCGGGAAGGCTGTCGCTGAGGCGTATGGGCTGTCGATAGTGCTCATCCATCAGAGCAAGCTGCAGCTTGACGTCCTCGACATCCCGGAAAAGCCCCCTGGCAACGGGAAATGGATTCAGGTCGTTCGAACAGAAAATGCAGCGGCTGTTGCAGACGGCGCTGATGGGCAGCTGGGTCAGCGGCCGGCCACCGGCGAGCCACTCCCTGAAAAAAATGCTATCGCCCGCCGCCGGCGTCGAGGTTCCGCATTTTGCGTAGGGAGCACTCTTCCGACTCATGACAGCGCGTTTGTGAAATAGCACAGCCTGATCCATGCCTTGCTCCACTCTGCAGATCATCCCCTTCTTTAGTGTCATCCAGCTGACGCAGGGACTTCATACCCCACAAGCCCCTGCTGCTCGAGGCTTGCGATGAACTGGCTGGCCTGCTCGCCGGCGTCCTCGGGAACATCCTCGGCTTCATCCCGTAGTCTCTTTATGATGTCCTCCACGCCGTGCTTGCCGTCCAGATGTTTCCAAATGAAGACCCCCGTGGGGTTGAGGCCGAAGGCGTTTCCCGTGTCGGGGTCGAAAAGGATCGCCCAGTCGTCGAATTCCTCGCGCAGGACTATCAGCGGGTTGGCGATGGGGTTTTTCTGTTCCACGGTTTCTGCTCCTTTGTTCAATAAACTGACACAGGGACGGCAGGCGCTTCCCGTCAGGAAAGCGGCAGGGCCGCACCCGGCGTATTTTCAGTAGTGTCGGCTGTCAGTTTCGCAAGAAGCATACCGGTCGCAAATCGCTGTCATTCCTGACGGTTCGGGCTTGCACTTGCGAGGGAAACAGGGTATGTCAAAAATCGGTTCGGACAGACATCGACAAGGGCGTAAAAGCGATGGAGAAATTCGATGTCATCGTCGTCGGCGCGGGGCTTGCGGGGCTGGCCGCGGCCTGGACACTGGCCGGTGAGGGCGTCGAGGTCGTCGTCCTCGAGCGGGGCGATTACCCCGGCTCCAAAAACGTCTCCGGCGGCCGCATCTACCTGAACCCCGTCCGCGACCTCTTCCCGGGACTCTGGGACGAGGCCCCCCTCGAGCGGGCCATCGTTCGCGAAGGGGCCACCCTCATGGCCCGGAACCGCTCCGTCACCTTCCACTACACCGGCAGCGAGCTGCGAACCGGGCAACCCCAGAGCTACAGTGTCCTTCGCTCGAAATTCGACCGCTGGTTCTCCGAGCGGGTCGAGGAGCGCGGCGCGATGCTGCTTTCCAAGACCCTTGTTTCGGACGTGATCCGTGAAAACGGCAAGGTCTGCGGCGTCATCGCCGGAGGCGACGAGTTGCGGGCCGACGTGGTCATCGCCTGCGACGGGGCGCTTTCCCTCATCCCGGAGAAAACGGGCCTGAGGGCATCGGGACGGGCGCATGACAATGCCGTCGGGGTCAAGGAGCTCATCCAGCTCGACCCCAACCTGATTAACGATCGCTTCAACGTCGCCGACGGCGAAGGGGCGGCCCACCTGTATGTGGGAGATGTGACGAAGGGCCTCTTCGGGGGCGGCTTTCTCTATACGAACCGCGACAGCGTGAGCCTGGGCCTTGTCGTCTCCATTGAAGACATCGCGAAAGAAGAGGCGGCAGGTGATATCCCGGCACTTTACGAAGCTTTCAAGGCCCGGCCCGAGATCGAGTCGCTCATCCGGGGCGGGAAAACCGTGGAATACGGCGCCCACGTGATCCCCGAGTGCGGCTACCGTTCTTTGTGTCCTCTCTTCGGCGACGGGATCCTCGTGGCGGGGGATTCGGCGGGATTCGCCCTTAATCTGGGGTTTACGGTGCGGGGGATGGAGTACGCAATGGCGTCTGGCTATTTCGCGGCGAAGACCGTCATCCAGGCGAAAGCGGCTGGGCGCTTCGATGCCCCCACCTTGTCGATCTACCAGAAACTTCTGGAGGAAAGCTTCGTCCTCAAGGACTTCCACACGTTCCAGGACACGCCCCGGGTGCTTTCGAACCCGCATCTTTTCGGCCACTACCCCGAGCTGGCGGGAAATCTCCTGCGCGATCTCTACTCGATTCCCGCCGGGCCCAAATCGCCCGTCTTCACGACGCTGCGGCGGCATCTGACACTGAGCCAGCTCTGGACCATGCTCAAGGATGCAAAGGAGGTCATGAAGATATGACCGACCTCAAGGCGAAACTGGGCTTGAACGTGTTTAAACCGCTCCCGACGCCCCACATCAAGATCCGTCCCGGCATGGAGCGCGACGCCCGGCTGAAAGCGGCCGTGAGGGGCTGTCCCGCGGGGCTCTACAGCATCAGCGAAACGGGCGAATTTGTATTGACCATCGACGGATGCCTCGAATGCGGCACCTGCCGCATCGCCTGCGGCACCGAGGTACTCGAGTGGGGCTACCCCGAAGGCGGCACGGGAGTGCAGTTCCGTTTCGGGTAAAAAGGATCCGTTTCTTCAAATCCTCCCCAAACCTCCTTTTTCAAAGGAGGGAGCGAGACCTTCCCCTTTCGTAAAGGGGGCTCGAGGGGGATTTTCCATCTATGAATTGATGCTGTTTCTCAGGAGCGGAGTGAAGAAATCTCAGGGGATTGCTTCGTCGCTCTGCTCCTCGCAATGACCCTGTTGTTAGGCTGTTCACGATAATTACAAGTTACCAATTACCCAATTACTGTTTTGAAGAAGGAGGGAGATCATGAATTTCAAGTTGACCGAGGAACAGGAACTCATCCGTAAAAACATCCGGGAATTCTGCGTGAAAAACGTGGAGCCCATCGCCGCGGAGATCGACGAGAAGGAAAGCCATCCGGCCGATCTCTTCAAGAAGCTCGCCGAGGGCGGCTGGATGGGGATCCCCATCCCGACGCAGTTCGGCGGAGCCGGCGCCGACTACCTGACCAACGCCATCGTCGTGGAGGAGCTCTCGCGCTCGTGCTCGTCGACGGGGTTCACCGTGTCGATCCACGTGGGGATCGCCTGCATGCTGATCAACCTCTTCGGCAACGAAGAGCAGAAGAAGAAATACCTCGTCCCGCTGGCAACGGGAAAGCACCTGGGCGCCTTCGTCCTCACCGAGCCGGGGGCGGGCACGGACGTCATGGCCGCCACGACGGCGGCGGCCAAGGACGGCGATGCCTATGTCCTCAACGGCACCAAGACCTTCATCTCCAACGGCCCCATCGCGGACACCTACCTCGTCTTCTGCTGGACCGACAAGGCGGCGGGCCGCAAGGGCATGAGCTCCTTCATCATCCCCAAGGGGACGGCGGGGATGAAGCCTGGCGAGCACTTCCACAAGATGGGGCTTCGCTCCTCCCAGACCTCCGAGGTCGTCTTCAAGGACTGCCGCGTGCCGAAGGAAAACCTGCTGGGCGCCGAGGGCGCCGGCATGGGTAACGCCGGTGCGGCCTTCGACCATGGCCGCGTGGGCATCGCCGCCCAGGGCGTGGGCATTCTCCAGGCCGCACTTGACGAATCCATCCAGTACTCCAAGCAGCGCGTCCAGATGGGGAGCCCCATCGCGCGCCACCAGGCCATCTCGTGGATGATCGCCGATATGGCGACAGACCTCCAGGCCGCCCGCTTCCTGACCTACCATGCCGCCTGGCTGAAGGACAACAAACAGCCCTTCACCAAGGAGGCGGCGATGGCGAAGCTCTTTGCCGCCGAGAAGGCCATGCACCACACCACGAAGGCCGTCCAGATCCACGGCGGCTACGGATACATCAAGGGCGCCAAGGTGGAGCGGATCATGCGCGACGCCAAGATCCTGGAGATCTACGAGGGCACCTCGGAGGCCCAGCGGATGATCATCTCGGGCACGGTGCTAAGATAAATAATGGCATAAGGCTAAAGGCGAAGGGCTTATGGCGAAGACATAAGATGTCTTTCTATTTGCCTTGCACCTTAAGCCTTTTGCCTTAAGCCTTTTGCCCGGAGGCATATCATGCCGACGTTTATTGCCTGCTTCAAATGGGTCGTCGACGAGGCCTATATACGGAAGGGCTCCGACGGCAAGCTTGACTTCTCGGCGGTGGACTACAAGATCGGAGAGTACGACCGCAACGCCATCGAGGAGGCCGTACGCCTGAGGGATGCCGGCGGCGGCGGGAGCGTGATCGGCGTGACCGTCGGCACCCCCGAGTCCGCAAAAGGGGTAAAGGACGGCCTGTCGCGCGGGATGGACCAGGCCTTCTTCGTCTCCGACCCGTCCTTCAAAGACCTGGAGCCCTCGCAGACGGCGGCGATCCTTGCCGAGGTCATCCGGACGCGCATCCCGCAGTACGACCTCATCACCTGCGGCGAGGGGTCGAGCGACCTTTACGCCCAGCAGGTGGGGCCGAGGCTTGCCGAGCTTCTCGGGATCCCCTGCGTCTGCTTTGTCCAGAAGCTATCCCTCGAAGGCGGAAAGCTCACGGCCGATCGGCGTGTCGAGGACGGCGTCGAGGTTGTCGAGGCGCCGCTGCCGGCCCTGGTGACGGTTCTGCCCGACATCAACACGCCGCGGATTCCCGGCGTGAAGGACACGCTGATGGCCGGAAAGAAACCCGTCACGACCGTCAAGAGGGAAGAGCTTGCGGGCGGCTTCGAAGGGGTGCTGAAGACTGCGGCCATGACGGCGGCAAGCCTGGAGCGAACGGGGGAGAAACTCGCGGCAGATGCCGCCGGAATCACCCGTTTTGTCGATTCGCTGCGCAAGAGCGGCGTGATCCGTTAGGGGGGATAATGGCGGGAGTTTGGATCATAGCGGAGACGCGGGAGCAGGCGCTGGAGCTGCTCGGAGCCGGCCGGTTGCTGGCCCCGGAGATGGGGACGGCGCTGACGGCCATCGTCAGGAAGGCGGCCGGCCCGCCGGAGGACTACATCGCCCGCGGGGCCGACGAGGTCTTCCTGCTGCCGGAGCTGGCTCCGGAAGAGCCTTTCGGGGCCTTCCTGCCGGTCATGGAGCAGGAGGCGAAAACAGCCTCCCCGGATCTCATCCTGTTCATCTCGACGGCACGGGGGAAAGAACTGGCTGCGCGGCTGGCTGCACGGCTGAATTGCGGGCTCTGCAGCGGCTGCACGGCACTGGCCTTCGACAAGGGTGCAGGTGCGCTCGTGATGGAGCGCCTCGCCTACGGCGGCGCCGCGATCCAGAAGCTTACCTCTTCTGCAAAGCCCGTCGTCGTTACCCTGCCGCCCAGGAGCTTCGAGCCGGCCCAGCCCATGGACGGCAGGCAGGACAAGACCCGGGAGCTGCCCTCCCCGCCCCCGTCGGCAGTGAGAATCATCGAGAAAAAGCCAAAGGAGAAAGTGGCAAAGGACATCACCGAGGCCCGGGTGATCGTCTGCGCAGGCCGCGGTTTCGACAAGAAGGAGGATCTGGCCCTCGCGCGTGAGTTGGCTGACGCGCTGGGCGGCGAGCTGGGCGCCACGAGGCCGCTCACCGAGGAAATGCACTGGCTCCCGGAGGATCTCTGCATAGGGCTCTCCGGCGTGCAGGTGAGGCCTGACCTTTACGTCGGACTGGGCGTGTCGGGCCAGGTCCAGCACATGACGGGCGTACGCAACGCCAAGGTCGTCTGCGCCGTCAACCGCGACGAGAACGCACCCATTTTCCCCCTTTCCGACTTCGGCATCGTGGGCAACCTCTACGACGTGGTGCCGAAGCTGATCGCGGAGCTGAAAAAGTAAGCTTCACCCTGGAGAGAAAAGCTCCCCTCGCGTGCGAGGGGAGCTTTTTTATTTTGAGGGCATGAAATTGGCGTTGTGATTTGATCTGGGATTTAGTATGCATGCCCGGTCATCATCACACCTCTCCAAGGAAGGAACCGGACGTCTCATGAACGACGTGAAGGAAATTCTCCAGGTCATCTGTCGCAACGAGGAGATCGCCCAGAAGTTCTTCGATATTGAGACGAGTATCCTTTCGATCCACAATTTCCGCGATCTCTTCGAGAGGCTCCTCACAGAGATCCACGACAAGTTCAGCGTCCCCCATGTCTGGGTAGCCATGACGGAGGACAACGACGTCTACCGTCTGCTGGACCGGATGACGCCCGCAAACACATTTGGGGAAAGGCTCAGGGTCATCGACGCGATGGCCTTTGATGACCTCGTCGGAGATGGAACAGCGACTATCCTGTCCAACGAGGGACTGGAGCGGTTCAAGGCTCTCTTGCCCGAAGGAGCCCGATACGATCTGGGTTCGCTGGCCGTGGTTCCGCTCACCTACGACGGGAAGGCCATCGGGAGCCTGAACCTGGGCGATTCATCGCCCGAGCGTTATGCCCCGGGCATGGAGGTGGGCCTGCTGCGGCAGCTTTCCGTCAAGGTGTCCATCTGCCTCTCCAACGTGATGGCCCATGAGAGGCTTGCCATGCTTGCCTTCCGGGACCCCCTGACGGATCTGCTGAATCGGCGCGTCATGGAACAGGTCCTGCGAAGGGAGTTCGACCGGGCGAGGCGTTACGGGACGGAGCTGGCCGTCGTCTTCCTCGATATCGACCGGTTCAAGGCGATCAACGACCGCTACGGCCACGACATGGGCGACGAGGTGCTCAAGTGGGTGGGAAGCCGCCTGCTGGCCATGAGCCGCCAGAGCGACGTGGTCGCCCGGTTCGCCGGCGACGAGTTCGTCATCATCCTGCCGAACACGATCGCAGATCGGGCCTACCGCTTTGTCGATCGGCTGCAGACCTTCTTTCTCTCCACGCATCTGGCTCATGACGAGAAGGTGATCCCCGTCTCGGTGAGCTGCGGCATCTCCACGATGGCCGACGCCGGCATGACCGACGCGATCTCCATGCTCAAGAGGGCCGACGAGCGCCTCTATCAGAGTAAAAACTCCAAGAAGGAATAAAAAAATCCCCTCTGCCCCAAGTGCCTGTTTCACCCTGTCATTGCGAAGGAGCGAAGCGAATGAAGCAATCTCGTATTTGATAGGGAACGACGAGATTGCCGCGCTCCCTTCGGCCGCTCGCAATGACGAGTGACGTAGCCTTGAAAGACAGAGGGGGATTTGTCTTTTTCCCTTCGCCGTTAGCCTTTTGCCTTTGGCCTTTTTTCTATTTCTGTGCCGCGTACCCCTTCGCCAGGGCCTTGTTCACGTGGCAGACACCCTTGTTGAGGTTTTTCAGGGGGTAGTCGTCGGTGATCGCGGGCAGCTTGTCCGCCACGGCCTGATCCCTCAGGACGGTACCGGCCAGCACGTAACGGCCGTCGGGAACGGAGACGCC
>Ga0315283_10006489_pt1 | contig 10432 bp, 8 predicted proteins | sample YL17G09_0_MG_FD_204541 | JGI IMG/M metagenome (GOLD analysis project Ga0315283, IMG submission 204541) | Sediment microbial communities from Yellowstone Lake, YNP, Wyoming, USA - YL17G09_0 | ecosystem: Environmental > Aquatic > Freshwater > Lake > Sediment | place: USA: Wyoming | collected...
CGTCACCCGGCCCAGGTCTTCTCCACGAGAGCGATGGGCGAGCGACTCTCCCCATTCCCCAAAGGAAAGCCGCAGCAGATGCGCCGGTATCCGGGCCAGATCGCCCACGGTGGCCACGCCCCGGTCTCGTAGTTGCTGGAGGAGGGCGGGGCCTACACCGGGGAGTCGCTCTACCGGGAGAGGAGCCAGAAAATCGGCTTCTTCCCCGGGACGGACTACGGTAAATCCGGCCGGTTTATGAAGATCGGAGGCTACTTTCGCCACCAGTTTGTTCGTGGCTACCCCTACCGAGATGCTCAGCCGCAGCTCAGCGGCCACCCGTTTCTGGATGAGCCGCGCCGTACGTACCGGCGGACCGAACAGCCGCTCGGTGCCGGTGAGGTCGAGGTAGGCCTCGTCGAGGCTGATCTGCTCGACGAGGGGTGAATAGCCGTCGAGCATGGCCATGAGGCGCCGGGAGTACTCCTGGTAGAGCTTGTGGTGCCCGGTGAGATACACCCCGTGGGGGCAGAGGCGCCTGGCGGTGCGGAGCGGCATGGCCGAATGCACGCCGTAGCGCCGGGCCACATAGTTGGCGGTGGCCACCACTCCCCGCTCCCCGCCCCCGACGATGACCGGTTTGCCCCGCAGGGAAGGGTCGCGGTTCTCCTCTACTGCCGCAAAGAAGGCGTCGAAATCCAGGTGGGCGATGACCCGATGAGCCGCCCGCGGCCTAAGAGGTTCGCACATGCCCATCGCATTCCGGCTGCGAAGCATCACTTGTCAGCAGCCTGCTGACGACGATCTCGTATCCCTTCATACAAACAGGATATACGAACATTTGTTCGGAAGCAAGACGGCCACACCGCGGTCGCCCGTCCCGCGCTCCGACAGGCCCCTAGTCGATCTCCCCCCTCACGCCCTCCACGCCCTCTTTCAGCAGCCAGGGCACCATCGCCAGCGCCGCCAACGGGTCGGCCCACCACCAACCGGCGGCCGCATTGAGGACCAGACCGACGAGAAGGGTGAAAGAGAGATAGGCGCAGGCCAGAGTCTCCTTGGCTTCGGCCTCGAGCGCCCCACTACCAAGCCCCCTCGCTGTTCTGAGCTTCGCCAACGCGAGCAGGGGCATGACCACCAACGAGATAGCGGCGAGCACGATCCCCGGAAGGCTGGCGGCGGGGTGGTCGCCGGAGATCAAGGTGAGGGCGGATTCGACCAGGACGTATGCGGCCAAGGCCAGGAAGGTAAAGCCCACGAAAAGGCGTGCTCGGCGCTCGGCTGTCTCGACACGTTCTTCGCCGCCGCCCCTGAGTTCTACCGACAGCCGCCAGAGAAGGACGGCGGACGCGGCGCATTCGATCACGCTGTCGAGCCCAAAACCGAGAAGCGCGATGCTTCCCGCGGCGGTCCCCGCCCATATCGCTATGGCGGCTTCGACGAGGTTGTAGGCCAGGGTGAGGCCGACAAGCCAGAGGGCCCGGCGGAGCAGCTTGGGACCGTCAGCGAGTGCGCGCATCGGCGGGCTTCAGGCGGGGCTTACCGGCGAGGCCCGGCGCCGCTAGCCGATCTCGGCTGCGAGGTCCTCGTAGCCGGCGCGCCCCATCAGCGCGTACGTCGCCTTCTTGCTCAGCTCCACGCCGGGCTGGTCGAAGGCATCGATGTCGTATAGCTCGCCGGCCACGGCGGTCGCCATCTCGAGCATGTAGATGAGGGCGCCCACCGATCGAGCGTCGACCTTCGGCAACGTGATGGTAAGGGAGGGCCTGCCGTTCTGGGCCAAGGCCCAGGCGGTGGACTTCTGCTCGGCCCAGAGCAACTCGGCCAACGAACGCCCTCCCAGATAGGCCAGAGCCTCGGCTTCCGGCCCCGGATCCGGTATCTGTACGGTCTGCGCGAACTCGCCAACGCCGAGGAAGGTGATGATCTTGTCGTCCGGGCCCTCCGCGTAGAGCTGTAACTGGGAATGCTGGTCGGTGACCCCCAGCCCTTTGACCGGCGTCGGCCCCACGTTGACGGTGCGGCCCTGGCGATCGACGGTCTTGCCCAGGCTTTCAGCCCACAGTTGCCGGTACCAGTCGGCCAGGTCGCGGAGGTGGGCCGAGTACGGCATCATCACGCTGATGCGGCGGCCGAACTCCACGTCCTGAAGGTATTGGACCCCGGCAAAGGCGCACGCTGGGTTCTGCCAACCGGCCGAGTCCTTGGTCCAAGCGGCCATGTCGCGCGCACCCGCCAGCAATCCCTGCACGTCCATGCCGGTGAGGGCTGCCGGCAGGAGGCCCACCGGACTGAGCACGGAGAAGCGGCCCCCCACTCCCGGCGACAGGTCGAACATGGGCACGCCCATCCCGTCGCCGATCTGCCGCAGCGTGCCCCCACTCGGGTCGGTGGTGAAGACGAGGTGCTCTTTCACGGCCCGGCTTCCCACGATCGCCTCGAGGCGCTGCCGCACCACCAGGTACCCGGCCATCGACTCGCCCGTGGTCCCCGACTTGGAGATGACGTTGACCAGCGTCCGCTCCATGTCCAAGCGCTCGAGCAAAGCCGCGGTCTCGTCGGGGTCTACGTTGTCGAGCACGTAGAGCCGAGGCCCACGCCGCCGTCTCGTGGCGCTCAGCTCGTTCCAGTAGAAGGGCAGGAGAGCTGTGGCCAGCGCCGTCGTACCAAGCGCAGAGCCGCCGATGCCGATCACCACCAGGCAGTCGTATTTCCCGTGATTCTCCGCGGCGAAGCGTAGAAGGTCGTCCGGGCTCCGGTCGGGAAGGTCCGTCCACTCCAGCATCCCGGCGCCCGCGGACGCGTGGACGGCGGCCAGCGCTGCGTCCAACCTCGGCCGGAACTCATCCATCATCCCGGCGGTCAGCCCTCGGGCGATCCCGCCGCCCGGCACGCACCGCTCAAGGTCTACCGAAAGCCTGTCCATCGCAGTCTCCCTCTCGCACCGCGTTCGTCCGCCGCCTACGCGCGCGCTCGCTTGCCACCCGTCGCACACTGCCAGATGGTCTCATCGTACCGGGTTTTCAGGCTGCCCCAATCGAATCGCGCCACCCACGTCCGCTGCCAATCCTCCGACCACCGGTGGGGATCGGCCAGCGCTCGCGTCAGAGCGCTCACAAGATCACCTTCCCCGTACAGCACTTCTCCATGCACCTCCCCAGGAATGAGTTCCGGGTAGCTCAGGCGGTCCGGCAGCACCGGCCTGCAGCCGCAGTACACCGCCTCGACCACCGCGGCCCCGAAGAACTCGTGGACGGCGGTGGAGACGACCACGTCGCCCGCCCACAGCAGCGCGGCATAGTCCGCGCGGTTCTCGATCCTACCCCAGTGCACGACGCGATCGGCCAGCGCCGACTTGGCGCGCACGAACTCCTCGGAGGGGACGGTGGCGCCCGAGCCGGCGACGGCCAGGCGAAACTCGACCCCTTTGTCCCTGAGGGCCTCGAGAGCGCGAAAGAGGTCGTGCGGGGCCTTGTCGTACTCCCAGCGTTGATTCCACACGATGAGCGGGCCGGCAGCGGGGTCGCCCCAGCGGCCGGCCGCGACTGCCGCCGCTGCTCGGGAGCGGTGCTGGTCGAGGGCCCGGAGATCGCATCCCAGGGGCAGCACTCTCGATTTGGCGGCGATCTCTTCCGGGACCCACGCCGGTATGGCGTCGGGCATGGCCGCAAGGAGGTCGACCGCAGCCGAGAGAAACTCCTGCCGGTGGTATGCGCTGTTGAAAAGGGCGACGTCGGCCGCGACTGCCGTGGTCAGGTTCTTGAACCCATACCCCAGGTCGCGCTCCACACCCGGCGGCAAAGGATAGGTGAGTTGGTTCTCGTGGAAGTACACGATCGACGGGATACGCCCCCGGCCGACCGGCAGGCGGTCGATTGCGCTCGCGCCCGCGCCCCCGCCGGAGCCCAGAGTCGCGAGAAACACCGGGAGGTCGAGCATGTCCGAGGCGAAGAAGACGTCGGGCCGGTCAACGGTGCCGAGGAGATCCCGCGCTTGATGCCCCAGCGTAAGAGCTCCCCCGTGCATGCGCCACTTCCAGTGCCTGCCGGGAAGGGTCAGCACAGTGAAGTCGTGGCTCGAGTGCCGCGAGAGGCCATCGAGGAACTGGCGATGGGAGCCTCCGTAGTACGGCTCGAGAGCCCATACCCTGACCAAGCGTCACCGTCCTTCGCGGTCCAGCTTGCCGCGCCCGGCGATTGAAGCCGTCGCGCTTCGCAGTTCAAAACGCCGTCTCGATTCTATATCCTTCCAGTGTGGATACGGCGCGTAATGAGGACAGACCGACGATGGCGAGCATGTGATGAGCGGCACCGAGACGAGCACGACCGGCGAGCTTCCCCTCATCGGGGCTCAGCTATCTTCCGCGGGCGGGTTCATGCCCGTCCCCCAACGAGCCGTGGACGTGGGCGCCGAGATAGTGCAGATCTTCAATACCAACCCCCGCACCTGGCGGCCGCGCATCCCGGCCCCCGGGGAGATCGAAGCCTTCGCGGCCGGCCTGCGCGAGCACCGGCTACGGCTCTTCTTTCACAGCACCTACCTGATCAACCTCGCTTCTCCCGACGACGAGTTGCGGCGGCGCTCCTCGGAAGCGCTGGCGTTCGCATTGACGACCGGCGCTCTGGCCGGTGCGGAAGCTGTCGTCACCCACGTCGGCTCCCATCGCGGAGAGGCGATCGCGGAAGCCGAGCGCCGGGTCGTGAGTTCGATACGCGAGGCCGTGACGCTCGCCGAACGCTCGCTTGCGGCGGAGCCGGCGGCCAAAGCGGTCGCGGCGGCGGCGGCGCCCCCGGGAGCCACCGGCGCCCCGGCCGCGCGAGACGCGCGGCAGCCACTTGCTTTGGCCGGCGGCGCCCGGGGGGCCCCCGCCGGTCCAGCGCTCCCCGCGCTGCTGCTCGAGACGGGGACCGGGGCCGGCAACACGCTGGGCGGCCGGCTCGAGGAACTCGCGACCCTCCTGTCCCTCAGAGAGGCCCTCGGCCTTGCGGGCGCTCTTCCCCTCGGGATCTGCATCGATACCGCCCACCTGTTCGCCGCGGGATACGCGGTGCACGAGAAAGCGGGCCTCGCAGGGCTGATCGAGCGACTGCGGTTGCTTGGACTGCTCGAACGGATCGGGTTGGTCCATCTCAACGACTCCAAGATGCCGTTCGGCGTCAGGCGGGATCAACACGAGAACCTCGGGGAGGGCTTGATCGGCTACGAGGGTCTGGCCCGGGTCGTCCGGCACCCCGCCCTGGCCCACGTGCCCTTCGTCCTCGAAGTGCCCGGCGCCGACGGCCACGGCCCCGACGCGGCCAACCTGGCGCTGGCGAAGTCGATGCGGGTGGGCGCCCACAAGCCCCGGCGTCCTCAAGGCCGCGGCGCGGCAAGCTAGAGGCTTGATGTGAAACTCCCGCGGGAGGCAGGGACCCGCCCGCCGAAGACGAAGGGCTTCCAGACATGTCCCCTCGAGATAGGAGCTCGAGATGACGCTAGATCTGGAAGCCCTCGTTATTGCAGCATACCTGTTCGCCGATGAATACCGAGTCCCTTTCACGTACGGCCGTCCGCCCCGGGTCAGTGACGCGGAACTGGTCGCCCTCGCCGTCGGCCAAGCGGCCATGGGACTCAGTTCGGACCGGCAGTTCCTCGGCCTGGTCCCCAAGGTGCTCCCCGGCTGGTTCCCGCATCTGCCCGATCAGTCCCAATACAACCGACGCCTGCGCGCTCTCGTGGAACTCATGAGCCATGTGCAGGAACGCCTGGCCCATCTCCTGGATGTGGGCGGCATCCGCCTGGCCGACGGCACCGCGCTCGCGGTGGCAGGATATGCCGGATGCGAGAAACGCAGCCACTTCTCCGGTTTCGCCCGCTACGGCTATGCCAAATCGGAGCACCGCTTCATCTGGGGGGTCAGGCTCATCCTCTTAACCGACGAGCGGGGGCTACCTCTCGGCTACACCGTCGTGCCCGCCAACGAGCATGAACGCGAACCGCTTGCCGATCTGCTTACCGGCACACCAGCCGAGGTGGTCATTGCCGACAAGGGTTTCTGGGGGGAGAGCTTCCGCACAAGGCTCGCAGCCGACGGAGTGCGGCTCCTCACCCCGAACAAGACTCGCACCGCTGCCAATCTTGGCTTCGAGCAGGCTCTTGCCTCCACCCGGCTCGTGATCGAGAGCGTCTTCTCGAACCTGAAAGGGCAGATGCAACTCGAGCGGCATCTGGCCCGGACCCTGGCCGGGCTCGCCCTTAGAATCACCCAACGGATCCTGGCTCTGACCGTCGGGATCCTCCTCAACACCCTGGCTGGTCGCCCTGCTCGCGCCCTGGCCGTCTTTGACGGCCGCTAAATCACATCAAGCCTCTAGCGCCGGGGCCACTCGGCCGGCGGGCGCCCGCGCTATTCCTCCGGCAGAACCCGGTCGAAAGTGGTGTGAAGGAGCTTGAGCGACTGCAGGTAAAGCAGGCTCTTGCGGCGGGCGATAATGTCCGCCTCCCACAGGGCCGCCATGAAGCTCTCCGGATCATCGAACTTCGGCATGCGCAGCATGGCCGTCCCCAGGGCCTGCAACACGTGCGCGTCGCTGCCCGCCCCGGCCACGATGTTGTACTTGGCGGCGAAGCGCTCGGCGCTCAGGTTGAAGGAAGAGAGGGCGACCTTCGCGTTGTAGATCTCGATGACGTCGATGCGATGCAGGTTGTCTACGAGCGCCTGGTACGTCGGAGTAGTGCGCAGGGCGTCAAAGGGATGGGGGACATAGACGAGCGCGCCTTGCTCTTTGATGCGGGAGAGGGTCTCGTCGAAGCTCAACTTCGGGGGGATGTGCTCTTGCAGGAAGAGGCCGATGACCTCGCCCTCCTTCGACTTGATCTCTTCGGCCACGATGACGAATGGATCACCTTCGGCCAACTCGCGGGCCAGGAAGGCCCCTCGTATCTCGTTGTGGTCGGTGATGGCGATAGCCCCCAGCCCGATCTCGCGGGCCGTACGGATGATCGATTCGACGCTGTGCCTGCAGTCCTTCGAGAAATTCGAATGCATGTGCAGATCGGCGTTGATCCAGTCGGGACGCGAGGGGCTCAGCACCGCCAGTCTCGCCCGTCTGCGCAACGGCTCCTCGCCGATGCCTCGCACCTGGAGGGAGTGGCCTGCCGCGAGAGTCCTCCCCGCCACCCGGTCCCCGGTGGTGGCCGCGATCGTGTCCCGGTAGACAGCCTCGAACCGCTCCGCCACGGTGGACATCGAGTAGGCTACGTCGCCGGGCGTGGCGGCTGAGCCGGCCGGGGTGAGTGCGAGCACCTCGGCGACGGCGCGGCCGAGCGAGCCGAAATCGTTGGGCGAGAACACCGCGCCCCGGAGCGCGGAGCTGTCCGGCGCCCCATCGAGAGAGTCGAGATAGTCTCGTACCGGCGGCAGGTCGGGGCCCACGACCGGGCAGCCACAGATTGCAGCCTCGGCGATAGAACCGCACAGCCACTCACCGCCGAGGAAGGGAAGGATGGTGACCGTCGCGCCGTGGTAGACCGGGCCCAACTCCTCGGCGGACTCGAACCGCACGAGATCAACCCGGGATCGCAGCTTGCGCGGCACGGCCCGGGGCGGCCAGCGATCCACGGAGGCCTGCTGAAAAGCGACAGCGACGCGGTCGAGGCCCGAGGGGAAGTCGTCGGCGAGCGCGCGCAGCAGTGCCCGCAGCGAGCGCCGGGAGTCGCCCCGATACACGTACAGGGCATAACGCGGAGACGCGCCGCTGCGAGCCTGGCCGGTACGCTCGAGCGGTTGCAGAGCCGTCCCGCAGGTGATGAACTCGTAGTCTCCGGGGTAGAGCTCGTCCATCATCCGCCGTCCCTCGGGGAAGGTCACCACGCGGGCGTCCAACCGCCGGAAGAAGCGATCGAGCACGGACTGCCCCAATTCGTAGGCGGCGACCGCCACGGGTGTCAGGTGGAAGCTCGCCACGACCGGACTGCGCGCCTCTCGCATGGCCGTGAAGCTCAGCGACGGGGCCAACGGCTCGTGCACGTGGACCAGGTCGAAACCGGCGCCCAACATCAACTTCTCCATGCGGGAGGTGACGTCCACAGGCAGACCGAGGCTCGCCACACTGCCGTTGAGCCGCACCGGGAAGCTGAAGCCCACCGGGATGACCGGGATGCCGTCCTCGGGGCTCAACGGACCTTTGCCCGCGGGCGGGAGGAGCAGGCGATGGGGAGAAGACCCGGAGTGGTAGTCCGCAAGGAGGGTGACGACCTGGCCCCGGGCGCGCTGGAACAGCGCTCGCGTCCGGGCACCCTCCTCGGGCTCGTCGGAGGAGGCCACCACCACGGGCAGATGCCCCCGGGCTTTGAGGGCCCGGGCAAGATCCGCCACATGCTGATTGACGGCGCTCGGCTGGGTCCACGCGAACGGAGCGACCACAGCTATGTGCAGACCGGCTCCCACGCAAGCCCAGGCCCCGACTCGCGCTCTTGCCCTACCTTACTCGCACTGCGCTTCGCCGGCGATGAAGTCCTCGGTCTTGCGCCGCGCCTCGTCGTCGCTGTACTGGATCGGCGGCGACTTCATGAAATATGAAGCCGGCTCGAACAGCGCACCCGAGACACCCCTATCGAGCGCCAGTTTGGCGCAACGGACCGCGTCGATGACAATACCGGCCGAGTTGGGCGAGTCGACGACTTCGAGCTTCAGCTCGATGTTCAGCGGCACGTCGCCGAAAGTGCGGCCTTCCATGCGGATATAGGCCCACTTGCGGTCGTCCAGCCACTCCACGTAGTCCGACGGGCCGATGTGGATGTTCTTGCTGCCCATGTCATAGTCGAGCTGCGAGGTGACCGAGTTGGTCTTGGAGATCTTCTTGCTCTCCAACCGCGAGCGCTCGAGCATGTTGAGAAAGTCGGTGTTGCCGCCCACGTTGAGCTGCGAGGTGCGCTCCAGCCTGACGCCGCGCTCGCGCATGAGGCGGGTGAGCACCCGGTGGACGATGGTAGCGCCTACCTGCGACTTGATGTCGTCGCCGATGACAGGCAGGTTCCGCTCGATGAAGCGGTCTTGCCAATACTTCTCACGGGCTATGAAGACCGGGATGCAGTTCACCAGTCCGCAGCCCGCTTCCAGGATCTGCTCGACGTACCATTTGGTGGCCATCTCGCTGCCCACCGGTAGGTAGTTGACGACCACGTCGGTCTTGGTGTCTTTGAGGATGCCCACGACATCGTCGGTCGGTCCGGGGGCCTTTTCGATGACCTCTGAGAGGTACTTGCCGAGACCGTCGTGAGTCATGCCCCGGTAGACCTTGACGCCCATCTCGGGGACGTCGCAGAACTTGACCGTGCAGTTCCTGCCGCCCCAGATGGCCTGGGAGAGGTCTTTGCCCACCTTGGTCTTGTCGATTTCGAAGGCACAGGTGAACTCGATGTCGGAGATGTGGTATCCGCCGAGGTTCACATGCATGAGGCCGGGGACGAACTCGTCCGCTTTCGCGTTGCGGTAGTACTGCACGCCCTGGATGAAGGACGACGCGCAGTTACCGACCCCGATGACAGCTACCCGAACTTTATCGCTCAACGGATCCTCCCTGTTCCCTTTGCCTTGCCGAGTTCCCGGTAGGTGTGTACAACGCGCTGGATCACCGTGAACGTGGTCAGAGCCAGCATTACATAGATGGCATACGGCAGCACATTGAAGAAGAGCCCTATGGCCACGAGGATGATGCGCTCGGGCCTGCTCATGATCCCGACTTTGCACTCCACGCCCAGGGTCTCCGCTCGTGCACGAGTGTAACTCACGAGGATGCTGCCCAGAAGAGCCAGCACCACCAAACCGGCGTCGACAGCGCCGCCGGTGCCGCCGTTGAGGGCGAGGTGGTAGGCGATCGCCGCCAGGACTATGCCTTCGGACACTCTGTCGAGGGTGGAATCGAGAAAGGCCCCAAAGGGCGTGACCTGCTGCGACACCCGGGCCAGGGTTCCGTCGAGCATGTCGAAGATGCCGGCGACAAGAACGAGGATACCGGCCCAGATGAGGTGATCGGTGACAATGAGCGCGGCCACCCCGGCGTTCAGGAGAGTGCCGACGACGGTGACCTGATTGGGCGTGACCCCAAGGCGCTGGAGCGTGGATATTACCGGGGCAAAACCTCTCCGCAGCCTTATCCCGAGAGAATCGCGAATATTGTCCATTACCTGCTAGTCTTCGGATTCCGGGCTACCCACCCCGGCAACTCGCGATTGTAACAGTATCGCTCACCCTCCACAAATCGCCGAGCCGGGAGCTACAGATAGGCGCGCCACCGGACGCCCCGGCGATCTTAGTCCTCGACCTCGGCGGAGTCCGACTCAGTGTTGACCGGCCCGGAAGCGGGGGTGACCGGCCCGGAAGCCGGGGGGACAGGCACCGGGGGCGGCGGTACCCTCCGGGGCGGAGGGCCTCCCGAGCGCGCGGGGATGAGCGCGATACCGTCGTCCATGG
>Ga0315283_10006490_pt1 | contig 10431 bp, 7 predicted proteins | sample YL17G09_0_MG_FD_204541 | JGI IMG/M metagenome (GOLD analysis project Ga0315283, IMG submission 204541) | Sediment microbial communities from Yellowstone Lake, YNP, Wyoming, USA - YL17G09_0 | ecosystem: Environmental > Aquatic > Freshwater > Lake > Sediment | place: USA: Wyoming | collected...
CCTCTACCGGAAAGACCTCGCGAACCTGGCCAGCCTGGTGGATCACCTCGCCGCCCGGTCCACATACGATCGAGCGGCCGAAACCTAGTGGGCCGGCGACATTGACGTCAAAGAAGTAGCACTGGTTGATCGCCGCACTTGCACGCGCGATCGCCAGCTCGACGTCCCTGTCGATGGTGTTGGTCATCGAGGGATGCAGGATCACCTCGGCACCCATCGCGGCAAGGGTGCGGGTCGTCTCCGGGAACCACATGTCGTAGCAGTTCGAGACCCCGATGCGCCCGCATTTCGGTATGTCGAAGACCACGAAATCGGTTCCGGGCGCGACACCCGTCTCGTAGGGCAGGAAAGGAAACATCTTGCGGTGCCGTGCGACTACTTCTCCTGCCGGGTTAATGACAGGTATGGTATTGAAGACCTGGCCGTCGCCGTGGCGTACATACAGGGAGCCGGGAAGCAGCCATAGGCGCAGTGCCGCGGCGATCCGGCAGAACTCGCGTTCGATGGGGCCTGCCGGTGGCTCGGCACGGTCGGTGCCCGAGCCGAAGACCGACAACTCGCCGAGCACCACCATCTGCACCCAAGGGGTGCGCGCGACGACGGATTCGATCTCGCCGCGAATGCGGGCCAGGTTGTCACCCCGCGCGATCTCGAGTTGCAGCACCGCAACGGTGAACGTGGCCATGGTCGCTTGGCAGCCTGCCCCCTGTGCTTCGGTGTCCGAAGCAGGTGTTAGTATTCGCAAACCTTGAAAGCGAACAATATGCCTTTCGGCATAGACCAAAGTGTGGCTGGGGAAGCGGGCCCGCCCTGGCAGGCGCTGTTGCGCGAGACCTTGCCGGGCGTCACCGACGCGATCGGCACGGACCAGTTCGCCCGGCGATTGATCGACGCGCTCAGGCTGGTGCTGTCGTTCGACTGGTGGATGGTCATGGTGTACCACCCACAGGCGAATCCGGACATGCTCGATGAGAACTTCACCGGAAGCTGGCGCGAACGTGGCCTTACCACCTATGTTGACGCGTACTTCGTGCTTGATCCCTTCTACATCATGAGCCGCTCGCTCGATCATCCAGAGGTCTGCCGCCTCGGAGACATAGCGCCGGATGGCTTCCTCGAAAGCGAGTACCATCGCGCGCACTACGTCACCGGACGGATCGGTGACGAGATCAGTTTCCTGTGGCCACTCGAGCCGGGCATCACTTTCGCCGTCAGTCTCGAGCGCTCGGAGAATGGCGCCTCATTCAGCACCAGCGACGTGTGCAACCTCGAGGCATTGCAGCCACTGCTCGCCGCGCTGGCGCGACGACACTGGGCCGCGATCAGGGCGGGGGCAACCGGAGCTGTGCCGCTGGAACTTGGCCGTCTGGTGCAGCAGGCGGCTGCGAACTTCGGCCGCGAAGTCCTGACGCCACGGGAATGCGAGGTCGTCAAACTGGTGCTGCGCGGCTACTCGACCAAGTCCGTGTCCCAGGCGCTGGGCATCTCACCCGGCACCGTCAAGGTGCACCGCGAAAACATCTACACCAAACTTCGCGTGTCTTCGCAAGCCGAGCTGTTCAACCTCTTCATCGCATCTGTTTCAACGGCAAAGTCGGTCCTGGCGATCTCCCGGCAAACCCAGTGATCGATCCGGGACGGTCGAGACGTAGCGGTTGATCCACCTGCTGCCGAGGCGTGTTGACAACCCCGAGCGGCAATAGCCGCAATCGCGGTTCATTCAGTTTCGCCGGACCCCACAAGCCGCCCCGTTCGGTCCCCGCTCGGTCGCGATGCGTCCAACTCGTTGAGCCGCATGGGGCCCGGCGCCGGGGTTCGGTCGGCTCGCCCCGCGGCGTTCGGTATGGGCTCGGTCGGGCGGGGCAGTTCGGTCGGCCACAGAGAAAATCCTTCGCGCTCTTCGACTTGCTCACAACAAACCGGGCTCTCCGCTGGATTGAAAATCCGCGTGTCGATGGTTCGATTCCGTCCCTGGCCACCACTTCCAAGTTTTTGATTTGCATGAGTTGTCGGGCATCACCCGCGGACTTTCCGCGCCGGAAAGGGGCGTTTTTGGGCTGACCATCGGACTATCGGAAACTGGGCCGATCGTGGGCCCGGGGCGAGCGGCGGGGCTGGCGATCTGGGAACCTGGGAAGCTGGCGGGTTTGCCGGGGTCGTTGCGGCGGCTTTCCATTCCATGAACGCCGCCCGTCGGGTTCTCCTTTGGGGTGCGGCAATCACTTTGGCAGTTCGCTCAAGGCCTTGCGCTCCTTGTCGCGCTGGCGCTTCTTGGCTTTTTCTTGCTCCTGCTGCTGTTCCAGTTCGCTCGGCGCCGTCGGCATGGGTTTGCGCGGCACGCGGCTCTCCGCCATTGCCGCTTCGTAGACGAACGTCGCCATTACGACAGCCGCTTGCCGCATGTCATCCGGTAGCACGTGATCGAACGAGTCGACGTGGGTGTGGTGCAGCCGCGGCATGTAATCGAGCGGGTCCTGCAAGAACTGGAAGCCGGGCAGGCCCACGTCGTCGAACGATTCGTGATCGGTACCGTCGGTGGTGTTGGTGTTGATGGTGCCTTCGCTCAGGTCCGACTGCGGGCTGAACCATTCGCTGAACAGGGGTTTCACCGCGACATTGCCTTCAGTGTAGATGCCGCGGAACTTGCCGCTGCCGTTGTCCATGTTGAAGTAGACCGAGAAGCGGTCGTAATCCGGCTTCTTGGTAATTGGCCAGCCCGGGGAGTTCCAGTACCACGGCGTCAGGTCGCGCTCGGCCGGATCGGTCGGATTCGGCCGCGTCGCCAGGTGTTGTTCCACGTAGGCACGCGAACCGTACAAACCTTGCTCTTCACCAGACCAGAGGCCGATGCGGATGGTCCGCTTCGGTTTGACATCCAGTTTCTTAAGAATGCGCATCGCCTCCATCGTCACCGCGACTCCGGCCGCGTTGTCGACGCCGCCGCTGCTGGCATGCCAGGAATCGAGGTGGGCGCCGATCATGACGATTTCCGGATTCTTGTCGGTGCCGGGAATCTCGGCGATGGTGTTGTAGGACTTGGTGTCTTCGTCGTGGAAGCGAGCGTTGATGTCCAGCGCGACACGCGGGGTCTCGCCTTTCTCGACCAGGCGTTGCAGCAGTTGGTAATGCTCGGATGACAGGATCAGCGCCGGCACCGGAAAGGTCTTGCCGGCGCGATGATCGTGACCGAACACTCGGATCAGGCCGCCATCGCGGCTGCTGCGATAGAGCGCGGCCTTGGCATTTTCCTGCTTCAGGAAGGCGCCCACTGCTTCCCGGAACGCGAGCCGCTTGCGGTTCTGGGCAATCGAATCGGGGGCTTCGTGGGCGTGGCTGGCCGGACTCTTCAGATCCAGGCTTTTCATCTTGCCGAGGTCATCGCTGCTGTAGCGTTCGAAGATCTCCGAGTTAGGTTCGCCGATGTCTTCCGGCTCGCTCAGCAGTACGATTTTGCCCGCGATCTTGCCACGGTATTTTTCCAGCTCGGCTTCGGTCACGGCATCGACAAAGACGACGTCGCCTTCGATCACACCATTGCTGCCCGGCGTCCACGCCACGGGCAGGCCCATCAGCGGCGCCTTGCGCGGGTGCAGCAACTGGGCGTGGGCGTTGTCGTAGCTCCAGCCACGCCCAAAATCGAATCCTTCCAGATGCACATTCGACAGGCCCCAGGCTTTCAGCTGCTCGACGGTCCAGGCGCTCGCCTGTTGCATCTCGGGCGAGCCGGTCAGACGCGGGCCGATGCGGTCGGTCAAGTGCTGCAGCATGGTCATGACCTGCGAGTGGTACAGGCCTTCATTGCGAATGCGGTTGATGGTTTCCAGATCAGACTCGGCAAAAGCGGAAGTCGTGAAGGCCGCACCGAGCAGGGCAACCAGCAGCAAAGGGCGTGGAGTCACGATTCATCTCCGGTACTTGCAAACGAGGGCCGCCGGAGGATAAGGCATAGGAATTCCAAACGCTGGTTTCTGCCACAGGAGGGCGCTAGTCCGCGTGTCGATGGTTCGATTCCGTCCCCGGCCACCACTTCCAAGCTATTGAATTGCATGCTGTTTCCGGCATCACCCGCGGACTATCCGGGGCGATTCTGGCCCGAAATCGGCTGACACGCGGACTATCGGAAACTGGGCCGATCGTGGGCCCGGGACGAGCGGCGGGGCTGGCGATCTGGGAACCTGGGAGGCTGGCGACCTGCGGGGCGGGTCGGCGAGGTGTCCCGGCGGGCCCGACGTTGCCCCGGAGTGGGCGCGGGTGCGACGCGCGAAGTCGCGGGAGAGGAGGAAAGAGCGCAAGACCACAGCATCGGCCCCGGGATCCCTTCCATCGGCGGATGTCGGCCAGCCCGGCTGACAACGGCATCTCCCGTTGACCCCTCGGACCTACGGGCGTAGCGTCAAGCGCTCCCGGGGAGGGACCATCATGCGCACCTGGACTTGCTCCTTGATCGTCCTTGCCACGACCATGCTCAGCTGCGCCGCGCAGGCGGCTTCCCCTCCTCTGCCCGCAGCGGTCCAGGCGAGCCTCAAGTCCACCGCCGACATGTGCTCCGAAGTCGGCGGCAAGGCCGACACCTCAAACGCCGTCACGCGCGTGGACCTCACCGGCGATGGCGTCGAGGACTACGTGATCAGCGTCGGCGCGATCAACTGCGACGGCGCCGCCAGCATTTACGGTGACCGGCAAAAGGGCGTGCAGGTTTTCGTAGGCGACGGCAAGGGCGGCGCGAAGGACGCCTTCGGTGATTACGCGTACGACGTGGCCGTCGAGGGCACCGGCCCGGCCGCGAAAGTCTGGCTCGACGTGGCGGCCGAGAGCTGCGGCAAGAAACCGGCCAAGGACTTTGCGAGCGAGAACTTCTGCAGCCGATCTCTGGTCTGGAATCCGAAGACACAGAAATTCGACTACGCACCCGTCTCGACGGTGCGGATGATTAAGTAGGACGGGTACTGACAGGTTGACGGCATTGGATGAGCAGAAGTTCTGCGGCAATCTCATGCCGAGACCGCTTCGTTCCAACAATCAAACGCACGGGTTCGACGGAACCTGTCGGTGGCGAATTCGTAGTCAGGCGGCGATCGGGAGCTCGAACAGGCCCCGGCAGTGCTGCTGCCAACCATAGTGATCCAGCGCGGCGGGCGCGGGACTGAGTGCACCGGCGAACTGCGCCGGCGTGAGATCCGCGATGGCGCGATGCACGCGATGGCCGTTGTAGTAATCCCGGAAGGCTTCCAGCTTTCGCGCCAGATCGACCGCGTTCCAGAAGAAGACGCGGTCCAGGTACTCGCGCCGGATCGTGCCGATCAGACGCTCAACGAACGGATGCGACACCGGTGCGTAGGGGACCGACTGGACCTCCTCGATCTCGCGGATTCGCAGGTTGGCGAGCCAGCGGTGGAAGCGAAACAGCGGATCGTGATCGGTGCTGACATGTCTCGGTGGGGGCCGGCCGGCGACGGCGTGGTTGAATATTCGGCACACGGACACGCCGACGATTGAGGCCCGCTCGATCCCGAAGCCGATGATGCGGCGGGTGAAGACATCGATGACCACCAGCACCCAGTGACTGTGCAAAAGGATGGATGTGACCAAGCGTTGAAGGTTGACCAGGATCCTGGCCCAACAGGCGTCGAAGACTGACCAGGGTTCAAGAGGTATTTCTCGATGAGAATCGTGAGCTTATCTCGTTTTCGAATGGTCAACATTGGACGACGGACGCTGGTCAATCCTCGAAGCCGGTTGTCATCTAGCCCGCCTATTAGTATCACTGCGACTGGAGACCGGCAGCCCGAAAGCTGAAAATGCGGGCATGCTGGAGCGGACTCCGACCCTGCGTGCACGAGGCCTGAGCAAGGTCTACAGGACAGGCGAGGTCGAGGTACACGCCTTGCGCGGTCTCGACCTGGTGCTCGAGACCGGCGAACTGGTGGTCCTGCTGGGGCCCTCGGGCAGCGGCAAGTCCACGCTGCTCAATATTCTCGGCGGCCTCGACACCGCCTCGAGCGGCGAGGCATGGTTCCTCGAACACGAGTTGTCGAGCCTCGACGACGCCGGGCTCACGCAGTACCGCCGCGACCATGTCGGCTTTGTGTTCCAGTTCTACAACCTCATTCCAAGCCTGACGGCGCTCGAGAACGTGGCGCTGGTCACCGAGATCGCCCGCAACCCGATGCAGCCCGAGGAGGCCCTGCGGCTGGTCGGGCTGGGGGAGCGGCTGCAGCACTTCCCGGCTCAGCTCTCGGGCGGCGAGCAGCAGCGTGTCGCGATCGCACGCGCCATCGCAAAGCGCCCGGACCTGCTCCTCTGTGACGAGCCGACCGGCGCGCTCGACAGCCAGACCGGCGTACTCGTGCTGGAGGCGATCGAGCGTATCCACGACGAGCTCGGTACGTCGACGGTGCTCATTACGCACAACGTGGTGATCGCCGACATGGCCGACCGCGTCCTGGTGATGGGCGACGGTGCCGTGCACGATGAGCGGCGCAATGCGCGCCGCCGCCCGGCCCGGGAGCTCGCATGGTGATGCGGGCCCTGCACCGCAAGCTGCTGCGCGACCTGTGGCGGCTGCGCGGCCAGGTGCTGGCGATCGCGCTGGTCATGGCCTCTGGCGTCGGCGTGCTGGTGATGTCGTTGACCACCGTCGAGGCGCTGGGGGAAACCGCACTTGCCTACTACGAGCGCTACCGCTTTGCGGATGTGTTCGCGCGCGTGGAGCGTGCGCCCGAGCACATGGCCGACCGGCTGCGCGCGATCCCGGGCGTGCAGGCCGTCGAGACGCGGGTGGTGCACACGGCGATGCTCGACATCCAAGGCTTCGAGGAGCCGGTGATCGGTCAGCTCGTCTCGTTGCCGGAGCGGTCGGAGCCGCGCCTGAACCGGCTCGCGCTGCGCGCCGGGCGCCTGCCTGCCCCGGGCCGGCCGGACGAGGCCGTGCTGTCGGAACCGTTCGCGCAGGCGCATGGCCTAGTACCCGGCGATCAGCTGCGCGCCGTCGTCAACGGCCGCTGGCGCGAACTCGTCGTGGTCGGGCTCGCGTTGTCGCCCGAGTACGTGTACGCGATCGGACCCGGGGCCCTCATGCCCGACGACCGGCGCTTCGGCGTGCTGTGGCTGGGCCGCGAAGCGCTCGAGGCCGCCTTCGATCTCGACGGAGCGTTCAACGACGTGAGCCTGTCGCTGCTGCGCGGCACGGATCCCGAGGCGGTGGTGGACCGCGTCGACCGACTGCTGGCGCGCTACGGCGGCGTCGGCGCGTATGCCCGCGCCGACCAGCTGTCGAACTGGTTCCTGATGAGCGAGATCGACCAGCACCGCACCCTGGCATCCATCCTGCCCACCATTTTCCTCGCCGTGGCCGCGTTCCTGACGCACATGGTGCTTGGACGCCTGATAGCAGTGGAGCGCAGCGAGATCGGCCTGCTCAAGGCGTTCGGCTACCGCAATCACGAGATTGCGCTGCACTATGCGCGGTTCGCGGTCGGCATCGGCGTCACGGGGGTGCTGCTCGGCTGGTTCGTGGGCTACTGGCTCGGCCTGTACCACACGCGCCTGTACGCCGAGTTCTATCACTTCCCGTTCCTGCTGTACCGTCCGGGTCCACAGGTATTCATGGTCGCAGGTGTGGTCAGCCTTGGCGCCGCGCTGATCGGCGCGCTCGCCGCAGTCCGCACCGCAGCTGCGCTGCCCCCGGCCGAAGCGATGCGCCCGCCGGCGCCACCGCTGTTCCGGCGCGGCGCTCTCGGCCGATTCGACGTAGCGCAACGCCTGGACCAGCCGACCCGGATCCTGCTGCGACAGGTCGCACGCTGGCCGGGCCGGTCGTTCATCACCGCGACCGGCATCGCCATGTCGGTCGCAGTGCTGGTGACCTCGATGCAGTGGCTCGACGCCATCGAGCACATGGTGGACGTCTACTTCCTCGAGGCCCAGGCACAGGACGTGAGCGTCGGATTTGCGCAACCGCGGTCGAGCGAAGTCGAACGCGACCTCGGCAGGCTCACCGGCGTGCAGACGACCGAGCCGATGCGCGCGGTCGCCGCCAAGATGCGCAACGGCTGGCGTGAGGAGCGGGAGGCCCTGCAGGGCTTGCCGGCGCGACAACAGCTGTATCGCGTTTACGACGCTCAAGGCCGTGCACTCGAGTTGCCGCCCGAGGGGCTGGTGATCTCCACCATGCTTGCCAAGATGCTCGACGTGCGCGTCGGCGACAGCATCACCGTCGAGGTGCTTGAAGGCCGTCGCCCGACGTTCGAGGTGGTCGTGGCCGAAACTTTCGAGACCTACATAGGTTCGCCTGCGTACATCGACAACGGCGCCCTGGCGCGTCTGATGCAGGAGCGCCCGAGCGTCACCGCCGTGCACCTGCGGGTGGACGAACGCGAGCGTGCAAGCCTGTTCCGCGAGCTGAAGATGCTGCCCCGCGTCAGCGCCGTGACCGTCAAGCAGGCCGCGGTGCAGACCTTCCGCGAGACCATGGCGGAGACGATTCGCATCTTCGTCTCGATGTTCATCGTTTTCGCCTGCGCGCTGGCCTTCGGCGTCACCTACAACGCCGCTCGCATCGCGCTCTCAGAGCGTGGCCGCGAACTGGCGACGTTGCGCGTGCTCGGCTTCACGCGCGCCGAGATCTCCTACATCCTGCTCGGCGAGGTGGCGCTGCTCACCTGTGTCGCCCTGCCGCTCGGCTGCGCGCTGGGGTACGCCCTGGCGGGCCTGATCGTGCGGGCCTTCGAGACCGAGCTGTACCGCGTGCCGCTGGTGGTGCTCGCCTCCACCTACGGCTGGGCGATATTGATCGGACTCGCCGCGACTGCCGCGTCGTCCCTTCTCGTCAGGCGACGAGTCGATCGTCTCGACCTGATAGCGGTGCTCAAGACCCGGGAGTGATGCCATGACGCCCGTGCAGAAACGACTGCTGTTCTGGACACCGTTCGCGCTCGCGCTCGTCGGCGCGCTGGCCTGGCTGTTCCGTCCCGCCGCCGTGGCCGTCGAGCTGGTGGCCGTCGACCGCGGGCCACTCGCGGTCAGCATCAGCGACGAAGGCGAGACACGCGTGCGCGACGTCTACTCCGTGTCGGCGCCGGTCCCGGGCCGCATGCGCCGCGTCGAACTTGAAGTCGGCGACGAGGTCGTCGCCGACCAGACCGTAGTGGCGCGCATCGAGCCGAGTGCCCCGTCGTTCCTCGACGTGCGTAGCGCCGCCGAGGCGCGCGCCGGGGTCGATGCGGCAGCTGCGGCACGCGCGCATGCGGAGGCCCAGGTGCGCCGCGCCGAGGCGGAGTTCGAGTTCGCGCGCGCCGAGTTCGCTCGCATCCGTGAGCTGGCCCGCAGCCACACGGTCTCGGCAAATGACCTGGACGCCGCGCAACTCCGGGCCCGCACCACCGAGGCGGCCCTGGCCGAAGCTCGCGCAGAGCGGAAGGTGCACGAGTCCGAGTACCAGGTGGCGCGTGCCCGTCTCGTAACGCCGGCCACTACGCGCGAACGCACGGCAGACTGCGACTGCGTCACGGTGTACTCGCCGGTCAGCGGCACGGTGTTGCGGGTATTCACCGAGAGCGAAGGCGTGGTGCCGTCGGGTGCTCCGCTGGTCGAGGTGGGCGACCCGCATCAGCTCGAGATCGTCGTCGACCTTTTGTCCGCCGACGCGGTGCGCGTCGCTCCCGGGCAACGCGTGGTCATCGAGGCGTGGGGCGGCGATCAGCCGCTCGCCGGCAGGGTGCGCCGCGTCGAGCCCTTCGGCTTCACCAAGGTCTCGGCGCTCGGCATCGAGGAACAGCGGGTCAACGTGCTCATCGACATGCTGGAGCCACGCGAGCACTGGCATCGACTCGGTCACGGCTACCGGGTTGAACCGCGCATCATGCTGTGGGAATCGGACAGCGTGCTGCGCGTCCCGCTGTCGGCACTGTTCCGGCAAGGCGACCGCTGGGCGGTGTTCGTCGAGCGCAACGGACGCGCCGAGTTGCGCCAGGTGGACATCGGCCAGGTGAACGGCCTCGCGGCCGAGGTGCGCTCCGGGCTCGCGGTGGGCGAGCGAGTCGTGCTGCACCCCGGGGACCGCGTCTTCCCGGGGGCGAGGCTGATGGAGCGTGGCGCCTGAATGCTGCGGGGCTGAGGCGATCGTTCGGGACCGCCCGGCATCCTTGTCGGCGACATAGGTGTGAACCGGCTTTGACGTTTGACCAGGAGTCCGGCCTGCACGGCGTCGAAGACTGACCAGGGTTCAAGAAACAATTCTCGATGGGAACCGTGAGCTCAGTTTCGCATGGTCAGCATTGGACGCCGGCTGTCGGTGGCGAATTCGTAGTCAGGCGGCGATCGGGAGTTCGAACAGGCCCCGGCAGTGCTGCTGCCAACCATAGTGATCCAGCGCGGCGGGAGCGGGACTGAGTGCACCGGCGAACTGCACAGGCGTGAGCCCAGCGATGGCGC
>Ga0315283_10006491_pt1 | contig 10430 bp, 5 predicted proteins | sample YL17G09_0_MG_FD_204541 | JGI IMG/M metagenome (GOLD analysis project Ga0315283, IMG submission 204541) | Sediment microbial communities from Yellowstone Lake, YNP, Wyoming, USA - YL17G09_0 | ecosystem: Environmental > Aquatic > Freshwater > Lake > Sediment | place: USA: Wyoming | collected...
AAGGGTTGTTGACGAGCACGCCAAACGTGCGCCGGCCGCCAGGGATGACCCCTCCGCGGCCCCCTCGTCGCGCCAGCCGACGCGTTTGCGGCCGGCCGGCGTGGGTCATGAACCACTAGTGCGGACAGGCGTGCGCTTCTGGTTTGGAGCGGCGCTCCCGCTTAACTCGAAAGGCCATCATGATCATCATCGTGCAACATACGGTTCGCGACTACGACGCCTGGAAGGCCGTGTTCGACGAGCACCGGGCCATACGCGCGGGGCACGGCGCCACCGGTCATCTGCTCTACCAGGGCGCCGACGATCCCAACGAAGTCACGGTCGTGAACCAGTTCCCGTCCAGAGAGCAGGCCGAGGCATTCGCCGCCGACCCGTCTCTGAAGGAAGCGATGGAGCGCGGCGGCGTGATCAGCGAGCCGCGCATCACCTGGGTCCAGGAGACCGAGGCCGTCGACTACAACGCCTAGGCCGCGTATGTCGGAAGATGTCGGCCGGCGGGACCGACGGCGGCGACCATAGACATGGCCGCCGCCGGTCTACGTTTGGAGGTCGCTGCCGAGCTCCGCATGGAGAGCGTCACCGCGTTACCGGCGCGGCGCATCTCCTGCCGCCCGTAGAGCTCGACGACATCGACATCGTTGCGCATGCTCACGCACTTGCCGTCACGCAGTTGCCAGACGTGCACGAACGGCACGTCGAGCGTCTGGCTCACGCCCTTGAGACGTAGCTTGACGCTGTCGAACTGATCCGCGATGGGTTCACAGACCTTGCGCAGCACTTCGTCGCAGCCGTGAGGGGTGCCGCCGGGAGGCCCGTAGACCAACTCGGGCTCGGTCCACTCGATGTTCTCGTCGAAGCGCCCGATGATCCCCGGGATGTCCTGCCTGTTGAACGCGGCGTAACCCGCGCGAAGGATGTCCTGTTGCGGTCCGGAAGGACCGCACTCTGAACCCTCCCCTCCGCCGACTTCCCAACCTGATGACCCGATGGTGCCGATGACGCACGCGGCGCGACCGCAGCGACAGAACCGCCAGAACTGACGATTCACGACGACACCGCTGGCGCGGTCGCTGCGTACTATCCCTTGTTGAGCGCAGCGACGCGACTGCTGAGTCGAGCGTCCGACGGGCCAGCCTGTGCGGTCGGGGCGCTCCAGGTTGCGGCGTGCGCCGCTGCCGTCTCGCAGTCCACAGATGCTTCGTAGCCAAATGGGGCAACGCCCCCCCGCTCGGCACGCTCCCCAAACGCTTGTACCCATCATCACAATGTGCTAGGTAAGCACCGTACCAAGTTCATGAGAGGCGCAGTACTTCACACGGGAGGCTGTGATCCGCCGGACGTACCACTGCGGCCACCGCAGTCCGACGGGGAGCCACTGGTGAGACCGGCCCGCGGGCCGGTCTTCGTACTTTCTGGGGACCGACCCCTCAGGGGTAAAGGGCCACTGGAGAAAGGGTCGGGTCATGGAGACGCACGAGGAATCCAGATTGCTTGTCAGGCCAGGAGGATCCAGACGACATGCTCGCCGGGTGAGGCCGCAGGGTTCGCAGTACGCGGGTGCCCAGTGCGACCAAGAAGGGGGAATCGCCGTGAGGACTCGTCTTTCCACCACTTCGTCACCACGTCACGCGCTGCGTCGGCTGCTGCTCGCCGCGAGCTTGGCCTTGCTGGCCTGCCTCGCGCTGCCGGCCTTGGCTCAGGCGGCGACCGTGACCTGGAACTACATGGGCGATGTCAGCAACGACTGGGACCTTGGAGCCAACTGGGCCGGCGGTCAGGTTCCCGGGCCCGACGACTATGTGGTCATCAATGACCCCCCTCCCGGCGGAACCGCACGCGTGCATTGCCCCCACTCCCTGACGCTCAAAGGCATCGACGTCGGGGGCCTCTTCGGGGCGGTCACTCTGACGATCGACGGAGATCTCACCCTGACGCAGGGGACCTCGTTTGTCCGTCCAGTGGGCCTGGACCGGGTCACGGGCACGCTCACCAACGAGGCTGCGAGCACGCTGGTCATCCAAGGGGACTACAACGACAACCTCGGGACAGATACGGTTGTCAACTACGGCACCATCATCGGCCGACAAGACCCGCGAGTCTCTGTTGGCCCCAGCCTCGGTGCCCCGCTCTACAACCACGGCAGCGTGTATTGCGATTCCGGGAGGCTCTGGCTCTACCAGGGCGGCATCGGCTACCCTTCGTCCTCCTTCGGCGGCGGCGCCGGCATCGTCCAGATGGCCGCCGGTGCTGGAGGCGTGAGCGGCTGGACACTGCAGAACGGGTGCGCGCTCCTTGGCGGAGCCGAGTTGCAGACCACGACGGCCGTCCCCGACGGCGCGACGGTCACCTGTCAGGGCAGTAACGTTGTCAACGGCGGCCTCCTCGGACCGGGCACCCTGCGGGTGGAACCCGGCTCAACGCTGACCATCGCCAACAACAGCGGCTTCGACGCCGGCATTACCCTGGACAACGACGGCACGGTGATCGTCAACACCGGCACCGGCCACCAGTGGCGCGGCGGCACACTCCTCGACAACAGCGGCGTCCTGGACCTGCAGTCGAACGCCGGCGGTCTGACAGTGGACCTGACGGCCGGACGCGCGCGCCTCGTCAACACCGGCACGATCACCTCCGAGGGCACGGGCCCCGTCATCGAGCTTGCCCTCGACAACAACGGCACGATCAGCGTGCCCACAGGCCGCCTCACGCTGCCGGCTGGGGTGCTCGCCAACTACAACCTCGCCAGCAAAACGCTCACGGGCGGCACCTACCAGGTCAGCGCCCCCGGCATCCTGCGCATCGACAACGGCGACATCGCCACTCTGGCGGCCGACGTGCGGCTCTCCGGCGCCGCCGCCAAGATCGAGGACTCGTCTGGGCTTGATACTCTGCGCAACCTGGCGGCCATCACGCCCGCCGGCGCCATCACTCTCGAGGCCGGCAAGGTCTTCTCGCCTACCGGCTCCCTGACGAGCGCCGGCTCGCTTACGATCGGCGCGGCCAGCTCGCTCGCCTTGACCAACGGCGCCTTCACGCAGACGGCCGGCACCACGAACCTCGCGGCCACGGACGCCACGCTCGTAGCCTCGGGCACGGGCGCGGCCGGCTCGCTCGCCCTGAGCGGCGGCGCCCTTACGCAGGCGGCGGGCATCACGAACCTCGCAGCCATGGACGCCACGCTCCTAGCCTCGGTTACGGGCGCAGAGGTCACCGTCAGCGGCGGCGTCCTCGGCGGCCTCGGCACGGTCTCACCGTCGCTTTCCTCCGCCGCCGAGCTCTCCCCGGCCTTCGCCGGCACGGGCGTGCTCTCTGTGAACGGCCCCTTCACAGCCGCCGCGGACGCGAAGCTCTCCGTCGACATCGCCGGCGGCGCGCCGGGCGCCGGCTACGACCGCCTCGCCGTAAGCGGCACGGCCAGCCTCGACGGGACGCTCTACGTGCGCACCGCCCCGGGCTACACGCCCGACGTTGGGACGAGTTTCACAGTTCTGACCTGCGCGCCTCGCAGCGGCACCTTCGCACACGTCGTCGCCTTGCCCGTCGGCTCCGTCCAGCCGGCCTACACGGTGGTCTACAACGCCACCGACGTGACCCTGATCTACAGTGGGTCCTCCACCTTGTCTGGGACCGTCACGTGGACGCATGCATCCGGCGACGCGGGCTGGAGCTGGTCCAATCCGCTCAACTGGTCACCTGAGCGTGTGCCCGGACCCAGCGACTACGTCGTGATCGTTCCGGACGACCGCGGCCACATACCAGACCCTCACCTGGGCATGGCCGGTATTCCCGCCAACAGCACATTCCAGGGCATCGATTCCTCTTGCGGTCTGTATTCGACCGGCAACCTCACGCTCACCGACACCAACGCAACCTCGTACCAGCGCGGTCCCTCGAGCTGGCAGGTCCTCGGCACCCTCACCAACTACAGCACCATCGTCATGGAAGGCGTCTGGGATGTGCAGCTGACCGTCAACTACGGGACCATCATCGGCCGCCATACGAATGGAGCGGAGTACATCAGCTCCTATCCCGTCCATAATTACGGCAACGTGCGCGCCGAATCGGGGACCCTGTGGATCGACGGAGGCGGGATCGGCTTCGCATCGTCAACCTTCGGCGGCGGCGCCGGCACAGTCCTCCTGGAACAGGACGGCTGGACGTTGCAGGACGGCTGCGCGTTCCTTGGCGGGGTCGATCTGGCGGCCGTGGCGACCATCCCTTCGGGTGCGACGGTCACCTGCCAAGAGGGCAGCAACAGTCTCACCCTCGGGGGCGGCCTCCTCGGGCCGGGCACCCTGCGAGTAGCGCCCGGCTCGACGCTTACCCTGGCGGACCACGGCAGCGGGTTCGACGCGGGCGTCACGCTGGACAACGACGGGACCGTCGTGGTGAACGTACAGAACCCCTACCTCTGGCACGGCGGCACGCTCTTCGACAACAGCGGCCTCCTCGACCTGCAGACGAACGGCGGAGGCCTGGGAGTGGACACGGCGGCGGGGCGAGCGATCCTCCTCAACACCGGGACGATCACCTCTGAGGGCGCTAGCACGTACATCGGGCTAGCTCTCGACAACCGCGGTACCATCAGCGTTCCCTCGGGGACGCTCGCGCTTCAGGGCGGCACCACCGTGCCGGCGACGGGCGACTTCTTCGGTGGTGGGACGGGGCGAGTCAGCTTCGATTCCCGCCACGAGCTCGCGGATGGCGCCAGGCTGCGCAACTTCAGCACCACAAGCCTCTCTACACTCGTCGTGCAGCCGACTGCGACCGTGACCATGGACGGCACAAGCACCATCTACAGCGGCCGCATCGAGGGTCCGGGCACGCTGCGCCTGCTTTCAGGGGCCACGCTTGCCACGTCCGGCTACCCGACCTTCGGCGGCAGTCTGCACTTCGACGTCGAAGGCACTCTCGTTGAGAACTCAAACACAGCCGACTCGACCTGGGAAGCCGGGACCGTGCTCGACAACAGCGGCACCATCGATCTGCAGGCCGACGTGGGCATCAACGCCAGCCGCAACAACGGCGCCGGAACAATCGTCAACACCGGCACCATCATGAAGTCGGCCGGCATCGGCACGAGCACCATCAGCCTCGGCCTCACCAACAACGGCACGATCAGCGTGCCCACAGGCCGCCTCACGCTGCCGGCTGGGGTGCTCGCCAACTACAACCTCGCCAGCAAAACGCTCACGGGCGGCACCTACCAGGTCAGCGCCCCCGGCATCCTGCGCATCGACAACGGCGACATCGCCACTCTGGCGGCCGACGTGCGGCTCTCCGGCGCCGCCGCCAAGATCGAGGACTCGTCTGGGCTTGATACTCTGCGCAACCTGGCGGCCATCACGCCCGCCGGCGCCATCACTCTCGAGGCCGGCAAGGTCTTCTCGCCTACCGGCTCCCTGACGAGCGCCGGCTCGCTTACGATCGGCGCGGCCAGCTCGCTCGCCTTGACCAACGGCGCCTTCACGCAGACGGCCGGCACCACGAACCTCGCGGCCACGGACGCCACGCTCGTAGCCTCGGGCACGGGCGCGGCCGGCTCGCTCGCCCTGAGCGGCGGCGCCCTTACGCAGGCGGCGGGCATCACGAACCTCGCAGCCATGGACGCCACGCTCCTAGCCTCGGTTACGGGCGCAGAGGTCACCGTCAGCGGCGGCGTCCTCGGCGGCCTCGGCACGGTCTCACCGTCGCTTTCCTCCGCCGCCGAGCTCTCCCCGGCCTTCGCCGGCACGGGCGTGCTCTCTGTGAACGGCCCCTTCACAGCCGCCGCGGACGCGAAGCTCTCCGTCGACATCGCCGGCGGCGCGCCGGGCGCCGGCTACGACCGCCTCGCCGTAAGCGGCACGGCCAGCCTCGACGGGACGCTCTACGTGCGCACCGCCCCGGGCTACACGCCCGACGTTGGGACGAGTTTCACAGTTCTGACCTGCGCGCCTCGCAGCGGCACCTTCGCACACGTCGTCGCCTTGCCCGTCGGCTCCGTCCAGCCGGCCTACACGGTGGTCTACAACGCCACCGACGTGACCCTGATCTACGCCGGTCTCGACGTGCCCAAGCCGCCCACTGTGACCTCCCCGAACGGCGGTGAGGACTGGGAGATCGGCGAGACGCACGTCGTCACCTGGACGGCCGGCGGTGGCAGCGGCGCCACGATCGCCGTGAGCCGCGACGCTGGTTCCACCTGGAGCGACATCGCCTCCGGTCTCACCAACAGCGGTTCCTACGATTGGACGGTCAGCGGCGCTGCCTCCACTCTAGCTCTGGTCAGGGTGACGACCTCGGCGGGCGCCGATGCCTCCGACGCCGTCTTCACCATCAGCGCGGTCACGCCGAAAGACACGACGCCGCCGACGACCAGCGCCACCCCCAGCGGCACGCTGGGCCAGAACAGCTGGTACGTCAGCAACGTGAGCGTGACCCTCTCGGCCTCCGACAACACGGGCGGCTCCGGGGTGAACGTCACCTACTACGAGGTCGACGGCGGCGCCCAGCAGACCTACGCGGCGCCGTTCACCGTCTCCAGCGATGGCATCCACACAGTCACCTTCTGGTCCACCGACAAGGCCGGCAACACCGAGGTCAACACCGCCGCGGCCAACACCATCACCTTCAAGATCGACGCCACGGCGCCCAGCGGCACCTTCCTCGTCAACAACGGCGCCGCCACCACGAGCACCGCGGCGGTCACGCTGGGCTCCTCGGTGTCCGACGCCAACCCGCCCCTCGAGATGCGCTTCCGCGACGGCGGCGGCAGCTGGACGGCCTGGGAAGCCTACGCACCGACGCGGGCCTGGACGCTGCCTGCCGGCGCCGGCACGAAGACCGTCGAGGCCGAGTACCGCGACCCCGCCGGCAACAAGCTCGCCCTCTCTGCTTCGATCGTGCTGCTGGCGCCGCCTCAGCCGCCGGTCGTGACCTCCCCGAACGGCGGGGAGGACTGGCAGATCGGCACCAGCCACGCCGTCACCTGGACGCCCGGCAACGGCAGCGGCGCCACGATCGCCGTGAGCCGCGACGGCGGCTCCACCTGGAGCGACGTCGCCTCAGGCCTCACCAACAACGGGTCCTACACCTGGACGGTCAGCGGCTCCGCCTCCACCCAGGTACTGGTCAGAGTGACGACCTCAGCGGGCGCCGATGCCTCCGACGCCGTCTTCACCATCAGCGCGGTCACGCCGAAAGACACGACGCCGCCGAACACGAGCGTGAGCGGCGCCGATGGCCTCTGGCACAACCGGCCGGTACCCCTCACCTTCAAGGGCGTGGACGAGCTCGGCGGCTCGGGCATGACCGGCGGCCTTGCCAAGACCGAGTACAAGCTCGATGGGGGCGCTTGGACCGCGGGCACGAGCGTGACCATCGCCGCCCCCCCGCGCGGCGCCAACGACGGTGTCCACACCGTGAGCTACCGCTCCACCGATGCGGCCGGCAATCTCGAGACGGCCAAGAGCTGCCAGGTCAAGATCGACACGCAGGGGCCGTCTGTACAGGCCGACAAGGCCTGCCCGGTGAAGCGTGGCGACGCCGCCACGTTCACCTACAAGGTGACCGACAAACTCAGTCCGACGGCCACCGTGACCATCAAGGTGCGCGACAACAAGGGCAAGCTCGTCGCCACCTGGCAGGTCGGCAGCGTGGCGACCGGCGTCAAGAACACCTACCAGACGCAGGTCACGCTCAAGAAGGGCTCCTACGAGCTCGAGTTCGACGCCGTCGACCTCGCCGGCAACGCGCAGCACAAGGCCGACTTCATCAAGCTCGACGTGAAGTAGGCCGGACCAGGACGACCCCCTGCTGCGGAAGCCGTCCGCAACAGAAGCAAGACGCGGGGCGGGCCGCCGAAAGGCGGCCCGCCCCGCGTGAACGAAGGACTCTGGCGCGGACGCAGCGCGACTGAGCGCCGGGCTGCCTCAGTCCCGAAGTTGGCGCGTGGTGCGCGCAGGCGAGAGTCCTTGTCGGCCTGACGATGCCGTCGCTTCCTACTGCCCCGTGTTGTCCGTCGCGACGCGACTCCGGAGTCGAGCGTCCAGCGGGAAGGCCGGTCCGTGTTTGCGGGGGCGCTCCAGGTCGCGGCGTGCAACATGCCGGAGGTCAGAGGTTGCACTCCCCTGCGAGCTCTCCGCGAGAATCCCCGAAGGCCCGGCTGCAGCCATCTTGCAGCCCAAGTCCGTGCGCTCAGGTGGCGCCATCCGGGCTTCGTCGGCATCAGTTGTGACAGGCGCCGCGCAGCGGCGCAGCCCCAAGACCCTTGACCTCATCGCCGCCCGGGCGTAAACCATCACCATACGAGACTCCTGAGAGGTGCAGCTCTGCACGCGGGAGGCTGAGATCCGCCGGGCGCACCGCTGCGGCCACCGCAGTCCGGCGGAGAGCCACTGGTGAGACCGGCCCGCGGGGCCGAACGACCGGGAGGTGATGGGATGGCGTGACGAACGGGGCGGCCTTCGTTTGGAGAGCGATGCCGGCCGCGCCGACCTGCGACTTGCCACCACACCTCTTCCACCAGGGGGACGCTCATGGCTGAAGATCTGGTATTCGCGCGCAAGGCCAGCGGCCTCGTACGCGGCCTCGACATGTGGGACGCCTTTGGCGCCGGCCTCATGACCTGTCAGCCCGTCGCCACGCTGTGGCTCATGGTGGGCATCGGGCTCTCGCTCTTCCCGACCGGCAACCTCCTCATCTCGATCCTCATCGGCGCGGTCACCGCCGGCATCGGCGCGCCGCTCGTGTGGGGCATCCTCAGCGGCTCGATGCCGCGCGCCGGCGGCGAGTACGTCTACAACTCGCGCATCCTGCACCCGGCGATCGCCCTCGGCGCAGTGTTCATGAACATTCTCGCCATCTTCTACTGGAACTGGTACATCGCCACCTGGCTCGGCGTCCCCGCCCTGCAGCTCTTCGGCCAGTACATGGGCTGGACGGGGTTCACCGACTGGGTCGCGTCGAAGGCGGGCCTGTTCATCCTCGGCCTGATCGCCGTCGTCGTCGGCTACCTTTCGGTCGCCTTCAGCATGAAGAGCTACGCACTGATCCAGAAGATCATGCTGATCCCCGCCATCGGCGGCGTCCTCGTGCTCATCGGCGCCCTCTTCCTGTCGAGCAAGGGCGAGTTCATCGGCAACTGGAACGCGATCGCCACGCAGTACAACTCGCTGGACTACAACGCCTTCATCAAGGCCGCCGGGCCCCTGCCCACCTCGTGGGACTGGCACGGCACGCTCGGGGCCTTCAGCGGCGTCTACGCGCTCTTCGTCTACAACTACGCCATCGCCTACCTGAGCGGCGAGGTGAAGCGACCTGACAAGAGCCTGCTGGGCGCCAACATCCTCGCCGTCTGGGTGCCCATCGTGCTCGGCTTCCTGACCGTCCTCGGGCTCTACCGGATCATGGCCTTCAACTTCCTCAGCGCGAGCGCGCAGGCCAGCTTCGGGGCCGGGGTCCCGGGCTACACCGCCCCGTACTCGCCCGACTACCTGACGCTGACGTGGATCGCCAGCGGCAGGAGCGGGATCGTGGCTTGGGCCATCCTCCTCGCCTTCATCGCCGTCATCTGGCTGGAGATCACGATCGCCATCCTCATCGTCGGGCGCGCGTTCCTCGCCTGGGGCCTCGACCGCATGGGGCCCAAGTGGTTCACCGACGTCAGCCCGCAGTACGCCTCGCCGATCAAGAACCTCACGGTCGCGATGGCCATCTTCGCGGTGGGCGTGGCCGTCTACGTGCTCTGGCTCCAGGACAGCCTGAGCGGGCTCGTCGGCGGCGGCCTGCAGTTCGTCTCGGTGTTCCTGGTCACCGGCATCTCGGCGCTGCTGTTCCCCTACCGCAAGAAAGCGCGCGGCATCTGGGAGTCGTCGCCCTACCGGACGTGGAACATCCTCGGCATACCGCTCGTGACCATCGGTGCCGTCCTGTACCTGATGTTCATCCTCACGTTCCTCTACTTCTCGTTCATCGATCCTACGTCGCGCGACCTGACCGGGAAGAACCTGATCGTCTTCGCGGTGGCGTGGGTGGCCGGCCTGCTGTGGTACTTCTACTGGCGCCGGCGTAGCGCCAAGCAGGGCATCGACGTCAGCATCACCTTCGGCGAGCTGCCGCCTGAGTGATGCAGTGTCGGCTGCGGCCGGGCGGGCGCTTCTGCCCGCCCGGCCGCGGCCCCACGAGACGGACCGCACCAGACCGCTTCTCGCAGGCGCATCCGTAAACGTCCGCGGCGCAACCCGCCGCGCGAGCTCCAGGAGGAGAGATGAGCGAAGCCCTTCGATCGGCGCTCGAGGAACGCGTCGTCGCCGCCGTGCGTGAGGGGGAGGAGGAGCTCGTCGGGCTCGTTTCCGAGCTCGTGCGCTTCGACACCACGGCGCGCAACCCGGGCGATCCGCCGCGTCAGGAGGCCGAGCTCCAGGCCTACCTGAAACGACGCCTCGACG
>Ga0315283_10006495_pt1 | contig 10429 bp, 11 predicted proteins | sample YL17G09_0_MG_FD_204541 | JGI IMG/M metagenome (GOLD analysis project Ga0315283, IMG submission 204541) | Sediment microbial communities from Yellowstone Lake, YNP, Wyoming, USA - YL17G09_0 | ecosystem: Environmental > Aquatic > Freshwater > Lake > Sediment | place: USA: Wyoming | collected...
TTCGCCGCGCAGAGGTAGAGTTCGCCGATGCCCTCACGACGGCAGACCTCGCGCCACACCGCGGCACTGGCCCGCGCGTCCGGCAGCACGCCGACGCGGTAGACCATGAACAACGGCCTGCCACCGACGCGGATGTAACGTGGATCCCGGAAGTGCGGCAGCAGACCGCGGATCAGGTGCTCGTCATCCGCGCGGGAAGGGTTCTGCGCGATCAGGACTTCGCGATCCGCACCGTCCCAGCGCCGTGTCCAGTTCTCGTTGGCCCAGCAGAAGCAGTACGGGAAATCCGGGCGGCCCGACTCCCGCATCTCCTCCACCGGGCGTTCGAGCAGGCGCTTGCCCGCGAACCAGTAGTAGTAATGGCAGAAGCCGTGGATGCCGTGGGCGCGGGCGAGCGCGGCCTGTTGCTCCCGGGTCTCGGGAACCCGCAGGTCGTAGAACCCCAGGTCGGCCGGCAGGTGCGGCTGGTAGTGGCCGTCGAAATTCGGCCGTGCCCGCGTCACGTTGGTCCACTCGGTGAAGCCCGTGCCCCACCAGCGATCGTTCTCCGGGATCGGATGAAACTGCGACAGGTGGAACGCGATGGCGCGCACGGGCAGCCCCGGCGTTTCGACGGATGCTTCCATCACGCGACCTTCGTCATCCGTTCCAAACCTGCCGAGATCGTTTGCGCGCCGCCGACGATGAACTCGCGGTAGCGCCGCAGCTGCGCCTCGCCATCGAGCAGCGCCCGCACCTTGTCGCGACCCGCGCGTCCGATCGCAGCCGCCAGAGCCGGTGCGCGCCGCAGGTCCGCGAGCTGTCGCTGCGCCTCGGCGGCCGACCCGTACAGAAACCCGTCGACCCCGTGCTCGATGCGCTCGGCATGAATGGAACCCTGCGGGCACAGTACAGGCACGCCGAGCGCCATTGCGCCGTACAGTTCGCGGCCCGCCGTGTCCTGCCACCACCCGTGCGCGCGATGGACGAAGCAGCCGAGCTGCGAGAGGAACGGTTCGAGTCCGTCCGGTCGCCGCTCGAAGAAGCGGGTGATCCGGCTGCCCCCGAGTACATAGCGGAAGCGACCCGGATCGTAGATGTGCAGTCGGTCGGCGATCCGGCCCAGCTGCTTGACGAAATCCGGATCCGGTGGCTCGCCGACGAACTGCTGGTTCTGGCCGACGATACCGATCGGCCACACCGGCGGCTTCTCGATCAGCCACTCGTCGTACACGACCCGCTCCGGCGCAAGCGCCGTCGCCGGCGCCGATAGGTCGAGCGGCGGCGGCAGCACGGCGTGACCCCGTCCGAACCGCTCCGCCATGGCCCGCGACGGGAACGCGAGTTCGAGCGGACGCGCCCCGTCAAGGGAAATCGCCCGCAGCTGGTCCAGGTACCGTGTCGGCGCAGCCGACTGGCAGAACACGATGACCCGTTCGGCATCCGCGCGGTCGATCCACGCGGCGCAATCGAAATCAACGCCGACGAACACATGAGTGCCGCCACGCGGTACCGCACCGATCCCGCCATCGACTCGCTCGAAGCGGCGCGCACCCGCCACCTCGGTTCCGTCACCGTCGACCGCCCAGACCACGGTGGCGTGTGGATCGAGGAGATCGGCCAGCCGGCGCAGCAGCCAGCCATCGTCGTGGTCACCGGCATGGGCGCGACCGATCAGGTGGACGACTGCCGGACGGGACGCGGCCGTCCGCGCGTCGGTGGCACCGCGCGCGCGTCGGCCCGCACTCGGGGCGAGCGCGAGGTCGACGAGGATGGGCAGCGCCCGCTCCGCGAGTTGCTCCGGCTGCGCCCGCGCGAGCGCGAGACGCGCGTCCTGCACCAACTGCCAGTTGTGCTCGATCGCGGCGTACGGCGGTCGCAATGCCATCGCTGTCGAGATCAGGCGTTCGGCCTCGTCGATCTTTCCGCGGCCCAGTTCGATGATGCCCAGCATGTGCAAGGCGTCGTGGGTTTCGGCCGCGGCGGCGATGACGACGCGGTACTCGCGCGCGGCCTCGTCGACCCGGCCCGCCGTCTGCATCGCGAGTGCCTGCTCCATTCGCTCGCCAAGGAGGTCGCGTGTCGCCTCGTCGACATGTGCCCATTCGCCGCCGGGTGCACGATAGGCCGATCGCAGCGCGGCGCCCGTCCCCGCGGCCGGTCCGCCGAGCGCGCCGTGGCAATCCTTGTAGCGGCGCCCGCTGCCGCAGGGGCACGGGCTGTTGCGCGAGGTCGGCGCGGCGACCGATTCGCTCATACGATCGGGCCTACCTCGGCCGCCGGCGGAAGTGCCGGATTTCCGCTTTCAGACATGGCGTCGGCGGCACGCCCGTCGACCACGTACTGGAACGCATAGAGATCCTCGAGGTCCTCGCGATTGCGGAACGTGATCGAAAGGTTCTGCGTGACAAGCCTTCCGGGCCGTCGCGCGATCACGCACCGGTCGACCCAGACCGGCTGCGTCAGCGGCTCCATGTGCGCGACGGCATACCCCGTCTCCTCGAACAGACGTCGGAGCGTGGCGCGGGTGAAGAACCGCACGTGCGTAATGTCGAGCACGCCGTGGGGGCCGTACTCCCACCGCCCGGCAGCGAGCTCGTCCAGGTTCGCCAGGTTGCGGATGTTCGGCACGCTCGCCAGCACACGCGTACCGGGCGCGAGCCAGGTGCGGATCCGTGCGAGCGCGCGCCACGGGTCGTAAAGGTGCTCCAGCACGTCGAGCAGCAGCACCGTGCCGATCGTCACTTCGCCGACGTGCTTCACGAGCTGAACCTCGTCGATGCTCGCACAAATGACGTCGTCGAGGAACTGGCGCGCGTAGTCGGCGGCGTGGGGATTCAGCTCGATGCCTATCACCCGTGTGCCGGGGAATTTCTTCTTGATGAGTCTGCCGGTCGCACCGCCGCCGCAGCCGATATCCAGAACCACCCCGGGCGGATCGTTGATGAAGCTCGCGATCTCGACGCGGGCGTTCTGGTGGTAGTGCGGATCGAACGCCGTGTCCGCGGCGAGGTGGGTCTGCCAGACGGGTGCGTTGGCCATGGGCGCGGGCGTGGTGAGCAGGCGGGTGGTGGGCTGGCTAGTAGCTGCCGGGCTGCGCAAAGTTCTCGAAGCGCGTGTACTCGCCGAGGAAGGTGAGGCGAATGGTGCCGATCGGCCCGTTGCGCTGCTTGCCGATGATGATCTCGGCGACGCCCTTGTCCTGCGTTTCGGCGTTGTACACCTCGTCACGGTAGATGAACAGGATCACGTCCGCGTCCTGTTCGATCGCGCCGCTTTCGCGCAGATCCGACATCACCGGGCGCTTGTTCGGACGCTGTTCGAGCGAGCGATTGAGCTGCGACAGCGCGACGACGGGGACCTTGAGCTCCTTCGCCAGCGACTTCATCGCGCGGGAGATTTCCGAAATCTCGGTCGCACGGTTCTCCCCCTGCGACGATGCCTGCATCAGCTGCAGATAATCGACGATGACGAGTCCGAGCTTGCCATAGGTCTTGGTGAGCCGCCGGGCCCGCGAGCGCACTTCGATCGCGTTGAGCGCCGGCGTCTCGTCGATCAGGATCGGCGCGTCGGACAATCTCCCGAGCGCGGAAGACAGCTTTTCCCAGTCCTCGGCCGCGAGCCGTCCGGTGCGCAGCTTGTGCTGGTCGAGGCGCCCGACCGAGCCGATCATCCGCAGCGCGAGCTGCGAGGCGCCCATTTCCATCGAGAATACGGCGACGGGCAACTTGGCGTTCAGCGCAACATGCTCGCCGATGTTGAGCGCGAGGCTCGTCTTGCCCATCGATGGACGGCCGGCGATGATCACGAGATCGCCCGGCTGAAAACCGGAGGTCATCCGGTCGAGGTCGGAGAAACCCGTCGGCACTCCCGTGACATCCGACGGGTCATCGCGGTTGTAGAGCGTCTCGATCCGCTCGACGACGCTCGCGAGCAGCTTGCCGATCTCGGCGAACTGCTGCGCTCCGCGCTCGCCCTGCTCCGCGATGTGCAGCACCTTGGCCTCGGCCTGGTCGAGGATCTCCTTGGCGCTTCGGCCGAGCGGGTTGTACGCCGAATCCGCAATGTCGCCGGCCGTCCCGGCAAGCTGGCGGAGAATCGAACGGTCGCGCACGATCTGCGCGTAGTGGCGGATGTTCGCGGCGGTCGGCACGTTCTGCACGAGTGCGCCGAGATACGCGAGTCCACCGACGTAGTCGAGCTTCTGCGCGGATGCCAGCGACTCGGAGACCGTCACCACGTCGGCCGGTTTGCCCTCCGCCACGAGCTTGACGATGTGCGCGTAGATGAGCCGGTGTGCATCGCTGTAGAAATCGCCGTCGGCGAGCACGTCCCCGACCTTGTCGACGGCGTCATTGTCGAGCAGCAGCCCGCCCAGCACCGACTGCTCCGCCTCCAGCGAATGGGGAGGAAGCTTCAGGCTGTCGAGTTGGGGATCGTCGGGCATCGAACGGGACGTGCAGCCGGCGTGGTGGCAGGCGACCTCGCCGCGCCAACGCGCCGGGCTGGTAAGCGGCGTCCGATCAGCCGGAGAGCGCCGTTTCGCCGATCACCGTGACCGTGATGTTCGCCGTCACGTCGAGGTAGAGCGCAAGAACGAGCGGGAAATCGCCGACGCGCTTGAGCGGACCCTCCGGCATCCGGACCGCAGCCTTCTCGACGCTGAAGCCCTGCGCGTTCAGCGCCTCGACGATGTCGACGTTGGTGACCGAGCCAAACAACCGTCCGTCGACACCGGACTTCTGCGTGATCTTGACCGCCATTCCCTCGAGCTTCGCCGCCTGTTCCCGCGCGGCGACGAGCTTCTGCTCGGCGACCCGCTCCAGCTCGGTGCGCTTTTCCTCGAGCAGCTTGATGTTCTCCGGCGTGGCCCGCTTGGCCTTGCCCTGGGGGATAAGGTAATTGCGGGCGTAGCCCTGCTTCACCTTGACCACGTCGCCCAAGTCGCCGACGTTGACCACTTTTTCGAGCAGGATGATTTGCATCGTGGCCTCCGCGTCAGTGCAAGTCGGTGTACGGCATCAGCGCGAGGAAGCGCGCGCGCTTCACCGCGACCGAGAGCTGCCGCTGGTAGCGGGCCTTGGTGCCGGTGATCCGCGCCGGCATGATCTTGCCGTTCTCCTGGATGAAGTCCTTGAGGACCTCGACATCCTTGTAGTCGATCGACTTCACGCCTTCGGCGGTGAAGCGGCAGAACTTCTTGCGCTTGAACAGATTGTTCCCGCGCTCGCGTTTCTTGCCATCCTTCTTCTTGCCAAACCTTCCGGTCGGACGGGGCATGTCAGTTTCCTTCCAATTCGTTGTCTAGCGTTTCGAATTCGTTGACGTGGAGCGCAATCGTGATTCCGGTGCGGTAGCGGCGGGCAAGGAAACCCTTGCAGCGCAGCGGCGTCCCGGTCGGCACGCGGGCCAGGGCAACCGCTGCTTGTCCGAACGCCACCACCGCAAGCTCACAATCGACTTTCCGCTCTCCGCCGGCTTCGGGCTGGACCGACGTGTGCTTCAACACGCATTCCAGCGCCGGAACACCGGCCGGGGTGTATCGGAGGTCGCCGCGTTCGGCAAGCGTTGCGTCGAGCGTCAACCGGTTTGCGCCGGGCACTTGGCTCTTCGCTTGTCGCGTGTCGCTCCCGTGTCAGGCAGTCGCTGCGGGCGTCGCGGGCGTGGTGTCCGCCGGTGCATCCGCCGCGGGCCGTGGGGCGCGATCGCCGCGATCGCCGCGGTCACCGCGGTCACCGCGATCACCACGATCGCCTCGGTCACCACGATCGAAGCGATCGCCGTCGCGCGCGGTCTTCGGCTTCTCTTCCCGCATCATCGGCGAGGGCGCCACCACCGCTTCGCGCATCGCGACGACCAGGTGGCGCAGCACCGCGTCGTTGAACTTGAAGGCGTGCTGGAGCTCGTCCAGGGTCTCCTGGTCGACCTCGATGTTCATCAGCACGTAGTGTGCCTTGTGGACCTTGGCGATCGGGTACGCGAGCTGACGCCGCCCCCAGTCCTCGAGCCGATGAATCCGGCCGTTCTTGCCGGCAATGGTCGTGCGATAGCGCTCGATCATCGCGGGCACCTGCTCGCTCTGATCGGGATGCACGATGAAAACCACTTCGTAGTGACGCATGCAGAGCACTCCTTCTGGTCATGATGGGGCGATCGCCAACGAATGGCGCCGCCGGGCGGCCTCCCCCCGTCTGCAAGGGGGTGAGGCAAGGGAACCTGTGATCATAATGGATTTTGCTCTCCAAAACAAGCGGATAGACGCCCGGCGCCGGCGGACGGACGGGCGCTGCCACCGCCTTGCGGCAGGTCCGGTGGCGCTCAGCGGCGGGAGGCGAGCTCGAGCGCCGGCTCGCGGTCTGCCGCCGGCAGCGCCGCCAGGGCCTTCACCCGATCGTAAAAACGGGACAGATCACCATTTTCCGCGGCCAGGAGTGCCCTGAATTGCGGTACCCGGTCGGCGTAGAGCCCCGCAGCGGCAATGCCGGCGTTGTTGGCTCCGCCGGCAAACCAGCGATCGAATGCGGGAAACCCGTCGGACGCCGCCTTTTGCCGCTCGTACTCGGCGCGCATTGCCGCGAACGCGGCGGCCTTGCCGGCCCGCTTCTCGTCGTCGCTCGCGGTCCCTGCGTACAGCGCGGCGAGCCGTTCGCGCGTCGCGGCGATCATCGCGCGAAACTCGGCACGAATCCGCCGCCCGCGGGCGGCGTCGGCTTCGAGCTCCGCCACCGCGGCGGCACCGCGCGTCGCGCGCTCGGCCGCGAGCCATCGCTCGAGGCCTGCCTCCTCCACCGCCGTCGCGAACGACTCGTTGAACGACGTGTCGTCCTTCACGTAGACCACCTGATGCGCGAGTTCGTGAAAGACGAGCCGCGCGAGCTCGACCTCGCGGAAGCGGATGAATGTGGACAGGACCGGATCGTCGAAATACCCGAGCGTGGAGTATGCCGGCACGCCACCCAGGTGGATGTCGTCGCCCGCCTCGGCGAGTCGCGCGGCTTCGGCGCGCGCGTCGCCTTCCGCGAAATAGCCGCGGTAGGCGACGCATCCGGCGACCGGGAAGCACCACTGGCGAGGCGAGAGCGACAGCTCGGGCGCGGCGAACACATTCCACACCACGAAAGGCCGGCCGAGGTCGGCGTACGTCGTGTAGCTGCGATTGTCGGGCAAGGCGAGCTCGCGCGACGCGAACGCGCGAATCGTCCGCACCCGCTCGAGCCGCGCCTTGAGCGCCGGATCGGGCGTCGTCTCGATGATCTCGCCCATCGGCTTCGCCCGGGCAAGAAGGTCGACTTGGCCGGTGATGCCCTGCCAATAGAACTCGATGGCCGAGCAGCCGGCGAGTGCGAAGGTTGCGGCCGCCGCCGCGGCGACCGCGACCATCGGGGCCATCGGCGACAGGGGCCTGCGGCCGGTCGTCATCGATTCTGCAGGAAGCGTCGCAACCGATCGACGCCGTCCTCGAGCTTCGCCATTTCGATCGTGTACGCGAAGCGCACGTGCGCCAGAGCGCGATGGTGCCCGAAGTCGATTCCAGGCGTGATCGCCACGCCCACCGCCTCGAGCACACCGCGACAGAACGCCTGGCTGTCGGCGGCGAATCGCGAACTGTCGGCATAGACGAAGAAACCGCCGCTCGGCATCACCGGGATGCCGAACCCCAGCTCGCGCAACGCCGGCACGAGATAGTCCCGGCGGTCGCGGAAAGCGCGCCGCCGCTCCTCCAGCAGCGCCAGCGTCGCCGGCTCGAAGCAGGCGAGCGCCGCGCGCTGCGAGACGGTAGCCGGCGAGATGTACAGATTCTGCGCGATCTTTTCGAGATCACGGACATGCCGCTCGGGGGCGATGACCCACCCCAGCCGCCACCCGGTCATGTTGAAGTACTTCGAGAAGCTCGAAATCACGAACAGATCGTCCGCGTGCTCACCGGCGATCGTCAGCGCCGATTGCGGCTCGGCGCCATAGCTCAAGCCGAGATAGATCTCGTCGACGATGAGCCGTCCTCCCAGCCGTGCGACGGTCGCGGCGATGTCGCGCATTTCCAGCGGCGGGACCTGCGTGCCCGTGGGGTTCGACGGCGACGCAATCAGCACGCCGCGGGTCCGTGGCGACCACGCGCGTTCGATCAGACCGGCGGAGAGCTGATAATTCGTTTCGGGCCCGACCGGAATGCCGACGGGATCGCCCTCGAGCACGCGGACGAAGTGCCGATTGCACGGATAACCCGGATCGGAGAGCAGAATCTGTTCGTCGCGGTCGACGAGGAGCGCCATGACGAGCAGCAGCCCCGCCGACGAGCCGGCAGTGACGATCACGCGCTCCGGCGCGATCGCAATGCCGAAACGCTCGGCGTAGTGACGCGCAATCGCCTCCCGCAATTCGGGAAGTCCCAGCGCCGACGTGTAGTAGATGCGGCCTCCGGCAAGCGCCCGTTGCGCGGCAGCGAGGACCTGCGGCGGCGTCGGGAAATCGGGCTCGCCGATTTCCATGTGCACGACCGTGCGGCCGGCGGCCTCCAGCGCACGTGCGGCGGTCTGGACCTCCATGACGTGGAACGGCTCGATCCCGGCAACGCGGGCAGCGGTAACCTTGTGCGGATCCATCGAAGAGACTAATCCTTGCGGACGCGAAAAGCGGTATGGTAATGCCTTCCCGCCGGCGAAAGCCTCGACCCCATGGATCGATCATGTCTGCTGCCAGCCGCATTGCACCCCGCACGGTCGCGTTGAGCCTGCTCGCCCTCGCGTCGCCCGTCGCCGGCGCCGACGTCTACAAATGCGCCGGCGAGGGCCGCGCCCCGGTCTACCAGGAGATGCCCTGCGCACCGGGGAAGGAACTGCGCAACTTCCAGACCGATCCCCCGCAGATCACGGTACTGCCAGCCCAGGGCCGCGAAAATGCCACTCCCCCCGCGGCGAAGAGCGCACCGGCTGGGGACGCCAAGGCCGCCAACGGCACCAGGCCCGGCAACGACGCCAAGCCCGGAAAGTCGGCACTGCACGCGGGCGACGCCTCGGAGCGCAAGCACGTGCGCCTCGGGATGACGGAAGCCGAAGTTCTGACCAAGCTGGGTCAGCCCGACATGACCACCGGCCGCAAGAACGGCGGCGCCGTGCGGTGGACGTACATGCCTGCGCCAGGCGATCCGGAAACGATCACGGCGCTGACGCTGACCAAAGGCGCGGTGACCGACATCGACCGCAAGGTCGTGAAGAAGTGAGTCGCTGCCGCGCCCGGACCCGGACCTTGCCGTGCGCGCGCTGATCCAGCGCGCGCGCGAGGCCTCGGTCAGCATCGACGGCCGCGTCGTCGGCGCCATCGGCACGGGCCTCGTGGTGCTCGCGGCGATGGCGGAGGACGACACGGACGCCGATCGCGACTGGCTCGCGCGAAAAATCGTGGCGCTGCGCATCTTCGACGATAGCGAAGGCGTGATGAACCGTTCGGTGGCCGACGCCGCCGGCGCCATCCTCGCGGTCAGCCAGTTCACGCTCTTCGCCTCCACGAAGAAGGGCAATCGGCCTTCGTGGTGCGGCGCCGCGCCGCCCGAAGTGGCGCAGCCGAAGTTCGACGCGTTCTGCGCCGCGCTCGAACGGGAGTTGGGGAGAACCGTGGCGACCGGCACTTTTGGCGCGGCGATGCAGGTCGCACTCGTCAACGACGGCCCGGTGACGATCTGGCTCGACTCGCATCAGCGCGAGTGACGCGCGCAATCCGAATGCCGTCCGCGATGCCCATTCCCCGCCTTCCCCGAGCCGCGCTGATCGCGATCGCGGCCGTCGCGATCGTGGGCGGCGCATTGCTGTGGTTCCCGTGGCGGGGCACGACAGCGGAGATCGCTCGCGTCGAGCTCACCAAGCTGCGACAGACCGTCGTGGTCAGCGGCCGCGTGCTCACTCCCGCGAGAGTGGACGCCGGCGCGACGATCACGGGGCGCGTGCTCAGAGTCAAGGTGGATGAAGGCGACCGCGTGGCGGCCGACCAGATTCTGATCGAGCTCGAACGCACCGAACTCGCCGCAACGCTCGCGCAGGCCGTCGCGGCCGAGCAGGCCGCCGTAACGCGGATCGCGCAGTGGCGCGAGGTCGGGTCGCTCACCGCGCGGGAGCAGCTCGCGCAGGCCGAGGCCAACTACCGAAACATCGAGCGCGATACGGCACGGCAGGAACAGCTTTTCAGGCAGGGCTTCATCGGCGAGGCCCGCCTCGACGAGGCGCGCCGCGCGCTCGCCGTCGCGAAGAGCCAGCACGAGACGGCACGCGCGTCCGCGGCCGCCAACACCGCGGGGGGGGTCGATCGCCGGCTGCTCGACGATCAATTGGCGCAAGCGCGTGCCACCCGCGAAACCGCCGCCGCCAAACTCGCGCAGACGACACTCCGGGCGCCCGCAGCAGGCGTCGTGCTCGACCGCAGCGTCGAGCCGGGGGACATCGTGCAGCCGGGCAAGCGCCTG
>Ga0315283_10006496_pt1 | contig 10429 bp, 11 predicted proteins | sample YL17G09_0_MG_FD_204541 | JGI IMG/M metagenome (GOLD analysis project Ga0315283, IMG submission 204541) | Sediment microbial communities from Yellowstone Lake, YNP, Wyoming, USA - YL17G09_0 | ecosystem: Environmental > Aquatic > Freshwater > Lake > Sediment | place: USA: Wyoming | collected...
CGGTGCCCGTTGCGATAACGGGCGGCTGAATATTAATACTCCACGTTCGCCCACATCCGGGCAACAGTTAAATATCCACAAATCAACGTCGTTCCGATGGGAATACGCGTTGCCTGCTGCGGCTGGCAGTACGATGACTGGGTCGGGCCCTTCTACCCTCCCGAGCTGAGGAATCGCAGGGCAGGCTGGCTCGAATACTACGGCCGGTACTTCGATTCGGTCGAGATAGACAGCACGTACTATTCCATGCCGGGCGCCCAAACGCTCGAGGCGTGGATCCAGAAGGGAAAGAGGCTCACCCACGACAAGAATCATTTCGAGTTCTCGCTCAAGATGCACAAGGACATCACCCACGGCCTCATGGTCGATGGCAAGTCCGAGGAGGCTGCCCAGCGGGCCAACGACTTCGAGAACTTCGTGTGCCACCCGCTCAAGGAGCGGGGGTTGCTGGGAGCGGTGCTGATACAGCTGTCGCCCTTCTTCCAGGCAACTGGAAAGAATGGCAGGTCAAACATTCACGTTCTGGAGAAGGTGCTCGGCGCCCTCGACACGAAGGGCATCGATTACGTCGTGGAGTTCAGGCACCGCACGTGGCTCGACGGCAGAAAGACCGAGATATTGCCGGACGCCCTGGACCTTCTGCGGTACAAGAATGTGGCCGTGTGCGTGCTCGACTCTCCGGGTTTCCCGACGACGGCGGCGCAGACCGCTGACCACGCATATATCCGCTTCCACGGCCGCAACCACGACCTCTGGTTCGCCAAGGAGAAGCCCGACGGCGACACGCGTATCAACAGGTACGATTACCTCTACACCGACGATGAGCTGGAGCCCTGGGTGGAGCGTGTCCGGAATACGGAGAAGCCCCCTAAGGAAGGGGGCGAGGACGGCGAGGACTGGGAGGACCGGTGGCGCGACGTTCGCATCGCATTCAACAACCACGGCCACGCCAAGGCGGTCAAGAACGGCCTCAGGTTCAGGGCGATGCTCGGTCTGGAGACGGAAAAGAGAAGCTCGCTCGAAAAGCGCAAGACCCTCGAGGATTTCGGGTGATGCGGCGGATTATTTAGCGCTGTAATAGCTGTCCTTGACGACCTCGTAGAGCGTATCGTACTTGACCTTGCGGGCCTCGACCAGTTTCAGGAATTCCGAGCATTTGATGCGCTCGTTCCGCAGGACCTTGGCCACATCGGGCCCCTTGGGCCCTATCTTGAGGTCTGCATCGAACTGGAGGATGAGCACCTTTTTTATCTTCGGGCTTCCCAGCATGGAGCGCACAATGGCCGTTATGGTCTCGATGGAGGCCGTGTCATGCGAAAACAGCGTCAGTCCGTCGCCTGCGCCGCGGACCCTGTTGATGAGCGGTAGGAGCGCCCTGCAGCCTTCGCACAGGATGTCCTTCTGGGCCGGATCCTCGGGGTCGAAGAGCTCCCAGAGCGCCCTGCAGATGGGACATGTCCTGCACGTGTCGCAATCCGAATGGTCGGCGTGGGAATCGAATGCCGAGAGGGCAAGCTTGCGGACCTTTTCGGCGTCATAAGGGCTCCAGCCGTCCTGGGCAGCCAGGGCGACGCAGAAATGCGGAGAGCTTATGGTCCTCGCCATCGCCGTATCTCCTTCCGGCTCAGAGCCATGGAACGACCTCGTACTTCTCCACCAGCTCCACGAACCCGTCCATGTCGACGGTCCTGATGCCGTTGCTCAATTTCGGCTGTGAAATCCCGCGCGCCTCGAGGTCCTCGGAAAGGGCATAGACCTCCACGCCCTCGTCCATGAGCTTTCGCAGAATCTCATGGGAGCGGGAGCCGAAGCGGGCGCAGAGCACGGCGTCCTCGATGAGGAGAATGCAGCCGTCCTTGACGAACCTTGCCACCTCGGGGAGCACCGTGTGGGTCGCAGTGCGGGATATTATGTGGAGCTTCAGAACGGCATCACCACCTTCGATTCGTCGATGAGCGTCCTGAGGTCGTCGTTCATTATGAGCGTCACAGGGCCGTCGATGAGGTCCTCTCGTGCAAGGCCCCTTTCCTTCAGGTCCTCGTCGAGCACGAGGAACTCCTTGAGCCCCTGTCCCGGCATTTGCGAGAACGCTCCGGCGAGGTCTCCTAGGCCGAGCTTCCCGCCCTGCCCCTTCATCAGGACGTAGACGCCGTCGCCCTCGAATGCCAGCCTGACGGGCACCTCGAACGCAAGAAGGGCCTGCGCCAGCCTGAATCCCTCGGCCGCGAAGACCGAGCCGTGCGGGGGCCTCCGGAATATCAGCAGGACGGGCCTCTCGTTCTTGATTGCACCATCTTCGGGCGCCATCCTATCCGCCCCCGAAGACGAGGAACCTGTCGCAGTCCTGGAGCATGGTCACGAGAGCGCCGATTCCGCCAAGCGCCGTGCCTGTCGAAAGTGAATCCTTGGTAAGGCCCCGGAACTTGGCGCATGTCCCGCAGGCGACGACCTTGGTCCTGGCGCCGAGCTCGGAGAACATCTGCGCGATGTTGCGGTGGCCGGGAGCGCTGATGTTCTTGTTGGCGACGTTGACGGCATCGGTATACAGGAAAATGCCGAGTATCTCGTGGCCTCGGGCGATGGCCGCCTTCGCGAAATGGTATGCGCTGTCCGCGCCCTGATGCTGGTACGGGCCGGAAAGCAGCAGTATCCCAATCTTCAATTCGTTCACCCTGGAATGAGTTCCATCCTTGCCTTGACTTCTGACGGGCTCTCACTTCTTCTTTACGATGGCGGCGATGATGCCGTCCTTCTCATCTATGGAGACCAGCGGGTTCCCGGTCCGGCGGCACCAGGCGGGAATGTCCTCCTTGGCGCCGGGGTCGTCGGCCAATATCTTCAGGGTCATTCCGGGCGGAAGTTCCTTCATCCTGGCCGCAAGCCTCAGTATCGGCTCAGGGCATGAAAGGCCACAGGCGTCGAGCGTCTCGTCCGCATCACCGGTCATCGATGCCATCTCCGTTTCATGATTGAGGGTGAAGTCTATTTATAACTTGTTGGCCGTGAATAGATTGGCCCGCACCGTTCTCCCTCGGCTGCGGCCCTTGCGCCCCCCGCACGGTTCCGTCGCAGGGCCGCAATGCGGAGCAGGGTTTTATCTAAATACCCGCAATCCTTTTCACCGTCAATGAGCGGCGCCAAGAAACGGCAACCTGATGGAAAGCAGGGCACCGGCTCGCCAGGCGAAAGCGGGAACAAAGGCGGCGGCAAGGCGGGTGGCTCCGGCAAGCTGATACGGGGCGTCGGCTGGAACTTCGTCGGGATGATAGCCGGAGCGGTGGCGGGCTTCATGAGCTCCGTGCTTCTGGCGAGGTTCCTGGGCTCCACGGAATACGGCAATCTTGCGCTCACGCTCTCCCTCCTCAATATCCTCGTTATAATCACGGCCCTCGGGTTCGATTTCACCCTCAACAAGTACATACCCGTCCTGCGCGAGAAGGGAGAAGCGCACGGTATCCTTCCGCTGGTGAAGAACCTCCTCGCGATAAAATCCGCTCTTGGCATCACTCTTACTGTGATAATCTACTTCGCGGCGGACTGGCTGGCCAACACACTCTTCGGGAAGCCGGATTTGGCGTTCTATTTCCGGGTCCTGACGCTGCTCGTCATCCCGGGCACGCTCGAGCCAATATTCCGCGGCATACTGACGGCGTTCTACCTGCAGAAGTTCATCAATATCCTGGATGCGGCCTCGAAGATGCTATACCTCATTCTCGCGGCAGCGGTGCTCATCCTCAATTACGGGGTCATGGGGGTCCTGCTGGCCACGTTCGTCTCCCAGCTCGTTTTCGTGCTGATGGCGGCCAAGAGGTCCATGGCCGCGATACCGGGTGGCGAGGGCGGCGAGTGCCCCATTCCCCTCGGGAAGATACTGAAGTTCTCGTTCTTCCTCTACATGTACTCGATAATGAACTTCGTGCTGGGCCAGCAGCTGGACCTGCTAATGATAGGCGCCATGGTGCCCGACATCCGTCAGGTCGCCTACTACACGATAGCATACACGTTCTCGTACACCGCTCTGAGCCTGTTCTCGCTCGTGCTCGGCGGCGGCATCACGCTGACGTTCTTCTCAGAGCTCTACGCCAAGAAGGACTACGAAGGCCTCAGGCGCGGCTACACCGTGATGTTCGAGTATCTCTTCGTCTACATCATCCCGATAGGGGTCGCCGGGACGATAATGGCCGGCGAGATACTCAAGCTGCTCTTCGGCGATGGCTATGTCGGCTGGATGCCCCTGATGCTGCTCACCCTTTACTTCCCGACGATGGCCATCATGAAGCTGGGCGGCATCACAGCGACGTTCATGAGCGCCATGGACCAGGAAAAACTGCTGGTCGTGTCGAGGGTCATTTTCGGCGGCTCGAACATAATCCTGAACTATCTGCTCATACCCTATTACGGCGCGCTTGGCGCCCTGATAGGCACGGTCGTCGCATCCATCATCGGCTACATGTACGAAGCCACCGTGGTACACAGGACGCTAAAGCCGCGCTACCCGGTAGGATTCCTAGTAAAGATGGTGTTCCTGTCGCTGGCCGGAGGCACGCTGATGGCGGGCCTGAAGTATCTCCTGTATCCCTGGGCGACGGATATCGGCGGGATGACAGGTGCCGGAATCATCCTCGCAGGTGCGGGGCTGCCGGGCCTCTGCCTCATGGCCGTCCTGTTCGTCGCCCTTAAACCATTGTCGAGGGAAACCGTGGACGTCATCGGGAAGATACCGCTGCCCCTCAAGCGCTTCATCATCCGGCTCATTAAAAAGAATTGAGATGCCCCTAGAATAATGGGGATAAACTGGAGAAACATTTTCCGGAGCAATTCAATTGGAGCCGGTCTGCCCCAGCACTTTCTCGTAGACCGCCGACGTTCCTTCTGCGCTCTTCGCGGCGCTGAACCTTGCCAGCGAGTCCGTCCTTGCTTCTTCGCCCATCCGTTTCAGCCTTGCGGGGTCCGACAACAGGTCCAGCAGGACGCGGGTGATGTCCTTTTGCTCTCCGGGCTCGAAGAGCCTTCCCGTCTTTCCATCCTTGATGACCTCCGTTACGCCTCCTATTCTCGAAGACGCAGCGGGCTTCCCGCAGGCCATCGCCTCAGCGAGGACGAGGCCGAAGCCCTCCACGAACGTCGTGGCAAGGGCGAACAGGTCGCACTCGCGATATTCGTTCCGCAGCTGCTCCTCGGAGAGCCTGCCCAGGAATTGGACGGCGCCATCGACGCCACGCTTTCTGGCAAGCTCCTTAAGGTCGGGAAGGTACGGCCCATCGCCGCCGATTATCAAGCGTGCCCCTTCATGTTCCTTCAGTATAGACGGCATCGCCTCGATTAGGAAATGGAAGCCCTTGTCCTTCACGACCCGCGCAATGGAGAATATGAACGGGCCCTCCCCTTTCCTTTCGACCTTTCCGTCTTTCTCCGCTCGTTGTCCCTTTCCGGCATCCTCATCATCCGTTTTGCCGGGTTCGGGCGGGCTGAAGAAATCCGTGTCCACGCCGTTGAGGATGACATCTATCTTCGAATTGGGGGCGAGCTTGGAATTGACCAGGTGCTCGGCGATTGGCCTGCTGACCGCGATGACCCGCTTGGCCTCGCCGTAGACCTTCATGTGGTGCGGCATCTTGCTCATGATTCCGAGCAGGTGGACGGGATTGGCCCTGAGGCCGTGGGTCTTGAGGGCGGTGGCCGTGTCGCTGAGGGGCGTCCCGTGGCTGGTGGCTACAAGCGGGAGCCCGCGCTTCTTCAGGTCCCCGAGCACCCCATAGGCCCCTATGCTCTGGCTGTGTACGATGTCCGGTTCCAGCCCCGCAAGCGCCTTTTGGCTCGCGGACCACCATGCCCTCGAATATTTGCCCGGTTCGGTCCCTTCCGTGAACATGTACTGGACGCCACCGGGTTCCCCCGGCGCTTTGCTGCCCGCGTTCAGGGCCGTCGTTATCACCGTGACGGTGTGACCCTGTTTCACGAGCTCCCGGCAGAGGACGTCGATGTGCCTCTCCATGCCGCCTATTCCGTGCGCCAGAACGGAGCGGGAGAGCATGCATATCTGCATGCTTTCGCGGACTGCATCTTCCATATATGATATTTCTCACAATATTTATCTATTGAGAGCAACAATCCCCAAGACGATGGATGCTCTGAGGCCGGAGGAGCAGCGGGCCATGGTGGGGAAGCACTTCACCCCTGTAGGCCTGCATTTCGACGAGGAATCCGTTTTCGTTCCCATTTCCACCGATGTCAGCAGTGAAAAGCTCGAGGGGGGCTTCAACGCGCTCTGGAAGGAGTTGGGCGCCAGGGGCCACATCCCGATGCTCATCAAGGACGAGGGAGAGCTCGGGGTCTACATCGTCCGGAAGCCTTCGGCGAAGTACCGGAGCTCGTACGTCAACCTTGCCATGCTCTTCGCCACCATAGCCACCACCATCTTCACTGGGATGATGCAGTGGGGCTCCTACGAGAACATAGATATGTTCTCGGGAAGGGCGCTGGCCTATGGGTGCCTGTTCTTCGCGCTTCCCCTGCTGCTGATACTGGGCGTGCACGAGAGCGCCCATTTCCTGGCCGCCCGCAGGCACGGCGTCGCGGCATCGTTGCCGTTCTTCATACCTTCGTTCCCGCCGATAGGGACGTTCGGCGCTTTCATCTCGATGCGCGACCCAATCCCGAACCGGAAGGCCCTGCTGGACATCGGCGTCTCCGGCCCCATTGCCGGTTTTATAATGACGCTGGGGGTGACGTGCGTCGGGATGTACCTGAGCAATTACTATCACATCATGCCATCCGAGGACGCTTCCGGCGTCGTATACCTCGGAACGCCCGTGATATTCAATTTCCTGGGAGACCTGGTGGGCTACAATCCCTACTACCTGCTCCATCCCACGGCCTTCGCAGGCTGGGTGGGCTTCCTCGTAACCTCGCTCAACCTCCTCCCCGCCGGACAGCTCGACGGCGGCCACACCGCCCGGGCCCTGTTCGGGGAGAAGACCAAGTACGCCGGCTATGCCTCGATAATCATACTGGTGATACTGGCGCTCATGGGCTATCCTTCGTGGGTCGTGTTCATACTGCTGATAATGTTCCTGGGGCTCCACCACCCGCCGCCCCTCAACGATCTCTCGAAGCTGGACCTCCGGCGCAAGGGCCTGGGCGCGTTCGCGATAATCATACTGTTCATAGCGTTCATACCGATACCGATATCCCAGCTCCCCGCGGATTACGGCGTCGAGGTGCATCCCGACCCGATAACGGGCGTGTCGGGGAATGTCGACATCAACGCCTCGGTCAATTACACGGTCATCCTGAACAACACCGGCAATGTGGGCTCCAACATGAGGCTGGAGCCCAGATTCTCGGATAAAGCGTGGAAGGTCAACTTCTCGCACAAGGTCATCTACGTCCCGGCAGGCGGATACAAGGAGGTCAATGTCACCGTCCACAGTCCGCCGGACGCCTGGATAGGCAACCTGTCCGACATCAACCTGACGGCGCGTCCGGAGCCCGGAGGACGCAGCGGGTACCTCCACATCATCACGACCGTTGGTTTCGTGAAGGTGTCCACCCCCTCGGCATTCAGGTACGCATCCCCGCCGGCATCCCAGAAGGGCGCGCCGGAGGCCGTGTTCCCGATACGGATGGCCTCGATGCAGAACTTCACGCACAGCGTCATCAATGTCAGCATCGTTTCCGACCGGGACTGGTATGTCTGGCCCCAGGGCAACTTCACCGTTTACCTCGAGAATCTGCACCCCATGACGTTCGACCTTCTCGTCAGGCCGCCGGAAGGGACTGCGTTCGGCGAGATGGCCAATTACTCAATCGTGGCGGAGCGCGAGGACAACGCCAGCCGGAAGGATGTGCTCAATATCACGGTGGTGATGGGCCAGCTCCACGGCGTCAGACTCGTTGCCAACACATCCGCGCTTGAGATGCTTCCCGGAGAGTTCAGGACGCTCCAGCTCAACATCACGAACACGGGAAACGGAGCGGATACCTTCCTTTACAGCGTCGCAACGAGCCCCTATCTCGCAATCACCCCCTCGCCGGAAGGCCCGTACATCGTTGAGGCGGGCAAAACGACCGCAGTCACGGTCGTCGTGGCCGCTGCCCCGGATGCACCGCCGGACCTTCTCGCAGTGAGAATATCCATCTTCGCAGAGGCGTTCCCACCGGCGGGGGAGACTGTCGTGGCGGCCGTCAACGTGAAATGACAAAATTATCGCTTCGCCAATCCTACAGTGACGATGCCGATCACTACCATCAGCAGTATTACCTGGATGCTCGCCGAGTAGGCGGGCGGCTCCGAGACGGGCTTTGCGCTCACGGAAAACGATTTGATGTTGTTCTTCTCGTTCATTTCTGCAACCCGCTGATAGTCGTCTATCGATGCCCTGAACGAATGGGTGCCGTCGGTCATGGTCCAGTCGAACGCATACGTCCGCTCCTCTCCGGGCTCCAGCGATGTGACATAGCGCAGGTACTCGGACTGTCCGTCGATGTAGACCTCGAGTGCGGCGTTCCTTGCGGTGACGGCGCCGTTGTTGCGGACCTTCACCAATATGACATATGTATCGCTCTTGCTCGGGTCGTTTATCCTGAGCTTGGCCGGCGGGCCCATGAACGAGACGACGCACAGGTCGGGCAGCAGCTCGAGGCGCAGCGTGGCCCTCACGGACATCAGTCCGGTGATGGTGGTGGAATTGGAGGTGCCGTTCAGCGTTGCGGAGGCCGTGAACGGGAGATATCCCTTCTCCACTCCGCCAGTGGTCCTCTCGTAGGCGATGAGGAAGAGAGTTGTCGGCATACCATCGTAGAGCGTCGTACCCTGGGCGTTCACCAGTTTCATCGGGCTCACGAGCGTCTGGCTGTTGGCATCGACGAGCTCGAGCAGCACGATGATATTTTGCTGGATGTCAGCCACCTTGTTGGAGTTGAAGCCAGAACCGACGAATGAATTGTTGAGGAACCTGCCGGGGTCGCCAAAGGTGACGATGCCCACATCCCCGCCGTAGATGGTGTTCCCGACAGCGTAATCAATTCCCAGCGTCGTATTGAGCCCTATGTCGTTGTCGAAAAGGATGTTGCCCGTGATGTTGAGCGCCGCGCCGGAATGGATGCCCTCCGTGCAACCGGTGATTGTGTTGTTGAGCACATCCGCCCGGGCGAAGTTCGCACCCTCGATGCCGTACATGCAGTCCGATATCGTGTTGTTGATGACCCTCACGCCGTCGGTCACATGGATGCCCACATCGTCGGGACTGGTGCGCCGGATATCGTTGTTCTCAACGATGGTCTGCGAGTCTCCGTAGATGTAGAACGGCGAGTTGAGGAGTTTGCAGTTCTCCACGATGGAAAGGTCCTTGCGGAAACCAAGGTAGACCCTGTCGAAATTGCATCTGGAGATGTTCACCTTCGCGGTATCGAGGATGACAGCGCCGCCGAGGAAATCCGCATGGGAGATATTGGAGGACAGATTGGCGTCCATTCCGAGAATCATCATCGCCTCGCGGCCTATCGTGGAGCCCGTCTCCTCGCATGAAATGGAGATGAACCTGATGGGCTGCTCGGATGTTCCGTCGGCCAGCAGCCTGCCGCCTATCGATATCATCGGAAGGTTGCCCTCCGTGCAGCTTGCCGCGACGTCCCTTATCCTAACCGTGGTGCCTGGCCTGATGATGAGCGTTTCGTTGGGCTGGATGATGATGGATTCGTTGACGTACACCGTCCCTTCCCAGACAAACTCCGTCAGCGGCGCATCCACGCCGGAGGTCGTCGTCGGGATGCAGGCCGAGAGCGATGAGAGCACGAGGACCGCGGCGACGATGCCGATTCCCTTCATAATGCCATCGAGAGCCGTTGGTCGATATTATATTTTTGGTGGTTTGGTGTCCGTCTCGAGTGGCTCCAGTCGAAATGAACTGGTCGGTCGAAGCACAGGTTCCGGCGCAGAGCGCCGTGCTAGCACATCGTACGGAACGGAAAAGATTATCTCGGTGGGAAGCGCGATTAAGTTTTGCTTCCAGTGGAAAAATATGGTCTTCGAGGGCGCGATGCCGGGATTCGTCGCGTTCATGATTTTATTCGACGGATGAAATATTATAGGAATCGGTTGCACACGTTAGAAAAATCAATCGCAAGTATTTTGCCTTCGGAAATCCATGGGGGTACGGGATACGCATGAAGAATATTGTTTTTGAGTTTTTCGGAGAGGAACTCATCTTTCTGCTCCGATGTGCCATGGATGCGATGGGCCGGGCGAGCTACAATAAAGCCATGAAGATACTCGACGAGGCCCTGGAGATCGACCCGACATACGAGCCCGCCCTGTGCCTGAGAACCCAAGTTTGACACATAATCCACTTTTTTGACGGTGATTGTGTAGTATCTAGAAATATCAATTCCACCGTTACACTCGGTTTGGGTAGGAAATAATAAGTTG
>Ga0315283_10006498_pt1 | contig 10427 bp, 6 predicted proteins | sample YL17G09_0_MG_FD_204541 | JGI IMG/M metagenome (GOLD analysis project Ga0315283, IMG submission 204541) | Sediment microbial communities from Yellowstone Lake, YNP, Wyoming, USA - YL17G09_0 | ecosystem: Environmental > Aquatic > Freshwater > Lake > Sediment | place: USA: Wyoming | collected...
GAACACCCAGCCGAAGGCCTTGTACCAGGCGCTCTGGATGCCGGCGCCTTCCGCGTACAGGGCGAACCCCGTCAGCAGCAGGACGATGGTCGGCAGCAGGAACACGAAGAACATTGCCAGGTTGGCGAGCGGGCCGTGCCCGATGTATTCCTTCGGCTTGCCGATGAAGAGGTACCAGCGCACCTCGCCGAACAGGTCCTTCCACCACGCCAGGCTCCAGAACGGGACGTAGAAGATCTGCCTGGCTCGCGGGCCGCCGACGAACACCCGGTACAGCCGCATCAGGAACACCACCCCGAGGATCATCCCCGCGATGAAGTGCGTCATGCGGATGTAGCCGAACAGGAAGTGCTCGTACGCCTGTCCACCGATGCTCGGCGGTGGCGAGCCGATGAAGTAGCCCGTCACGCCGAGCACGATGATGCAGAGCATCGTCACCCAGTGCCAGATGCGCGTCGCTGCGTCGTAGACGTAGACCGGCCCCGGTTGCTCGCCGACGGGCAGGATCGCCTCGCTGAACTTGCCTTCGCGCACCCGGTTGCGCACAGGTGTCGAGGGGTAACTGTAGGTCATGGCGTCACCTCCTCAGCGCACCTTGACGCTGCTGACTTCGTTGCCGTCCATGTCCAGCACGTGGGTCGCGCAGGCCAGGCACGGATCGAAGCTGTGGATCGTCCGCAGGATCTCGAGCGGCTTCTCCGGGTCGGCCATCGGCGTGTCCAGCAGTGCGGCCTCGTAGGCGCCGATTTTGCCGGCCGCGTCGCGCGGGCTCGCGTTCCAGGTCGTCGGCACGATGCACTGGTAGTTCTTGATCGCCATGTTGTCGATGTCGATCCAGTGCCCGAGCGCGCCGCGCGGGGCCTCGACGAAGCCGTAGCCCTTGCAGGACTTGGGCCACGTGTGCGGGTCGTGCGCCTGCTGGTTGGCGGTGGTCGAGTCGCCGGCCTTGATGGTGGCGATCAGCTTCTGGAACTCGCCCTTGAGTGCGTGTGCGGCCCAGCTGCACTCGAGCCCGCGGGCCGCGGTGCGGCCGAGCGTCGAGAACAGCGCCGTGACCGGCACGCCGAGCTTCTGGAGCACCATGTCCACCGGCTCCTTGAACTCTGGGATGCCCTTCACGTAGCCGATCACGAAGCGGGCGAGGGGGCCCACTTCCATCGCGTGGCCGTTCCAGCGCGGCGCCTTGACCCACGAATACTTCGCCGACTCGTCGAATTGCTCGAACTGGTTGCCGGTGCGCTTCGCATTGCCTGGATCGAAGTCCGGCACCGTCTCGCCCTCCCATGGGTGCAGACTGTCCTTGCCGCCCGCGTACTTGTACCAGGAGTGGGCGATGTGCTCGCGGATCTCGTCGGCCTTGGCGAGGTCGACGTCGTGCACCTCGTTCAGGTTACCGTCGATGATCGCGCCGCGCGGCATCATCAGGTTGCCCGCACTGTAGTCGTTGGCCGACTTCGGGCAGTCGCCGTAGGAGAGCAGGTACTTCGAGGAGAGCCCGCCGCCCCAGCTCGCCCAGTCCTTGTAGAAGCTCGCGATCGCGAGCAGGTCGGGGATGTAGACGTTGTCGATGAAGTCGATGGTGCGGTCGATGATGCTGCTCACCATGTTGAGCTGCGTAATGTTGATCGCGCCGACCGCGCCGACGTTGTTCAGGTTGATCGGCGAGGGCACGCCGCCCACCAGCCAGTTCGGGTGCGGGTTCTTGCCCCCGAAAATAGTCTGGATCTTGACGATCTCCTTCTGGAAGTCGAGCGCCTGCAGGTAGTGGCCGACCGCCATCAGGTTGGCTTCCGGCGGCAGCTTGTAGGCCGGGTGGCCCCAGTAGCCGTTGCGGAAGGGCCCGAGTTGCCCGCTTTCCACGAACTTCGTGAGCGTGTTCTTGAGGTCGCGGAAGTAGCCCGGCGAGGACACCGGCCAGGGCGAGATCGACTGCGCGAGCTGCGAGGTCGCGACCGGGTCGGCCGAGAGCGCGCTCACCACGTCTACCCAGTCGAGGGCGTGCAGGTGGTAGAAGTGCACCAGGTGGTCCTGCGAATACAGGGTCAGGTGCATGATGTTTCGGATCGTGTTCGCGTTCTCCGGGATCTGCACCCCGATCGCGTTCTCGACCGCCCGCACCGAGGCGAGCGCGTGCACGCCCGTGCACACGCCGCAGATGCGCTGCACGAAGGCCCATGCGTCACGCGGGTCGCGCCCGCGGAGGATGACCTCCAGGCCGCGCCACATGGTGCCCGTGGACACCGCGTTGCGGATCACGTTCTGCGCGTCGACGTTCACCTCGATGCGCAGGTGCCCTTCGATGCGCGTGATCGGGTCGACGACGACGCGTTTGCCCGAGTTGTCGAGCGTAAAGCCGTTCGGGGTTGTGATTGTGCTCATTTCTCGGTCTCCACTCGGTCAGACGCTCTTCTCGGTCTCGCGACTCGGCGAATTCGGCTTCACCTTGGCCTGGCGCAGGGCCGTGAGCCCGGCGTGTGCCGCGATGCCGACGCCGACGATGGCGGCCGCCGTTGCGCCAACCCTGTTCGCGGTTGCCTCGATCCCCATCTGCGGGAAGTTGGTGAGCCGCTCGTAGAAAGGCCCGTTGTCCCAGAAGTCCGGCTCGGAGCAGCCGAGGCAGGGGTGGCCGGAGCCGATCGGGAACGAGACGCCCTCGTTCCAGCGCACTGTCGAGCAGGCGTTGTACGTCGTCGGTCCGCGGCAGCCGACCTTGTAGAGGCAATAGCCCATCCGCGAGCCTTCGTCGTCGAAGGTCTCGGCGAACTGGCCGGCGTCGAAGTGTCCCCTGCGGTAGCACTTGTCGTGCACGCGCTTGCTGTAGAACATCAGCGGGCGACCCTGGCGGTCCAGCGCCGGCAGCTCGCCGAAGGTCAGGTAGTAGGTGATGACGCCCGTCATCACTTCGGCGATGGGCGGGCAGCCCGGCACCTTGATGATCGGCTTGCCGGTGATGACCTTGTGGATCGGCGTGGCCTGCGTCGGGTTCGGCTTGGCGGCCTGCACGCAGCCCCAGGAAGCGCACGAGCCCCAGGCGATGACGGCAGCGGAGTCCGCGGCCACTTCCTTCAGGCGCTCCACGAAGGGGCGTCCGCCGGGGATGCAGAACATGCCGTCGTTGCCGAGTGGCGGGTTGCCCTCGACGGCCAGGATGAACTGGCCCTTGTAGTCGCGGCGGATGTCCTCGATGACCTGCTCGGCCTGGTGGCCCGCGGCAGCCATGATCGTGTCGTCGTAGTCCAGCGAGATCATGGACAGGATGACGTCCTTGGCCAGCGGGTGCGCGGAGCGGAGGAAGCTCTCGGTGCAGCAGGTGCACTCGAGGCCGTGCATCCAGATCACCGGCACGCGTGGCTTGGTCTCGAGCGCGTGCGCGATGCGCGGGGCAAACGCGGGCGCGAGCCCGAGCGATGCAGCGCTCAACGAGCAGAACTTGAGGAAGCTGCGCCGGGAAATGCCCTGGCGGCGGATCAGTTCGTAGAAGGTCTCAGGACGACGCATGTCGAGCTCCCAGTGCGTGGTTGTTATGTCAGGGAAGCGTCGAACCCTTCTTGGTTCGATCACCGCCCTGGCACCTGCCCCGGGTTGCGCGCCGAAAGGCGACACCGCCCGGCCTCGATAACGACACGCGGATGCTCTTCCTTGGCGGGGCGGTAGATCAGTCGTAAATCTACGTAGAAAAAGCGTGCCGCAACGCAGCATGGGGACTGTCCCCAACGGGGACTGTCCCCGTGGGGCGTTTCATCGGGGTCAGCGGAAGATCCCGCGCTCGAGAATCGTGCCCTGGCCGACAGGCCGGCCGACCGCGAGCCACACGGTCCAGGTATTCTGCGACGTCCCGCCGACCCCGATGGTGAGCGGACCCACGATGGTCCGCCCTGCGATGTAGAGCGAGCCGCCGTAGATGGGCTGCAGGCCCGTAGTGTCGGTCGGGCTGGTGCCGGTCCACTGGTCAATCTCGCCGGTTTCCAGCCGAATGCCCGCGTACAGCGCCTGGCCGCGGATGGACTGGAGCTCCTTGAGCTTCCAGAGGTAGCTCGCGTTCAGCGTCCAGTACTCCGGGGCCCGGAGGGCGTCGAGGGGCAGGCCGGGGAAGCTGCCGGGACCGCCGAGGGCGAAGTTCCGGTCGACCGGCAGGGTTGAGTTGAGGGCCGTGCCGCCCGCGGCCGTCAGCCACACGATGTCGCCTTTCAGCACCGGAACCGCGACGCCGAGGCCCGCCTCTAATCGTTCCCAGTCGCGGTCCGCGCCGAGCGAGGTCTCGCTGCGCATGTATTCGATCGCCCCGACGATGCCGCGGGTCGGGTTGAATGCGGTGTCGCGGGTGTCCCAGATCGCCTGGGAAACGATGCCCGCATCCACCGCGCGGACGTCCGGAAGCACCGACGAGCCCGTGTCCACCGTGACGTCGCGCTTCGTGTACAGGTAGCCCGCTCTCAACTGGGCCCGGGTGCCGAAGTTCACGCCGAATTCCACGTTGCCGCCCAGGTCGTCGAACCGGTAGTTCGCGATGCGTTCGTTGTCGACGTAGACGTTTTCGTAGGTTCGCGTGAAGAAGGCCTTCGGTTCCACGAAGAACGTTTGTGCGACATCGAGCGGCTGGTAGAGGCTCGTCGTGATCAGGTTGTTCGTTCCAAGCTGGATCTCGTTACGCCACTGCAGGCCGAGCGAATTCAGCCAGCGGCGGTCCGTCTTCATGTAGAGCACGAAACCCGAGTCGTTGCCCTGGGTCGCGTACAGGCCGAGGTCGAACTGGATGAAATTCGGACCCCAGTTCTTTTCCTTGGGCAGCCACTGGAGTGTCGGATTCTTCGGGTCGCCGGACAGCTGGTAGCCCACCGAGTCCAGGTCCTTGAGTGCCGACATCTCGCGCGCCTGCTGGCTGATGCGCTGGTTGTCCACGACGTCGCCCGGGCGGATGTCGGTGCGGGTCTCGAGGTAGGCCGGGTTCATCCATTCCAGGCCCTCGAATTTCACGTCTGCGACCCGCGCGTCGATTTCCTGGCCGGTGGTGATATGTGCACGCCAGGCGGCGTACTGCTCCGGCGGCACCGAGTATTTCGCCAGTTCGCCGCCGGCGGCGCGGGCCGCCTTTTCTCCGAGCGGAATCGTCTCCGGGACGCGCTCGAAATCCGCCGTGCCGATGTCTCCCATCTGCACGTCGATGCGCACGTCGCCGGCTTTGAGCGTCTGCAGCTGCAGCCGGACGTTGGCCTCCAGCATGACGTCCATCGCCCGCCCCGCGAGCTGCGTCGCGGTCTGCAACTTGTCCGGCGTCGTCGGCTCGGTGACGAGATTGACGGCGATGACGACGTCCGCGCAGGTGTCGCGGGCGACGTCTATGGGCAGGTTCCGGACCATGCCGCCGTCGTTCAGGATGTATTTGTCGAGATGGACGGGGGCAAAAGCGCCCGGGATCGCCATGCTGGCGCGCATCGCCGTCGCGAGGTCCCCGCTGCGGAGAACGACCATCTGGCCCGAGACCATGTCCGTCGCCACCGCCCGGTAGGGAATGGGCAGCTTGTCGAAGTCCGACTGGCTGCGCGCCTTCGCCACGTAGCTGCGCAGCAGGTCGTCGATGCCGCTGGTATTGACGAGCCCTCCCGGGACGATGATCTCCCCGTCCCGGAGGCCCAGGTCCATGTCGTTGCTGTAGGTTGCGCCGGCGCGCTTCTGCTCGATCGGCGCCAGTTCGCGCAGTCCCTTGCCGCCGATTACTTTCGGCCAGTCGATGCCGACCAGGAAGGTCTGCAGTTCCGCGGCCGGAATCCCCGACGCATAGCCCCCGCCGACGAGCGCACCCATGCTCGTGCCTGCGATGCAGTCGATGGGGATGTGCATCTCCTCGAGGACCTTGAGCACGCCGACGTGCGCGCCGCCCTTGGCGCCGCCGCCGGCGAGCACCAGGCCGATGCGCGGCCTGTGGGAGGCCGTGGCCGCCGGCGCTGCGGCCTGGCTGGCGGGTGCACTCTGGCTGCTGAATGCCCCTGCACCGGTTTGCGCAGTCTCGGTAGCAAAAACGCCGTGGCCGGGTCCGAGAAGCGCGGTTCCAGCCGCCAACAGGGCCGCGAGGCGCGGGCCACGGATTGAGCTGGAATTCATTTCAGTCTCCATGAAGTCGGCGGCATTGACGGCCGTCCGCGTCGAAATTCTGTGGATCCAGCCACGCCTCAAATGCGGCGCGACGTGCGGGCCACTCGGAATCGATGATCGAGTACCACGCCGTGTCGCGGTTGCGGCCCTTGTAGACCACGGCCTGGCGGAAGGTTCCCTCGAATCTGAAACCGAGCCTCTCCGCCGCGCGGCACGAGGCGGAGTTTAACGCGTCGCACTTCCACTCATAGCGGCGATAGCCCAGCTCGAAGGCGTGCTTCGTCATCAGGTACATGGCCTCGGTTGCCGCGCGGGTCCGCTGCAGCAGGGGCGAGAAGGCGAGATGCCCGACCTCGATGACGCCGTGCGTCGTGTCGATGCGAAGGTACGATGCAAGGCCCGTCGCCCGCCCGGCGGCTTCGTCCACGATGGTGAAGAAGAGCGGGTCCAGCGAGTCCTCGCGCGCCTCGAGCCAGCCCGTGTACTCCGCGAGCGTTGCGAACGGACCGCTGGAGAGATACGTCCACATGCGGCCTTCGTGGTCCAGCGAGTTCGCCGCATGGAGGTCCGCGGCGTGACGGTCCGCATCGAGCGGTTCGAGGTGGCAGTAACGGCCCTGGAGCACGGTGTGCTGCGGCCGGTCAGGCGGGCGCCAGCCGGGCAGGGCCGGACCGACCGGTGGGTCCGCGGAATTCACGTGCCCTCCTGGATCGCTCACGGAGTCACCCGGCCGCCGCCGCCGGCGCATCGGTGAACTGCAGCGCCGCGAGTCGGGCGTACAGCTCGTTGCTGCGAACGAGCTCGCCATGCGTGCCTTGCGCGACGATGCGGCCGTGGTCCATGACCACGATCCGGTCAGCCTCGAGCACCGTCGCCAGACGGTGCGCAATGACGATGGTCGTGCGGCCGCGCATCAGCTGCTCGAGCGCAGCCTGCACGAGGCGCTCACTCTCGGCGTCGAGCGCGCTCGTGGCCTCGTCGAGCAGCAGGATCGGCGGGTCGCGAAGGATGGCGCGCGCGATCGCGATGCGCTGGCGCTGGCCGCCCGAGAGCCGCGTGCCGCGCTCGCCGAGGAAAGACTCGTAGCCCTCCGGAAGCCTCCGGATGAACTCGTCCGCGGCGGCAGCTTTTGCAGCCGACTCGACTTCCTGGTCGCTCGCTTCCGGACGGCCGTAACGGATGTTCTCGCGCGCATTCGCCGCGAACAGGACCGTGTCCTGTGGCACGAGCCCGATGCGGCGGCGCACCTGCCCGGGGTCGGCAGTTGCGATGTCCACGCCGTCGATCCGGACGTGCCCGATGGACGGGTCGTAGAAACGCAGCAGGAGCTGGAGCGCTGTGCTCTTGCCTGCGCCGGACGGGCCGACGAAGGCCACGGTCTCGCCGGGCTGGATCCGGAGGTCGAAATCGGCGAGCGCGGGCGACTCCGGCCGCGACGGGTAGCGGAAAGTGACGTTCTCGAAGCGGATCTCGCCGCGTCCCGGCGAGGGCATCGGCACCGGGTGCTCCGGGGACACGATGGTCGGCACCGCGTGCTGCAGCTCGACGAGGCGCTCCATCGCACCCGCCGCCCTCTGCACCTCGCCCCACATCTCGCTCAGCGACGCTGCGGCGACGGCCACGTACACCGCGTAGAGCAGGAACTGCCCGAGCTGGCCACCGGTCATTTCGCCGCGCACCACGGCGTGCGCGCCCATCCACAGCACGAACGTGATGGCGCCGAAGACCAGCATGGTCGCGACCGCGGTGAGGCTCGAGCGGACCTTCGTTCGGCGCACGGCCGCCAGGAACGAGTCCTCGACCGCCGCGTCGAAGCGCAGCGAATTGGACTCCTCGAGCGTGAACGCCTGGACCGTGTGGATCGCGTTCAGCGACTCCTCGGCGATGCCGCTCGTGTCCGCGATCCGGTCCTGGGATGCGCGCGACAGTCTTCGCACGCGTCGACCGAGCACGACCAGGGGGATCAGGACCAGCGGGATCAGCAGGACGATCATGCCCGTCAGCTTCGCGCTCGTGACGGCCAGCATCGCGAGACTGCCCGCGAGCGAAATTGCGGAGCGCAGCGTGATCGAGAGGTTCACGCCGGCGATGGACTGCACGAGCGTGGTGTCCGCCGTCAGGCGCGAAAGCACTTCGCCGATGCGCGTGATCTCGAAGAAGGCCGGGTCCATGCGGATGACCCGCGCATAGACCGCCTCGCGCAGGTCCGCGACCACGCGCTCGCCCAGCCAGGTGACGAGGTAGAACCTGAGCGCCGCGAATACCCCGAAAACGCCGGCCGCTGCCATGAAGGCGACGAAATACCGGTTGATGGTGTCGGTGCTGTGCGCTGCCAGCCCCTGGTCGATCAGGTGCCGGAGTGCAATCGGCAGGGCCAGCATCGCCGCAGCGGCGACCAGGAGCGCGAGCAGCGCCGCCGCCAGCCGGGCCCGGTAGGGCCGCAGATAGGGAAGGAGCGCCTTGAGCGGCGTCAGGGAGCGGCTCTTGGGACGGTCCGGGGCAGCAGCGTCTGTCATTTCAGGGCGCCAGTATGCCCGAGCCGCCCGGGGAGGCGCGGCCCGCGTGCCGCGAGCCGGCGCGCGACCGGTCGATGTGCTGGCGCCGACTGCTTGTTGCTGCGAGCATGCACGACTTTCCGGTGGGACTCTGATGACCGCAATACGCGCGAACGGCATCACGCTCGAGTACGAGTCGCTGGGCGACCCGTCCGCCCCCGTCGTGCTGCTGATCATGGGCCTCGGCATGCAGCTGGTCGCGTGGCCGGACGCGTTCTGCGAGCGGCTGGTGCAGCAGGGGTTTCGCGTCATTCGCTTCGACAATCGCGACATCGGCCTGTCGCAGAAGTTCGACGAGCTCGGGACGCCGCGACTCCTGCGCGCGATCGTGCGCACGCTGCTCGGCCTGCGCGTCCGGGCTCCCTACGACCTCGGCGACATGGCCCGGGACACGGTCGGCCTCATGGACGCACTCTCCATACCCTCAGTGCACCTGGTCGGTGTCTCGATGGGCGGCATGATCGGGCAGCTGGTCGCGGCGCACTACCCGGACAGGGCCCTGTCCCTCACGTCGATCATGTCCACGACGGGCGCGCGCCACCTGCCGCAGCCGTCCGCGAGGACCCGTCGCGAGCTCATGCACCGGCCGGCGGATCCGACCAGCGTGGACTCGATCGTCGAGAACTACGAACGGCTGTTTCGTGTCATCAGCAGTCCCGGTTACCCGGTCCCGCCGGAGGAATTCCGGGCGCGCATCCGCCGGGCCGTGGAGCGGAGCTATCACCCGGCCGGGTTCCTGCGGCAACTGGGCGCGATTCTCGCGAGCGGCGATCGCAGCGCCGTGCTCGGCAGGATCACCTGTCCGACGCTCGTCATCCACGGCAAGGCCGACAAGCTGGTGCCCTATGCGGGCGGGGTGGACACCGCCTGCAAGATCCGGGATGCAAAGCTCGTGCTGCTCGACGGCTTCGGGCACGATTTCCCCCCGCAGCTCTACGAGCGGTTTGCCCGGATGATCGCGGCGCACGCGAGGGAAGCCCGGGCCTGACCCCCCATTCCCCCCTCGCCGGAATTCCCCGGGAACCCGTCGCGGTGGGATAAAATTCGCGGTCACGATCGCAGCCCGAGTAGCAGGAGACCGACCATGCGCGACTACCGAAAATTCTACATCGACGGCCAGTGGGTGGACGCGGCGCAGCCGCAGACCCTCGACGTCGTGAATCCCGCCACCGAGGGCGTGGCTGGCGTCATCTCGCTCGGCACGCGCGCCGACGTGGATCGCGCGGTCGCGGCGGCAAAGCGTGCGTTCGAGACCTTTTCGCGCACGACGCGCGAGGAACGCATGGCACTCCTCGAGCGCATCGTCGCCGTGTACCAGAATCGCCTCGGCGACATGGCGCAGGCGATCTCCGAGGAAATGGGTGCCCCGCTCGCCACGGTCGCGACACCGCAGCAGGCGCCCGCGGGCCTGGGGCACTTCATGGTCGCGCTCGGCGTCCTCAAGGATTTCGAGTTCGAGAAGATGCAGGGCACGACGCAGGTCGTGCGCGAGCCGGTCGGCGTGTGCGGCCTCATCACGCCGTGGAACTGGCCCGCGAACCAGATCGCCTGCAAGGTCGCCCCGGCGCTGGCGGCGGGCTGCACCATGGTGCTGAAGCCCTCCGAGATCGCGCCCCTGTCGGGCCACGTGTTCGCCGAGATCCTGCACGAGGCAGGCGTGCCGCCAGGCGTGTTCAACCTCGTGGACGGCGACGGCCCGACCGTCGGCGCGGCGCTCTCGTCGCACCCCGACATCGACATGGTGTCGTTCACGGGCTCGACGCGCGCCGGTATCCTCGTGGA
>Ga0315283_10006499_pt1 | contig 10427 bp, 4 predicted proteins | sample YL17G09_0_MG_FD_204541 | JGI IMG/M metagenome (GOLD analysis project Ga0315283, IMG submission 204541) | Sediment microbial communities from Yellowstone Lake, YNP, Wyoming, USA - YL17G09_0 | ecosystem: Environmental > Aquatic > Freshwater > Lake > Sediment | place: USA: Wyoming | collected...
GGGTGGGGGGGGGGGGGGGGGGGGGGGGGGGGGGGGGGGGGGGGGGGGGGGGGGGGGGGGCGCGGGGTGGGGGGGGGGGGGGGGGGGGGCCGCCCCTAGGCGGGGCTAGCAGCGGCGACAAAATGCGTCCTCCTTTTCCCGTCATACCTGCGGTATGTCGCGTCACCGCACCCCATGTTGTGGCAGGGCATGACGACCGCCTCGTAGCCCAGGAGCGCCAGGTGGGAGGTGAGGGTCGACAACGCATCCAAGGGTAGGGCGGACGGTGGGCGAGGGTGGGAGCGGCGGCGCGGAAGAGGAAGCACGGCTGCGTGGCGCGCCGGCTGGGCTGGCCCCGCTCGACCCCGGCCTAGCGCCGGCGCGGCTGGCGCCGCCATCATCGCCCGTCCCTGCATATGTTCGGCCCTAGTAGTCAGTGCGCGCGACCAGGCACACGTCTACACAGCCCACACGGGCGCGCGGCGTTGAGTGCACACGCGTTGGATAAGAAAGTGAACAGCGATGGAAAACGACACACACCTGACCTCAGTACCTCAATCACCAACTCTCACTCCTTGCCCCCGTCCTCCTTCTTCTTCCCGACCTCGTTCGCGGTCGCCGCCGCCCCGTCCGTCAGCCGGGTCTGCAAGGAATCCAGGGGCGCCAAGTCCGCCACCAGGCGGTCCCAGTTGGGCGCGCCCGCCCCCGAAGACCGGACGCTCCCATCCATCTGGACCTGCACGTAAAAAGTTGACCCGGCAATTCCCGCCCCTTTCGCTTTCTCGTCCAGCCAGGCACGCCACTCCGCCGGCACCGCGGGCGTCAGCTCCCACCTGCGGGGCTTGGCCGAAAAGGTGGTGGAGGAGGTGCCGGGCTCAGCGGCGGCAGGGGTGGGAGAAAAGCCTTTGGGGCGGGCCGCGCCCTCCTCGCCCGCGAGCTCGCGTTTGAGGGCACGCAGCGCGCCCTCCGGGTCGGCCGCGCCCGTCTCCACCGGTACCACCCGCACGCCCCGGGCTTCCAGGGCCGGGCGCAGGCGTTCCGCGTCCTTCAGCGCCCGACCGATGGCGCCGGGCGGCCCGGACACCAGGACGGGGCGGGCGGTGCCGCGGAAGGAGGCCAGCAGGACGACCCTCCCGCCGCCCAACCCCACCTGCAGCCGCCCCAGCGCCTCCTCCGCCTCCACCGCCCGCTTGTCCGTGCCCGCCGCTTTCAGGTCGCGCAGGAAGATGAAGCCCAGGACGGCGACGGCGGCGGAATTGATGGCGAAATTCTTGAGCGACTCATTCAGGTCGGGCGCGCCCTCCCCGCCCTGGAGGGAAGACACCAGGCGGGCAGAAATGATGAGCAGCCCCAAGCCCGCGCCCGCGCCCAGGCCGCCCGCCAGGAACAGGCGCAGCAGCCTGAAGGGCGCCCGTGCCTCCGCGCGTGCCTTCACCAGCGTCCCCGCGCTCACGCCGCCGCGGACGACGTCCAGGGCGTCCAACCACTCGCGCCGCTCGCGCAGGCGGGCGAGGTCCGGGTCGCGCACGGCCACGTCGATTTTGAGGCCGCGCTCGTTGACGACGCTCACGACCGCGTCCGCGGCTTCCTGCCACCTGGACAGGGCGGCCAGGGCGCAGGCCCGGTTGTACGCGGCGGCGGTCCCCTCTTCCTCGGTCGGGTCGAGACCGAGCGCCGCGTCAAACAGGGCCAGCGCGGCCGCTGGGTTGGCCGCGTCCATGGCCGCCTGGCCCGCATTCACCGCATCCGCCGCGGTGCGGGGCGGGGTCGCGGTGGGTGGGGGGGGCGAGGAGCTGCCCGCGGTGGCGCGGGCCGCCGTCCGTGGGGCGAGGGAGGGGTGGAGGGGAGGAGATGCGAGCGAGCGGCGGGCGACGTGGCCGGGCGCATTGTTGCACGCGCGCGTGTGCGCGGGCCTCGGGGAGTGAGCCAACGAGATCGCACGCATTGGAGATGTGAACACGCTCGCGTGTGTGCGCTGGGTGTGTGTCTCCGTGGGTGTGCTCCGGTGGGGGGGCGTGTGGGTGGTGTGGGGAGACCAACCCAAAGCCAAGAAAAAAAAAAAAAAAAAAAAAAAAAAAACGTGTGCAGCAGAAAGGGCCCCTCGCCGTTGTCATAAAGACAATTCGGCGCGCCCTACTCGCCCCTTTTCCCGACACCCGGCGCCCCCCAACACTACCCCGCACGCTCCCACCCGTCGAGGCGCAAGGTTTCTAGACCTCAGGGTTTGAGACGCAGTCCACACGAAAAATCACCCTCCCAAAAAACACCATGCAGCCGCACGCCCCAGCTCTCACCTCTGTGCGCGCCGCCCATCCCCTCCGGCCGGCCCCTCGCCCCCGCCCCGGCCGCGCCAACCCTCGCACCGCCACCCCACCCAGGGCTGGCCCAGCCTCTGGCCAGTCTGATCGGGCAGGCGTCACCGCGTCTGCGGCGCCCGCCTCCTCCCCACCCGCCGCGGAAATGAACGCAACCGCCGCGCCGCCGACGCCGACGCGCACGGCCGCCCCCTCCCCCCCCCCGCCCGTCAACCTCAACCTCACGCTCGCCCTGCCCTCAGCCGCGGGCTGCAACGCGTCCGCCACCATCACCGCGTCCCCCACCCCCGACGGCGGCCAGGCCATCCGCGTGGTGGTGCGGGGCTACCCCGGCGGCCGCCTGCTGCTGCACTGGGGGCTGGTGGGCGGGGCCGGGTACAAAAAGGGCGGCGGCGGCGATGCCTGGCGGGTGCCCGCGGCCGGCCGGCCGGCGGGGTCCCTGCCATACAAGGGGCGGGCCCTGCAGACGCCCCTGGCCATGGGAGCGGGCGGCGAGCAGGCCCTGGAGGTGAGCCTGCCGCCGGCCGAAGCGTCCGACGCCCTCGCGTTCGTGCTGAAAGATGAGGCGGCCGGCGAGTGGGTGGGGCCGCCGGGCGGGGGGTCCTGGTCCGTGCCCTTGCCGCGCGCCCTGCTGCTGCCACCCTCTGAGGGCGGCGGCGGCGGCGACCACGACGGCGCGAGCGCTCCCGCCGCCGCCCCCTACCCGGACGGCGACCTGGTGGCGGCCTGGGCGTTTGCGGCCTGGCAAGCTGCCGGCTGCCCGGACCGGTCGCCCCGGGACGCGGCGGCGGCCTTCGCGGCCGCGGCCGGGCAGGTGCGGGCCCGCCTGGGCGCGGGGGAGGGCCCGGACGCGTTGCGGGCGGCCGCCGCGTCGGGACCGTCCCTCGCGGCCTACCTGAGGGGCGGAGGCGCGGCCCCTCAAACAACCCAAACCCCGGCGACGCCCACCCCGCCCCCCACCCCCGTGCCCGGGCAGCCGATCCCCAGCGACCTGGTGGGCACGGTCGCGTACCTCCTGTGGGAGGCCGCGGGCGGCCCGCCGGGGGCGGACTTCTCGGCCGCGGCCCGGGAGAGGCTGGCCGCCCGCCTGGCAGCGGGGGCGACTCTGGATGGGCTGCGCTGCGAGATGGGGGGCGGGCCGCCCGCGGAGGATAACAAAGGGGAAGCAGGTCGCGAGGGGGCTGCTCCCACTGCGGTTGTTCCTGCCGTGATGGTGGACGCGCCCGCCGCCACGCCCGCCGCCACGTCTGCCGCCGCGCCCGCCGCCACGCCCGCCGCCGCGCCTACCCCGGGCCCGCCTCCTCCTCAACCCGTCCCTGTCGCCGCCGCGACCGCGTCCTACGACAGCGATGGCGGGGCGGCTCTGCTGGGCGCCCCCGCGGGCGTCCCCCACCGGGCGGCCCTGTCCCTCCTCCGCTCGGACGGCGGCGGCGGCGGCCCGGTCGCCACGGCCGCCGCCCGCCCGCCCGCCTCTGCCGCCCTGTCCCCTCCCGCCCCGCGCCCGCTCGCGCCCTTGGAGGCCGCCGCCGCCCGGGATGACGCCTGCGTCTGGCAGCGCACCTTCGGCCTGGGCGGCGGGTACGCCCTCCTGGCCACCGTGCACGCGGAGGCGGAGGAGGGGGGGCAAAGCGCGCACAGCGCGCGCATCACGCTGACCACCGACCTGCCCGACCCTGCCGCCCTCCACTGGGGCGTCGTCTGCGCCCGCCGCCGGGGCGGCAGGGCGGGCGGCGAGTGGGCCGCGCCCGAGCCCGGCCTGCGCCCGGCCGGCAGCGTGGACGCGCCCGGCGGCGGCGCGGCGGAGACGCCCTTGGCCGCCTGCACGGATGAGGATTGTGGCACGGCCGCCCGGCTGGTGGACGGGACCGCGAGCGGGGACGGGGGCGGCCCCTTCCCTCCGCCCGCCTCCCTCGCCGAGGCGGCGTCCGCCCCCCTGCGCCGGGCCTGCCTCTCCATCCCCGCGTCCGCCGACGTCGCTGCCCTCGTCTTCGTCTTGCGGGCGGAGGACGGGACCCGGTGGTGGCGGGACGGGGGCGGCAACTTCAGGGTGCCCATTGTTTTGGCCGGTGGGAAGCAGGAGGAGGAGGAAAAGTCGGCCTCCTCCAAACACGCGCAGCGCCCCGCGGCCGGCCGCCTCGCCGGCACGCCCCTGGCCGACGACCCGCTAGCGTCCGCCATCGTCTCCGCCGAGCTGGACTCCGGCCACTGGACGCTCATGCACCGGTTCAACAAGGCGGCCGAGGAGCTGGGCGCCCGCCTGCCGGGCGCGCTGGCGTCCGGCGGCCCTGCCGGCGAGCCGGCGGCCGCCCTCCTCGCTACGCTCTTTGTCTGGCTGCGCCTCTCGGCCGCCCGCCACCTGACCTGGCAGCGCAACTACAACACCCAGCCCCGGCACCTGGCCGACGCCCAGGACAAGCTGTCCCGGGCGCTGGCAGCCGCGCACGGGGCCACGGGCGGCGAGGCGGCGGAGTGGGCGCGCGCGTGCCTGGGCTGCGTCGGGCGGGGGGCGGGCGGCCAGGCCGTGCGGGACGAGATCCTCAACATCATGCACCGCCACCGCATCCCGGAGCTGAAGGGCACCTGGATGGAGGCCTGGCACCAGAAGCTGCACAATAACACGACGCCCGACGACGTGGCCATCTGCGAGGCCTACCTGGCCTTCCTGGAAAGCGGCGGGCTGGCGCCCGCGTACTGGGCGAGCCTGTCGGCAGCGGGCGTGTCGCGCGACCGGCTCGCGAGCTTTGACCGGCCGATCGTGGAGGAGCCCCAGGACTTTCCGGACAAGCGAGCCGGGCTGATCACCGACTTCCGGGGGTACCTGGCCATCCTGAAAGCGGTCCACGCGGGCGCGGACCTGTCGGCCGCGGCCGCGGGGGCGGGCGGGGCGCTCCCCGCCGGCGCGCGCCCGCACCTTGGCGCGGTCATGGGCAGCGCCGGCCTGTCCGCGTCCGGCGGCGGGGGCGCCCTGGCCACCGTCCAGCACGCCGTCGAAGCCCGTGCCCAGCTGGCGGCGGTCATCAGCGGGGCGCGGGACCTGCTGTACCTGGACCTGGCGCTGGAGGGCGCGGCCCGGGCGGCGGCCGAGGGCGGCGCCCGCCGAGCGCGCGGTGCGGCCGCCGGGCTAGTCGGCCCCCTCCTGCGGAACCTCGCCCTCTCCCTGGGCGACAACGCGGACGTCTGCTTCGCCGCTAAGGCATGGGATGATGCTCCCGTCTCTGCCACGGCCCGGGGCGGGCGGGGCGCGTCCGTGGACGACGCCAGGCGGGCGGCGGCGGCCGCGGACCGGGCGCGCCGGGCGGTGGCGGTGGTGGCGGACCGGGTGTCATCGCGCTTGCTCCCCATCGCCTCCTCCCTCGGCCCCGCCCTGGCCGTCCCGGACTGGGCGACCGCCCTGTTTGCGGAGGAGGTCGTCCGGGGTGGGCCCGCCTTTGGCGTTAGCCTGGCGCTGTCCGCCGTGGAGCCCGGCCTGCGGGCGGCCGCCCAGCTGTCGGCCTGGCAGGTGGTGTCCCCGGGCGTGGCCGTCACGGGCGTCGTCCTCCCCGTCGCGTCGCTGCACGAGGTCATGGACGAGGTGTTCGGCCGCCCCACCATCCTCCTGGTGGAACGTCTGTCCGGGGAGGAGGAGGTGCCGGCGGGCTGCGTGGGCGTGCTGGCGGCGGACGCGCCGGACGTGCTGTCCCACCTGGCCGTCCGCGCGCGCAACGGCGCGACGCTCCTGGCAGCCTGCTTCGACAGCGGGCCCCTGGAGGAGCTGCGCGCCCTGGCCGGCACCACCATCGCCGTCTCCACCTCCGCCGCGGGCGGGGTGACCTGGAAAGTGGTGGCGGGAGGAGGAGCCGGGGAGGAGGAGGGCGCCGGCACGGCGGCGGCGGCGGCGGCGCCGTCCGCGTCTGCCGCCGCCTCCAAGCGCGCGGCCGCGGGCGCCTCGGCCGCGGCCGTCCCCGCCTGGTGCGGCGCCTGGGCCGTCTCCCCGTCGCCGTCCTTCGCGCCCGGCGTCGTCGGCGCCAAGTCCCGCAACCTAGCCGACCTGCGGGGTCGCCTGCCCGACTGGGTGCGCTTGCCGGCGTCCGTGGCGGTGCCGTACGGCGTGGCGGAGGAGGTGTTGCAGGGCGCTGGCAATGAGGGCGCGGCCGAAGCCGTGCGCGCGGCCGTGGCTGCACTCGACTCGGGGGCGGCGGGGGAGGCCGCGTCGTCCGCCCTGGCGTCCGCCCGGGCCGCCCTGGCGACGGTCGCCCTGCCGCCCGCCTTGCGCGAGGAGCTGGCCGCCGCCATGGCCGCCGCCGGCATCCCCGTCCCCGCCTCCGAGGAGCGGTGGGCGGCCGCCGAGGCAGCGCTGCGCGCGGTTTGGGCGTCGGCCTACAACGAGCGGGCGGCCCTCTCCATGCGCAAGGCCGGCCTCCCGCACGCCTCCCTCCGCATGGCCGTCCTCGTCCAGGCCGTCGTCCCCGCGGCGTACGCTTTTGTCATTCACACGACCAACCCCACCAACGGGGACGGCAGCGAGATCTTCGCGGAGGTGGTGGCCGGGCTGGGCGAGGCGATCGTGTCGGGCGCCGTCCCCGGCACGGCCCTCGCGTTTGCGGCCACCAAGGCCGACCCGGCCCTCACCCCGCGCGTCCTGGCCTACCCGTCCAAGGGCCGGGCATTCACAGTGCCGCCCTCCCTCATCTTCCGGTCCGACTCCAATGGCGAGGACCTGGATGGGTACGCGGGCGCGGGGCTGTACGACAGTGTGACCATGGACGAGTCAGTGCTGGGGCCCCATGATTATGGGAGCGACCCCCTGGTGTGTGATCCCGCCTTCCGCGCCGCCCTCCTGGCCCGCATCGCCCGGGTCGGCGTGGATGTGGAGAAGGCGCTGGGCACGCCGCAAGACATTGAGGGCTGTGTGGAGGCGGACGGGAGCATCACGGTCGTGCAGACCCGGCCGCAGGTGTGATGGAAAGGAAGCACGAAATTGATGAAGACATGTTTATTTAATTTTTGGGGTGTGTCGGTTCGACCGGCGTGTGTGGAGAGAGAGAGAGAAGAGGAGCATGGCGTGGGGGTGCAGTGGTATGTGCGGTGTTGAAAGGCGTGGCCGGCTTTGACAACAGAAAAATGGGACTTCCAGACACACACACACAAAAAAAATCAACCCACACCACCTCTGTCAACCTTTTTCTCTCTCCCTCTTCCACTCCTCTCCCATCCCACCCATCACCACCTTCCCTCACTCATCCCCCACTCCTCCCTTGTCTCCGCTGCTCCCAATGTTGAGCACCGCCATGAACGCCGCCTGGGGCACGTCCACCCGCCCAATCATCTTCATCCGCTTCTTGCCCTTTGCCTGTTTGGACAGCAGCTTCTTCTTGCGGGACACGTCGCCGCCGTAACACTTGGCCAGCACGTCCTTGCGCATGGCGGGAATGGACTCGGACGCGATGACGCGCGACCCCACGGCCGCCTGGATGGGAACGCGGAACTGGTGGCGGGGGATGAGAGCTTTCAGGCGTTGGACCAGGCCGCGGCCGACCCTGCGTGTGGATGGGTGGTGGTAGGGGGGGGAGGGGGGGAGGGGTGAGAGAGAGAAAGCGGGAAGGGTGTGTGTGAGTGGTGTGTGAAAATAAATAGAGAGGGCGCACGCGTGGGGGCAGGGGCGGGGGGTTGGGAAAAAAGGGAGGGGACGGCCCCGATGGTCATGCGCGCACGCGCGCGCGCGCCTCAACCCTCATTCTCTCCCGCCCCTCCTTCTCACCGGTAGGCCGAGTCCCGGTGCACCACGCACGCCAGCGGCTCCGCCGTCTCCCCGTTGATCTTGACATCCAGCCGCACCAGGTCGGACCGCCGGTACCCGGACACGTGGTACTCCATGGAGGCGTACCCGCGGGACCGGCTCTTGAGCTCGTCGAAAAAGTCGGTCACGACCTCGGCCAGGGGCACATCGTAAATCAGCGTCGCCCGGTCCTCCGTCAGGAATTTCAGGTCGACGTACTCCCCCCGCCGCGTCTGGGCCAGCTCCATGAGGGTGCCCACGTGCTCCGCGGGCGTGATGATCTCCAGGCGGGCGAATGGCTCCTCCATCGCGTCCCGCGTGTCCGGGACGGCGGCCGGGTTGGACACGTCCTTCGACACCCCGCCGCTCACGACCCGGTACACGACGGTCGGCGCGGTCGTGATCAGGTCGAGCCCGTACTCCCGCTCCAGCCGCTCCTGGACGACCTCCATGTGGAGCAGGCCCAGGAAGCCGCACCGGAAGCCGAAGCCCATGGCGGCCGAGACTTCGGGCTCGTACGCCAGGGCCGCGTCGTTGAGCTGGAGGCGGCCGAGCGCTTCCCGCAGGTCGGGGAACGCGTCGGCGTCCGTCGGGAAGAGCCCACAAAAGACCATGGGCGTCGCCTCGCAATACCCGGGCAACGCCTCCGTGGCGGGCCTGTTCGCCATGGTCAGCGTGTCGCCGACGCGCGCGTCCGCGACGGCCTTGATGCTCGCGGCCAGGTAGCCGACCTCGCCCGCGCCCAGGCGGGCGACGGGCGTGCGGTGCGGGGCGAGGACGCCGACCTCGTCGACCTCGTACTTCTTGCCCGTGTTCATCAGCACGACCGTGTCCCCCGCGCCCAGGCTGCCGTCGACGACGCGGAAGAAGACGATGACGCCCCGGTACGGGTCGTACACGGAATCGAAGATCAGCGCCCGCAGGGGCTTGTCCCGGTTGTCGGCGGGCGCGGGGACGCGCGCGACGATCGCCTCGAGGATCTCGTCAATCCCGATGCCAGCCTTGGCGGACGCCCGGATGGCGGCGGACGTGTCCAGGCCGATGAGCTCCTGGACCTCCCGGGCGACCTTGTCCGGGTCCGCGCCCGGCAGGTCGATCTTGTTGAGGACGGGGATGATTTCCAGGTCGTTCTCGAGGGCCAGGTACACGTTGGCCAGCGTCTGCGCTTCCACGCCCTGGGCCGCGTCCACGACGAGCAGCGCGCCCTCGCACGCGGCCAGGGACCGGGAGACCTCGTACGAAAAGTCGACGTGGCCGGGCGTGTCGATGAGGTTGAGCGCGTACGTCTCCCCGGTGGCCGGGCTGGTGTATGCCATGCGCGCCTGGTTGAGCTTGATCGTGATGCCGCGCTCGCGCTCGAGGTCCATCCCGTCCAAGAACTGGGCCTGCATGTCCCGGTCCTGCACCGTGCCCGTCGCCACGAGCAGCCTGTCCGCGAGCGTGGACTTGCCGTGGTCGATGTGGGCGATGATGGAGAAGTTGCGGATGTGGGAGGGCGGGACGGTGACGACCTTGCCGGGCGGCGGGGTGGCCGAGGGGCGGGCGGGCGGCGCCGGCGGCGGCGGGGCGGCGGGGGTGGTGGCCGCCGCCGGCGCGGGCGCCCCGGGTTTGGGCCCCGCCCTCGGCTTGGGCGGCGCCGCCGCCGCCGCCATTTCAGCCACAATTTCAGCGACCACGGGTTTGACCGCCGCGGCGGCCTTGGTAGGGCCGGCCTTGCGAGGGGGCGGCGAGGGGCGGGACGGCTCGGCGGGCGATGCCACGGCTGGCACGGCGCCACCACGCCGGCGGCCGGCGGCGGGCGTCGCCGACGCGAGCGCCGGGCGGGCGGGGCGGGGCCGGCCGGACGTGGAGGGTGACGAGGCGACGCGCTCCATCGCTGTGGCCGGTCTCTCTGGCCGGGGCTGAGAAAAGGTGTGTGAGGCGCCCGGGCAGGGCGCGTGTCGGAGCTTTTCAACAACGAGAAGTGGTGTGCTCATCACTTTTATCATTTTCTCTTTTCGTCGCTCCACCCCCCCGCGCCCCCGACCCACACACGCACAACATGGGCCTCTTCGATGCCCTCCGCTCCCGCCCCGCCGCCGAGTCGACCTCCTCCTCCTCCCCGGGTGACGCGGCCGCGATGGAGGAGGAGCTGTCCGCGGCCGCGGCGGCCGCGACCGCGAGCGCAGACGCCGCCGCCACTCTCGGCGCCCTGGAGCCCGGCGGCCGCCTGTACAACCCGTACGAGGGCTTGGCCACCGCCATGGACGGACGGGGGCTGCGAGGAACGTACCGGCTGCCGTCACAGGTGAGGAGATGGGGGGGGGGGGGGGGGGGGGGGGGGCGGCCACCAAATAAAAAACCACGCGGAGGCCCCAAACAAAAAAAAACAAAAAGAA
>Ga0315283_10006501_pt1 | contig 10427 bp, 9 predicted proteins | sample YL17G09_0_MG_FD_204541 | JGI IMG/M metagenome (GOLD analysis project Ga0315283, IMG submission 204541) | Sediment microbial communities from Yellowstone Lake, YNP, Wyoming, USA - YL17G09_0 | ecosystem: Environmental > Aquatic > Freshwater > Lake > Sediment | place: USA: Wyoming | collected...
AGCCGCACCGGTAAGGCGGACCACACGCGCCGGAACGTGCTCGTGCAGACCCTCGGCGATGACGTGCGGAGCGGCGCCGGCCGCAACCAGGCGCGCCGCGGCGGCGAACGCGCGCGGCGTGGCGTTGGAGTAGCAGAAGTCGCCGGTGTCGGTGACCAGGGCGGTATAGAGCGCCATGGCGGTTGCCGGCGGGAGCGGGACGCCGGCCGCCTCGGCCATTGCCAGCACCATCTCACCCACTGCCGGCGCCTCCTCGTCCACGAAGTCGACGGCGCCGTAGCGCTCATTGGCGAGATGATGGTCGATGTTGAGGAGCGGCAAACGGTCGAGGCCGGCCAGCCCGGGGCGATCGAGTCCCGGGCACTCGAGGACGACGCCAAGGTCGTAGTCGAGCTCGTAGCCGGACGGCAGCTCTGCGGCCACGGCGATGCGGTCGAGCTCCGGCAGGAAAGCGAGCGACGCCGGGTGCGGGTCGCGGTTGACGACGTGCGCGGCGATGCCGAGGCGCTCGGCCAGCCACAGCACCCCCAGCTCGGAGCCGATCGCGTCGCCGTCCGGCGCCGAGTGCGACGTGATCAGCACCCGCCTCGCGCTCTTCAGGCACGCGACTGCGACGCCCGCATCCCGAGTCAGCTCACCCATGCTGCTTTCCCGCCGAGGGATCCGGGGTCCGGGGTCCGGGGTCCGGGTCAACCGCATGCTCGAGGTCGTTCCTGACCCCTGACCCCTGACCCCCGACCCCGTCCTTCTCGCTCCCGTGTATTTGATCCAGGATGCGCTGCACGCGGTCGGCGCGCTCGAACCCGAGGTCACGCCGGAACTCGAGGTCCGGCGGGTTGTGCATGCGCAGCTCGCGGTTGACCTGGCGCTTGAGGAATCCGGTCGCCTGCTTGAGCCCGTCGGCCGCCTGCCGCTCGCGCTCCTCGCCGCCGATCACCGAGAAGAAGGCACGTGCCAGCTTGGTGTCGCCAGAGAGCTCGACCACCGAGATCACCACGCCGACGAGCCGCGGATCCTTGACCTCGCGCAGCAGGACCCGAGACAGTATCTCGCGAATCGCCGCGGCCAGTCGCTCGCGCCGCAATGCGCCTTCATGCACAGGGCACCTCCTGGCATCTGCCTCGGGGGGGTCGGCGACAGCCCTCTCGGCACCCCCGTCGCCTCGCCCCCCCGAACCCCCCGCGCTCCGGCGAAGTGAATTCGCCTCCGCTTGTTCTCACCCCCGCCCTCCTCCCATGAACCCTGCCGCCAAGGCAAGGAGTGTTGGAGCCCAAGGTTTTCTATCGCACCTGCTCGACCGTGACCTGCGAGTCGAGAACCATGCCGGGGAACGTCTCGAGGACATGGTCGAGGGCGCGATTCACCGTTCCCCGCGTCGCTTCGGCGTCGGTGGCAAACGCGCAGATGGCGATCCCGGCGCGCTGGTGCAGCTCCTGATGGTCGGACTCGATCACCAGCACCGTGAAGCGATGGCGAAGGCGCTCGAGCAGCGAGCGCAGGTCCTGGCGCTTGTCCTTCAGGCTCCGGGCGCCCGGGAAGTGCAGCTCCACGGAAGCAACGGCGACGAACAAGGCGGACGCCTCGGTCACGGCGTGCGCTCCGGGTCGGACGTTGACAGTCGAGAGTCGAGAGTTGAGAGTTGAGAGCAGAGAGTCAAGAGCAGGTGATCGATCCTCGTGAGCCCACCAGCGACGGTTGGGCGGGAGGGGGAACTCTTGACTCTGAACTCTCGACTCTCGACTGCCTTCATCACATCTCCCGCGCCACTTCCACGGTGCGGTACGACTCGACGACGTCGCCCGACTTGATGTCCTGGAAGCGCTCGAGGCCGATGCCGCACTCGAAGCCGTTCTTCACCTCGCTGACGTCGTCCTTGAAGCGGTGCAGGGAGGAGAGGCCGCCCTCCCACACGACGACGTTGTCGCGCAGGAGTCGCGCCTTCGCGGAGCGTAGGATGACGCCGTCGGTGACCAGGCAGCCGGCTATGGTGCCGACCTTGGAGATCTTGAAGACCTGACGCACCTCGGCGTGGCCGAGATCCTCCTCGCGGTAGGTTGGCCTGAGCAGACCGACCATCGCCTTCTGGATGTCCTCGGTCAGGTGATAGATGACGGTGTAGAGCCGGAGGTCGACGCCCTCGCGTTCGGCCAGCTCCTTGGCGCTGCGCTCGGGGCGGACGTTGAAGCCGATCACCACCGCCTGAGATGCGGACGCGAGAAGAATGTCGTTGGCGTTAATGGCGCCCGCGGAGGCGTGGATGAGGTTGACCGCGACCTCGTCGGTAGACAGCTTGGTGAGCGTGTCGCGCAGCACCTCGACCGAGCCCTGCACGTCGGCCTTGAGCACGAGGTTCAAGGCCCGGACCTCGTCGCTCTTGATCTTGTCCATCAGCCCCTCGAGGCTGACCTTGCGGCCGGCGGTCATCTGCTCATCGCGCTGCTTGCCCTTCCGATACGACGCCACCTCGCGGGCTCGCGCCTCGCTTTCGACGACCTGGAAGGTGTCGCCGGCCTCCGGGATGGCCTCGAAGCCCATGATCTCCGCCGCGTCGGTGGGGCCCGCCTGGCGCAGCGGCTTGCGGTTGGTGTCGACCATGGCGCGAACGCGCCCGTAGGTGGCGCCGGCGAAGAAGTAGTTGCCCTGGCTCAGCGAGCCCTGCTGCACCAGCACGGTGGCGACGACGCCGCGGCCGCGTTCCTTGCGCGCCTCGATCACGGTTCCGCGGGCCATCCCCTCGTGCGATGCCTTGAGGTCCTGAATCTCGGCGACGAGCAGGATGACGTCGAGCAGGTCGCTGATTCCGGTCTGCTTGATCGCCGAGACCTCGACCACGGGCACCTCGCCCCCCCACCCCTCGACCATCACCTCGTGGCTTGCCAGCGACTGCTTGATCCGGTCGGGGTTCGCGCCGGGCTTGTCGATCTTGTTGATTGCCACGATGATCGGGACGCGGGCGGCGCGCGCGTGGGAGATCGCTTCGACGGTCTGCGGCATGACGCCGTCATCGGCGGCCACCACGAGCACGACGATGTCGGTGATCTTGGCGCCGCGGGCGCGCATCTGGGTGAACGCCTCGTGGCCCGGAGTGTCGATGAATGCGATTGGCTTGCCGTTGTGGGTGACGCGCGAGGCGCCGATGTGCTGGGTGATGCCACCGGCCTCACCGACGGCCACGCGCGTGGAGCGGATGGCGTCGAGCAGCGAGGTCTTGCCGTGGTCCACGTGTCCCATCACCGTGACCACCGGTGGGCGCGGCTCCAGCTTGCCGGAGCCGGCAACGGCCTCCTCCTGCTCCAGGTCGATCTCCTCCTCGAAGCTGATCACCATCGCCTCGATGCCGAGATCCTCGCAGATCTGCTCGGCGAGCTCCTGGGGCAGTGCCTGGTTGGCGGTGACCAGGATCTTCTTGAAGATCAGGTACGCCATGAGGTCCTTGACGAGGACGTTGAGCTTCTCGGCGAGCTCGCGGACCGTGACTGCTTCGGACAGGTAGATCGGTCCTTCGGGCTTGAGGCCGTCGCGGAACTCGACGGTGACGGTGCGCTGTGCGACCGGCGCCTCGCCGCGCTCCCGGCGCGGCCGCTGGAACCGGCCACGGCTCTGCACGACGACGGGCTGCGCCGGACCGGGCGTGCCGTCGGCCTTGGCGCGCACCTTCGACTCTTCGAACTTGGCGAGCAGGTCGCGGATCTCGTCGGCGTCGGCCGCTGACTTGGCCTTGCGCGAGGTCTTTCCGCGAACCGGGGCCTTTTCCGCCGGCTTCTGGAGCGCCGCCTGCTTGGCCGCCATGATGCGGGTCCGTACCTCCTCGTCGGACAGCTCGCGGAGCTGCGACTCGAGCGGTGTCTTGGCGTCCCGCGGACCGGCCGGCCTGGCAGGGGCGGGGGCGGGCGCGGGGCCAGCTTTGGCGGCCGGCGCCGCCTTCGCCGCAGCGGCCTTGGCCGCCGCCGCGTGCTTGACGGCGCCCGGGGCTTCCGCCGCCGGCGCCTTCGCGGGGGTTGCCGCGGCCGGTGCCGCCGCCGGAGCTGCTGCCGCGACCTCGGCAGCATCCTTCTTGGCCGCACCCTTGACGCTCTTCCTTGCCTTCGTCGCCTTCTCTGGAAGCGGCGCCTCCGATGGGGCGGCGAGCTCCTCGATCGGCGGGGCCGGTGTCGGCTCGGGCGCGAGCACGAGTTCCGGAGCCGGGGCGGCGTCCGCCGGCGGGACCGCCTCGCCCTCGACTGTCTGGTCCTCCTCGGCGCCGACAGGCTGCGGCAGCGCGGACTTGGCGGCCGGTGCCGATGCGGGGAGCGACATGGCCGCGAGGTTCGGCACCTCGTCCGGGAGCTCCTCGTCGGTTGAGCGGTGCGTCGGGCGCCTCCGCTTGAGCCGGTCTACCGGAGCGACGGACGCCTTCTTCTGATCCTCTGGAGTCGCCGGCTCCTTGCGGACGATCACCTCGCGGGGCCGTCGCTGCAACGTCTCACCGGTGATGATCGACTTGACGGTGGCGAGATCCAGCGTGTCTTCGGGCTTGGTGACGTCGACTCCGATCGAACGGAGCTTGAACAGCAGCTCTTCGGTGGTCAGGTTCATCTGCCGGGCGAGATCGCCGACGCGGAACAGTTGCGGCATACCTCACTCCTCCCGGGCAGCGGCGACCTGCGCCGCCAGCGCGGTACGTGCGGCCTCGATCAACCGGGCCGCCGAATGCGGGCCGATTCCGGGTATCTCCATCAGTTTGGTCGGATCGGCCGCGGCGAGAGCGCCGGCGTGGGAGAACCCATGCTCGAGCAGCCGCTCGCGCATCTTGTCGCCGATGCCGGAAACCTCCTCGAGCGGAAGGTGGGTATCGTAGTCGACGGCGACGGCCGCCGCCTCCGGCTCGGGCTCGGGCTCTTCCTCGACCCCTTCGACCTGGCGCAGCATCGCGGCGAGGGCGGCGGCGACCTCGTCCTTGACCGCCTCCTGGCTCTTGATCTCAATGCGCGACCCGAGCAGGCGGGAGGCGAGGCGGACGTTTTGGCCGCGCTTGCCGATGGCGAGGGAGAGCTGCTCCTCGGAGACGATGACGTCGAGCACCGCCTCCACCCGTTCGTGGACCAGCGCCTCGCCGCTGTCGTCGAGGGCAGGCTGTCCCTCGCTGTCGGTGATCGGTACCCGCATGAGCTGCTCGCGGAGAGCGACGCGGTTGATCTTCGCCGGCGCCAGCGCGTTCTGGGCGAAGGCGATGAGGTCCTGCGAGTAGGGGATGATGTCGACCTTCTCGCCCTTCAGCTCGCGCATGATCGCCTGCACCCGCGAGCCCTTCATGCCGACGCAGGCGCCGACAGGGTCGACGTCGCGCTCGCGCGAGGCCACGGCGACCTTGGCGCGCTCGCCGGGCTCGCGGACGCACCCTTTGATCGTCACGGTGCCGTCGTAGATCTCCGGCACCTCCATCTCGAGGAGCTTCATGAGGAGCTGCGGCGACGTGCGGGAGAGAACAACCTGAGGCTTGTTGGCGTCCTTGGTCACGTCGACGATCACGGCGCGGATGCGGTCGCCCTGGCTGTAGCGCTCGTGGCGAACCTGCTGGTGACGGGGCACGATTCCCTCCGTGCGCCCCAGCTCGATGACGATACCGCCTGCCTCGAAACGCTTCACGATGCCGTTGACCAGCTCGCCGAGCTTGCCGATGTAGTCGTTGTAGATGTTGTCCCGCTCCGCCTCGCGAACGCGCTGGAACAGCATCTGCCGCGCCGCCTGAGCCGCGATGCGCCCGAGCTGCGCGGTGTCGAGCTCGCCGAGCACCAGCTCGCCGCCGACCTCGATCGTGGGATCGAGCGCGCGTGCCTCGTCGATCAGCATCTCGGCAGTGGGGTCGGTAACCTCCTCCGGCGTCGCCACCACCTTGCGAATGCGGAAGCACGACAGCTCGCCGTGGTCGACGTCGATTTTCGTGCGCACGCCGCGCTCGTGATAGTGCTTGCGGGCCGCCTGGGAGATCGCCTCCTCGAGCGCGCCGAGCAGGCGCAGCGGATCGATCTCCCGCTCATGGGAGACCTGTCGGATGAGGTTGCCAAGCTCCATCTTCATCGTTGCTTCCTCTTGCCTTTCGGCGCTGGTCCGGGTGGCTCCGCGAACGGCGAAAGCCGCGCCTCGAAGATCTCGTGCACGGGAAGCAGGTGTTCGGTGCTCGACGTGTCACTCACCCGAACGGTGTTTCCTGCCAGCCCCTTCAACACGCCGGTCACCTGGCGCGGCCCCCGCCACGTCGGCCGCATGCGTACTTTCACCACCTCGCCGGCGAAGCGGGCGTAGTCGCGCTCGCCGTAGAGCTTGCGATCGAGTCCGGGAGACGAGACCTCGAGGCTGTAAGGCCCCATGAAAGGGTCGTAGGTGTCCAGGATGACGCTCGCCTGGCGTGACACCATCTCGCAGTCGGCGAGCGTCACACCTTCCGGCCGGTCGAGCACGAGACGGACCACGGGCCGCCGGGACGCCCCGGTCATCTCGACGGCGACCAGCTCAAGTCTCTCGCTCTCGGCGAGTCGACTCAGTTGCGCCATCAGCTCGTCCGGCAGTTGCGCCATCACGCTCTCGTTACTCCGAAAAAAAAGTGGGACCGTGGTCCCACTTTCTTTCGAAAGCAGCCGCCTTCTTATACACGTCTATGAGGCGAAATGCAAATCCCACCCGCCTCGGAACCGTGGGCCCGGCTCGTCGGTCCGGCGGTCGCTCCCGAGCCGATCACGAGACAGCGTATCATCGTTTCCGCGGAGGGCGATCTCCCGATGAGCGGCAAGGTGCGCCAAAGGGCCGGCAGGCCCAGGAACGGTCACCGCCGGGCGTATTACCACGGTGTCTGCGGCCGGCTCGCCGCCCTTCTCGTCCTGGGAGGGGTGCTCGCCGCCGGCTGCGCGTCGTCACGCCCGGTGCCGACCCAGAAGTACTACGTCGACCGCCACAACCGCGCCTTCGAGCTCGCCGTGCGCGCCATCGAGGAGATCGGCGGCGAGGTGGTCGCCGAGAACCGGTGGGCCGGCATGGTCACCGGTATGTTCGCCGAGGAGGTCGCCGTCCACGTGATCCACATCGAGGTCAGGGTCGAGCGGCACGACGACGAGAGCTGGGTGAGCGCCGTGACGCGCACCGACGCTACCGCCGTCACCGACGAGGATCTCGATCTGTGGCGCGCCCGTTTCTTCGAGGCGCTCGACGCGCTGATGGGCGTCGAGCCGCGCGGCCGCGGCGAAAGCGGGCTACCGCCCGAGGGGCCGCCGCTGAAGATTCCGCACTGAGGCGTTGAACGTTTTGCCGATTTCCCGCGTCTAAGAGGGCGTGAGGACAGACATCGCACTCGCCGCCGTGCCGGTCGGCGCCGCCGCCAACGCCGCCGTGGGCGACGAACGGCTAGCGCGGCAGGCGCAGCTCGGCGACGCGACGGCGTTCGAGGCGCTCTACCGAGCGCACGTCGGCCGCATCCACGCCCTCTGCTTGCGCCTTGCCGGCAGCCGCCCCGCCGCCGAGGACCTCACTCAGGAGGTGTTCGTCCGCGCCTGGCGGAAGCTCGCCTCCTTCCGCGGCGACGCGGCGTTCGGCACCTGGCTGTACCGTCTTGCCCTCAACGTCGTGGTCAGCGAGCTGCGCTCCGGCCGGGCGCCGGCGAACGCGGCGCTGACCGACGACCCGGCCGCCCTCGAGCGGCTGTCCTCGTCGCCACGACCCGACGTTGCGCTCGATCTCGAACGCGCCATAGCCGCTCTGCCGGCCGGCGCTCGCATGGTGTTCGTCCTCCACGATGTCGTCGGTTGGCGCCACGAGGAGATCGCGCGCGCTCTCGAGATCGCAGTCGGCACAGCGCGGGTGCACCTGCACCACGCTCGCGCCCGCCTGCGGGAGGTGCTGAAATGATGCGCTGTGAGGAGGTACTGCGTCTCCTCGACGACCACGTCGACGGGACGCTGACATCCCATCGAGCGGACGCTGTGACGGCTCACCTCGCCGGCTGCCCCGCGTGCCGGCAGGCGGAGACCGGCACACGCACCGTGCTCGCCGAGGTGGCCGAGCTGCGGCCGGCGATCGAGCCCGCGCGCGATCTCTGGCCGGGAATCGCCGCGCGGTTGGGCGCGACGGTCGTCCCGCTGGCTGCCGTGGGGAGCGCCGCCCGGCGCCGCCGCCGGGTCTCGCTCGCCGCGGCCGCGGTGCTGCTGGTAGCGGCGACTGCGCTCGTCACCACACGCTGGGTCGGCCGCAACGCCGGTCCGACGGGAGCGTCCGCACCGGCGGCGGTTCCGGCCCGCCTTGACATGGATGCGACCGTCGCGAGCGCTCTCGCCGACTACCAACGCGCCGCCGGCGCGCTGCGCGCGGCACTGGCGCAGCGCCGTTTCGGGATGCCGCCGGGCACTCAGCGCGTCGTCGACGACAACCTCGCCGTGGTCGACGCCGCGATCGCCGAGCTCACCCGCACCGTCGCCGCCCAGCCCGGCAACCGCGACCTGGCGTTGCTGCTGGCCTCCACGTATCAGACGCAGATCGAGCTGCTCCAGACCGCCAATCGGCTGTCACGAACCTAGGAAGGAGAACACCATGAAGAAGATCGTCGTTGCTCTGCTCTGCTCCGCGGGCCTTGCCCTCACCGCCGCGGCGCAGCAGTCGGTGGACGAAACGCACCCCGTCAGCGCCGACGCCACCATCACCGTCAACAGCATCTCGGGCTCGATCAAGGTCGTCGGCTCCGACCGCGCCGACGTGCGCATCACCGGCACCCTCGGCCGCGGCATCGAGAAGCTCGAGGTCACGGGCTCCGGCTCGCGGCTCGAGATCCGGGTCGTCTACCCGCACAACTGCGACAACTGCGGCGATGCGAACCTCGAGCTCAGCGTGCCGGCTGGCAGCCGGCCCGAGGTGGAGACCGTCAGCGCCGACATCGACATCGCCGGCGTCAAGGGCGACGCCCGCGTCGAGTCGGTGAGCGGCGACGTGACAGTTGAGACAGCCGGTAGCATCAGCGTGCAGACGGTCAGCGGCAGGCTTCGGGTCCAAGGCGCCGGGACGCGAGTGGACGCCAACACCGTGAGCGGGGATCTCGAGCTGAACCTCAAGTCGCTCGCCCACGGCAATCTCGGGACGGTCTCCGGGGACGTCCGGGTCGACACCGACCTGGCGCCGAGCGGATGGTTCAAGGCGGAGAGCGTCAGTGGCTCCGTCGAGCTGCGCCTGTCAGCGTCCGCCAGCGCCGACTTCGATGTCAAGTCGTTCTCCGGTTCAATCCGCAACGATTTCGGGCCCGCGGCGAGCCGCATCGACGAGTACGGGCCCGGCCGCGGGCTGCGCTTCCTTATCGGCGACGGGTCGGCGCGCATCTACCTCGAGAGCTTCTCGGGGGACGTGCGGATCATCAAGAAGTAACGCTGCCTCCAAGTACCACGTGAAGGCGGCCGGTGACCCCGGCCGCCTCTTTGTTGGTTCTGGCGAGGGCACGCCCCGCCTGCTGACCAGCGGAGGGCGCCGGCCCCTACTGTCATTCTGAGGAGGGCGCAGCCCGACGAAGAATCCCGGCGCACCTGAAGCCCACTCTTTGCGTCATCGCTACCGCCGCACGTCCCGGCGAAGGTAATCGCCCCTGGAGCGCAGGCGCTGGGCCGGGCGCACTAGTAACAGGTCTTGTCCAAGTTGCGTGGGTACTCCAGGAAACACGCAAGCAACTGGTCCAGCCAGTTGCGGCGTTTCTCGCGTGGGACTTGTTCGTACGCGCCCAATCGGGCCTTTTTCTTTGGGAAGCGTTTGTTTCTGCGGGCGGCAAGCGGGGTGACCACCTGTCGGACGCGCAAGTGGCAGTCAAGGCGTTCGTCGCAGCGCTTCCCGATCCTCGCTCTGTGAACGCTGTGCGGTGCATCTCACCTGTCTACTCCCTGGTGGGTTCCGCGCTCCTTCGTACGGGCTGGGCATCCAACTTGGCTGTTCTCGGCGAACCGTGTCTGGTCGTGAAATGCTAGCCGTGAGGTCTGACAACGCGCTGAAGCTGACGCGGCTGGTCGCGCCCCTGGCTTGGTGGCCCGCAGTCGGCGACCATCTCGCTGTGTGGAGACCCTGCGCTCTACCCGCCGCGCAGCTTAGCGCGAGGGATAGACGGCCTCCTGGACTCACGAGATAGATTCCTGAGGTGCCACTTATCTACCCAGTCCAGATCAACATGAAGCGCGCTGCCCCCCGCGACAGATAGAGGCGGGGTCCCGCCGCGCGAGATCCGCCACGTTAGGGCAGGGCAAAAGAGAACCCGCGGCCGGGGCCGTCAGCGCAGCAGCCGGCGGGCGAGCGCCCGTGCGGCGAGAGCTGTCGCGGCCGTGATGACGGCGCCCCACGCCAGGTCGACGACCGTGACCGAGACGGGCCAGCCGGCAATCGTCGCGAGGTTCGTGAGGTCGTAGGTCGCATACGCCACCAGGCCGAATAGCGCGCCG
>Ga0315283_10006502_pt1 | contig 10427 bp, 5 predicted proteins | sample YL17G09_0_MG_FD_204541 | JGI IMG/M metagenome (GOLD analysis project Ga0315283, IMG submission 204541) | Sediment microbial communities from Yellowstone Lake, YNP, Wyoming, USA - YL17G09_0 | ecosystem: Environmental > Aquatic > Freshwater > Lake > Sediment | place: USA: Wyoming | collected...
CATCAGGAATAAATATGTTTCAGTTGTATTGGACAACCCAATCCTTACGGAGAACGATACAGAAAATTATGTTTTTTACTCTGAGTTGGAATCGAATTTTAACCTGGCTATGAAAAAGGTACCGATTGAATATTCTGAAGTTTTCAGGATGAGTCGTATTGAAGCCCTCGGTTATCAGGAAATAGCACAGAAGCTTGGCGTATCAGTCCGAACTGTTGAAGTCCGGATAGGCAAAGCTTTATGTTTATTGCGGGAAGAACTAAAAGATTTTATGATTTTAGTTATTATAATGTATCAACTCTTTCATTAAAAGCCTTTTAGTCTTTTACTTTTTCACAAGGTAAATCCATTGTTTTTGGTTTTGAGAAAAATGTCAGTTGTTGATGTGGAACTTCAATTGTAAAACGTCTTTATGTTGGTTGAGAAAAAATATGAATGACAAAGAAAATAGTTCCGTTCATAATTTAATTGCAAATTACCTTGGAGGCAATCCATCGAAGGATGAAATGCAAACGCTGGAATCATGGGTTCGTGAATCTGATGAAAATCTGGCTTATTACAGGCAATTGAAAAATATCTGGGAAGCTACAGAAGTATTGCCAATCTCGACAGAAAAAGTATTAGAGAAAGTAATGAAGCGCATAGACAGCGGACACAAAGGAATTTCTTTCTGGTATTTTTTTCAAAAGGCTGCAGCAATATTGTTTATACCATTACTCATCTCTATGCTTTGGATGAATTTCGGGAAGAATTCGAAAACGGTTAACTCATCTATTACATGCAATAAAGTAATAGCAGCATTTGGAACCTTCTCCATACTGGAACTACCTGATGGATCAAAAGTCTGGTTGAATTCGGGGAGCAGTTTGCAGTATCCTGACAGATTTAACAACGATGACCGTACCGTTTACCTCATTGGTGAAGCCTACTTTGATGTGCATTCTGATGAAACCAAACCGTTTCTGGTAAGTACACCATATTTTACAGTAGAAGCAACTGGTACAAAGTTTAATGTAAGGGCTGAGAAAAATTTCCGTTCTCCTTCAGTCACGTTAGTTGAAGGAAAGATTGCTGTGCGAAAAACTAACCCAGTTAAAAAGAATGGTTTAATCACTTTTCTGCAGCCCAATCAGCACATGACATACGATACATTAACCAATCATGTTGCTATCCTAACAGAAGATACCTATAAATATATTGCCTGGAAAGATGGTAAATTGGTATTCCGTAATGATAAGATAAGTGAAGTGGCCAGAAGAATCAGCCTTCAATACAATGTGGATATTGAGATTAAAGGAGATAAAATTAAACAATATCGCTACAGGGCAACATTTGAAAATGAACCCCTGAGTGAATTGTTACGACTGTTGAAAATATCTTCTCCGATTGGCTATCGGGAAGTGAAACCCCAAATAATGTCAGATGGTACTTTCTCAAGGAGAAAAATCATAATATTTTCCACTGTTAATTGATTTTAAAAGTCTAACGCCTATGTCCACATATAAGTCAGAAAATTAACCGGAAGGATCAGCGCAATATTGTTCAGGACCCAAACTGTCCTGAAAAGTAGATTTCTTAACAAAACTTTTCCTTTCAATCAGTCAGGTCATTAAAGTTTAAAATTGAATGTTACCGAACTTCGGTAACTCTATTTAAAAGGATTGCCGTTGTCTTTTTCACCTTAAAACCAACCAAAATATGAGATTAATCTTACTTACAGGCCTTTTCTTCATTCTCATTTTAGTGCCTGCCCGCCTGGATGCGCAGTCTGCAAAAATAACATTAAACATGGTTAATGTTCCTTTGAATGATGTGCTGAATGAGATTGAAAAAAAGAGTGAGTACACATTTTTAGTCAATCAGGAAGTTGTGAATGTTACCCGAAAGGTTGACGCTGTTTTTGTAAATACATCCATTAAAGATATTCTTGACTATCTGTTCAAAGGCGAGAAAATTAACTGCGTTACCAGTGATCGCCAGATTATCATAACTCCGGATAATATTAAAACAAAAGTCGGGATTCTTCAGCCCAAAAAAATCACAGGAAGAGTAACTGATGAAAAGACTGGTGAGACTTTGGTGGGAGTAACTATACAAGAAAAGGGAACAACATCAGGAACTACTACCTCCGGTGATGGAAATTATACAATTGAATTACAGTCGCCGGATGCAACACTGGTATTCTCCTATTTAGGTTACGAAACACAGGAATTTGCAGCCATGGATGTAGCCGTCTTAAATGTTGTAATGCACGAAATTGCAACAGAACTTGAAAGTGTTGTCGTTACTGCTTTAGGTATTAAACGTGAGGAAAAGGCGTTGGGTTATTCCGTTCAGAAAATTGACGGAAAATCTCTGCAAACGGTAAAAATGGCTGATCCGACAACTTCACTGACAGGGAAAATATCGGGACTTATGGTTAAGAACAGTACCAATTTTGGAACGCTATCAACAATAACTTTGCGGGGTGAGAATCCCTTAATCGTAGTTGACGGTGTACCTTCGGATAATATCTCAATTAATGACATTTCATCTGACGATATTAAGAGTATAGATGTTTTAAAAGGAGCCACAGCCTCAGCTTTATATGGTTACCGGGGTGCGAATGGAGCGATCATGATAACTACAGTTAGAGGCGATAAAAATAAAGGGCTTTCCGTATCAATCAATTCATCCACCATGTTTAATGCCGGTTTCGTTACGTTGCCCGAAACACAAAAATCATATTCTTCAGGTTTTAATGGGAAATATGGTAATGATTATGTTTGGGGCGATAAGCTTGATATTGGCAGAACAGCAACGCTGTGGGATCCGTTTGATATGGTTTGGAAAGACGATACCCCGCTTGTTTCAAAGGGTAAGGACAACCTTAAAAATTTCCAGGAACTGGGTTACGTGTTGAACAACAATATTAGTATTGTCAATCAAGGGGAACATGGAAGTATCAGATCTTCTATTTCGCACATACTAAACAAAGGGCAATTCCCCAATCAGAAGCTTAATAAAGTCACATATTCTCTTGGTGGAGATATGGAATTTGACAAATTCACCCTGGAATCGAATTTTTCCTACTCCAAGCATGTCTCTCCCAACACCCGCGGGAATCAATATTCGGGAGGTTATTTATACAATCTGATAGGCTGGCTTGGAGCAGAATGGGATTTACGGGATTACAAGAATTACTGGCTGGTAAAAGATGAAGAGCAAAACTGGTTTAATGATGAGTGGTACGATAATCCGTACTTTCTGGCTAATGAGGTTTTAACAACTTCGGACAGAGATATTTATAATGGTTTTGTCTCTGCCAGCTATAAGTTTAATTCGTGGATCAAATTATCACTTCGTAGTGGTTTTGATTCGTATCTCGATCGATATACCAACCGAAATCCTATAAGTTCCAGAAATTCCTGGAGCCCGTTTGGCTATTATGAAGATGAAAAATATACAGGATACAGCATAAATAATGACCTGCTTTTATCAGTTGATAAAAGTTTCGGTGATTTCAGAGTAGAAGGTATTTTTGGTGGAACTATCTATTATGCAAAAAATGACTATTTCGATGCATACACTAACGGAGGCATTTCAGTTCCCGGATTTTATTCCTTAAAAGCATCAGTGGATCCTATTGGATGGGATACATGGATAAAGAGGAACCAGGTTAATAGTCTCTTTGGCCGGGTTTCTATTTCATGGAAAAGTATGGCATACCTTGATATTACCGGTCGTAACGACTGGAGTTCAACCTTATCAGAAAGCAATCGTTCTTACTTTTACCCTTCAGTAGCAGGAAGCTTTGTAATTTCCGAATTGCTGCCGAAGCTATCCTGGCTTGATATGTGGAAGCTAAGAGGTTCCGGAACTATGTCAAAAACACCTGCTGGCATTTATGATATTAGTAATACATATACTGTAAATAATGAAGTTTGGGGTGGCTTTAATTCAGCCTATTATCCAACATCACTCAATAGTCCCGATGTAAGGCCACAGAGTTCGCAAACATATGAATTAGGAACAGCTGCAATCTTCTTAATAAATAGATTACACTTCGATTTTACTGTTTACAAAAAGAAAATATACGATTTTCTGGCTTCGGCCTCTGTTAGTGATGCAACAGGCTTTTCAACAAAATATGTAAACACCGATGAAGAAAGGGTAAAGAAAGGCATTGAAATCATGATCGGAGGTACTCCGCTTAAGACAAGGGATTGGAAGTGGGATATTAATCTGAACTGGTCAAAGGATGTTACACACTATACTAAGCTCGATGAACAATACTCGCCAGACGAGTTATGGGTTTCGGAAGGGGCGAGGGTAGATGCATATACTACATCAGATTGGGTGAGGGACACGGATGGGAATATAGTTAATAACAATGGATTTCCAGTTCGATCCGACTATAATTCTGTTGTTGGATATGCTAATCCGGACTGGATTTGGGGGTTGAATTCAAACCTCCGTTACAAAAGCTTTTCTTTCTCATTTTCAGTTGATGGACGTAAGGGCGGTGTATCCTTTTCGCGTCTGGATGCCCTATTATGGAACTCAGGTGCAAATATAGGTACTGATACTAAATGGCGTTACGATGAAGTTGTTGATGGATTAACAAATTATGTAGGCCCCGGGGTAAAGGTTGTTTCCGGATCTGTTGAATATGACTCATACGGAAGAATTACTTCCGATACCAGGGTTTTTACAGAAAATGATGTTCAGGTTTCCTATGAAAGTTATATGAAGGACGGCTATTACAGAGGTGCCTGGAGTTGGTGTAGCCAGGATATACTAGACGAAACATTTATAAAGCTTCGCGAAGTTGCGTTTTCGTACCAGGTTCCTGATTTATTTGCTAAAAAGCTAAAGATGAAGGATATGTCAGTTTCAGCGGTTGGACAAAACCTGTTCTATTGGGGTAAAGAGTATAAGAGTACAGATCCTGATTATGGCGAAACCTGGGATATGGTTTCACCTTCTGTACGGTATATAGGTTTAAATTTAAAGTGCACCTTCTAATAACATAAATCATGAAAAAATTAGCTATCATATGCCTTCTGTCAGGTTTTTTAATTAGTTTTGATTCCTGCACTAAATTTGAGGACCTGAATACGGATCCGAACCAGACATCAAAAGTTTCGGCTGAATTATTGGCAACAAATCTTATTTTACAATCAGTAGAATACCCGGGGGTTGGGAAAGATTTTCTATATAAAGACATGTTTGCCAAGTACATCTCCTATATGGAAGGGGTGACTGGCTACCAATACAATAAAATTGAAAGGACTGGTTTCGGTTCACTTGTAAAACTCACTAACGTTGAAAAGATGAACGAAGCCGCTAAAGGATCTGTTTATGAAGATTCGTACCGTGCTTTGGGTAAGTTCATCAGAGCCTATACCTTTTATAATTTAACAATGAGTGTTGGTGATATTCCCTACTCCGAAGCCCTTCAGGGTGAAGCTGCTCTTTATAATCCGAGATATGATTCACAGAAAGATGTGTTTATTGGGATATTAAATGAACTTGAAGAGGCAAGCGCCTTGTTCGGAACAGGTAGAAATTTCACGGGAGATCCTATTTATGATGGAGATGTAAAAAAATGGCAAAAAGCAACCAATACGCTGGAGCTTAAAATTCTTTCTCATCTATTGAAGAAAACCTCGGATGCAGATTTGAATGTAATTGCCAGGTTCAATTCAATCGTTACAGCGAACCTCCTGATGAGTTCCAATACAGATAATTTTCAATTGGTTTATTCAAATCTGAAAGTTGAATATTATCCATTCTATAACAGCAGTTTCCGGAAATATCCCATCATGAGTACTACTATTGTTGATAAAATGAAGGAATTAGGCGACTACCGGCTGTTTTATTTTGCTGATCCTTCTGCTGCTCAAATCACAGCAGGAAAGTTGTCAAACGATTGGGATGCATATGTAGGAGTGGACCCATCTAACGATTTTAGCTCCATTAGTGCTGAGTACTCAGCTAAAAAAATAAGCGGAATCAATCAGCGGTACTATGCACTCGATAAGGGTGAACCCACATTCTTACTTAGCTATGCTGAGCAATGCTTCATAATTGCCGAAGGAATTTTACGCGACTGGACCAGCGGGGATGCCCAGTCATTATATGAAGCGGGAATTCGTTCAGCAATGCTTTTTGTGGCAAATAGCACTCCAAATGATGTTAAATATCATCATAATATGACAATTACTACAGCAACCACAGATGCATACCTTGCTGGAACTGGAGTTGCATTTACAGGAACAGCAGAGGAAAAACTTCAGAAAATATTTCAGCAGCGCTATTTTATGGGTTTCATGCAGGATGGATGGAATACGTATTATGAATACCGGAGAACCGGTTATCCGGTGCTGCCGATAAATGAGTCAACTAACCTCAATTCGATAAAAACACAATTGCCTCAAAGGTGGATGTATCCTTCGAAGGAACTTTCATTTAACAGGGAGAATACAGAAGCTGCCATCAACAGCCAGTTTTCCGGCAACGATGATGTGAATGAGCTTATGTGGATACTAAATTAAGACATATCTTTACATTAGAGTTTCAAATTAATTTAATACAAACCCTTAATTATTAACTTTAAAACCAACGCTTTATGAAAAAACATCTACTGCTTTCCATTGTATTAATTGCGCTGTTTGCAAGTTTTGCAGCAACTGCACAAGTCCCTCAACGTACTGGCTGGTGGAAATTTGATGATGCTTCAGACTTTCTGAAAGCAGAAATTGGATCACCACTGGAATTAACAGGTACTATACAAGAATCTATAAGCTCACCAGCTGCCGGAAATTTAGCTGTTGAAGTTCCATTAGGAAGCTATTTTGCCATGACCCATGGCATCTCTCCTAATGGTGGTGGTACTTTAGTAAATGAATATACCCTTTTATTCGATTTCTCTGTTCCTGAGATTCCCCTATGGTATGCCTTTTTCGAGACAGCAGCAATTACATCTGATGATGCAGACCTATTTATCGCTAAAACAGAAAATTCAGGCATTGGCCGGGTACCTAATTCTATAGGAACCGGAAGTGTGTTATATACAGCTAATACTGTTGAAGCCAATACCTGGTACAGGATGATAGTTTCGGTTAAAAACGGCGAATTCTTCAGAATCTATGTTAATGGTGAATTATGGTTAGATTCTCCGAATATTCAAGATGTAGATGGAAGGTATGGCCTTGCTCCAACGATCTATATATTTCAGGATGGTGATGGAGATGACGGAACTTTGAGTTGCTCTGAACTATGTATATGGGATGTAGCCCTATCTGATGCTCAGGCATTAGAATTGGGTGATGCTAGCACCGTTCTGATTGGGATAAGGGACAATAAAATTGTTAACACTTCTGATCTGAGTCAGAATTATCCCAATCCGGTTTCTCATAATACTACATTCCCATACCGGATTCTTAAAACCGGAGATGTAACCTTCCGGGTACTTGACGTTACCGGAAAAGAAATCCAGGTGATCAGAGAAGGTGTCAAATCTCCAGGGAAATACAGTTTGAATTTTAATTCCGACAAGCTGACAAATGGGGTATTCTATGTCCGAATGACAGCAAATAACCTTACAAGTGTGAGGAAGATGGTAATTATCCGATAATACCAAATCCGGGTTTGGATCGATAGTGGGTGTCTCAGTAGTTGAGGCACCCTTTTTAAGATCAATCCAGCATAACAACATAAAATCATACGAAACCCAATCGCTATTCTTAAGATAAATAACCAATTCTGATTGTTTTAACAAGATTCATCTCTTTAACCTTACAGGAATTATTTGTGTTAAGGTAATTTCCTTAACTATTTCCATATTCCTTACATAAACAACAGGTCTATTGTATAAGGCGTGCCCCCATTCTACCTGCCGAAATGAACCCACTATGAGAATAAGGAAAATTTCTTTCATCATTATCATTTTGCTTTTAATTACTAAACTATCGCAAGCGACAATTCCCGAAAGAACCGGCTGGTGGAAATTTGATGATGCTGCAAATCTTCAAAAAGCAGAAGCAGGGTATGGGGATGATCTTACTCTCACAGGAACACAATCTGCAGCAGACGGACCTGAGGCAGGAAATGGAGCTGTACTTATTGGAATAGGCAGCTATTATAAAATGCAACATAATATTTCTCCGAATGGGGGTGGGGCATATGTAAATGAGTACACGCTGCAGTATGATTTTAAAATACCAGGGAATGGCGTTTATCATAACTTTTTCCAAACAGCAGTGAATAATAATAATGATGGTGATTTTTGTATTGACCCAGCTGGAAATATTGGCATTGCCGCAGTAGGATATAGTGCTTATTCTGTCATCCCGAATGAATGGTATCGCTTGATTATATCTGTTAAGAACGGAAGCCATTTTATATGCTACCTCGATGGGAAACTCCTCACAACCGGAAATAGCCAAACCATTGATGGACGATTTTCATTGGATGACCTGTTACTGGTTTTTGCTGATGATGATGGCGAAGATGCCGATATTTATTGTTCCGAACTCGCTATCTGGAATCAGGCGCTAACGGCGGAACAGGCAACCGAATTAGGCGGATACAGCCATAATGCCGGAGCGGTTCTTATGACCCAAATTCCTTATATACAGGGCCAGGGTACAAATACAATGACAGTTTGCTGGCACGATACAGTTCCAACCGGAACAAAAGTTAAATATGGTATTGATTCATCATTAGGTATGGAAACTGCAGGAACCAGCGAATTTATTAGCGATCCCTATCGCTGGCATACTGTAAAACTGACAGGATTACAAGCCAGCACGCGCTATTTTTACCGGGTAGCAAGTGGTACCGCTGAATCAGGTATATATTCCTTTAAAACTTTACCAGATCAGACTTTTACCGGGAAAATGCGATTTGTGATCTTCGGCGATACTCATGCTCCCGACACTACCATGGCAGGAAAAGTACAGCGTGCAGCCAGGGCTAAAATTGCAGAATTGTATGGGCCCGATATCGAAAATCATGTGAATGGAATATTTCATTCAGGCGATATTGTGGTAAGCGGCAGTACTCCTGGCCAGTATTCCAAACAGTATTTCGGTCCATTATCCGCATTATCACCCAATTTACCAACCTTGGTAGTTGCAGGGAATCACGAAGCAGAAAGTCCATATTTTTATCAATACCTGAAACTTGACGATCAATCGGCCTTCCCTCAGAACCCTGCATTAAATGAAAAAATATGGCAATTGAAGGTTGGAAATTCATTATTTATTGGATTAAATACAAATATTATCAGCCAATATGGTGAAGTTGAGGCTAATTGGCTCGATGCCAGGCTGAATGAAGCAGAAACGGATGCAAGTATTGATTTTGTGTTCGTGTTTTTTCATCATCCTCCCTTTACCGAGTTATGGGTAGTTGGTGGTAATGATTATGTGAAGAGCAGGCTTATACCAGTTATAAAAAAATACACAAAAGTTCAGCAGATTCATTATGGCCATACGCATGGTTTCGAAAGAGGTACTGTCACTTCCGATACGCCCGGAGGCGATTTCAGAATGATTTGTGGTGGTGGCGGAGGTGGCCCCCTGGATCCATGGGTAGAAGGAGAAATTCATGATTATAACGATATTCATGTTTGCATTAGCAATTATTTCTTTCAAATTCTGGAGATTGATATTGCGAATCACTCCTACCAGAATTCGATGTATAGTCTGGGAACCCTTAATGCTCCAAAAAATTCGGAACTTTTGGATACATGGCATAAAAATAAAAATCAAGCCGGACCCGAAACTCCGGTAACCGAAAGTGTTGAGCGTACTGATGAGTATATTCAGTTTACTACTTCCAAATTCTCAGGTATTGACGCACTAATGTCTGTCCAATACCAGGTAATTGATAGTTCCCAGGTTTCTCAAATAGTTATAGATTCCATAACACACTGGAAGAACATTTATAATATTGATCAAAACCTCAAGCCGGTCGACCTCAATCAAAATATAAATTTATACCAAAGTAAAATCGACCTGTCTCAGCTTGCAGCCGAAAAGGAATATTTCTTCCACGTACGATACCGTGATCAAAATCTGAGATGGAGCAACTGGTCTGAATTAAGCCGATTTAAAACAGTTGGGATTGTCGATAATTCCAGCTTTTTCGATGATTACTATCTCAATCAAAATTATCCAAATCCTTTTGAAAATAATACAACCATCACATACCGGATACCGGAAAGAAGTGAAGTGATTTTTCGCATTTATGATGCAAATTACAGGAAGGTTGCCGAAATAAGTGAAGGTGTAAAAAACAAAGGAACTTACCATTTTGATTTTAAAGCAGAAAACCTTAAAGGAGGCATTTATTTCTGCAAAATGATTACAAAAAATCTATGTATCACAAAAAAAATGATAAAAGTTCAATATGAAAAATAAGTTAAAAAAAACTAA
>Ga0315283_10006503_pt1 | contig 10427 bp, 9 predicted proteins | sample YL17G09_0_MG_FD_204541 | JGI IMG/M metagenome (GOLD analysis project Ga0315283, IMG submission 204541) | Sediment microbial communities from Yellowstone Lake, YNP, Wyoming, USA - YL17G09_0 | ecosystem: Environmental > Aquatic > Freshwater > Lake > Sediment | place: USA: Wyoming | collected...
CGGGACCTCTTGCACCCCATGCAAGCGCGCTAGCCGGACTGCGCTACGCCCCGATTTATAAATTGCGGGCAGATTATAGCGCGTTCAGACAGTTCTGACAACCCCCACCTTAGAAAATCTAATTTCTTCACGACGACAAGTATAATATCATTTATGAGAAGTTTCCTTTCTTTATATATAGGTTTAATTATTCTTTTGTTAATGACTTCATGCGAGATGATAAAGAGCAATGATATAGAAGTCGTCTCTCCGAAATCTACTGCGGTAACAACAATAGTCCCGAATCATGATCCAAATCCAGGTGCAGAATTAAAAACGAATATACCGATAACTCCGACTGAATATAAAATAATCCCGTTCATGATTACTGCAACACCTACTGTGATGAAGACTCCTACACAGACAGAAATTCCTTTTGTCATGTGTCCACCTTTACAGAGTGAAACGATCTCCTCTTTGTGGGAAATTATCACAAATCCATTTGGCTCACCACCAGTTGGTCGTGAGGATCTACACCACGGTGTTGATTTTGCATATTATCGCAGGAAAGACCGTTTATCTATAGAAGGTGAAATCATCCAGTCTATATTTCCTGGAACAGTGGCGGTATCAAGTCAGGATAGATTACCTTATGGGAATATGGTGATCATTGAAACACCGCAAACCATGTTGCCGATGGAACTCAGAGAAAAATACAATCTTAAACCTGGCGAGTCCTTATATACCTTATATGCACATATGGGGGAATCACCGAGTGTTGTAGTAGAGGAAAATGTGTATTGTGGACAAGAAATTGGTACTGTTGGATTGTCTGGGTATCATATTGTAAACGCCCACTTGCATCTAGAGACACGATTTGGTCCTTCTAATACGAGTTTTGGTGGGATGGTATTTTATGATACAAGTGCCTCAACTGAAGAGATGGAAAATTATAAACGTTGGAGAACAAGCGGTGACTTCCGTGATATTGATCCTATGTTGATATTCGCCGGCTATTTATCATATTTAAATCCCAATTTCCTTACTCCAACTCCATAATTTCCGAAATTAACTTGACTTAAATATGTTATTTTGATATCCTATTCCTACCGAATGTTCGGTAGGGAGGGATTTCGTTGACTAGGGAAGATATTCTGGAAGCTGCAGCACGCATATTTGGTGAAAAGGGTTTTGATGCCACCTCTATGCAAGATATTGCTGAAGCTGTTCACCTACAAAAAGCAAGTATATATTACCACTTTGACAGTAAACAAGAAATCCTCACTGCAATTCTGGATCAAGCTCTGGACATAATCAATATAACTCTAGAAGAGGTTATTGCACAATCATTATCGCCAGACGAAAAATTACGTAAAGCCATGGTTTCTTACCTGCATACCATTGCTGATAATCGAGACTTATCAGCAGTACTACTTTTTGAGTTCCGTTCGTTGGATCCTGAGCTTAAAACCCGTCTTGCCTCTCGAATGGAAAAATTTGAAAGGTTATGGAGGGATTTGATCATTGAGGGAAAACGTGCAGGTGTGTTCAATAGTATTGATCCAGCATTGACCGGGCGTGCAATTCTGGGCGTGATGAATTGGACTGTGACATGGTATCGCAACGATGGACCGAGGTCAGCGAAAGAAATTGCTAATCTATATGCTGATTTACTTTTGCGAGGATTGCTGGTCCTATAAATGGATAAATATATTACTGATGGTGGTGGAACTATTTATCGGATACCGCTGAATGAATTCCCTGGTTTGGTGGGAAATTGTTATTTTGTAATTGTGGATAAGTACCGCATTCTAATCGACACAGGCTCAGGATTTGGTGAATCAAACCAGGATCTTGAAAGTGGATTGAAAAATGTCAGCGAGATTAGAGGAGAAGATTGTAGTTTAAAGAAATTATCTCATGTATTTATTACCCATGGCCACATCGACCATTATGGTGGACTGCCTTTTGTCAAAGACCAGACTGAAGCGAAAATATGTATCCATGAATTGGATTCAATGATTGTTTCCAACCACAGAGAACGCTTATCTATTGCTGCGCATCGATTGGAGGAATTTTTATCCGAAGCAGGTGTATTGGCTGATCAACGGACTGATCTCCTTGAGATGTATAAATTTACAAAAAGTATGTTCCGATCGGTGAATGTGGATTTAACTTACGAAGCGATGGGAATGAAGTTAGGACCGTTCAATTTTATCCATGTCCCCGGGCATTGTGCTGGGCATGTGATGATTCTGCTGCATGATGTGCTTTTCAGTGGTGACCATATTCTCGAACGAACAAGCCCACATCAAGCACCTGAGCAAATCACGCTTTCCACTGGTTTAGATACCTACTTAAAATCCCTGGAGGACATCCGACCGTTGGCAAGGGTAATGAAAATTACCTTGGGTGGTCATGAGGATCCCGTCCTTGATCTTGACAAACGGATAAATGAAATCCGTTCTATTCATTTCGAAAGATTGCAGCAAGTATTAGATTTTCTATCAAAAACCCACACAATTACTGATCTATCGAAGCATTTATTTGGAAATGTAGGAGGTTACACCAAGTTATTAGCATTGGAAGAAACGGGTGCACATGTTGAATATCTTTATCAACGAGGATTTTTGGAAATCGTAAATATATGGGATATTGAAGATAACCCAAAATTAGGACCGATCCAATATCAATCTGTAAAAAGGACGATTGGAAATATATTAAATAATGAAGTGAAGGAGGATTTCCATGTATTCATTTGAACCTACTGAAGAACAAACAATGTTGATCGATACTGTTTCTCGTTTCGCCCATAGCGATCTACGCCCTGCATCGCACGATGCAGACGAGGAGGGGCAAATACCTCTCAATCTTATAAAGAAAGGATGGGAATTGGGCGTACTTCAAGCTTCTACTCCTGAAGCATACGGAGGTTTTGGAGAGCATTCCTCAATAACCGGTGTTTTAGCAGCAGAGGAAATGGCTTGGGGAGACCTTGCAAGTACCTTGGCAGTGATGGCTCCTGGATTGTTTGCTATTCCAATGCTATTGGCAGGCAGTGAGGAACAAAAAAGAGAGTACCTACCTCCCATTGTGGAAGGTGATTGGTCACCATATACTGCAGCCATTATTGAACAGCATTATGACTATGACCCAAATGAGCTTAGGACGACTGCTAAATTAGATGGAGATTCCTTAGTTCTCACAGGTGAAAAAGCATATGTTCCATTTGCGAATGAGGCAAAATCTATGCTTGTATTTGCCTCGCTAAATGGGCAGACTCAAGGATTTATAGTTCCTAATGGTCTTTCGGGCATTATTATTGGAGAACGACAAAAATTGCTTGGGATAAATGCCTTATCAGTTTTCCCGGTGAAGTTTAATGAGGTACGCATTCCAAGTGCTAATCGACTCGGTGGCGTAAATGGTCATGACTTTTCATCTATACTTGCTTCCTACTGGCTGGCTACATCAGCGATGGCATTAGGTGTTTCAAAGGCTGCGCTGGAATATGCAATCGATTATGCAAAAGATAGAGATGTTTTTGGGATGAAAGTTGCCCAAAAACAATCGATTTCATTTATGCTCGCAGAAATGGCGACAGAAATAGAAGCAATTCGGACCCTTGCTTGGGAAGCCGCCTGGATGCTAGATACAGGGAAAGAAGAAGCATACAAGGAAGCTTATTTGGCACATACCGGCGCCGCAGACATGGCGATGATGGTGACTGATCGGGCGGTTCAGATATTGGGTGGTCACGGCTATATCCGAGAGCACCCGGTAGAAAAATGGATGCGGGAAGGTCGAAGTTTCTCCTTGCTTGTTGGAATGACTATTATTTAGACCTTAATCAATTTGCTACTAGACTGTATAAGGAGACGAGAAAATGATCGAATTTGAAGCACCTAAACCAATTAGCCAACAAAGCTTTGTTTTGAAGACCGTTGCCGAGAACATGATGAGACCGGTTTCGCGGTATTTTGATGAACATGAACACGAGGTTCCTTGGGACTATATTAACTTTATGCACATGGCAATGAAAGCGACTGGTGCTGGTTCCCTCGCACCTAAAGAAGCGCCGAAAAAAGACGCAGAAGGCAAAGAAAGGCCTCGGATAGGTTACCAAATGCTGGCATTTATGTTGGAAATGTTATCCTGGGGAGATGTAGGGATTTATCTCTGCACTCCAGGAGGAGGTCTGGGAGCTGCTGCTGTCCAATCAAATGGTACTCCAGAACAAAATGCGAAATTTCTAGCACGATTTGGTGAAGAAAAACCTGCCTTTGGAGCAATGGCAATGACAGAATCCCAAGCCGGATCCGACACTTCTGCAATTCGTACCACTGCAGCATTAGATAAGGAAATGAATCAATGGGTATTAAACGGCGAAAAGATATTTGTTACCGGTGGACAAAAATCCCTTTTAGAGGGTAATGGATTAGTTGTAGTCTGGGCGACAATAGATCCTTCTGCAGGCAGAGCTGGTATGAGACCTTTTGTAGTTGAAGCGGGTACTCCTGGGATAAAAGTCACCAAGCTGGAACACAAGATGGGTATTCGAGCCAGTGATACTGCTTCTCTGGTGCTCCAGGATTGCCATTTACCATTCGAAAATATCTTGGGCAGTCCGGAGGTCATACAAGATAAAAACACAACAGGATTCAAAGGTGCTATGGCGACCTTTGATGCAACTAGACCCCTGATTGGCGCAACGGCTGTTGGAGTAGCTAGAGCGACACTCGAGTTACTTAAAGAACTGCTTGCACAGGAAGGTATCACCATCCGATATGGCCTGCCTCGACAAAAACTTACCAATATAGAACGCGAGATTATCGATATGGATGTGATGCTTCGTTCTGCCTGGTTGCTGGTAATTAAAGCTGTATGGATGGCCGATAATCATAAATCGAATTCTCTTGAAGCATCTATGTCAAAAGTTCGCGGAGGAGATGTGGTCACGAAAATCACACAAAGGGCAATTGAGATAATGGGTCCGATCGGTTATAGCCAGGACTTGCTCTTGGAAAAGTGGTTCCGAGATGCGAAAATCAGCGATATCTATGAAGGAACAGGACAGATCAACCGTCTCATTGTAGCCAGGAATATATTAGGATACAGTGGTCGTGATTTAAGGTAGGATGTTATCCATGAAGATTGATCAAAATAATTAAAAACAACAACATATAAACCATAAATATTGACCGAAAACTATCATTGATTAACATAGGAGGAACCATGAAGTACAAATTCCATCGAGCTGTTGTGATCGGTTCAGGGACTATGGGAGCGGCTGTTGCTGCACATTTAGCAAATGCAGGTGTCCCTGTAACCTTGCTTGATATCGTACCAAATAAGCTTCTCCCGGACGAAGAACAGAAAGGTTTAACCTTGAAAGATGAGGTTATTAAAAACCGAATCGTCCAGCAAGGATTGGATCGTGCGGTAAAGTCTCGCCCTGCAAGCTTTTTTACCTCAGATCTTCCATCGCTTGTCTCGGTTGGAAACCTGGAAGATGATCTTGAAGTAATAAAAGAAGCTGATTGGATCATTGAAGCGATCATTGAAAATTTAAAGATTAAACGTGATTTGATGACCCGTATTGACGCTTTACGACCGCCAAATTCAATTGTCAGCACGAACACCTCGGGGATTCCTGTAACATCGATCGCAGAAGGATTATCAGAAGGTTTTCGGACGCATTTTTTGGGAACCCACTTCTTCAATCCTCCGCGTTATCTAAAACTTCTCGAGGTTATTCCTACCAAAGATACTTTACCTGAAGTCGTTGATGCAATTAGTGAATTTGGGGAATATCGGCTGGGAAAGGGTATCGTTCACTGTAAAGATACACCTAACTTTATTGCCAATCGTTTGGGTTTTGGAGGTGGAGCTTTTGCTTTGGATTATATTCTCGAAAATGGTTATACAGTTGACGAAGTTGATGCGATTACCGGACCCTCCATGGGGAGACCCAAGACTGCCACCTTCAGGTTAATAGATTTGGTAGGGATCGATGTCTGGGATCACGTCGGAAGTAATCTTGCGCCTGCAATCCCAGATGATAAACCAGCGTTAAAGTACTTGAATTCCGAACGTGTTAATCATGTGATACATACAATGGTGGAAAAGGGGTGGCTTGGAAATAAGGTCAAGCAGGGATTTTATAAAGAAGTTAGGTCTCCGGAAGGCATTCGTGAATTTTGGTCATTAAACCTGAAAACATTAGAATATGAAGCTCCCGTAAAGGTGCGATTTGAATCTCTTGGAAAAATAAAGGATGTTGAAGACTTGGGAGAGAAACTAAAGATTTTATTAGCTTCAGATGACCGGGCTGCTCAGCTGGTGAAAGCTATAACATATCAAGGGCTGGCATATGCATCAGAGCGTATTCCAGAAGTTGCAGACACCCCGAAACCGCTGGATGATGCCATGAAATGGGGATTTGGGCATGATGCTGGTCCGTTTGAGGTTTGGGATATGCTTGGAGTTGAGGACACAATCCTTACAATGACTACATCTGGATTTCCCCCTGCGAAGTGGGTAGAAAAGATGGTTAAAAACGGCAATCGTACTTTTTATCAATACGAAGCCGGAAATAAGATTGGGGTGTTTAATCCCGTACTCGGAATATATGAACCGATTAAACGATTACCATCTCTAATTCTTTTAAAAGAACAGAAAGTAATTAACAAGAATCAAAGCGCCACCTTATATGACCTGGGAGACGGTGTTGCTTGTGTTGAATTCCATACAAAGATGAATGCATTAGACGAGGATATTTTTAACCTCATATTAGAAGGACAAAATCTTGCGCTTAACGATTTTGAAGGATTGGTCATCGGTAATGAAGCTGATAATTTTAGCGCAGGAGCTAACCTAATGATGGTGCTTATGGCAGCACAGATGGGAGCATGGGACCAGCTTGATGCTGTCGTAAAGAAGTTGCAAGATATGAATATGAGGTCACGTTATTCACCAAAACCAGTCGTGGTTGCTCCAGCTGGAATGGCTTTAGGAGGGGGTGCTGAAATCACCATGTATGGGAGCAGGGTAGTTGCAGCCGCAGAGTTATATATCGGAATGGTCGAATTCGGGGCTGGTGTGATCCCGGCTGGCGGGGGTACAAAGGAAATGCTCCGTCGGGTTGTGAACCCCCCCATGCGAACGCCAGGTGCTGAAGTACTGCCATTCCTTCAGCGTGTATTTGAGCAAATTGGATTAGCGAAAGTTGCTACAAGTGCAGAAGAAGGTCGGCAGATGGGTATTCTGGGAGTGGCAGATCGAATTGTTATGAATCGGAGTTTATTAATTTCTGAAGCTAAAAAGGAAGTTTTGAATATGGTAGCAACCGGATATCACTCTCCCGCTCCGGAAAAAATTTATGCTGCTGGACGAGATGCATTAGGTGCATTGCGTGTAGCCATACATATGATGAAAGAAGGGAAGTATATAACCGAATATGAATCAAAAATGGCTGTTAAATTAGCCTATGTAATGACCGGAGGAGAATTAAGTCGACCAACCTGGGTGGATGAGCAATACATCTTAGATTTAGAACGAGAGGTTTTTATTTCTCTTTGCGGTGAAGAAAAGACAAGGCAACGAATGATGAGCCTACTTCAAACTGGGAAGCCACTTAGGAATTAAATGCATAAGGAGATTTATAATGAAAACGAATGATGCCTCTCGTGACCCTGTAATCGTGGCTGCGGCCCGGACAGCAATTGGTAAAGCCAAGCGAGGTAGTCTAGCAACAGTCAGACCTGATGAAATGGCTGTTGCAGTTATTAAAGAGCTGCTTAAGCGCTCAGAATCACTAATGTTAGAAGATGTTAATGATGTCATCCTTGGATGTGCTTTTCCTGAAGGCGAACAAGGATTAAATATGTCGCGTTTGGTTGCCTTACGTGCAGGATTGCCAGTTTCTGTTCCAGCAGAGACAATTAACCGATTTTGTTCATCAGGTATGCAAAGTATTGCTCATGCAGCTTTTGGAATCATGGCTGGTCAAATGGATTGTGCTATTGCAGGTGGTACTGAATCGATGACCATGGTTCCGATGACAGGATTAAAATTTTCTCCGAATCCCTATTTGGCAGCAGAATGGCCAGGTGCATATTTGGGGATGGGTCTAACGGCAGAAAATGTTGCAGATAAATACGGGATAAGCCGTGGGGATCAGGATGAATTTGCTTTTCACAGCCATCGAAAAGCGAATCGTGCGGTTGAATCGGGATTATTTGACCCTGAAATTGTACCCGTTCAGGTTGATTCGGTGGAATATGAAAAATCTGGCAACCTAAGAAAGAGTTCTTTAATTTTCAAACGTGATGAAGGACCACGGGCTGACACTACTATTGAAGCTCTAGCGAAACTGAAACCGGCATTTAAAGAAGGTGGCACAGTTACAGCTGGTAACTCTTCCCAGATGTCTGATGGAGCAGCAGCTGTGATGATTATGTCGAAAGCAAAAGCAGACGGTATTGGGCTAAAGCCTATGGTTCGTTTTATTGCATTTGCAGTAGGTGGGGTAGATCCAGAATATATGGGTATTGGACCTATTGTGGCTATACCAAAAGCACTTAAGTTGGCAGGCATAGAATTAAAAGATATTGGCATAATTGAATTGAATGAAGCATTTGCTGTTCAAAGTCTTGCAGTTATTCGCGAGCTTGGGATCAACCCGGAAATAACTAATGTGAATGGAGGTGCCATAGCGTTGGGCCATCCGTTAGGTTGTACTGGCGCAAAACTAACTACCCAAGTAATATATGAGATGAAACGCCGCGGGGTGCAATACGGAATGGTCTCCATGTGTATCGGTGGAGGTATGGGCGCCGCCGGGATATTTGAGAATCTGAATTGATCATGAATATTAAAAAGAGGAGATGAGCAGATGACAGAATACACGGTTCGACAACTTATACTGAACCATGAGAAGGCTTTTATACCCGAAAAAGCTGCTGGTGTGAATGCTGTGATCCAATATCATTTAACCGGCGAAGAGGGAGGCGATTGTATTATTGATATAAAGGATGGAACATGCAAAGTTACTGAAGGAATAGCGGAAAACCCAAAAATGACTTTAACCGCTGATGGACGTGAATTTGGAGACATTTTATTGGGTAAGATGGATGGAATGGCAGCATTTATGCAGGGGAAGCTGCAACTGAAAGGCGATTTAAACCTTGCCATGAAGATAACCACATTCTTCAAAATGAAGTAAGGATTACAGAAACGAGTGCCTGAGTTACACGGATGAAGCAGGCACTCGTTTTTTCTTTAACATTATCAATTCGCTGATTGGGGAGGTTGGAATATATGAATTTGAGTCGGGATCAGAAATCATAACGGATTCGTAGAGAAATTTCACAAAAAAAATCAAAACAATAAACTTAAGAAAAGTAAAAACCGCTGCCATAATCAGCGGTTAATATCTTACAGAATTATGGTTCCTAAATACCCTACTTTTATATTTATATCATTACTTTTCTTAACTGTTCAACAATTAAAAATCAGTTATTAGATATAGCGAAAACATGAAAATCTGAAGAGGATTTATTCTTTATTTTCTTTTTCTTCTTCTTTTTCGTCAGGTTTTTTCTCCTCATCATCCTTAATTCCTTTACGGAAGGCACTTATCCCCTTTCCCAATTCACCACCAATGTTAGCTATACGACCAACACCAAATATCAGGATCACGATAATGAGTACAATTAATAATTCAGGCGCTCCTAACCAACTAGGCATTTTCATATCTCCTTAAACAACAATTTACTAGAAAAACTGCTTTATTATACTTCCGATTGGTGTATCGTCTTCATCCCGATTCGTATAAGAGTTATGTCTGCGCAAAGAAATGCTAGAGGAATTAAGGTGAGCATATTAACTTGGCAAAAATTCAGACTCCAACAATTTAATCTCTTCCTGAATGATAGGAACGACATTCTCATAAGGAATGATTATTTTTTCTTGTTTATTCCGCCTTTTGTATTCAAGCCCGCCATTTTTGATTGATCTTTCACTGATTGTTAGCCGTATTGGGTTTCCGATCAAGTCTGCATCATTAAATTTTACCCCTGGACTTTCTTCTCGGTCATCATACAGACACTCAAGCTTTTCTTCTATAAAACTATGATAAAGTCTTTCGGCAATATTTAGATCTGTATCATCAACATTACTATTTTTCCATGGGAGTGATATTAAATGGATTTTGTATGGGCAGACAGTGATTGGCCATATCAAACCGTGTTCGTCATGATTTTCTTCTGCAATGCATGCAAGTAAACGGCCAGTGCCAATTCCATAAGATCCCATAATGATAGGAAGAGATTGCCCTTGTTTGTCCAGATAATAGCAACCCATCGATTCACTAAAGTGAGTTCCCAATTTAAAAATATTACCAACTTCTACTCCGCGTACTGAACGAAGTGGATGGTTGCATTCGA
>Ga0315283_10006504_pt1 | contig 10426 bp, 7 predicted proteins | sample YL17G09_0_MG_FD_204541 | JGI IMG/M metagenome (GOLD analysis project Ga0315283, IMG submission 204541) | Sediment microbial communities from Yellowstone Lake, YNP, Wyoming, USA - YL17G09_0 | ecosystem: Environmental > Aquatic > Freshwater > Lake > Sediment | place: USA: Wyoming | collected...
CAGGTAACAGACCGCGTCCTCTTCCGCCTCATCCCCGCCCGCATCCCGGTGTAGTCCGGCACGGCGCTCCAGCGGCATACAGAGAAAGTGGGCAGCCTCGTGCAGGACCGAGTGCACCGGCGTGTCCGGCCGCACAAAAAGCTGATCGCCCGAAAGGCCGGCCTCGGGGGCGCCCCAGTAGGTGCCCGGGATGTCCGCGCCGGCGGGGAGCAGCGCCAGCCGCAGCCCGAATCCGGCAAACAGGTCAGCGACCGCGAAGATATCCATTTCCTCCAGAGTCATCACCCCGGCCATCGCGTTGCCCTTGCGTGTACTGCCTGAACTGAGACAGATAGCTACTACCTGTCTCATTATGAGCAGCCAGCCTTTTTGTGCATTGCCAAACCTTGCCCGGACCCTGGTTATGAGATAGGTTCGCACAAAATATCTGGGGGCGCCTCGCGGGTTGCCGCATCTGCGTTTGATACCGCGAAGAATTTTTCAGGGCTCAAAAGAACGGACAGCCGGTTGGCTCGCCCGCAACAGCCCGCATCCGAAGGGGATCAGTGAATGATTAGCATGGGACGTTCGAGGACACTCCTCGGCTTGGTCGTGGCCGTGAGCCTGGCCAGCGCGTCGCCCGTCCTGGCGGTCACAACCACCACACCGGTCACCGGCAGCATGGGCCCCACGCAGGAGGGCTGCCCTCAGCAGGTGGCGACCACGGTCGTCGCCGGCGAAAACTGCATGTATGACGGCGGCCCGAGCAGCGTCCCAGCTGCGACCCCTTTCGGCGAGGTGACTGGTTCGTACCTGCAGGTTACCTACTACGATTCAGTCGCTACCCCGGCTTCATTCCAGTCGACCGATGTCGGCGTGGCGCGGGTGCTCTACGCGCCCACGGTCGGCGATGGAAAGATTTTCCAGAAGATTGCGGGTTCTGTGACCATTGACGATGGCGGTGACGGCTTTGGTGCGGGCGACCTCATCAGTTTTACGCTGACGCTGACCTCCCCGGGCACCGGTGCCATCGTCCGCAATTACCTCAGCTCCACTAACAGCGTGGTGGACAAGTACGACAGCATGACCCAGGTGCTGGCGCCGACGGCGGCGACCAGCGCGACGCCCAACGCCGACGGCGGCTTCGACTACGTCATCGGTTCCGAGGGTTTTCCGACACTGCGGACCTACAGCCAGGCAGGCCCCTGCCTGGGGAAGACCCTGGGCTTCGTGGAATGCAATCACACGCTCACCGCGGCAGAGGAGCCGGATTTCTGGAATGGCACGAGCGCAGCGGGTCTCGGCAGCCTGGAGAGCAACTCCGGCGCCAAGACCACCGGTACCGTGACCAACCTGCAGTGCATCGATGCCCGGCTGAGGGACGGCACAGAGTCAGACGACTGCCATGACAGCGTGGTGTCCTACGCGCCCTGGGTGAACGGCCCCTGTGCGACCAAGGGCGGTTGCACTGGTAATGAGAGCACACCGGGCTCCGTCCGCGGCGCGGCCGAGGACGTGGGTTGGGACCAGCTGTTGTTTGCCGTATCCACGGACGCCAGCGGCAACGTGATTTCCTTCGCCGGCTTCAACGTGGATGACTACAACGCCTTCGGCACCGTCCGCTGCGGCGATAACACGACGGGTACGCCTACCGGCCCTCAAGGGTACAACCCCAACTGTAACTCCTGGACCAGCGGTTACTTCAGCTCCGCGACCGGCGGCGAGACGGACAGTGCCACCGTGATATCGACCATCGGCGTCGCCCCGCTGGGCTTGAAGGGCACGTTCACGGTGCCGGGGGGCGTCAGTAATATAACCATCAGCGCGCAGGGCGCGCGAGGCACGGCGGTACCGGTGGGTAATGTCATTACCTACACCGTGACGGACAACACCTTCTTCTTCGGCGAGGACAATTATACCTACACCGGCACGGACGCCGGTGGCGAGAGCGCTTCCGGTATCGTCACAGTGACCATCCCCGAAGTTGCAACGGTATTCAAAGACACCTTTATCGTCGTGGGCCAGGGCAGGATCTCCAAGCCCCTCGCCCCGGATTTCTCGGCGCCAGACCCCACTGACACCGCGAATCCTCCAGCAAAGAAGAAGTACTACTTCAATGGCTCGCCCGAGCAGCAAACGCTCGTCATCAGCGGGCAGGGCACCGAGGGCGTCTGCGCAGTCAGCCCCGAAGACGCAACCGGCCAGGTGATCTACACCCCCAACGACAGCACTTTCGTCGGTAGCGACAGCTGCCAGCTCACCCTCACCGATGCGGACGGCAACATCATCACCCGCCCGGTCAGCATCACGGTCACCGCGAAAGAGAAAGTCGGCGGAGCGGGCTCGTTCGACTCGCTGAGCCTGCTGCTGCTTGGCTGCGCGCCGCTGCTGCGGCGCCTGTCGCGGCGCAAAGTGCGCGGGCGGTTCCTGCGGACCGCGGGCACCGCCGTGGCAGTCCTGGCCTTCCTGGCAGGCGGCCTGACCGCCTCCGGACAGGCCACCGAGGAGTCCCAGAGCGAGAGTGTCGCTGCGCCCCCGCCGCCAGGGCCAGCCGTAGAGGATCAGGACACCGGCAGAAGCAGCGCGGCCATCCAGGAAATCATCGTCACCTCCCGCAAGATCGAGGAGAACCTGCAGGAGGTGCCGCTGGCGATCACCGCCTTCGACGCCAACGCGATCGAGAAACTGGGAATCACCAGCCTCTCGGACGTGGCCGCACTGACCCCGGGCCTGTCGTTCTTCAACGCCTTTGGTGAGAGCCTGCCGGTGCCGGTCATCCGCGGCATTGCGCCCACCGACATTTTTGGCGAGAACAACGCCGCAATCTTCGTGGACGGTGTGTATGTCTCCGGCCGCGAGGGACTGAACTTCAGCCAGCTCGACGTCGAGCGCATCGAGGTGGTGAAGGGACCCCAGAGCGCACTCTACGGCCGTAATGCGTTCAGCGGCGCCATCAACTACGTCACCAAGCCGCCGAGCGAGGAATTCTCGGCCAGGACCGACATGGAGGTGGGCAACCGCGGCAAGGTCCTCGGCTCGGTCACGGTGAGTGGCCCGATCCTGGGCGAAAAGCTGCGCGGCCGCATCGCTGCGCTTTACGACGACTGGGACGGCTCCTACGACAACTCCATATCGGGCGGCAACGATATCGGCGGCCATACCTTCAGGAGCATCCAGGGCAGCCTGCTGTGGTTGCCGGCCGAGGACTGGACAACCAGCCTGAGCGTCTACACGTCGAGTGACGACATCGACGAGGCGGCGAGCGTGTCGCTGCCCGCCAATTGCCAGGACCGGGTCGGCGACAACAATGATACCGTCAGGCTGCAGAATTTCTGCGGCGAGATACCGGCCCTCGAGGACATCCCGGGCCTGAACGGCAGCGACGCGATTCCTATCATCCCCCAGGGCAACGGCGAGCACCGGGAGCTCGACCGTGCCAACCTCAAGATCGACTGGGACCTGCACGAGTCCGGCGCGGTCTCAGCGCTGACTGGCTATTCGCACACCAAACAGAACTCCCAGACCGACTTCGCCCGGGGCCTCGGCGAGAACCAGGTCTTCCTGTATTGCGAGAACGCCGGTGCGCAGCTAGGCTTTGGAGCCCCCAACTCCTGCGGCGAGAATCCCGCCAATAAGCGCTTCACCAGCGGCATCTATGACCGGGAACCCGGTACCACGACCGACGATTTCAGCCAGGAACTCCGCTTCACCAGCCCCCAGGATGAACGCTGGCGTTACACGGCTGGCGGGTACTTTTTCACCGTCAACAAAACCTCCGCCGCAACCCCCGCCGGGTCTACCCTGCGGGGCGCCACCATCGCCACACGGCCACTGCCTGGCGGCCGCGATCCCATCGTCGTCGGCCTGCCGCCGTTCGACACGTCATCGTCGCCCAATCTGGCCATCGGCACGGCGATTTTCTTCACCACATTCCTGCCCGATGGCGGCCAGGACCCACTGGACCGCACGCAATTCGAAAGTGATACCAAGGGCTGGGCCCTATTCGGCGGCTCGGACTTCGACATCACGGACCAACTGATCTTCCGGACGGAGTTACGCCTGTCCCAGGAGTCACAGGACGTCAGGAACTACACTTATGCCCCATGCACTAACGCTGACCATGACCCTGCGACAAGCCCTTGCGGCGATGACAGGTTTGACCTGCGGGTCCGGGGACAGCAGCCCTATGGCGACTGCGTCCCCAAATCCGCCGACTCGCTGGGGACCGGGGACTGCAGCCGCCACGCCTCGGCCCGCTTTAAGTCCGTGACCGGGCGCGTCGGGCTCGACTGGCGGTTCAACGACGAGTGGATGGTGTACGGCTCCATCGCCTACGGCGAGAAACCGGGCGGCCTCGAATTCGCGTCGGGGAATGTCCAGACACCGAATGGCACGGAAGGCCGCTTCTTCACCAGCAGCTTCGATCCCGAGGAACTGACGGCCTACGAACTGGGCCTCAAGGGCACAGCCTGGGACGGTCGTCTCGTCATCAGCACCTCCGTGTACTACAACGACTGGACAAAGATCGTCCTGCCTCAGCTTCGGGACACCGATCCGGTGGAGGGCCTGCCCCTCGCCCAGCCGACGGCATTCAGGGTCAATTCCGGCGACGCGGGCGTGCTGGGCTTCGAGATCGAGACCAACGTGGGCCTCACCGATAACCTCACCGGCCGGTTCACGCTGGGCTGGGCAGACGCGGAGATCAAGAGCGCGACGCAGTCAGCTTACACAGACTTCCCGGATTACGCGGCCGAAGGCTTTGCCGCGGACGGCGGCGACGTCTCGGGCAACACTCTGCTGCGCCAGCCTGAATGGCTGCTCAGCGGGTCCCTGGACTACCAGCACCAACTGACAGGCGAGTGGGACTGGTTTACCGGCGCGGATGCGAACTACCAGAGCGGCGTCTATGTGGGCAACGAGAATCAGGGCTGGCTGCCGTCGCACACCTACGTGAACACCAGGCTGGGCGTGCAGACCAGCGTGTACACGATCCAGGCCTGGGCCCGGGACCTGTTCGACGACAACAAGGCAGTGGCCTCGTTCCGCGACATTTACTTTGCCAATACGGATAACCAGTACCCGCCGGTGGTAGACCAGGGCCCCCGCCCCAACTTCGACGACTTCGTGCCCTGGCGCGAGACGGTGAGCTACCCGAATGAGCGCACCTACGGCCTGACATTCCTCATGCGCTTCGGGGCCGCCGCCGAGTAACCGGGTTCACCGGCGGCCTGCTGGCCAGCCTGAGCATTGCAGAATGACGAAGGGCCCCGCGGGGCCCTTCAGGTCTTTGCAATCACGTGGAGCGGGTGATGGGAATCGAACCCACGTTAGCAGCTTGGGAAGCTGCAGTTCTACCATTGAACTACACCCGCGTCCGGTAGGATCGCAGCGGCACGATTCTAGAACATGAGCAGCGCACCCCACCAGCAACATATCCGCAGCTTCGTGCGCCGCGCCGGGCGCCAGACCAGGGCCCAGGACCGCGCCATAAAGACGCTCTGGCCCCGTTTCGGCGTACCGGCGCTGGACCCGGTTGCATCACCCCTTCTGGACCTGACGGCCCTCTTCGGGCGCTCCGCCCCCTGTGTGCTGGAAATCGGTTTTGGCAACGGGGATGCGCTGGTCCGCATGGCCGGGTCGTCGCCCGACCGGAATTTCCTGGGCGTCGAAGTCCATGCTCCGGGCGTCGGCCACTGCCTGCTGGCGATCGAGCGTCTTGGCCTGACCAACGTGCGCCTGCTGATGCAGGACGCGATGGAGGTTCTCCGGGACCGCCTTCCGGACCATAGCCTCCTCGGGGTCCACCTGTACTTTCCGGACCCCTGGCACAAGAAACGCCACCACAAACGGCGGCTGGTGCAGCCGGATCTTGTTGCACTGCTCGCGGCGCGGATCGCGCCGGGCGGCTACTTCCACGTGGCTACAGACTGGCCGGATTATGCAGTGCACATTAAAGCCCTGCTGGGCGAGAACCGGGGCTTCCAGATACTGGACACGGACCCGTCCCATGCGGTGGGTGGCCGTCCGCGCACCCGGTTCGAAGCGCGTGGCGAACGGCTGGGCCATCCGATCTGGGAGGCGGTCTACCAGCGCACTTCCTGAAGATTACAGGTGGTTTCCCGGTATACACATCGAGGGCCAAATGGGCTATAAAAAGTCTTGAGTAATAGTGGCGACTCCCATGAACGACAGAGCCTTCTCCATCAGCTTCGGGCTCCCGGAAATCGGGAGCTGGTTTCGTGTCGGTGAAGGCAAGACCTTCGAAGTGGTCGCCGTGGACGACAAGGACTGGACAGTGGAAATCCAGCACTTCGACGGCACGGTCGAGGAAGTGGATGTGGACAGCTGGCGCCAGTTGGGTGCCGAGCCCATCCAGGCGCCGGAAGACTGGTCCGGCTCCCTGGACGTAGACACCGTAGACCTGCCCGAGACAGAAGAAAAGCACCAGGACTTCGACGACCCGCTGGATTTCGTGGACGGCTACGAGTCGTAGCTGTAGGAGCGCCTTCCGGCGCGACCCCCTTCCCGCGAGAATCGAGTCCGCGAGTCTCGAGCGGGAAGGGGGTCGCGCCGGAAGGCGCTCCTACAAACGCACAAAAACCTCGCCGTCCTCCACCCAGCATTCCACCGGCGTCAGCGACCGGCCCGCGCAGGGGCCGAACACGCACAAACCGGACTCCGGCTCGAACAGCGCGCTGTGGGACGCGCAGCGCAGCAGCTTCTGCCCGGGAACGAGGAAGGCGTCGTCGTCCAGGTTGAGCGGGTGCTGCTTGTGGGGACAGACGTTGGCGTAGGCCCGCAGCCGGCCGTCCACCTGCACCAGGAAACCACGAAACGGCCAGTCGCCGTCGCCGACGAAGAACTCCCGGGCGCCCGGGTCACTGAGGTCGGCCAGGAGGGCAACTACCCTCGCGGGCTCACGCATCGAGTTGGGCCACCTGCCGCCGCAGCAGCACGAGCACGATCAACCCCGGGATTGCCGTAAAGAAGGTGATAGTAAAGAAGCTGCTCCAGCCCACCGCATCGACCAGGTAAGCGGCAGGCGGGCCGAGGAAGTTGCGCGCCACGCTCGCGAGCGCCGACAACAGCGCGTACTGGAAAGCACTGAAGCGTACGTCGCAGAGCGCCATCAGGAACGCGACGAAGGCGGCCGCGCCCATGCCGCCGGCGAAGTTGTCGAAGCCCAGGGCGAGGACCATGAGGGCGGTACTCTTGCCCGTGGCCGCCAGCAGGGCATACAGCAGGTTCGTGAGCGCCTGGAGGATGCCGAAGAACAGTAGCGAGCGGTACAGCCCGAGCCGGGCCAGCAATATGCCGCCGGCGAAGGTGCCGAGCAGGGTCAGGGTGATTACCACCGTCTTCGAGATGGCGCCCACTTCCAGCGCCGTGAAGCCGACCCCTTTGATCAGGAAGGCGGTGACCAGCTTCAGCGCGAAAGCGTCACCAAATTTGTAGAGCACGATCAGGACCAGCAGTGCCCACCCGCCGGGGCGGCCCAGAAATTCCCTGAGTGGGTCCATCACCGCGGCCACCAGCGTGCGCGGCGTCGGGGCGACACGCTCCGGCTCTGGTGCCGACCAGGTGAACAACACCGTGGCGCCCATGATGACGGCCATCAGCAGGTAGGTGTTTCGCCAGCCGATAAAGTCCGAGAGGATCAGCGCCAGTGCGCCCGTGATCCAGGTGGCCACCCGGTAGCCCACCTGGGTGGCGGTGGAGCCGACGCCGCGCTCCTCCGGCCGCAGCGTGTCCGCGCGGTAGGCGTCGATGACGATGTCCTGAGTCGCCGAGACGAAGGCAATCAGCAGGCTAATGGCCGCCACGGCGAAAATCGCGTCGTTCGGGGCCTGCAGGCCCAGCAACGCGATGAGCCCCGCAAGCACCAGCTGCAGGAGCAGTATCCAGCCCCGCCGGCGGCCCAGGAACGGCAGCGCGTAGCGATCGAGAATTGGCGCCCAGAGAAACTTGAAGGCGTAGGGCGCTCCCACCAGCGTGAGCCAGCCAATGGTTTTGATGTCCACGTTCAGGGTGGCGAGCCAGGCCTGCAAGGTGCTGTCCGACAGGTTGAACGGCAGGCCGGAGGCAAAGCCCAGCGTCAGCGCCGCAGCCACGCGCGGGTTGGCGATGAGATCGCGAAAACGGGTGCGCGCCATGGGCTAGCGAACGGAGCCTAGGTCCAGGTCGAAATCCATGCGCAGCGGCGCGTGGTCGGAGAAGCGACTGTCCTTGTAAATCACGGCGCGCCGGGCGGCGCCCTTCAGTCCGGGTGTGCCGATCTGGTAGTCGATCCGCCACCCGACGTTTTTCGCCCAGGCCTGGCCCCGGTTTGACCACCAGGTGTACTGGTCTGGCAAAAGGTTCACCTCGCGAAAGGCGTCCGTAAAGCCTGCCGGGCCGAAGAGCTCGTCAAGCCAGGAACGTTCCTCCGGCAAAAAACCCGAATTCTTCTGATTGCTGCGCCAGTTTTTCAAATCGATCTCCTTGTGGGCGATGTTCCAGTCGCCACAGAGCAGGTACTGGCGGCCATCCTTCCGGAGGCTATCCTGACCCAATCCGGCCAAATGCACCCTGAACTCCGTCATGAAGCGGAATTTGGCCTGCTGGCGCTCCTCGCTGGACGACCCCGATGGCAGGTACAGGGACACGATGCTCAAAGGGCCGAAGCGGGCCTCGAGGTACCGGCCCTCCGCATCGAATTCGGTTGAGCCAAAGCCCCGCACGATGGCATCCGGTTCGTGACGGGTGAACAGGGCCACGCCACTGTAGCCCCGGCGCTGGGCCGGCTCGTAAAAGCAGTGGAAGTTCCGCGGATGGAACTGGGGCGCCGCGATCTGGTCGGCCTGGGCCCGCACCTCCTGCAGGCAGACGACGTCGGCGCTCTCCCGTGCGAGCCAGTCGAACAGGCCCTTGCGGGCAGCGGCGCGAATGCCGTTGACGTTGAGCGTGACGATGCGCATGGAAGACTTGAGTGTACGATATCGTCGACAGGGGAGGATCAACCGCATGCGGGGCTACAAGCAGGACTTCATCGAGCTCGCCCTTCAAGTTGGTGTGCTCCGCTTCGGCCAGTTCAAGCTCAAGTCAGGACGCAACAGTCCCTACTTCTTCAATTCGGGCCTGTTCAACACCGGCTACTCTGCGGCGAAACTCGGGCGCACGTACGCCGCGGCGGTGGTGGACTCGGGCATCGCGTTCGACATGCTTTTTGGCCCGGCTTACAAGGGCATCCCCCTGGTCGCGCTGACGGCGGCGGCGCTGGCGGAGCATTACGGCCGGGACCTGCCCTTCTGCTTCAACCGGAAAGAGGTGAAGGAGCACGGCGAGGGCGGGGCCATCGTGGGCGCGCCGGTTTCCGGCCGCGTCCTGATTCTCGACGATGTCATTACGGCCGGCACAGCCATCCGGGAGACCATTACCCTGATCCGCCAGGCCGGCGGCCAACCCGGCGGGAAGGGCTGCGCGGAGGCCGCCGGTGTGGTCGTCGCCCTCGACCGCCAGGAGAGGGGCAACGGAGACCTGTCGGCCATTCAGGAAGTGGAGCAAAATTTCGGCATCCCGGTCGCCAGCATCATTCGCCTGGATGATCTGGTGGAACACCTGGAAAGCAGCAGTTTGCACGGGCAGTTTCTGCCGCTGGTGCAGGACTATCGGGAGCGGTATGGCGTGGCGGCCTGATTTTGCCGGAAGACGGCCAACTGCGATCCGGGTCACTGTTCGTGGTTAAGTGACGGACGGATAATTTGCCTGGAAGCGGGCCTCAGGGTCCCGCCCCTCATGGATCCAGATATGCCGGTGTCGCGTATTAAAGAGTCGAGCTTTTTCAGGGCTCGCCGGGGCGCCTGGCCACTGGCCGCACTGATCGCGGCTCTACTGGCCCTGGTTGCCACGGAACCCGTGGCGGCTGCCGGCAGGAAAGCCGGCCGCGCCACCAAGTCATCCGACTCCTCACGCGAGGTCTACCGCTGGGTCGACAAGGAGGGCGTCGTGCACTTCGGTGACCAGGTGCCGGCCGAGTACGCTACCATCGACCGGCAGGTGCTGAACCAGTACGGCATTCGCCTGCGCACCGATCAAGGCGCCCTGACCGAAGAGGAAGCTGCGGCGGAGAAGAAGGCTGCGGCGGAGAAGAAGGCCTCGTTGGCGGCCGCACGGCGGGATGAGGTGCTGCTGAGTACCTATGTGTCGGTCGAGGAAATCGAAGCCTTGCGTGACCGGCGCATGGAACTGATTAATGGACAGTTCGCGGTCACCAGAAACTACCTGCAAAGCCTCACGGAAACGCAGAAGCAGCTGCAACTGGAGGCCGGCACATTCAAACCCTACAGCCAGGATCCCGACGCAGAGCCCATCGACGCAAAGCTCGCGCAGGAACTCTCGGATATCGCGGACTCCATCGCGCTGTACGAGAAGACCTTGCTGGACACCCGCGCCCGCCAGAGCCGGGTGG
>Ga0315283_10006505_pt1 | contig 10425 bp, 9 predicted proteins | sample YL17G09_0_MG_FD_204541 | JGI IMG/M metagenome (GOLD analysis project Ga0315283, IMG submission 204541) | Sediment microbial communities from Yellowstone Lake, YNP, Wyoming, USA - YL17G09_0 | ecosystem: Environmental > Aquatic > Freshwater > Lake > Sediment | place: USA: Wyoming | collected...
TTTTGTCCTTTCACCAACCATGCCTTTTCTTACGAAGACGCCCACCTTCTCCAGGTCACGTCCCAGTTTTTCCGATATTATCTGCGCCATTTTCATCGCTGTCCCGCTGGGAGCATCCTTTTTCAGATGATGATGAGCCTCTAATATCTCCACATCGTAATCCTCGCCGAGTATTCCGGCGACATAGTCGAGAACCTTGAACATGACATTTACGCCGATGCTCATATTCGGTGAGAGGACGCAGCGCGTTCCAGCGGCAATCTTCTTGATTCGCGCCATTTCATCAGCGGTAAAGCCAGTAGAACCTATAACTATGGCCCGGCCTTTTTCGCGGGCGACCTCGAGATGGCCCACCGATACCTCATGATGCGTAAAATCGATGACCACGTCTCCTTTTTCGACACATGCCGCAAGGTGATCATCGACAAGAACGCCAGTTTTACCGAGGCCAAGCTTCTCCCCTATATCCTGGCCGACAAGAGCATGCCCTTTCTGCTCCACGGCGCCTGACAGCTCTATTTCTTGAGCCTGGGAAAGAAGGCTTATTATCCTGCCTCCCATCCTGCCGCCAGCGCCTGTAACCACGGCTTTGATCATGTGTAATCTCCTGTTCGTTACTAAGACCTTTATTATGAGATTAGCCCATAATTCTTCATCACGGCCTTCAGCTTCTCATAGTTGCTGTCTGACATCTTGTACATGGGAAGACGCACATCGTAGGAAATCTTACCCATCATAGATAGCGCAGCCTTTACCGGTACCGGGTTAGTTTCTATGAAGAGGGAATCAACCAATGGAACCAGTTTGTGATGCAACTTCTTCGCCTTTTTGATGTCACCTGCCTCGAAGGCGTCTATCATGGCCGCCATGTCGGCTGGCACGATATTGGAAACAACAGAAATGACGCCCCTGCCGCCTATTGACAACAGGGGGAAGGTAAAAAAATCATCTCCGGAAAGGACGTCAAATTTTTCTCCGCAGAGACTGATTACATCCTGCATCTGCTTCAGAGAGCCCGATGCCTCCTTGATTCCCACTATATTGCTTATTTTTGCAAGTCTGGCAACAGTCTCCGGCATGAGATTAACGCCGGTCCTGCCGGGAATATTGTATGGGACAATCGGAATTGGAACACTTTCCGCGATAATCTTGAAATGCTGATAAAGGCCCTCCTGCGTTGGCCTGTTATAATAAGGGCAGACACTTAACGCCCCATCCGCACCCGCCTCATAGGCATGCTTTGTCAGCCGCAGGGCTTCATCTGTGCTGTTCGAACCGGTGCCCGCTATGACGGGAACCCTTTTCTTTACGGCGTCTACTGTTATTTCAATCACCCTGTCATGTTCCTCATGAGACAGGGTTGAGGATTCACCTGTGGTACCGCAGGGAACAATGCCGTCGGTTCCATTCTTGATCTGAAACTCAATGAGCTCCCTCAGGGACCGTTCATCCACTTTTCCTTCCTTGAAAGGTGTGACGATTGCCACAATTGCTCCACTAAACATAATCCCTCCTTATCTTAAAAAATCGGGTATCTCTTCTCCCCTGATTAAATCCGCGTAACCCTCTCTTTTTCTGATTACAAAAAATTTGTCGTCTCTGACAAGAACCTCCGGTATCCTTCCTCTTGAATTATAGTTGGATGACATTGTAAAACCATATGCGCCGGCGCTCATAACCGCCAGCAACTCCCCTCTTTCAAATCTGAAAGTCTTTCTTCCCTTCGCCAGATAGTCGCCGGACTCGCAAATGGGACCGACTACGTCGGCGACGATTTCCTCTCTCTCTTTTTCAATCACCGGCCGGATCCGATGGTACGAATTATACAGACTGGGACGGACCAAATCGTTCATTCCGGCATCAATGATGATAAAATTTTTCGCGTCATTGGATTTCGTATAGAGAACCTCCGTTATGAGAATTCCCGCATTGCCCACAATTACTCTTCCCGGCTCAAAAATGAAAGTACAATTTATATCCTTTGAAGCATTAATGATGGCCTTGGCGTACTCAGAGGGATGAGGAACATCCTCCTTATCGTAGGTAATGCCGAGGCCTCCTCCCAGATCGAGATACTGGATGTCCATCCCATCTTCCCGGAGCAGCCGTACAAGCTCCTTGAGACGGTTCAGGGCATCAAGGAAGGGGGAAATCTTTGTCACCTGAGATCCGATATGACAGCTCACGCCTTTAACATCCAAATGTATTAGCATCCTCGCCCGCCGGTATTCTTCCTGCGACTTCCTGATGTCGATCCCGAATTTATTGCTCATGAGCCCCGTTGATATGTGGGGATGGGTTTCGGGATCCACATCCGGGTTGACCCTCAATGCCACTCCCGCCTTCTTTCCCAGCCTTTGGGCACAGCTATTGATCACCTCAAGCTCCTGGGAGGACTCAGCGTTAAACATCAGAATATCCGACTTGAGGGCATATTCGATTTCATCAACCTTCTTCCCCACTCCGGAGTAAACGACCTTGCGGGTATCTACGCCCGCCTGCAACGCTCGATACAGTTCCCCTCCGGAAACTATATCGACGCCGCTTCCCTCTTTAATAAAGATCCTGAGCACGGCAATATTTGAATTGGACTTAACGGCAAAACATATAATATGCGGGACACTGGAAAACGCCGCATCAAACACTCGGAAATGGTGCTTCAATGTCCTCTGACTATAGAGATAAAATGGCGTCCCCACTTTCTCGGCAATGTCTTTGACAGACACTTCCTCGCACCAGAGTTCATTATCTTTGTGATGGAAATAATTCATTTACCCTTGGCCTCAAAAACAATAATTCTTCCCTTTATGAGATTCACTTCTTGCCAGATCCTTCCTTTCCGCGGGGAGAATCCGGGCTGACGACAACTTCGCCCATATTGGACGCCTGGCTGCATATTCCCGACAGATCACATGTTATAACGCGATACGTATAAAGATACCCTGTCTTAACTGCCGAGTCCAGATAGACCACGACATTCGCCCCTTCCCTCGCCAGTTTGGGATCATTGGATGCAAGATCCGCTACAACAGCATATTCGAGGGGACAATCCGGGCATGTAGCTCCTTTCGCGCGAAGCTCACTCCTCTCAACCCTGTATTTCTGAATGCCGCCTCCTGCATCCGGAATGGTCCAGCGGAGAATAACCCCGTAATCAGCAAGACTCGCCTTCAGATCCGAAACGGCCTTTGGCGCGGCAACACCGGAAGGCCGCGGATCGGCCTTTTTTCCGCAGCCGTAAAGGACTCCCCCGAGGACCAAGCCAGAGCACAATAGTATGATCAGCAACCTGAGAATTCTTGTCACTTCTTTCTACCTCTAATATCTTTGATCCGCAGCGAAACATTTTTTTTCGAAGTCCCGCCGTGGCTCTTCTTTGAATGCACCGCATGCTCTACCTTGAGAAATGCATAGATGTCTTCCCCAAAGCCCCTGTGGAACCGCCGGAATTTCGCCAACGTCAAAACGGGCATGTCCTTTTTCTTCTCGATACAATAGGCAACGAGTCGGCCAACTACTTTATGGGCTTCCCGGAAAGGAACGCCTTTCATGACGAGATATTCAGCCACGTCCGTCGCCATTGAAAACCCGCCGGAGGCGGCTTTCAGCATTTTCTCCCTGTTGAATTTCAAATGCCCCGCCATCTCACACAGAATGTGGGCGCAACTCTTTACCGTATCTACTGCATCAAAGAGCGGTTCCTTATCCTCCTGCAGATCCCTGTTATATGTCATGGGAAGTCCCTTCATCATGGTCAACACGGCAATAAGGTCTCCATATACCCGTCCTGCCTTTCCCCGGATAAGCTCAGCCACGTCGGGATTCTTCTTCTGCGGCATGATGCTGCTTCCTGTGGTAAAGGCGTCAGACATCTCCACAAACTGAAACTCATCCGTTGACCAGATGACGAGGTCTTCACAGAATCGGCTCATGTGCATCATCAGAAGAGAGGCGACAAAGATAAATTCCGCGACAAAGTCACGATCCGATACGGCGTCCATACTGTTGTGAGATATTTCTGGAAATTTCAGCAGTCTGGCGACATACGCCCTGTCAACAGGCAGACCCGTACCTGCCAGGGCGGCCGAGCCCAGGGGCATGATGTTCACCCGCTTATGACATTCCCATAATCGCTCTTCATCCCTGTCCAGCATTTCCCAGTAAGCCAGAAGATAATGGGCTAAGAGCACGGGCTGCGCCTTTTGCATATGAGTATATCCCGGCAGGATTGTCCCGTCTTCCTTACAAGCCAACTCAATGAGCGATGCCTTCAGTCGCGACACCATTTTGACAATCTGCCGGATTTCATCTCTCAAGTACATGCGGACGTCCAGCGAGACCTGATCATTTCTGCTTCTGCCTGCATGGAGCTTCCCGCCCGCTTCGCCTGTCCTCTCTGTCAAGGCCTTTTCTATGGCCATGTGGATATCTTCGTCCTCAGGCTTGAAGGCAAAGCGCCCTTTTTCGATTTCGTGAAGGATGTCCGTAAGCCCCTTAACTATGACTTTCTCATCCTTCTTGGAGATAATTCTCTGTTTGGAAAGCATCCGGGCATGGGCAATGCTCCCCTCGATGTCGTAGCGATAGAGGCGTTTATCAAAATGAATCGAAGCGGTGAATGCCTCGACCATCTTAGCTGTCGGCTGGCTAAACCGCCCACCCCACGGTTTTTTTTGTTTTCCTGGCATCGGCCTGTCCTTACACTTTTCCTCTTTTCAATAATGCTTGAATTTTCAGCCTCAGGGCATTGAGCCTTATAAAGCCTGTGGCGTCCTTTTGATCGTAGACACTGTCTTTCTCAAAGGTGACAAATTCCTCGCTGTAAAGCGAGTTCGGTGACTTGCGTCCGACAACGATACAATTCCCTTTATACAATTTCAGACGCGCAGTCCCCGTGACATTTTCCTGCGTTTCATCGATGAATTTCTGCAACACCATCATCTCCGGTGAATACCAGAAACCGCTGTAGACGAGCTGCGCATATTTGGGAATCAAGGAGTCCCGCATCAACATCACTTCGCGATCCATTGTAATAGATTCTACGGCACGATGGGCGGCCCAGAGCACCGTACCTCCGGGCGTTTCATAAACACCCCTTGATTTCATACCGATAAAACGATTTTCCACCATGTCGACCCTGCCGATCCCGTTAGCCCCGGCCATTTTATTCATGCTATGGAGAAGCTTTGCGCCGCTCATCTTCACCCCGTCGATCGCTACGGGATTCCCTTTCTGGAAATCGATTTCCACGTATGTGGCAAGGTCAGGCGCTCTCTCCGGGGCTGTCGTCAATACGAACATATCTTCCGTGGGCTCCATCCATGGATCTTCGAGGATCCCGCCTTCGTGAGAAATATGGAGAAGATTCCTGTCGCTGCTGTACGGCTTTTCCTTTGTCGTAGCCACAGGAATGTCGTGCTTCCGGGCATAATCGATCATGGATCCTCTCGAATCAAAGAACCACATGGGGTCCCTCCATGCCGAGATGATTCTGATGCCCGGGTTCAGGGCCGTGTATGTCAGCTCAAATCGCACCTGGTCATTTCCCTTGCCTGTGGAACCATGGGAAACGGCATCAGCCCCTTCTACCGCGGCAATCTCAATTTGTCTTTTTGCAATGAGAGGCCTCGCGAGCGATGTGCCCATAAGATAGGCGCCCTCATAGATGGCATTGGCCCGGAGAGCCGGAAAGACAAAGTCTCTTACGAATTCTTCCTGTAAATTGTCTATATAAACCCTGCTTGCGCCTGTTTTTTGCGCCTTTTCCCTGAGACCGTGGAGCTCTTCTTCCTGACCTATATCGGCGGCAAAGGCAATTACCTCGCACTTGTATGTCTCAATCAACCATTTCAGAATGACGGATGTGTCCAATCCTCCCGAATAGGCCAGTACTACTTTTTTCACCTCATCAGCCAAGACCTTATCCTCCTAGAATCAGTATCTCCATAATCGCTTTCTGCACATGAAGGCGATTCTCTGCCTGATCGAATACCACAGAATGGGAACCATCGATAACATCATCCGTTATCTCCTCGCCCCGGTGGGCGGGTAGACAGTGCATGACAATGGCATCTTCCCGTGCCCGGGAAAGCATTTCCTCATTAACCTGATACTCTCTAAATATTTTTTTCCTCTCTTCCTTTTCGGCCTCCTGACCCATACTCGTCCAGACATCCGTATAGATTACATCTGCATCCTTAACAGCATCAACGGGATTACGATAAACAGCTATGCCGCCCTGAGCCTTTTTTGTGCCCCTTTCCAGTATAACCTGTTCGGGTTCGTATTTTTCCGGACACGCAAGGCTGAGCTGAATAGGAAGCCGGGCTGCGGCGTCGATCCACGAGTTTGCCACATTGTTGCCATCTCCTACATATGCAATCTTCAACCCTTCATATTTGCCCTTTTTCTCAATGATGGTGAAAAGATCGCTCAAAATCTGACAGGGATGCTGCTGGTCCGTCAGGCCATTGATAACGGGAATAGTCGCATATCGGGCGAAGTTTTCCACAAAGGACTGGGAATATGTCCTTATCACAACTGCATCAAGGTATCTCGACATGACCCTTGCAGTATCGGAGATATCCTCACCCCTGCCAACCTGGGTATCGCGATTGTTCAGGAATAAAGCCATTCCTCCCAATTGATAAATGCCCACCTCAAAAGATATTCGGGTTCTCGTAGACGATTTATCAAAAATCATCCCGAGGGTCTTCCCGGCAAGCGGCGTATGGGATACACCCGCCTTGAGCATCTTTTTGACTTTATCAGCCTTTTCGAATACCGCCTCAAAATCAGCTCGTTCAAGATCATAGAGGCTTAGGAAATCTTTTTTCATTTATCACCAATCACCTCGCCCAAAATTGCAACAGCAGCATTTACATCTTTCTCCGTAATAGTCAATGGCGGGACAAATCGAAGAACATTTCCACCGACGCAATTGATCAACAAGCCCCGGTCCATGCACGCATTGACTATTTGCGACCCTTCAATGCTGATCTCTATACCGATGATTAAACCTCTTCCTCTTATATCCTTTATAATAGATGATTTGTTTTTCATCTCGTGCAGCCTTTTTATGAAATAAGCCCCGACCTTCCTGACGTTTTCCAGAATTCCGTCATTCATGATGGTCTCCAGAGTTGCCAGCGCTGCAGCCATGGCGAGCGGATTCCCCCCGAACGTTGAGGCATGACTGCCTGGCTGAAACGCAGATGCAACGCGATCGGTGGCCATCATCACACCTATGGGAAAGCCATTGCCGACGGCCTTTGCCAATGTGACAATATCAGGCTTCACTTTATAATGTTCATAAGCGAAAAGGGTTCCCGTCCTTCCCATCCCTACCTGAATCTCGTCAAGAATCATGAGTATTCCCTTTTCATCACAGATTCTCCTGACTTCGGAGAGGTATTTGTCATCGGGAATCTTTACGCCCCCTTCCCCCTGAATCGGCTCCAGCATGACTCCGCACGTCTTATCCGTAATTGCGTCGGAGAGCACAGAAATATTGTCAAACGGCACATATTTGAATCCTTCAAGGAGCGGCGCAAAACCAACTTGAAACTTAGTCTGTCCGGTGGCAGTCACCGTCGCCATCGTTCGCCCGTGGAATGAGTCTTTCATGGTAATCAGTTCATATTTTCCCTTTCCTGTGTTCTCATAGGCATACTTCCGGGCAAGTTTTATCGCCGCTTCATTTGCCTCCGCTCCGCTATTGCAGAAAAATGCCTTGTGGGCGAAAGAATTCTCCATGAGCTGCCGGGCATAAAGAATCTGCGGCTCTATATGATATAGGTTTGACACATGGGTAAGAGTCTCCACCTGCTTTTTTATCGCCTCAACAACTTTGGGATGCGAATGTCCCAGGCTGCAAACGGCAATCCCTGCAACGAAGTCAAGGTATTCTTTCCCGTTGCTGTCCCAGACCTTTGCGCCGGAGCCCCTCACCAGCACGATGGGAAAACGTTTATATGTCGACATAATATATTTATCGGAGAGCGCTATCAATTCATCTGTTGTCATTTATAAACCACCTTACTCATCAAACACTTTACTAAGCTAAAAATTGGCTTCGAAAGATCTCACAGCACAATTTCTGTTCCTATGCCTCTATCCGTGAAAATCTCGAGAAGCACGGCATGCTTCAGACGCCCATCCACAATATGGGCTTTCTTTACGCCGCCTTTAAGGGCTTTAAGACAGCACTTAACCTTAGGATACATGCCTCCGCTTATAGTCCCGGCGTCTATCATGCTGATAACGTCCCTGTCCTTCATGGTATTGACCAACTTGCCATCCGCATTAATGACACCTTCCACATCAGTCAACAGAACCAGTTTCTCCGCCTTAAGCGCGGCCGCCACCTCGCCGGCAACGATATCCGCATTTATATTGTATGTCTCACCATTGTCTCCCATACCGGTGGGGGCGATCACAGGAATAAAACCGTTATTCGCAAGGGAAACGATCAACTCTGCATTGATGCTCTTGACCTTCCCGACCAGACCGATGTCGATAATTTCCGGAGGTGTAGCCTTTGCCTTCTCTTCACTCAAATAGTATTTTTCCGCCCGGATCAGATCTCCGTCCTTTCCGCTCAGACCCACGGCCTTGCCGCCGTGTTGATTTATGAGACCAACAATTTCCTTGTTAACCTTGCCCACGAGGACCATCTCCACGATGTCCATCGTCTCTTCGTCAGTTACCCGCATGCCCTGGACGAATTTAGAGTCCTTGCCAAGTTTCTTCAAGAAACTGCCGATCTGCGGGCCGCCCCCGTGAACCACCACGGGATGGATGCCTATATACTTCATCATAACCACATCCTTGGCGAAGAGATTCTTGAGCTCCGCATCGACCATGGCATGGCCGCCGTACTTGATGACGATGGTCTTGTTATAAAACCTGCGTATATAAGGAAGGGCCTCCAGAAGAATTTCAGCCCGCTCAATGGACTTCCCTATATTATCCATATTAATCTCCCCTTATAGGATATATCTGCTTAAGTCTTCATCCTCGACGATGTTCTCGAGTTTCTCCTTTACATAGTTGGCATCAATGACTACTTCCTGTCCCGCCATATCCGGGGCATTGAAGGAGATGTCATCCAAGAGGGTCTCCATAATGGTATAGAGCCGCCTGGCCCCTATATTTTCCGTTCTTTCGTTCACCACTGCCGCGACTTCTGCAACCTCCGCAATCGCATCATCCGTGAAAGACAGTTTAAGCTCCTCCGTAGCCATCATTTCTATATATTGCGTAATAAGGGCGTTACGGGGTTCCGTGAGGATCCGGATGAACTCCTCCTTCCCGAGGGAATCCAGTTCGACCCTGATCGGAAACCGTCCCTGAAGCTCAGGGATCAGATCAGACGGCTTCGACGAACTGAATGCGCCCGCAGAGATAAAAAGTATGTGGTCCGTCTTAACCATTCCATAGCGTGTGTTTACAGTGGAACCTTCCACAATGGGCAGGAGGTCCCTCTGAACGCCCTCTCTTGAGACATCCGGACCGTGCGCTGAACCACTTCCCACGATCTTATCGATCTCATCGAGGAATATGATGCCCGACTGTTCCACCCTCTCAACGGCCGCTCTTGTAACCTTGTCCATGTCTACCAGTCTCTGGGCCTCTTCCTGCTCCAATATTTGCAGCGCCTCGGGGACTTTCACCCTTCTCTTCTTTTTCTTCTGCGGAAAAATATTTCCAAACATTTCCTTGATATTCAAACCCATATCCTCGATGCCGGAAGATGTAAATACTTCTATCATCGGGCCGCTTCTGACTTCCGATACCTCTAATTCCACAAAGCGGCCGTCCAGTTTCCCTTCGCGGAGAAGCCTGCGCATCTTTTCACGGGTATTATCTATTTGCAGAGGCTGCTCGGCTTCGTGCAATTCCAAGTGTCTGTCTGAAATAAGATCTTCCACCTTCCTCTCAACAGGCTTTGGCGGAAGCAAAACATCCAGAAGTCTTTCCTCCGCCAGCTCAGCCGCCTTGGGCTTTATATTCTCCTGCTCTTCCGATTTAATCATGTTCACAGCCAGTTCAACGAGATCGCGAACCATGGATTCCACATCCCTGCCGACGTAACCAACCTCGGTAAACTTTGATGCCTCCACTTTCAAGAAAGGGGAGTTTTCCAACTTCGCCAGTCTACGGGCGATCTCCGTCTTGCCTACGCCGGTTGGCCCGATCATGATGATGTTTTTGGGGGATATTTCCTCTCCCAGTTCTTTCGTCACATTCTGGCGCCTCCACCTGTTTCTGAGTGCAATTGCTACTGCCTTCTTAGCCTCGCCTTGACCAATGATGTACTTGTCTAATTTTTCCACGATCTCTCGTGGCGTTAGTTGCTTAGATGACATAATAATTCTTGCCTTTTCCCATCCATCATAGTTTTTTTACAAATCCAAATCTTAA
>Ga0315283_10006506_pt1 | contig 10424 bp, 4 predicted proteins | sample YL17G09_0_MG_FD_204541 | JGI IMG/M metagenome (GOLD analysis project Ga0315283, IMG submission 204541) | Sediment microbial communities from Yellowstone Lake, YNP, Wyoming, USA - YL17G09_0 | ecosystem: Environmental > Aquatic > Freshwater > Lake > Sediment | place: USA: Wyoming | collected...
GGCCAAGCGCTCGCAGGCAGCGGGGGTGAGGACAAGGGCGGAAGGGGCGGGCGGTGCGGTGGACGGGTTGGCAGGCGGGCAAGAGGGGTCGGGCACGCAGGCGGCTGGCGGGAGCTCTGCCAGGGGCGGGCGGCGCGGGGACGGGTGGGGTTGGTGCGGTGGGGGCGCCGGCGCCGGCGCCGCCTCCTCTTCCACCACTGCCTCCTCCCCTGTTTCCGTCACCGAGCTCGGTGCTTCAGGTGACGTCACAGGCGGCGGGGGGGGCGGGGGCGAGCGGGCGGCCTCCGCGATGGGCAGGCGAGGCGCCCGGGCCGCCGGGCGGAGGCGGGGGCGAGGCACACCCTCCTCCACCGCCACCACCACCCGCGTGCCCGGGCCCGCCATCAGAATGGGCACCGCCTTGGCCGCGCCCACCGTCAGCCCACCCGTGACCATGACGGGCGATGGCAAGGCCAGGCCGCCCAAGGCAGGCGCGAGGAGGCTGTCCCCGCCACTCCACACGACCAGGGCGGCCTTGGGGCCGCCGGGCCCCCCCCAGTGCATGTTGAGGGCGACGACGGCCTTGCCCGCCGCGTCCGTGCGGCGCAGGGGCGGGCCTACCGCCCACACGCCCGCCAGGGGGCCGGCCAAGGCCGCGCCCTTGGGCAAGGCCGCCAGGGCGGCAGGCGTGGAGAGGGGGCGCCCGGGCGGGGGATGGCGGGTGGCGGCGACGGCCGTGGTCGCGCCGTCCCCACCCTCCCCCTCTCCACGCCGCGCCAGGCGAGCCCACAGGGCCGCGTCACTGCCGATCACCGCGTCCACCGCCGCATCGTATGCCGCCAGAATGCGGGCGGCCAGGGGCCCGGGCTGGCTCCCCAGCGTGGCGCCCACCACGGCCGGCCGCACCGCCTCCAGCAGGGCCACTGCCCAGCCGGGCCGCCCGCCACTCCCCACGTCGCCCGCCAGGCCCAGCGCCGCCACCGCGGCGTCCGCGTGGGCGACGGCCTGGGCGGCCGGAGAGTCACCGTCGGGGCCGGTGCCGACGGGCAGGGTGGACGGCAGGGACGCGTCCGGCGCCGGGCGGGAGCCGCCCTGGATAGCGGTGGTTGCGGCGCCGGCCACCCCGCCTCCACCCCCTGCACCCCCGCTCACCAGGCCCGCCGCGCCGGGCCGCCCCGGCCGGGGCGGACCCAGCAGCGTGAACAGATCACCTCGAGTAGCCCGGGCCAGGGGTGGGGTGAGGAGCGGGAGGGAGGGAGGGGAGGGGGCGTCGCCCCCACCCCCGCCGCCCAGCGCGCCCACCACCACCCCGGCCGCCGCCCCGAGCGCCGCCCGCCAAAACACGGCGACCGCCCCCTCGAAACGGTCGCCCGGTAGTGGCCCACCCGTCGCCAACGGCCCACCCGCATACTGGAGGGTAGAGGTCGGCGGGGGCGGGGCCGGGTCGGCCGGGTGGAGGGCGGGCGGCAGGGCGGCCAGGCCGTGCGTGCGGGCCACCAACCCCAGCGCGCCCACCACCGCCGCCGCCACGCGGGGCGCCGCCGCGGCGGGCCCGCCCTGGATCAGGCCGCCCGGGCACAGGGCATCCAGGAGCGGGGCCAGGGCGGGTGGGAGGAGGGCGTGCAAGGCCGCGCCTCCTCCAAAGCCGCGCTCACACACGAGCGCGCCCACCAGGCGGGCCGCGCCCACGCCCGCGTCGCCGGCCTCCCCGTCCGGCCGGGTGTGCCCCTGCTCCAGCGCACGCCGCAGGGGCCCCGAAATCAGGTAGTGAGCCAGCAGGATGGCGGGCGGGCCCGGAGCCGCCAGGGCGGCCGCCGCGGCGGCCGCCAGGGCGGCCGCGGCGGCCGGGGGCGTGGCCCCCGCGCCCCGCCCGCCCCGCCCACCACCCCGCCCGGCCGCGCCGTCGGCGAGGGCCGCCAGGGCGTCCACCACGCCGGGGGGAGCGCCATCCACGCCGCCAGACGCTAGGACGAGGCTCGCCGTCGCGGTGATGGCGTCCCCGTACGCAGCGGAGGCCAGGTCGGACGGGGTCGGGACGGCGCGGGCGGCGGCGCTGCCGCCACCACCCTGCCCTTGGCTCGCGGCGACGACCGCGCCCCGAGACGCGCGCGCCCCCGCCGCGTCCAGCGCGTCCGCCGCCGCGTCCCCCACAAAGCCCGCCAGCATGGACGCCGAGTAGTCCAGCGCTGATTTGCCGGCCGGCCCGGGGCGGCGAAACGCGTCAGCGGGCGCCGCCGCCAGGGACGCCGCCCCCAGCAGGCCGACCGCCCCGCCCCGCCACCGGCGCGCGCGCCGGGCGGCCGCCGCCTCCCGCGCCCGCACGGCCAGGACGGGCGGCAGGTCGTAGACCAAGGCAGACACGCCCGCCACGCCTTCCCGGGCCCGCACAGCGGCCAGGACGGACGCCGCCAGGGACGCCCGGGCACGGGGCGCGGCGGCCTCATCCAGCAGGTCGGCCGGGCATGCGCCGCCCGCGCCCGCAAAACACCAGGCGGACGCCGGGCTGTCCGCCAGGGCGGCCGTCAGCCCCGCCACGGGCGTGCGAGCCCCCGGTTCGGCCAGGGCCGCCAACCAGAAGCGCAGCCAGGGGCGGAGGGCGGGGGGTGAGGCGAAAATGGCGGCCGGCGCGACGCGGAGCGAGACCGCCGCGTAATGGGCGGCCAGCGACCTGTAGGGCGCGGCCGCCCCCGGCTCCCGCCACAGGCGGTCGGGGGTGTACGGGGCGGCCGCCCGGGCGAGGAGGGTGGTGGCCGGCTCCAGCCCCGCCGCCACCAGGAAGGCGTGCGCCTCCGCCAGGAGCGTGGCCCGGGTGGAGGCGAGGCCATCCCCCGCGGGTGGTGGGGGGCGGGGCAGCGGCGGCAGGGTGGTTGCCTGGTCGGCCACCACGGCGCCTTCCTGCCTGGGGCGGGCGGCCGCGGCGGCGAGGGCTGACCCGGGCAGGCACGTGTGCGCGTCTCCGCCACCGCCCCACCCGGTGGAACGGCGGAGCGGGTAGTCGCCGGCAAGGCCCGCCTCCAAGGCCGGGACGGCGGCGGTGGCGACCAGATGAGCGACCTTGAGGATGGCGGGCGGGAGGGAGGGGGCAGCTGCCCCGTGACGCCCGGCCACGCCTGTTGCCGCTGCCAGACCGGACCGGGCGGAAGCAATGAGGGCGTGCACGGCCGCGGCCGCCCGGGCCCGCACCGCCCGGTGGGCTGGGGTGGACGGGTCGAGCGGGCGGATGAGGGCGGGCGAGGCCAGGGCGGTCGCTAGGGCAGAGGGCGTGCCCGCGCCGCCGCCGCGGCCGCCACCCACCCGGGCCGCCGCCCAGTCCAGGGCGTGGCAGGCGAGGGTGGCATCCCCGATTTGGAGGCCCCGCAGCGCGGCGGCCGTGCTGTCGGCGCCGTCCCCGGGCGCCAGGCACAGCGGGCCGACCGCGAGGGAGGTCGGGCCGGTGAAGCCGAGCGGCCCCAACCGGGCCGCCGCCCCCGCCGCCGCGCCCGATTCGGACACCAGCGCGTCCACCCAGCCCAGTACGCAGGTCGCCACCTCGGCGGACGCGGCGGCCAGGGACGCCGCGTCGGGCGAGGCCGGCGGCGCGGCGCCTGCCCTGCGCGCCAAGGCGTCGGCGGAGGCGAGGGCCGCCCCTAGCAAGGCCGACCGGGCGACGACGTCGGACCGGGCCCAGTCGACAAAGGGTTCCCGCCCGCAGAGGAGGGCGGGGACTTCGTAGGCCGCATCGGCGGGGGGTCCCGCGGAGGCGAAGGCGGAGAGGAGGGCGGCCGCGTCGCGGAGGGCGCCTGGCGCGGCGAGGTGGTGGGCTGAGGGCGAGGGGTCTTGGGCGTGCCCCCCTCCACCGCCGCCGCCCCCCGCCAGGACGGCGACGGGCGCGGCCAGGGTCGCCCGCAGGTCCCCGACCGCGGTCACCATGGCGTCGCAGGCGAGCGCAGACGCGGCCGCCGCGGCTGCTGCCCCGCCCCCCTCGCCCTGGCGGGCGGTGGCTGCGGCTTCAAAGGACAGGGCCTGGCGCGCGAGGGTGAGCAGGGAGGCGCACACCCCGCTGGATGCCGGGGGTGGGGGCAGGTGAGTGGGTGGGGGGTTACGTGGAGGAGCGGGAGCAGCGGCGGGTGGGCGGGGCGCGGCAGCAGCAGCAGCACAAGGCGGGGCGGTGGGCGGGGCAACGCTTGCCACGAGGGCGGGTGGTGGTGGCGGCGAGCGGGAGGGCGGGCAGTGGCCGCCTCCACCTCCGCCACCGCCACCGCCACCACCATCCCGCCCCGGGTGGTGCGCCAGCCTCGCCCGCACGCCCGCGGATGAAAAGGTCGGCAGGGCCGGGACCAGGCGGCGGGGCAGGGCGGAGTGCTCACGCCCACCCCCACCCCACCCTGTGGCATTCGCATCGGCCGCCCACCCACCCGCCAACCCGCCACCGCCTTCCTCGTCGTCCATCAGGGCGCCGCCGATGCGGAGCGTGGATGGAGGTGCGGGGTGGTGAGGGGCGTCGGCGACAGTGGGTGGCTCGGCCGGCGGGGCGGCGGTGGGTGGGCGCGGCTGCGCTGGTGGTGGTGGCCGCCCCTCTGGAGGAGGCGCGGGTTGAGGCGGCGCTTGAGGCACGCCCCCAACCACCACGCCACCACCCAGCGCCACCTCGGCGCGGGCGGCAAAGCTGGCAGTCGCCGGCAGCGCGTCCGTCGTCGCACCACCAGGGGCCAGGCCGCCCAGCCAGGGCGCGGTGGAAGGGGTGGGCGCGGCCGGGCGAGGAGCGGCGGCGGCCACGCGCGCGCTCAGAGGCGCGGCAGCACCAGCACCAGCACCAGCCTCGCCCCCGCCGTCTCCTCCGTCCTCCACCTCCTCATCCTCCTCGTCCTCCTCGCCCTCGTCCAGGGCGTGCCAGCCCAGGTCCTCCGCGCAGGGCGCGGCAGTGACGAGCATGGCCAGTGTGGAAGAGGTGGGCGGCGCGGCGAGTGCGGGTGCACCAGCGGCAGGCCCATTCCGGCCACCACCACCCTCACCACCTCCTCCACCCGTCATCACGTCCAGGGCGTCCAAATCGCCCAGCACCGCCCGCACCGCGGCCTGCTGGTCCTGAACGGCCCGGCGGGCCCGGTCCCGGGCCAGGGCGCGGGAGCGGGCGGCAGCCAAGGCCCGCCCGTCGCCCGCGCCGCCGGCCAGGAGCAGGTCGGCAGGGGCGTCGGGCGCGCCGCCAGCGCCGAGCACAAGCGCGGCCACGGGCGGCGGGTCGGCGACGCCTACGCCGCCCTCGCCCTCGCCCGCCAGCTGGGTGGTGACCAGGTAGTGCGCCACGGATTTGAAGCCGTACCCCCGGGCCTCCGCGTCCAGCTGGCCCGTGTCCCGCAGGCCGTTGACCTTGCGCTGGCAGGCCGGCGAGGAACAATTGCACAGGCCCAGGCAGCAGGGGCACCGCCACCCGCCGCTGCCCGCGGCCGCGGCGGCCCGCAAGACCTCGCTCAAGGCTTGGCCCATGCGGTTGGCCAGGCATTGCCCACACCACCGCCCCCGCCCCCGCCCGACCGGCGGCGGGCGGGGGCCGGCACCGCACGGGCACCACGTCTTTGGGTCGACCGTCTTCTGGCGGCAAAAGTGGCAGGTCGCGCAGGCCTGGCAGGGCTGGGCGTGCGCGTCCTTGCAGTAGATCTTGGGGTGCGAGTCCGGGAGGGGGGTAGCGGCCTCGAAGGCGACCAGGCGGCGCAGGTGTTCAAGGGTGTAGAGCTCGCTGGAAAGAGGAGAAAAAAGAGAGAGGTAGATGGGGGGGGGGCATGAGAGAGAGAGAGGCCGGTGCCTCGGCCACGGCTGTTTTGTCGTTTTTTTTAAACGCCCCGTCGTCCCTCCTCCTCACACCCCACGACCCGCATCTCTCAATCGACTCACCGAACCCCTCGCCGGGCGTGTTCGGCCATCATGGCCCGCAGCAGGGGCCCTTTGCGCTCCCGGGCGCGGGCTAAGGCGGTCGCATCAAACTGAATTGGCGTGTCGAACGCAAACGCCTTGGTCGCGGGGAGGGGGAGGGTGGTCAGGGCAGCGGCGCCGCCGGGTCCCCTCGTCGGCAAGGGAGGGGCGACAGCAGAGGCACGCGGCGGCGGCGGCCAAGCAGCAGGGAAGACTGCCGAGCCGGCCGTGGCCTGCGTGGGCGGGGCGGCGCCGGCGCCCGCACCGGGGTCGGCGCGTCCAAAGCCGGCCGCCAGCAAAGCCGCGTCCACCTCCTCGTCAAAGGCGACGTCCAGAGCGAGGCCCGCGGCCACTAGGGCGGCGGCCATGATGAGAGGAAGGGGCGGTGAGAGCTACAAGGGGCGGCGCGCGCGCGCACCCTCTCTCTCCTCTAGAAAGAATGAAAGTAAGACGATCATTTTTTATTTTCAACCACGCCGCCCCAACCATGCTGTTCGCACCCGGCCAGGCCCCGCGCGGCAGATGCTGGCTGCCACCACTGCACTCATCTCGTCTTATCTCCTCCCTCACCAGCACGGCGCGTCCAGCGGGCACTTGGGATTGTAAAACTCGGCCGCCCCTTTCCCGCCCGCCCTGAAGCCCTCCACCAACTGCTGGCTGAAAGTGGAGTGCGTGTTCCCGTACACCGCGCTCGCCCTCTCAGCCAGCAGGTACGACACGTACGCCCGCACCAGCTGGGTGCGGTGGGAGAGGGCCTCCAGGCGTGGGTGCCGGTCCACCCACACCTCGTCCGGCGTGAAGCAGGTCAGGTAGCCCCCCTCGCCGCACAGGTCGGGCATGGAGGAGAGCGGGTCGGCGCTCATGACGAACGCGAGCGCCCCCCGCCGCACGCCCGCGGCGTCCCGCAGGTAGGCCACCACGTCCCGCGGGTGTACCAGGCACGCCCGGTCGGAGGTGGCCAGCCAGTGGTCGCTCCGCCGCCGGTCCGTGCCGATCGAGCACACCCGCCGCCAGTCGGGCTCGGTGCGGATGTGGACGGCGATGAAGGAGGCGGGCGCCCCGTAGCGGGCGGCCGCCCGCCCGACCATCCCCGCCACCTCCCGCTGGTACAGGACGGAGGGGACCAGGCCGGCCGCGTGCATGGCGTTGCCGCCCCACCCGATGTCGGGCACGTCATTGCCTTCCATCCCAAACCAGACCGCCCGGCCGGTCAGGCACACGACGCCGTGTGAGGATGCCCAACCGGCGTAGAAGGCCCGGGTGAGCGCGTACTGGAAGGAGGCGGCAAAGGAGAGCTGCTTCGTGCAGGCCTGGGTCAGGTGGGCGGGCAGGGCCGGGGCGACGCTGAAGTTGTGCCGCCGGGCGTGCGCCTCGAAGGCGGGCACCTCGTAGAAATGGGAAAAGGGGAGGATGGTCGTGTCGCCCGGGCCGCCCCCGTGCTGGGGGCCGTGCACGTCCTTGAATGCCGGCAGGACCAGGGTGTAGGCGTGCCTGGAAGCGAGGGCGGCGGCCTTGAGGACGGAGATGCGCTGGTTGTTCAGGCCGGATTCAAAGGTGTCTTGGAGGGAGGGGAGACGGGCGAGACGCGGGAGAATGAATGACGAGGGGATGAGACGAGGGGATGGGACGGATTTTGGGTGCGCGCCCGCGTTGCTAGCCCCCTCGCATGCGCCTGCCCTCTCCTCACGCCCCGCCCCTCTCTTCCTCTCTGCCTCCTCTCACCAATGAGCAGGTACGTAGGCGCACTCGTGGACACGGCCGCCTGGGTGTCGCTGCGTGCCGGTAGCAGGGCCTGCCGCGCCAGGGGGAGGGCGCCTCCCATCAAGAGTGCCCCCGCGAGCACGCCGACGAGCGCGGCGTGGAGCGTGGAGCGTGGCCCCAGCGTGCTGTTGCTGCCCAGCCCTTCGAGTTTGTGCTTGACGGCGACGGGGGAGGTGTGGGCCGAATCATCGACGGGTGGTCGGCGGAGCCGGAGGGGGGTGGATGGGGCGCTCATAGTGTGTGTCGGAGGTGGGGCGGACACAATGGGGGGTTGTTGCCCCTTTCTATATGCGGCGCTGCGCTCTTCTCCACTATCTATTTTTCGTCTCTCTCCTTGTATTTGACGACCGCCAAACCACACCACCAACCACTCCCGCCTTTGAGAGAGCACGCACCTATACCTGTGCACTCCGACCCCCCGCGAGGAGACTACCGCCCGCACGCGATTCCTCTCCCTCGTTGAACGCAATGGACGAGAGTGTCGAAGCGCGCCTCACTCTCAAGCGCGACTTTGCGGCGTTTTTGGATTCGGACGGCGGCCATGGAGAGTATGCGGCCCGCGTCGCTGCGCTGCTTGGCGTGCCCGGCGGGGTGCCCCCACGGGGCGCCCGCCTGGACGTGGACTTGCAGGTGAGCGAGGAGAGCGAGAGGATGGGGCGGCTGAACGAACATAAAGATGCGAAAAGATGGGGGGCGGGGGAAAAAAATGATGCGAGACGCAAGAGGCCCCGCCCCGCCCCGATGCTGCCTACCCGAACACTCCCACCAGGCCCGCGCACTGGGGAGATGGGGCGTTCTCGACCCCTCCTGATGTGGTGGAAAGAGGGGTTGGGTCGACGGGTGGGCGCCGTCCGGGGCCCGCCCCCGACACGCTTCAATTCAAGCGGCGCGCGCATTTGCAACTTGAACAGAGAGCCCGGCCGCGGCAGGCCCCATGTCGGCCGTGGGTGGGCTCCGCTGGCCGCACGCGTCATCCCACCCGACGCCCAGGCCTCTGCGTCCGCCATCGGGCGGGGGTGGACGTGGAATCGGCAGAGAACCAGGCCGCCCGGGCGTCCCGCGTGCCTACCTATGCAAACCGCTCTCCCCCCCCCCCCCCGCTCCTTTCTCCTCTCTCCCGCCGCTCTCCCCCCCCTCAACCTCTCAACCCTCTCCTTCCTACCCTCCCCTTTTTGTCTAGGACCTCTCCGACCACTCGCCCGACCTGTACGCCCGGGTCGTCGCCGACCCGGGCGCCTGCCTGCCCCCCTTTGAGGAGGCCCTGGGCGAGCTGGCCCGGGCCACCCACCCGAAAGCCCTGCCCGCGGGCGCCACGCTGCACGTCGGCCTGACCGGCCACTTTGGCGCGCGCCGGGTCTCCCCGCGCGACCTGAACGCCTCCCTCCTGGGCGGCCTGGTCGCCCTGGAGGGCGTCGTTACCAAGGCCACCGTCGTCCGCCCCAAGCTGGCCCGGTCCGTCCACTACTGCGATGCGACGGGCGAGACGGTCACCCGCGAGTACCGGGACGCGGCCTCGCATGGCGGGCCGCCCACGGGCGCGGCGTACCCGACGCACGACGACGGGGGCAACGTCCTGACCACCGAGTACGGGCTGTGCACGTACGTGGACTCCCAGGCGCTGACCCTGCAGGAACTGCCCGAATCCGCGCCGCCCGGCCAGCTGCCCCGCGGCGTGGACGTGATCTGCGAGTTTGACCTGTGCGACGCCGCCCAGCCGGGCGACCGCGTCCTGGTCACCGGCGTCTACAAGGCCGTCCCCCCGCGCGCGGCGGGCGTCATCAGCGGCGTCTTCCACGCCACGCTGGTGGCCTGCAACGTCACCAAGATGGCGGGCGGCCCGGGCGGCGCGCCCGTGTCGGCGGCGGCGGCCCGCGTCTCGGTCGCCGACCTGCAGGCGGCCGAGGAGATCGCGGCCCGCCCGGACGTCCTGGACCTGCTCGCCTCCTCCCTGGCCCCCTCCATCTACGGCCACGCCCTGGTCAAGCGGGGCCTGATCATGCAGCTGCTGGGCGGGCGGGAGCGCAACCTGGCGGGCGCGGGCACCCGCCTGCGTGGGGACGTGCACGCGCTCCTTGTCGGCGACCCGGGCGTCGCCAAGTCTCAGCTCCTGCGCGCCGCCATGGGCGCCGCGCCCGTCGCCGTCTCCACGACCGGCCGGGGCGCATCGGGGGTCGGCCTCACCGCCGCCGTCACCTCGGACCGGGACACGGGCGAGCGGCGCCTGGAGGCGGGCGCCATGGTCCTGGCGGACCGGGGCCTGGTCGCGATCGACGAGTTTGACAAGATGGGCGACTCCGACCGGGTGGCGATCCACGAGGTCATGGAGCAGCAGACGGTGACCATCGCCAAGGCCGGTATCCACGCCTCCCTCAACGCCCGGTGCGCGGTCCTGGCGGCCGCCAACCCGGTGTACGGGTCGTACGACCACGGCCTGTCTGTCGCGCGCAACGTCAACCTGCCGGACTCGCTGCTATCCCGCTTCGACCTGCTCTTTGTCCTGCTGGACAACGGCACCCGGGCCTCCGACGCCAACATCGCCCGCCACGTCCTGGGCCAGCACCGGTACCGCCCTCCCGGCGATGACGGCACGTCCGGCGGGGCGGGCGCGGACGCGGAGGCGGATGCGAACGAGGCGGCAGACGCGGCCGCGGCCGCTGCTGCCGCCGCGGGGGGCGGCGTCGGCGACGGCGTCCACGTCCGCTACGACGAACGCCTGTACGGCCCCCGCGTCCGGGGCGCCCCCCTGCCCCTCACCCCCGCCTTCCTGCGCAAGTACATCGCGGTCGCGCGCCAGCGGG
>Ga0315283_10006507_pt1 | contig 10424 bp, 8 predicted proteins | sample YL17G09_0_MG_FD_204541 | JGI IMG/M metagenome (GOLD analysis project Ga0315283, IMG submission 204541) | Sediment microbial communities from Yellowstone Lake, YNP, Wyoming, USA - YL17G09_0 | ecosystem: Environmental > Aquatic > Freshwater > Lake > Sediment | place: USA: Wyoming | collected...
TATACCAATCATCGCGCCGGTTGCGACGGCTCTCGACCAGCGCGGCGAAGGTGGGCGTGTCGGTGCGCATGACCTCGAGCCGGGCGCGCTCGGCGGCGGGCACGTCGGCCGCGAGCCGCACGCTGCGGATCGGCACGTACTGCTGCGGATTCTCATAGAAACCGAGCGGCCCCGTCCCCCGCGGCAGGGTCGAGAGCAGTTCCATGCCCTGCACCACCCGGCCCACGAGCGCGATGTTGCGATCGAGCTGGCGCGGCGCATTGCCGATGACGACGTAGAGCTCGGCCCCGTTGCCGCTGTCCGTCTCGTTACCCCGCCCGGCGCCGACCATGCCGTAGCAGTGCGCGAGCCACGCCCGCTGCGTCTTCGGGTCGCCGGCCGCGGGAAAACCCAGGGAGAAGCCGACCTGGGGCGCGTAGCCGTCCACGTCCGGCAGCCGGGTGAACGGCAGCGCCGGCGTCCAGGGCACGCTGAACTCAGGGGGCACGGCCGGGCTTGCCTTGCCGAGGCTGCGCTTGCCGTCCGGGTCACCCCACTGGACCACGAAGTTGTCCTGCGAGCGGATGATGGACAGCCCGTCGAAATACCCCTCCCGCACCAGCGTCCGGAGGTTGGCCGCGTGCAGCGGGACGAAATCCGGCGCGAGCTCGATGACGACCCGGCCGGACCCGAGCTGCACGTAGAGCGTGTTCTCGGGGTCGAGCGCTCGCCACTCCGAGGGCTTCGAGGCCTCGAGGATCTCGCTCATCGTGAGGGGTTTGGCGGTGTCGGCGGCAGGCGCGGTCCCGGCCGCCGCGACCTGTGCAAGCGCCAGCAGGCACGCCGCCCCCCTGGCGCGAGCTCGTCGTGCGCCCCCCCTCTGCCCCTCATTCGTCACGGTCATAATTGCCCCCCCGCGCGGCCTCAGGTGACCGCATGTTAGCCAATTGGCCGGGCAGCCTGTGAACCGGTCCACAGATTCTGCTGCCCCAGGACCCGATCGCGGTCCACGTGAACGAGATGCAGGTAGATTTCCAACCGTCGGCGAATCGGGCCGCAGGCGATGAGTACAACAATCGTGAGCAACAAAGAGGCGACGGTGCCGGTCGATCCCTGGCGGGACGCGCCACCGGTCTGCCGTGTGTACTCGACCTATGCGCCCTTCAGGAAGATGCTCGAGGCCTATCTCGGTGGCGCAGTGAAGCTCACGGACTCCCCGGAGCGCGGCATGCGCGAAGGGCTGCTCGTGGACTGCACGGAGACCATGGACGCGCTGTCGCTTGCGAACGAGAAATTTCCGGACCACCCGATCATCGCCGTGCTGCGCGAGATGGATACCACGAACGCCATGGAAACCCTTACGAGAGGTGCCGACGGCATCATCGCGCTCAAGGATCCGCCGGACATGTGGCGCGAGTGCGTGCACGTCGTCCTCGGCGGCGGCCGATGGCTGGGCGGCCCGGGCCTCGACGTGCATCTCGAGGCCAACCAGAGCAGCTACGATATCGCGACCAACAAGCGCCATGAGGGCGAGGTGACCCTGCGCACCAAGCTCTTCTTCCGGAACCGGCTGGCCGACAAGACCGGCGCCTGAACCGGGCCGGCTCGCTCCTTCCGGCCCTGAGAAATCAACCAGCGCCGAACCTCGGCGCACGCTTCTCTCGAAATGCCGTCACGCCCTCGACGAAATCGGGGCTGTCGCCGAGCGTTGCCTGCGCCGCCGCCTCTGCCTCGAGCTGGTCGGCCAGGCTCGAGCGGACCGCTGACGCCATGAGATTCCGAACGCCGATGAACGCCGCGCGCGGGCCGGATGCCAGTTCCCCGGCGATCTCCATGGCACGCCGGGCGAGCCTCGCGTCGTCCACGCACTCGGCGATGAGCCCGATCCTCTCAGCCTCCTCGGCGCCGATCGCCCGGCCCGTCAACGCCAGAGCCCGGGCGCGCGCCTCGCCGATCCGCCGGGTGAAAAAATGGGTCGCACCCATGTCGGGCACGAGGCCCAGCTTCGGGGCGAAGACGAGGGCCAGGCTGGCGGAGCGCGCGGCCACGGTGATGTCGCCCGTGAGTGCCAGGGATGCGCCGGCGCCGGCCGCCACTCCATTGAGGGCCACGACGAGCGGCACCGGCAGGTTGCACCACATGAGCGCCGCCGGGTGGTAGTACTCGCGCAGGCGCGAGGCCATGAACTGGCCCATCGACTGCCCGGTGGTCGGAAAGCTTTCCGGATCCGTGAGGTCGGCCCCGGCGCAGAAGCCCCGCCCGGCCCCGGTGAGCAGCACTGCCCGCAGGCCGCGGTCGCGCTGGATCGCCTCGGCGCAGGATCTCAGGTCCTTCAGCAGCCCGAGGGACAGGCTGTTCAGCTTCTGTGGGCGATTGAGCGTGACGACGAGTACACCGTCCTTGCGCTCGCAGGTCAGGTTCTGGAACTCCATCCGCCGGGCCTCTGTGCATGTGGAACCGGCGTATGATCGCACGATCCAATGCGGGCGGACTCCATCCGGTGATCGTGAAATTTTCCACGAGGTTCGGGGTGTTGACCATGCACGGCGAGGCCGCGATCGCGCTGCTGCGCGCCATGGGCCACACCGGCACGGTGCCGGGAGCGATCCTTGCCGCCGACCTTCCCGACGCGCTGGCGCGGCTCGAGCGCGTGATCGAAATTGCCGGTGATTCGAACCCCACTCCCGCGCCGCCGCGAGCCGACGATGAGGACGAGCGGGACCGCGAGCCCGTGATCACGCTGCGCAAGCGCGCCTTGCCGCTCATCGACATGTTGCGCACCGCCATCGCGCGAGACTCGGACCTGATGTGGGAGCGGGGTTGAAGGCGTCTCGCGCCGGGTGGTTGGGCCGCGTCGCGCTTCCGGTGCTGTCGCTGCTGCTGCTGGCCGCGCACTTCTATCGCAGCGGCGTGTACCTGCTGGTCGTGGCTGCGATCGCGCTGACGGGGCTCACGTTCGTCGCGCGGCCCTGGGCCCGGCGGGTGCTCGGACTGGCGCTGCTCTGCGGCACAGTCGAGTGGTCGCGCGCCGCGTGGGGCTTCGCGACCCTGCGTGCCTCGATGGGACTGCCGTACACCCGGCTATTGGTCATCCTGGGTGCCGTGGCCACCGTCACCCTCGTTTCCGCCTACCTGGTCTGGCGCAACGACAATGGCGGCGGACCGGAAACAGATTGATTCTCAAGCGACGGCGGGGCAGCATCCGCCGGCAGCATCTGAACGGAGCATGATTGATGCGAAGATCCCCCAGGCGCGGACGCTCCCTGCTTGCCGTGCTCGGCCTGCTGGCCGGCACGACGGCCGTCCCCGCCGAACCCGCTCGGTACTGGCCGCCCATCACCGACCCGCCGACTGAAGTGCGGGCCCCCGGCCGGTTCGTCTGGGTGGAACTCCTGACGCTCGACGTCGGGACGGCGGCGGAGTTCTACGGCAAGGTCTTCAACTGGACGTTCCAGACCTTTGGGCCCAAGGACGACTTCAAGACCTACACCCTCGTGCTGTCCGGCGACACCCCGATCGGCGGCATGGTGTACGCGCGCCCGAAGGAAGCCGAGAAATTCCCCTCGTCACGCTGGGTGGGGTTCATCTCAGTAACCGACGTCGCGGCCGCCGCTGCGCTGGTCGAGAAGGAAGGTGGCAAGGTCCTGGTGACGCCCTCAAAGGTCGGGGACCGCGGCACCGAGGGGCTCTTCCTGGACCCGGAGGGCGGGATGTTCGGCGTCATCGACTCTGCCACCGGCGATCCCGACGACTTCCTCGCCGCCGACGGTCAGTGGCTGTGGGCGGAACTGTGGGCCGGCGATGCGGCGAAAATGGCTGCCTTCTACAAGGGCATCGGTCCTTACGAAGTCCACGACGGCGCCACAAGCGGCGAAGCGAGCGGATTCCAGCTCTGGTCCGGCGGCTACGCGCGTGCCGGCATCCTGCCGAGGCCCGCGAAGGTGCCGACGACCTGGCTGCCTTATATCCGGGTGAAGAGCGTGGCTGACACCGTCGCCCGCGCGGGCGGGGCGGGCGGCAAGATCGTCATGCCGCCGACCCATATGCACGGCACCTCGATAGCGGTAATCCTCGATCCGACGGGCGCCCCGTTCGCCGTAGCCGAGTGGGCTGCTGTGGCCAGGGAAGCAGCCAAATGAACCGCTCAACTCGAGTCCTGCGAGCCCCTGTGGCCGCCCTCTGCGTGTTGCTCGTCGCCGCGTGTGCGTCTGACGACGGCTACGGCGGTTACGGCGGCGTGGATTCCAGCGTCGCCGTCGGCTACTACGGGGGCGGCTACTACCCGGGCTATTACCCGGGCTACTACCCGGGCAACCCCTGTTGCTGGTACGACGACGGCGGTCGCCCGGTCCCGGTCCCGCCGCGGCCCGGTGACGGCCCGGACCGGCCGTCCACGCTGCCGGACCGGCCGAGCCAACTCCCCGCCGAGCGCCCCAACCAGCCATCGACGCGGCCAGCGCCGTCCACCCGGCCATCGACCGGCACGTCGAGGCCGGCGCCGCGACCGACACCCAGGCCCATGGGCGGCGGCGGCGGCGGCCGGCGCCGATAAAGGCTCCGGACACAGCGATCTTCAACTTCGTCTTTCGAGAAACAACCATGCTCAAAAACAGGATATTCGCGAGCGCCGGCCTTGTGGCCGCCCTCGCTGCCAGTACCCTCGCCATGGCTGCCGGTGAACCGACCGAGCAGCAACTGAAGATCGCGGAGCCGATACTCGCTCCGTGGACTGGGCCCTACGGCGGCGTGCCCCCGTTCGACAAGGTGAAGGTGGACGCGATCGGTCCCGCTCTCGAGGTCGGCATGGCCCGCAATCTCGCGGAGATCGAGCTGATCGCGACCAACCCCGAGCTGCCGACCTTCGAAAACACCATCGCCGCGCTCGAGCGCACCGGGCGTGCCGTGAGTCGCGCCGGGACGATCTACAACGTCTACAGCTCCACGATGAGCGACGACGCGATGCAGGCCGTCGAGCGCGAGATGTCGCCGAAGCTCGCGGCGTTCCAGGACCAGATCACGCAGAACGAACCGCTCTTCAAACGCATCGCCGCCGTGTACGAGGCGCGAGAGAAGTCAGGCCTCACGCCCGAGCAGCAGCGGCTCACCTGGTACTACTACACGAACTTCGTGCGCGCCGGCGCGAAGCTCGACCCGGCCGCGAAGAAGCGCATGGGGGAGATCAACCAGGAACTTGCGACGCTCTTCACCAAGTTCAGCCAGAACGTTCTCGCCGACGAGGACAACGGCGTGGTGCTCATCGAGAAGGAGTCCGACCTCGCCGGGTTGCCGCAGTCGGTGCGGGAAGCCGAGGCCGAGGCGGCGGCGGGACGCGACAAGAAAGGCCGGTGGGCCGTGCGTAACACGCGCTCGAGCGTCGAGCCGTTCCTGACCTACGCCGACAATCGCGCGCTCCGCGAGAAGGTCTGGCGCATGTTCGTGAACCGCGGCGACGAGGGCGGCGCCACCGACAACAACGCCACCATCACGCAGATCCTGAAGCTGCGCGACGAGCGCGCGAAGCTCCTCGGCTACGCGGGCCACGCGCACTGGCGGCTCGAGGACGCCATGGCGCAGAACCCCGAGCGGGCGATGGCGCTCATGATGGCTGTCTGGCCGGCCGCCGTGGCGCGGGTGCACGAGGAAGTGGCTGACATGCAGTCGGTGGCCGACAAGGAGCACGCCGGCATCAAGATCGAGCCCTGGGACTACCGCTACTACGCGGAGAAGGTGCGCAAGGAAAAGTACGACCTCGACGAGACCCAGATCACGCCCTACATGCAGCTCGAGAAGCTGCGCGAGGGCATGTTCTACATGGCCAGGGAGCTGTTCGGCTTCACCTTCACGCCCGTGAAACCGGGCATGGTGCCCGTGTACCACCCGGACGTGCGGGTGTGGGAAGTCACGGACCAGAAAGGCGGCCTCGTGGGCCTCTGGTACTTCGACCCCTATGCGCGCGAGGGCAAGCAGTCCGGCGCGTGGATGAACGCGTACCGCAACCAGGAACGCTTCGACGGCGAGATCCGGACGATCGTGTCCAACAACTCGAACTTCGTGAAGGGCAAGCCGGGCGAGCCGGTGCTCATCAGCTGGACGGACGCGTCGACTCTCTTCCACGAGTTCGGCCACGCGCTGCACGGCCTGAGCTCGAACGTGAGCTACCCGACGCTCTCGGGCACCAGCGTCGCTCGCGACTACGTGGAGTTCCCTTCGCAGCTCCTCGAGCACTGGCTCGGGACGCCCGAGATCCTCAATCGCTTCGCGCTCAACTACCAGACCGGCAAGCCGATCCCGCCGGAGCTGGTGGCCAAGATCGAGAAGGCGGCGACGTTCAACCAGGGCTTCAAGACGGTCGAGTACCTCTCGAGCGCGATCGTGGACATGAAGCTGCACCTGGCCGCCGGCGCGCCCATCGACCCCGACCAGTTCGAGCGCGCGACGCTGGCCGAGATCAACATGCCGAGCGAGATCGTGATGCGACATCGCACGCCGCAGTTCAACCACGTGTTCTCGGGCGACGGCTACTCGGCCGGCTACTACAGCTACCTGTGGGCCGACACCATCACCGCGGACGCCTGGGAGGCGTTCCTCGAGGCTGGCGGACCCTGGGACAAGGCCGAAGGCGCGAAGCTCAAACAGCTGCTATCGCAGGGCAACACGGTCGATCCGGCTGACGCGTATCGATCATTCCGCGGCCGCGACCAGGACGTGGGCGCGTTGATGCGCGACCGCGGTTTCCCGGCGCCGGCGAAGCCGGCCGCCGAAGGCGGCGCGAAACAGTAACCGCGGTCGTCGGAAATAGGGGACATTCCCCATTTTCCGCGTCTCCGCGGAAAATGGGGAATGTCCCCTATTTCCCTCCTATCTCATCGGTCAGTCGGCGGCCGCGGCACCGCCCGACGCGGCCTTTGCGCCGCCCGCAGGCCCCGCTGCGGCCTTGGTCCCGGGCATGATTGCGAAGTCCGGCGGGAACTGGACCATCATGCCCATGAGCTGTTGCAGCGGCTTCGGGTCGCCGTCGAACTTTGCCTTGCCCGCGGCCGCCTGCTCCGCGAAAGTGGCCTTGCCCATCATCACGGCCTCGAGATCCGAGCGGTTGATGGTCAACGTCAGGGCCGGGTTCTTCGCCTGGAACCCCTTGATGCTGGTCATCGTGGCGTTGCTCACTTCGACCGCGTATTCCTCGCCGTTGTCGGGGGTGACGAGGTTCATCTTGAAGTTCATGCCGTCGGCCTTGCTGCTGTCGAGGCGGATGGCGAGAAAGTCCAGCCACAGGCCCGTGCTCAGGCCGCGGATGACGTCCGGACTCGCCGACCTGGGCGCAATGCCGGCAGGGATCCCCGAGCGCAGTTCCAGCGCCGCCGCCAGGAAGCTGTTGCGCAGGCTCGTGCTTTCCTTCTGGTAGCCGACCTGCTCGAAGCAGTCGGCCAGCAGGTCCTTGGCCGCCTGGTTCCCGGGCTCCGCGTAGACGAGCTTGTTCAGGATCTCCGTGGCATACAGGTATTTGCCCTGGTCGTAGAGAGCCCGGCCCTTCTTCATGATCGGTGCCGCCCCGCCCATCATTTCCACGTAGAGCGGAGCCGAGTCCTTCGGCGAGAGCGGGATCAGAGTGGCCGGGTTGTCGTCCCAGTAGCCGAGGTAGCGATTGATCACCGCACGGCTGTTGTGCTCCTCGGATCCGTGATAGCTGTGGGCCGCCCACTGGTTCTGCAGGCTCTTCGGCGAGTGGTAGACGTTGTGGATCTCGTTGATCGTCACGCCCTGGTTCGCCAGGTGCAGCACGTCGTTGTTCAGGTTGGCATAGATGTCGCGCTGGGCGCGCATGACTTCCTGGACCCGGTCGTTGCCGAAGCGCGGCCAGTTGTGCGCGGAAAACATCACCTGCGCGTCCTGGCCGAACAGGTACAGCGCCCGGTTGATCTGCTTCGACCACTCGAGCGCATCGCGCACCAGTGCGCCCCGCAGCGTGTAGATGTTGTGCACCGTGCCGGTGATGTTCTCCGCGGCCCAGAATGCCTTGAACTGCGGGAAGTAAGTGTTCATCTCCGCTGGCGCTTCCGTGCCGGGCGTGTTCTGGAACACCATCGTGACGCCGTCCACGGTCACTTCCTCGATGTCCTTGGTGATGATCCGCGTGGGCGCCACCAGGCCGAGGTCACCCAAGGCGGTCGTCTTGCCGATCGCCTGGTCGACGTGCGCATACGGGTTGTGCGGCAGCAGCACGCCGTACTGGTAGAACAGGCGCCGGCTCATCGCGTTGCCGGCGTAGACGTTCTCCGCCACCGCCGCTTCCATGAACCCCACCGGCGCGATGATCGGCACCTTGCCACTCTTGACGTCCGCCTCGTCCACGACGCCGCGAATGCCGCCGAAATGGTCGGCGTGAGAGTGGGAGTAGACCACCGCGACGACCGGCCGCTGCCCGAGCTTCTCGTTGACGAACGAAAGCGCCGCCCGTGCGGTCTCCCTGGCCGTCAGGACGTCGAACAGGATCCAGCCCGTATCGCCCCGGATGACCGTCATGTTGGCGAGGTCGAATCCGCGCACCTGGTAGACCTTGCCGGGCACGACTTCATAGAGTCCGTACGCCATGTTCAGGATGGCCTGGCGCTGCAGTGACGGATTGATGCTGTCGAAGTCCTTGCCCTGCAGCAGGAAGTCGTAGCTGCCGATGTTCCAGGCGACGTTGCCCGCGTCCGCCATGATCTTGCGGTACGGCGGGGCGGCCATGAATCCTCGCCTGGCCTCCTCGAAATCGCGCTTGTCGTCGAACGGCAGGGTGGCGCGCACGCCGTTCTGCAAGTCGATCGTGTACTTCGACGGCTCCTTGCCCTTCGGATGGAAGTGCTTGTCGGCCGCCACCGCAGGATCGGCGGAGGCGCTGGCGCTCGCGGCGGCGCACGCAGCACCGGGCAACGCGCCGGCGAGCGTGACGGCCAGGGTCAAGGCGAAAGGCACACCTGTCTTCATTCCGATTCTCATGCGGCCCCCTTCAGTGGCACGCAGCTCATGGCGTGCTCGGTCATGGCGGTGATGGTAAGCGAGGGATTCACACCCGGGTTTGCCGGGACGGTGGATCCATCGCAGACGAGGAAATTCCGGTAGCCGAAGAGCCGGTTCTGCGAGTCGACGACCCCGTTCGAGGCATCGCGCCCGATCACGGCACCGCCCAGGATGTGCGCAGTGGTCGGGACGTTGGCCCAGGCCTCGAGCACCATGCTCTGCGCGTAGCCACCGGTGTGCCCCGCCAGCCACTCGGCCGCCTCATTGGCCACCTCGATGAAGGTCGGGTTCGGCTTCTCTGGGTCCTGTTCGGTCGAGAGCGACACGCCGCCGAAGAGCCCCCGCTTCGCTCGGAAGGAAATCGCGTTGTCGAGGCTCTGCATGACGAGGAACAGCACCGAGCGCTCGGACCACCCGAACGGCCACAGCGTCTTCAGGAAGGTCACCGGGTGACGCGCGATATTGCCGAGCCACATGAGCGGCCTCGTGGCACGACTGCCCTTGCCGGTGATCATCGTGTACAGCAGCGACATGAAGTCGCCGTGCTTGCCGTAGGTGACGAATTCGATGTGGGTGTCGGCACGCGGATAGATGCTGGCGCTGATCGCCACGTCGTTCCACGGGCGCGCCATGCCCTCGGGCATGGTCACCGCCAGAATCGACTCGCTGTTGGTGCGCACGAGATGACCGAGCCGGTCGCTGATCATCGGCAGCGCGCCCTCGAGCTTGCACCGTGCCAGAAGGCGGTTCGTCCCCAGTGCACCCGCGGACATGACGATGCCGCGCGCCCTGAAGACCCGGCGCTGCTTGCGGAACCAGGCGCCGGGGCGCTCGGTCGTCACCTCGTAGCCGTCGGTGCCATCGGCCGCACCGATCGGCCGGATATCCATGACCTCGCGCTCGGGAACAATCTCGACGCCACGCTTCTCCGCGAACCAGAGGTAGTTCTTGACCAGCGTGTTCTTCGCGCCTTCTCGGCAGCCGACCATGCAGGCACCGCAGCGAGTGCAGCCCGTGCGCTCCGGCCCCTCGCCGCCGAAATACGGGTCCGGCACCGTGGTGCCGGCCCTGCCAAAGAAGACGCCGACCGGCGTGCGACGGAACGTGTCCTCCACGCCGAAATGCTTGCCGACTTCGCGGAGCAGGTTCTGTCCATCGCTCTCGTGGGGCACCATCTGCACGCCGAGCATCTTCTCGGCCGTGTCGTAGTGCGGCGCGAGCGCCGTCGCCCAGTCGCCAAGGCCCGCCCACTGCGGATTGACGAAGAACTCCGGGGCGGCCCGATACAGCGTGTTGGCATACACGATGCTGCCGCCGCCGACCGCGGCGCCGCTCGCGATGAACACGTCCTTGAACGGGGTGAGGCGGAATATCCCGCGCAGGCCGAGCGCGGGCGCCCACAGGAAGCGCTTGAGATCCCAGGTGGACCTGGCGAAGTCCTCATC
>Ga0315283_10006509_pt1 | contig 10424 bp, 8 predicted proteins | sample YL17G09_0_MG_FD_204541 | JGI IMG/M metagenome (GOLD analysis project Ga0315283, IMG submission 204541) | Sediment microbial communities from Yellowstone Lake, YNP, Wyoming, USA - YL17G09_0 | ecosystem: Environmental > Aquatic > Freshwater > Lake > Sediment | place: USA: Wyoming | collected...
CGGAGGAGCCGATCCCAGCGGTCGATCCGGGGCGCGGGACCCAGCAGGCCGCCGAAGCGCGAGCCGTTGTAGACGTGGATCGCCAGCTCGTTGTACTCGCCGAAACGGATCGCCTCGCGCGGCAACGGGTAGAAGCGCCGCACCAGCGTCCCCTTGTCGAAGCGTGGTGGCGCCGCACCGGTGGCGCCGATCCTGCGCCCGTTGAGAAACACCTCGTCGGCGTCGCCGATCATGCCGAGGTCGATCCCCATCTCCCCGGTCGTGAGCTGCGAGGAGATGTGGAGTCGGAGGCAGTACCAGGCGTGGCCGTTGTACCCCGGGTAGCCGTTGCGCTCCCAGGCACCCGGCGCATGGATCCGATACCAGTTGCGCCGCTCGCGGAATGGGCTCGCCCACGCCGGATCGTGTCCGGTGCGGAACAGCCAGTCGCCGGCCAGGGTCGTCGGCAACCGATCGATCTCGACCGGCGGGACCTCCTGGGCGAGCCCGGTGGCCGCCGCGGCGAGCGCCAGGAGCGCCGTTGCCAGTCTCCTCACGACCACCCCCCGCACGGCACGGCGGCCGCCCCGGGGTACTCGCCGGCGAGCCGCCGTGTCGCGTCGAGAGCGCGTTGACGGTTGCCGACACCGGTGGCGCGTACCCGCGTCAGGCCGCCGCCTGCCGGCGCCAGGCGCACCGAGAAACCCTTGCCTTCCAGGTTCGCCCGGGCACGCTCGGCGTTCTCCTCCTTCGCGAAGGCGCCGACCTGGACCTCCCAGCACGGCGCCGAGAGCATCCCGTCGCCCTGACGAACGACCTCGAGTCGCACCGGGACGACGCCCGGGCCGACGCTGCCGAGCGCCTCGGCGCCCGCCCGCGACAGGTCGATGATCCGGCCGGCGACGAACGGGCCGCGGTCGTTGATCAACACGGTGGCCCGCTTGCCGTTGTCGAGGTTGGTCACGCGGACCAGCGTCCCGAACGGGAGGGTGCGATGTGCCGCGGTCATCTCGTTCATATCGTACCGCGGCCCCGACGCGGTCGGGCGCCCGTGGTAGGGCTCGCCGTACCACGATGCCAGCCCCTCCTCGGAATACCCCGAGGCCACCGGCCCGCGCGCCGGCTTGCTGCTGGCGCATGCTGCCGTGACAAGTACGAACGCGACCAGAACGGCGTGGCCGACCATTCGACGAGGGTCGAGAGTCGAGAGTCGAGAGTTGAGAGTGCCAGCGAGAAACCCATCGACTCCGCGGGGGGGTGGCCAGGAAGCTCTCGACTCTGAACTCTCGACTCTCGACCGGATGGGTGGGTGGGCGTGCCGCATCACACCTGCGGCTCCTCATGCTCGGCGACGGCCGGGTGCGCGGCGAGCCACGGGTCGACAACCTCGCCGAGGAACTCGTCGACCTGCTCCGGCGCGCGGCCGACGAAGCTCGTGGCCGCCAAAAGCCCGGAGAGCGCCGCCCGGTCGAGGCCGAACGCATCGTCGGCGGCGATCATGTCGAGCAGCGGATTTGTCTCCCCGCATTCCTTGACGCGGCGGCCGGCCTCGCGCGAGAGCACGCGCAGTCTTTCGTGGAGGAGCTGGCGGTCGCCGCCCCGGGCGGCAGCCGCGAGGAGCACGGTCTCGGTCGCCATGAACGGCAGCTCCTCGTCGAGGTTGCGCCGCACCATCGCCGGGTACACCGTCAGACCGCCGGCAACCGAGGCCCACAGGAGTAGGATCGCGTCGGTCGCGAGGTACGCCTCGGGCAGGACCAGGCGGCGGTTCGCCGAGTCGTCGAGCGTGCGCTCGAGCCACTGCGATGCCGCGGTCCAAGCCGCATTGGGCTCGAGGCCGATGACGTAGCGGCCGAGCGAGCAGATGCGCTCGCACCGCATCGGGTTGCGCTTGTACGGCATCGCCGAGGAGCCGACCTGGCCGCTCTCCGCCGGCTCGTCGAGCTCCTTGAGGCGCGACAGCAGGCGGATGTCGGAGGCGAACTTGTACGCCGACTGCGCTACGCCGGACAGGCAGCCGAGCAGGTACGACTCGGGCTTGCGCGGCGACGTTTGTCCGGTCACCGGGTAGGTCCCCGGGAACCCCATCTCCGCGGCAATACGACGATCCAGCTCGCGCACCTTGGCGTGGTCGCCGAGGATCTGGAGGAACGACGCCTGGGTCCCGGTGGTGCCCTTGGCGCCGCGCAGAAGCAGGCGCGCGCACTCGAACTCGAGCCGCTGGAGATCGAGCAGCAGGTCGGCGATCCACAGCGTGGCGCGCTTGCCGACGGTGGTGGGTTGGGCAGGCTGAAAGTGCGTGTGGCCGAGACACGCGAGATTTCGGTGCCGGCGCGCGAAGTCGGCGAGCGCCCGCACGACGCCGCCCGCGCGGTCGACCACGAGCGCGCTCGCGGCGCGCAGCGTGATCAGGTCGGCGTTGTCGGTGACGTAGCACGAGGTGGCGCCGAGGTGCAGCCAAGGCCCGGCCGCCGGCGCGATCTCGGCGAGCGCCCGCACGTGCGCCATCACGTCGTGCCGGGTCTCACGCTCGAGCGCGTCGGCGCGGGCCAGCTCGTCGGCGGTGGGTTCGACGTGGGCCGCGAGCTGGGCAATCGCCTCGGCCGGAATCGCCACGCCGAGATCGCGCTCGGCGCGCATCAACGCCAGCCACAGCCGGCGCCAGAGGCCGAACTTCTCGCGCGGCGACCACAGCCGCTGCATCGCGTCCGACGCGTAGCGCCCGGTGAGGGGATGTACGAAGCGGTCCATGACGACATTGTGCCACGCGGCAAGCCCTGGCGTGCATCTGCGGGGCTCGGGGCTCGGGGTTCGGGGTCCGGAGAAGCAGCGGGGATTGCGGTCCGTTGCTGTGGTCTCGCTCTGCGCGCGCCCCGAGCCCCGCGCCCCGAGCCCCGGTTTCCTTGACTTACTTGTGCCTCGGCGACACAATCCTTTCCCCGCTGGGCACTCCCTGGCGGACCGGAGGAAACAGTGAGCGGCATGGAGAAGCACCTGCCGGTGGCGGTCATCGCCTTCGGGGGCAATGCCTTGCTGCGCCCGCAGGACCACGGCACGCAGGAGGAGCAGTACACCCTGGCGTGGAAGGCGACGCGCTGGCTGGTGGAGATCATTCACCGCGGCTTCGAGCTGGTGATCGTCCACGGCAACGGCCCGCAGGTGGGCAACATCATGATCCAGGTCGAGGAGGCGATCACCAAGATCCCGCCGCAGAGCCTCGACGTGTGCGTCGCGCAGACGATGGGCTCGATGGGGTTCATGCTGGAGAACCAGTTGCGCAACCGCCTCAACGAGGAGCAGCTCGCGAAGCCGGTCGTCACCGTGCTCTCCGAGGTCGAAGTCGCCCGTGACGATCCGGCGTTCGAAAATCCCTCCAAGCCGGTCGGCCCGTACTTCACCGCGTACCGCGCCAACCTGCTGATGCAGGAGCAGGGGTGGCAGATGGTCGAGGACGCCGGCCGCGGCTGGCGCAAGGTGGTCGCCTCGCCGCCGCCGAAGCGCATCCTCGACATCGAGGCGGTGAAGCAGCTCGTGGCCTCGGGGGCGCTGGTGATCGCCGCCGGCGGCGGCGGCATCCCGGTGTACCAGGACGTCGGCGGCTACTTCCGCGGCGTCGAGGCGGTGATCGACAAGGACTACACCGCGTCGCTGCTGGCGCAGGAGCTCGACGCCGACCTGTTCATCATCCTCACCCAGGTGCCGCAGGTGGCCGAGAACTACGGCCGCCCCAACCAGCGCTGGTTGCCGGAGATCACCGCGACCAGGGCCAAGGAAATGCTCGAGCACAACCAGTTCCCACCGGGCTCGATGGGTCCGAAGATCCGCGCGGCGCTCGCCTTCGTCGAGAAGACCGGCAAGGAGGTTCTGATCACCGACGCCGAGCACCTCAAGGACGCACTGGCGCGCACCGGTGGCACCTACCTTGTTGCGGACGGCAAGGAGGCGTAGTAGATGTTCAAGAACCCCTGGCAGCGGCACAAGGACCTGATCTCCATTCACGACCTCTCGGTCGAGGACGTGGAAGCCCTGTTCCAACTCGCCGCCAACGTCAAGGCGCGGCCGGACCGTTACCGCAACGCACTCGCCGGACAGACGCTCGCGATGATCTTCGAGAAGTCGTCGACGCGCACCCGCGTGTCGTTCGAGGTCGGCATGTACCAGCTCGGCGGCCTGGCGACGTTCCTGTCGTCGCGCGACATCCAGATCGGCCGCGGCGAGCCGATCTCCGACACCGCCAGGGTGCTGTCACGCTACGTCAGCGGGATCATGGCGCGCACCTTCGCCCACGCGACGGTCACCGACCTCGCGAAGTACGCCTCGATCCCGGTGATCAACGGGCTGACCGATCTCCTGCACCCGTGCCAGGCGCTCGCCGACTACTTCACTGCCCGCGAGCATTTCGGCCACACCAAGGGGCTGACGCTGGCGTACATCGGCGACGGCAACAACATGTGCCATTCGCTGATGTTCGGCGGCGCCAAGGTCGGCATGAACGTGCGCGTCGCCACGCCTGAGGGGTACCGCCCGAAGCCGGAGATCGTCGAGCTGGCGAAAGCCGACCATCAGGCGGCCGGGACGACCGTCGAGATCGTCGCCGCGCCGCAGGACGCCGTGAAGGGCGCCAGCGTCGTCTACACCGATGTCTTCGCCTCGATGGGACAGGAGGCCGAAGCGGCAGTGCGCCTGAAGGCGTTCGACGGCTATCAGGTGAGCCCCGAGCTGATGCGCCTGGCCGATGCCGACGCGGTGTTCATGCACTGCCTGCCGTGCCATCGCGGCGAGGAGGTGCACGCCGACGTGGTCGACGGCAAGCGGTCGGTGGTCTTCGACGAGGCGGAGAACCGCCTGCACGTGCAGAAGGCCATCATGCTGATGCTGATGCACCGCTGACGACCGTGGTTCGTGGATCGTGGCTCGTGAAACTCAGACAGACTGAGCCGCCTTTCTGATTTTCTCGTCTTTCGGACCCCGGACCCCGGACCCCGGACCCCGACTTACGCCGGGACCAGCCAGACGCGGAAGAACCCCTCGGCGGTGGCGCAGACGAGACGGCGGCCTTTGTCTGCGAGACAGAGGCTGGTGAAGCTCTCCTCCGCGGCGCCCGCGAGCGCCTGCGGCAGCCCCGGGTCCTCCATGTCCCAGATCACCACAGCGTTGTCCACCGCGACGCTCGCCACGCTGCGGCTGCCGGGAAGGAAAAGGAGATCGGCCACGGCGCGGCCGTGCTCCTGATGGGATGCGAGCTGCGTCCGGGTGTCGATGTCGTGGATCCGCACCCAGCCGTCCCTGGCGCCGCTCGCCAGCAGGTCTCCCGCGGCAGACACGGCGAGCGCCGACGGCGGCGCCCGGTGGCCGTGGAACGTCGCCGCCAGCCGGCGGTTCGCGCTGTCGTGGGCGCGCAGGGTGCGGTTCGTATGGCCGGTGATCACGAGCCGCCCGTGCTTCGCCAGCGCGAGGCAGGTGACCGCATCGGGTTGGCGGCGCAGCTCCCGCCGCGCATCGCCGGCCAGCAGCGCGGGCAGGTCCCAGAACTTCAGCGTCGCGTCGGCGCCGGCCGAGACCAGGTTGAGGCCGCCGGGAGGGAACGCCAGCCCGCCGACCGCGCCTTCGTGGCCGAGCCGGACGTCGAGCTCGAGCCCGGTCGCGACCTCCCAGAGGTAGATGGCGCCGTCGAGATGTCCGGAGGCAAGGATGGCGCCGTCAGGCGAGCAGGCGAGGCTCGTGGTGAGGGCGCCGTGCCCGGTGCGCAGGTGCAAACGGTTGCGCAGCGTCGCGAGCTTCATCCGCGTCTCGAGGCTCCAGAGGCGGATCGAGCCGTCGGTGCCCCCGGCCGCCAGCGTCGTGCCGTCCGGCATGAGCAGCACGACCTGGAGGCGCCGCGCCTCGCCGAACGAACCGTCCTCGATGAACGGTGGGTGTCGCGGCGTCGGCGTCGCGTTACCCGCTGCGCGGCGGGAGACGACCGTGTACCCGTCGCGACCGTCCTCCGCCGTCTCCGGCGGCTGGAGTGGGGGAACATGCAGGCGAGCCGCCGGCGCCCAGCTTCCGCCGGCTCCCGCGACGGCGGCAGGAACGGGCTCGAAGACGGAGCCGGGGTCGACCGCGCGCAGCTCTTCGGCCATGGCCGCGAGATCGGGAAACCGCCGGCTCGGGTCCTTCGCGAGGGCGCACTCGACGATCCGCACCAGCAGATCGGGGACCCGGGAGAAAGAGGGGTCGATCGGGGGGAGTGGGGTGTGGACGATCTGGTAGATCAGCGACGGCACCGTCCCCCCCGCGAACGGGCGCCGTCCGGTGAGTAGCTCGTAGAGGATCACTCCCACCGCCCAGATGTCGACGCGGAAGTCGGTGGCTGCGCCCTCGAACTGCTCCGGCGCCATGTAGCTCGGCGTGCCGAGCAGGTGGCCGGTGCGGGTGGCGACCGTACTGCCTTCCAGCCAGGCGACGCCGAAGTCGACGATCTTCACGGTCCCGTCGGGGAGGATCGTGACGTTCGAGGGTTTGACGTCGCGGTGGACGACTCCGTGCCGGTGCGCGAAGGCGAGGCCGTCGCACAGTTGCGCAACGACGGCGAGCCGGCTGGCGACGTCTCTCAGGCGGCCGCGATCGACGGCATCGCCGAGGTTGTCGCCGTCGAGCAACTCCATGGCGATGAACGGCATCCCTTCGACGTCGCCGAACTCGTAGACGGTCACGATGTTCAAATGCTGCAGGCGGGCGGCCGAGCGCGCCTCGCGGAGGAACCGCTCGCGCATCCCGCGCTCGGCCAGCATCTCGGGGAAGATCGTCTTGAGGGCGACCAGACGGTCGAGCACCGGGTCGCGCGCCTTGTAGACCGTGCCCATGCCGCCCTGCCCGATGACGGACACGATCCCGTACTTGCCGATAAACTCCGGTGGCGAGGTCACTGCATCATGCTATACGAGACTCCTAGCGTCATTCTGGCGCGGCGACGCGCCATCCAGGCTGTCGCCGCGCCTTGCACCAACGCGTAGAATGGCAAGCCGATTGCTAACGATTGCCTGAAGACCCCAAGCCCTCGCCGGGCGCGGGTCCATCCGACGTTGACTTGAATGCGTGAATGGGTAACGGGAGGTGACGCTTGATCGAGGTCGAAGCGCTGACCAAACGGTTTGTGGACAGGGACGCGGTGTCGAACGTCTCGTTCTTCGTGCCCGAAGGCGAGGTGCTCGGCTTCCTCGGCCCCAACGGCGCCGGGAAGACGACAACCATGAGGATGATCACCGGCTTCCTGCCGGCGACCTCGGGCAGCGTCCGGGTCGCGGGGCTCGACCTGGCGCGCGATCCCCTCGGCGTGCGCTCGCGCATCGGCTACCTGCCGGAGAACGTCGCGCTCTATCCCGAGATGCGCGTCGAGGAGTACCTGCGCTTCCGCGCCGCCATCGAGGGCGTGCCGCGCAAGGACGTCGCCGCCCGCGTCGACGAGACGTGCGAGCGCACGATGATCGGCGACGTGCGCCGCCAGTTGATCGGCACGCTGTCGAAGGGATACCGGCAGCGCGTCGGCCTCGCCGCCACGCTGGTGCACAAGCCGCCGGTGCTGATCCTCGACGAGCCGACGGTGGGGCTTGACCCGCGCCAGATCGTCAAGATCCGCGAGCTGATCGTCGAGCTTGGCAGGGACCACACGGTGATCCTCTCGACGCACATCCTCCCCGAGGTCGAGCAGGTGTGCCGGCGGGTGCTGATCATCGACGACGGCAAGCTGGTCGCCGACGGCACGCCGGAGCAGCTCCGGCACGGGTTCGCCGGCGCCGCCGAGGTCGTCACCCAGCTCGACGCCCCCGAGGGCGAGGCCCGTGCGGCGCTCGAAAAGCTCCCCGGCGCCTCAGCGGTGCGCAGCGCCGGCAGTGGCCGCTTCCACGTCTCGGTGGAGGGCGGCGCCGACCTGCGCCGCGCGGTGTTCTCCCTCGCGGTCGAGAAGGGGTGGGTGCTGCTCGAGCTGAGCCAGACGGCGCCGTCGCTCGAGGATACCTTCCTGCGGTTGACCACGCGCGACGCCGCGGAGCACGAGGCGGCAGAGGAGGTGGCCAATGCGTAAGAGCCTGGCGCTCGTCCAGCGCGAGCTGGTGGCATACTTCTCGTCGCCGCTCGCCTACGTGGTGCTGACCGCGTTCCTGTTTTTCAACGGCTACGTGTTCTGGCTGATCACCAACTTCCTCAACGACCCGCGCACGCAGGCGATGGCGCCGCTCAAGCTGATGTTCGGCGGCACCATCTTCTTCTGGTTGTTCCTGCTCTTCGTGGTGCCGGTGATCACCATGCGGCTGCTCGCCGAGGAGCGGCGCACCGGAACCCTCGAGGTGCTGCTCACCGCGCCGGTGAGCGAGGGTCAGGTGGTGATCGCGAAGTTTATCGCCGCCTTCATCTTCTACGTGTTCCTCTGGCTCCCGACGGTGGTCTACGTGATCATCCTCGGCAGCTACTCGAGCATCGACCCCTACCCGGTGGCCGCCGGCTACCTCGGCATCGCGCTGCTCGGCGTGCTGTTCACCGCTGTCGGGCTGCTCACCTCGGCGCTCACGCGTAACCAGATCGTCGCGGCGATCTTCGCCTTCGCGGTGCTGGTGGTGCTGTTCTCGATCGGACTGCTCGAGCAGCTCGCGACCGGCCCGGCGCTCAAGAGCGCGCTCGGCTACATGAACCTGTGGGACCACATGGACGACTTCTCGCGCGGCCTCGTCGACACCCGCCACGTCGTCTACGACATCAGCCTCGCCGGCCTGTTCCTGTTCCTGGCGACCAAGGCCCTCGCGGCCAAGAAGTGGAGGTAAGCGGTGCGCAAGGAAACCGTTGTCACCGCGTCTACGACCACCGTCGCTCTCATCCTCGCGGTGGCCCTCACCGGCATGATCAACTGGCTTGGCTTCCGCCACTACTCGCGCGGCGACTGGACGAAATCGCAGATCTACTCGCTCTCGGAGAAGACGCTCAACGTGCTCAAGGGCGTCGACACCGAGGTCAGCGCGATCGTCTTCATGACGCCGTCGACGCCGCTGTTCGGCGAGGTCAAGGAGCTGCTCCAGCGCTACCAGGCCAAGTCGCCGAAGCTCAAGGTCGAGTTCATCGACCCCGAGCGCGACCCGCTGCGCACCCGGCAGCTCGCCCAGGACTTCGCCGTTACGGCCGCCAATACCGTGGTGTTTGCCGCAGGCGACCGCAAGAAGTACGTCACCTCGGAGCAGCTCGCCGAGTACGACTACTCCGGCATGCAGTACGGCCAGCAGCCGAAGATGAAGGGGTTCAAGGGCGAGGAGCAGTTCACCGCGGCGATCCTCGGCGTCGTCAACCCGAAGCAGCCCAAGGTCTACTTCTCGACCGGCCACGGCGAGCGCGACCTCGAAGGCGCGGCGCAGGACGGCCTGTCGCAGTTCAAGGAGTACCTCAAGCGCGACAACCTCGACACGCAGGTCGCCACGCTCCTCAAGGGCGAGGTGCCGGTCGACTGCGACCTTCTGGTGATCGCCGGCCCGCGCGCGCCGTTCGCCGATCTCGAGCGCACGGCAGTCAAGGCGTACCTCGACAAGGGCGGCCGCGTGCTGCTGATGCTCGACCCGGTGCTCGGCGCGCAGACACGTCCCTCGGGGCTCGAGGACCTGGTCAAGGCGTACGGCGTGCAGTTCAACGAGGACCTCGTCATCGACCCCAACAACGCGCTGCCGTTCGTCGATCTCTCGACGGTGTTCGCCAACGACTTCCGCAGCCACCCGGTGGTCGACGGCCTGAAGGGGATGGCGGTCGTGCTCCCGGTGACTCGCTCGGTGGCCACCGTCACCGCCGACGGCGCCGCCTCGACCCAGCTCCTGATGACCTCGGCAGGCGGCTGGGGCGAGCGCGACCTGGCGGCGATCGCGGCGCGCAAGGAGATCAAAAAGGACGCCACCGACACGCAGGGGCCGGTGTCGCTCGGCGTCGCTGCCGAGTCGGACAAGGACAAGGAGAACGGCTGGAGGCTGGTGGCGTTCGGCAACTCCTACTTCATCGCCAACGGCGAGCTCGCCAACGCCGGTAACCTCAACCTGGGCTTGAACTCGGTGAACTGGCTGGCCAAACGCGAGCAGTCGCTCGGCATCGCGCCGCGCGCGCCGGAGCAGGTGCAGCTTTTCCTCTCGCGCGGCCAGATGCGTACCATCACGCTCATCTCGCTGATCGGCCTGCCTGGGCTGGCGATGGCGCTCGGCGGCGCCGTGTGGTGGCGGCGCCGGCGGTAGGAGGGGGCGATGCGCTTCGGCAGACTCATCATCCTAGTTGTCGTGGTGCTGGGCCTCGGCGCCTACATCTATTTCGTGGAGCGGCACGAGCCCACCACGGACGACCTCAAGCAGCGGCAGGACAAGGTCTTTGCCACGATGGACCAGGCCAGGGTGCAGCGCGTCGTGGTCAGCAACCCGAAGGGCCGCTTCGAGCTCAAGAAGGACAACGAC
>Ga0315283_10006510_pt1 | contig 10423 bp, 9 predicted proteins | sample YL17G09_0_MG_FD_204541 | JGI IMG/M metagenome (GOLD analysis project Ga0315283, IMG submission 204541) | Sediment microbial communities from Yellowstone Lake, YNP, Wyoming, USA - YL17G09_0 | ecosystem: Environmental > Aquatic > Freshwater > Lake > Sediment | place: USA: Wyoming | collected...
TACACCCGCTTGCAGACGGCCGCGATCTGCTTCAGGCGCTTGTACTGCGTGACGATGCCGCCGAGCCCGATCACGTCGGGCTTCCGCTGCTGCAGGCGCGCTTCAACCTGCTGCACGACCCACGCGTCGAAGACCGGGCCCGGGTCCTTCACGGGCGTGCGTCGGTCAGCGTTCAGATCGAGGACATCCAGCCGGTGGCCGTCCATGACCGCGACCGCGCCGACGTATCCCTGCCCGATGGGCATGATGTTCGGGTACGACCATTCGCGTATCGGGGCGTTGATGAGCAACAGGTCGAGTCCCTCGTCGCGCGGCGGGAACGCCGCAATCGACGCGCGCGTCGTGAGGCGAGGCGCGTGGGGCGAGACGAGCAACCCGGACTCGTACCGCTGGTGAAACCTCTGGGGATGGGTGGCGAGCGTAGCCATATCAGCTCCTGCGACCGGCGGCGCCGGCGGCGTTCGACACGTGGGGGGCACCGGCGCCCCTGCGGACGCCGGCGAGGGCGCGTTCGATGGCCATGACGGTCCGCTCACTGCCCGCGCGGTCGTCGTGGCCGAGGTACTTCATGACGTAGCTCAGGCGAGCGTCGGGGTCCATCCGGAAATCAGCGAGCGATCGCGTCGGCAGCGCGCCGATGGCCTCGGGGATGCTCATGGTCGTGGACACCTGCCTGGACTGGAACACGCTGCCTTCGTCCGTCGTGTAGTAGCTGGAGAAGTACCCGTACTGCTCGACGTGGTCGCCAAGGTAGTCGCCAGCTTCGAACGTCAGGCACAGATGGGGCACGCCAAGACCCACGGACTCCAGGACGGCTCCGCTGAAGTAGCTGATCGACAGGTCGGCGATGCGCAGCGCCTCGAGGACCGTCGGCGGGTAGAGGCTCTCGTCGTACAGACAGCGGTCGGCGACGCGCTCGAGATAGGAAGGTATCGGTGTCTTCCGCCTGGACTTGACCAGGAGATACGCCCCGTTCCGGTCGCAGAATCGCCGGATGGCCTTGACGACGTTACTGTCGTTCCAGCCGTGCCTGACGTGCGGCCAGTACTCGAAGCGCCGGTGCGCGATCACGCTCGCGAGCTGCTTCACGCGACTGGGCTCGGCGCAAATCCGCCGCGGCCAGAACACCGCCCGGCCGACGCCCTGCGGGAAGGGAAACAGCACGACGACCGGCTGCTGTTTCGGGATGCCCCACCGGTGACGGACCTCTTCCGGATCGATCAGGTCGGCGGCGTCCAGCTCTGGCATCCCCACGTAGGCCGCCCGGCCTTCGAGTTCCCGCGCGTACGCCGCCGCATCCGCGACAAGCCCTTCCGCGCGGTAGTACTGGGAGACCCACTGCGTCCACCACGCGCTGTGCATCGCCAGGACATCACACGTCAAGGTGCTTTCCGGCGTGTGGGTGATGAAGGAATCCACGATGTTCTGCAGGCTCAGCCACAGGGGCCGGGGGTTGGGCGCGGGCGGCTCGTTGGCGAACCGGACCGTTTCGGTAGAGACGATGGCATCCGCCCGCTGCATCTCCATCCACGTTCGGAGTTCGCGTCGTCCCTGGTACGAGCGGACAACCGGGGTCCCGTGGCGGAAACGCGGCAAGGACTCGACCGTCGGAAACTGGTAGGCCTTGTGTTCGAGTAGTTGCCCGTGATCGTGCCAGCACTCGACATCCCATCCTCGCGCGAGCGCGGCGTCGATAATTGGCGAGAACAGGCGGTAGTGCGGCACCCGCTCGATGACGAAGGCGACTTTCATCGCAGCGCCACCACGGCGCCGGCCACGCGCGCCGCGCCGCGGCCGTCGACCAGGCGTTGCCCCGCGGCGCTGAGGCCCGCGCGCGCGCCCACGTCTGAGGTGAGCGAGTCGATCAGCATGGCGAGCCGATCGTGGAAGCCCGGGTCGCTCACCCGTCCGGCGCTTCGCACGACGCCCGCGTCTGCGAGGCCCCGCAGGCTGCCGGCCTGATTGTCGGCCACCGCGAAGGCAATCGTCGGTGTGCCGGCGGCGGCCAGTTCGTACAGCGTCTGCCCGGCCGCAGAAACCGCGATGTCGGCCTCCAGCATGAACTCCCGAAGATCGGCGGCACCGTGGACGACGGTGACCGCCCGGCGGCTTCCCCGGGCCGCCTGGTCGACGCGGTCGCCGGCGCAGGAGAACGGCCCCACGACCGCGCGAACGTCGAAGACGCCGGAGGTCCGATCGAGGCATGTGAGCAGATCGGCCGTAAGGTTCCGGGTGTCATCCCCGCCCACCGTGACAAGCACGTGGCGGACGTCGCGCGCGATCGGGCGCGGCGGAATCTCGCGGTATCCCGGCTGAAGCATGGTGTAAGCAGGGCCGAGCAGAAACTGGGTGTCACCCGTAGTCGACCGGTACGGCAGTCTGGATGCCTGAATACCGCCGTTCACCACAACGTGTGCCGAGAAAGACTCGCGGGCGAGGTCGTCGATGGCTACGACGCGCAGGCCGTACGCGCGGAGCCCGGCGAGGAAGCCCGCCGCCACCGCGTACGAGTCGACCACGACCGTGGCCGCCCCTGCTGCGCTCGCCGCCGCCCTCACGCGCGCGAGGTCGGCCGCTCCTCCTGCCTGGCCCGGCGCCAGGCCGAGCACCTCAATAGGCCAGCCGGCGGCCTCGATGCGATTGCGTGCGGCCTGGTGCTCCTCGAGCAGGAACACGCAGGAGCACCCGTGGTCGGCCAGGCCGGCGGCAAGGGCGAGGCACCGGCGCAGATGACCGAGCCCGATACCCGGCCCGGCGTCGACCCGGAAAAGGACCCGTGACGTCACGCGCCTTCCACCGGGAGTTCCAGCCGGAGCGCCTCGCAATCGTGGACGATCTCGACGCTCCGCCGCTCGAATCCGGCCGCCACGAAGGCCGCGATCGACGCGGCGTTGTCGGGCCGGATGTGGGCGACGATGCGCGCGCCGGGCCAGTCGCGGCGCACGGCTTGGCAGGCGGCCCTCAGCGCCAGCCGTCCGAGGCCGCGTCCACGGTGCGACGCGGCCAGATTCACGCCGACCTCGGCGTCGCCGTCCGCCCCGAGTTGGAACCGCACGACGCCGATCGGCGCGGTGTCTCGATCAGCCACGATGTAGATCCGGCTGGACGCTGAGGCGAGGCGGGCGTTGAACCACTCGACGTGACGCTCCCATGGGATCGGATCCGGCCTGAACGACGCCTCCCGCACGACCGGATCGTTGGCCCACTCCCATACGATCCTGGCGTGCGCCGCTGTCGCCGGGCTGACGGTCACGCGGTCCTCGCCCTGCTCGACGTCGACGGCGTGAATCGCCCTGTCTGCGGGAACCGGTCGAGCCGCTTTGCGCCCGAGAACGGCCTCGTAGCTGGCGGGAGGCAGCCCCGGCTCGTGCTGGCCGCAGCGCAGCACGGCGATGTTGTGGGTCCCGAAGATTTCGCCCTTGGTGATCGGCCGGCGCGCGAAGATGCTGCGCCGCGCGAACGCGCGCAGCTCCTCCTCCACGGGCGCGACGGTCTTCGCGGCGCTGCCCAGCGCAGCCTCCGCGTCACGGACCGCTCGCACCATCGACCGCAACTCGGCCGGCTCGACGGCGAAGCGATGATCCGGGCCCTCGAGGGCATTGCCGAGCGTGAAATGCTTCTCGAGCACGCTCGCCCCACAGGCGACGGCCGCCACGGGCGCGACGACCGGGTCTCGCGAGTGGTCGGAGAAGCCGACCGGCACATTGAAGCGATCGCGAAGCGTGGCGATCGCGCGCACGTTCAGGGCGTCGAGCGCGGCGGGGTACGCCGCTGTGCACTGCATGAGCACCAGGTCCCGACCGCCGGTCTCCCTGAACGCGCGCACGCTCTCGGCGACCTCGTCGAGCGTGGCCGTGCCGGTGGACATGATGACGGGCTTGCCCTTGGCGGCGACGTGCCGGAGCAGCGGCAGATGCGTCATTTCATACGAGGCGATCTTGAAGGCGTTCACGAACGGGTCGACGCGGTCGGCGGAGTCCTCGTCGAACACCGACACCAGGAACTCGATCCCGCGCGCGCGGCAGGCGTCCGCCAGCACCGGCAGCCACTCGTACGGCATCTCCATGTCCGCGATGATCTCGTAGATGGGCCGCGGGTTCTGGAGGTAGGCGCTGACGCCAGCCGTCTTCGGGTAGAGCCGCTCCGCGCGGAACAGCTGGAACTTCACGGCGTCGGCCCTGGCGTCCGCCGCCACGTCGATGAGCTGGAGCGCCTGCTCGAGCCGGCCGTTGTGGTTGCTGCCGGCCTCCGCGATGACATAGCAGGGCTCGCCGGGCCCAATGCGCCGCGGCCCGAGGGTGACCGGGTTCATGGCTGCCGCCCCTCCGTCAGCCCTGACGCCGGCGGGGGCTGCTCCAGCCGGGTGAGTTGGATGATGGCCTCGGAGTAGCCGTTCGCACTGCCGCGGTCGCAGAAGTGGACGAGACGCCCGGGAATGAGTGCTAGCACGTCGTCCAAGTTGAGACCGCCCACCCGATCGGTTTCCGTCGGTTCCTCGTTGTCGGCGAAACAGAAGATCAGGTAACCACCGGGGCGTATCACGCGCGCCCATTCCCGGGCGGTGCGCAGCGGGTCCTCGGACTGGTCGAACGAGTTGGAGTAGACGACGCCGAATCGCCGGGCCCAGTCCGCGGGCATCTCGTCGAACGACCCGACCCAGACATCCGACCGGATGGCGCGCGGATTGATTTCGACGCCGATCACGCTGGTGGCTCCGATCCTCTGAAGGGAGGACCGGCCGATCGCTTCGATGAGCGGCAGGCGGCTCACGAAGGACTGCGCGTGCTGCTCGAGCCACCCGCTCAGCGCCGCCAGAACCGGGTTGCCAAACCACTGCTGCCTGAAGAGATCTACTTCACGGCCGTTCCGGGTTCCAAGACAGAGCACGGGGCCCGCGTTCGTCTGATGGTGCAGGCGTGTGTCGTGCGCGATGATGGCGCCGTAGCGGCGCACATCTTCCACCGAGACCTTGCAGTACGCGAACTTGATGTTCGAGCGTTGGATCTGAGACTCGAGGTACTCGCGTCTCGTCTGGATCGCCTGAAAGATTCGCATGGCTACGAGGCGTAGAAGACCGGCCGTCCAGTCCTAGGCCGTGGTTATTTGGACTCCAGACGCGCCAGCGTGAACGACCATCGTGTTCTCAGTTGGATTTCATTCTTCATGAATAGGCATGGGCACAGGCGTGTGCGGCCCGGTGCCTGCGAACGCGCTTGCTCAGATGGGAAGCCCGACGTCGCGCCACGACCGATAGCTCTTGTTGTACGAGGGCAGCAGCAGGCGCTTCAGCCGGACCGGCCATCGGAAGTAGCGGCCATAGTCACGGCCCGTGTAAGTCCACAACCGCGGAACACCTTCGATGTCCGTGCCTTCGTTGCCGGGGTACCGAAAGGCGAGATGCCAACCGGTTCGAAGTAGTTCTCGCCCGACTCTCACTCGATGCTCGGGCGTCCAGAACTCGTTGTCCCGGATGTAGAGCAGTCCCCCTGGTCGAATCACGCGACGGAACTGACCCAACACGTAGCGCAGCGTGGTCTCCGGGAGTTCCTGCAGAACCTGAACACAAACAACCAGGTCGACACGCTCTGCTGGTATCCAGGCCAGGCGCCACGTCGGAATGTGGATGATCGTGCCCGGGGCGAGTTCCTCGGCCGCGCTGCGGCAGCGCTGGGGTTCCGTGAAGTAGTCCGAGACCGAGTCTCCCCACACCCGTGTGTAGAGTTCGTTCTGGAGTATGTACAGGCTTTCGATCGCGTCGACGGAGATCAGGGCCGTCGCGGTGCGCTCGTACCTCCAGATGAGCGCCTGACGTCCTATTCCGGAACCGAAGTCAAGCACGACTCGAGTCGGGCCCCCGGTCACTGTTTCGAACTTCTGATCGATCGCTGTGTATTCGCTGACAGGGCTGACGTCGTAGTCGCGCAGCCACGTCGATGAACTCAAAGGCATGTCGCTGTCGCCCAAGGCCTCACCGATGAATCGCTGAAACCCGTCCTTCAGGCGCTCGACCTCTCCACGATTCACGTGCCAGCCAAGCGGGTTGAAGTTCCGGAGTTTGTGGATCTTGTGCCAGGAGAGCACTCGACAGAACGTCTCGCCAAACCCGACGTACTCCCGTCCCTGGGGCGCCCAGGGCACGGTCAGCCCCGGCGTCGCCCCTCGTTGTGCGGTGGTCAGCCATTCCGCAACGTCCTGACCAAGTTGCCGGATGTCATCGTCTCGTTGCCGCCGGAAGTCGTTCGGATGAAGCGAGATGTTGCGTGCGACCATCGGAATACCCCAAGGGCAAAGGCGCGAACGGTTGTCAGGCGCCGACTCGCTCGTCGAGTCGTCAGATTCGTGCGTCACCCTCGGCCGGCCGGCGCGCGTGGACGACGAACGCGGACGCCATGAAGAGCCCGCGCCAGTCGGTCGGCTGCTCCATCGCCGCGCTGAGCCGGCGGAACTCCTCGGGGTGCTTGTGTTCGAACACCGGCGGCAGCGCGTGGAAGTGATAGAAGTACACGCCCTCGAGGGTGAGGCCGAGCGGGTCCAGTACGTCTTGCCGCACGGTCAGCGGGTTGTCGAACCGCGAGCGGATCTTCTGATCGTCCACGGTCTGGAATCGCCGCTCGACGTCGCCGGATCGAAGCCTCTCCGCGAGGAACGTCTCCACCTCGCGACGGCGGTCGGGCGGCAGGTCACCGGCGGGCAGCAGTGCCCGCATGAAGAAGTCCTGCGTGTACTCGTTGAGCGAAAACAGCGAGAACAGGTCGTTCCGAAGGCTGAAGATGAAGTGCCCGCCGGGCGCGACCAGCGCGCCCAGCCGGCGCATCGTGCCCGCGAAATCCTGCCCGTAGTACACGGACCCGAGCGCCACCAGCGCGTCCCACCGCCGGCCATCCGGCTCGATGCGCTCCATGTCGGCTTCGAAGACGCGGTCCTCTGGAAAGCCGGCTGCGGCGAGCGTGCGCCTGGCCTGGGCGACCATTGCCTCGGCCCGGTCGAATCCCCAGGCGTCGAAACCGGCGCGCAGCATGGCCACCAGCGGCTCGCCACTTCCGCAGCCGACATCGAGGACGCGCGCCGGGGCCGCACGCCGCAGCAGTTCGAGCGCGATTCGCAGCCGGAACCGGTTGGCCGAGTGGGTGGTGAGCAGCGCCGCCTCGTCGTACTGGCTTCCCCACGTCCCGGCCATCTCGCCGAACTTGACGAACGCGTCCACGCGATGCTCGTCGCTCATGTGTGATTCTCGCGGGTCGCGCGTGCGAGGAAGGCCTCGAGCTCGCGCGGCAGTTGCCCGAGATCGCCCAGGAAGGTGAGTCCGGGGAACATGCTCGTCTCACCGATCTCACGCGCCAGCGCCGGGAAGCAGCCGGCCACCGACACGCAGTGCCACGCCCCAGCGAGCCCGCGCATCGCGCCGCTGGTGAACGACAGCACGAAGAGGCGACGCTCGCCAAAGTCCATGGCCTCGAGCGGCACGTGCTGATCGAGCACGATCGCGGACGGCCCGAGCATGCTCGCGGAGGTCGGCCCGGGGCGCTGTTCGCGCGGGTGGGGCTTGTAGGCGAGCACCATCCGGCCGTCGATCCCTTTCGGAAGCGCAGCCGCCACGGCATCGAACATGGCCCCGGCCTGCGAACGGGTCAGTACCTGGTCTTCCACGAAGGGCTGTCCCAGCAGGAGCAGCACGGGGCGCGCGTCTCGGGGCATCGCCGGGACGGTGCTCCAGCCGCGGCGTATCTCAGCCACGACCGCCGTCCGGTCGAATGTTTCTATCCGTTTCAGCCGCTGGGCCGGCGTGAGACTCCCGATCTGGCTCACCCACAACTCGTCGACCCACCGGGCCTCACCCTGCCGGCCCGAAGCATTGAGCGCAGGCGCGAACACGCGCGCCAGCCAGCGCCGGCCGCGTTCGAACGGACGCGTCCGATGGAGACCCGTGCCTTCTTCGACCAGCGAGACCCGGGCTTGGCGGCACCGGCCGCGAATCTGTACAGTGCAGGGGTGCGTGTCGTTGAAGACGACCAGTGCCCGAGTTCCGGCGATGGCGAGGCGCAGAGTGTCGGGCGGCCGGACAAGCAGCGCCAGCGAACGGGCGAGCTGCCCGACAAACGAGGACGGACACGTGACGTGCACGTGCCGCCACCCCGATCGGGCGGCCACCTCCGCTGTGCGCTCCGCGAGCAGGCCGCCACCGACCGAGATCACGGTCCGTATCCTGGCGGGCCAGGCGCCGAGTGAGCCGAGCGCCCAGGCCACGTAGAGTTGGTGGACATTGTCGCAGACGAGTGTCGTCGAGACGGAGGAGAGCATGACTCAGGCGAAGCGCCCGACGGATGTGGCCGTGTTCTCGTACGGCCGTACGCGCAGCGAGCGCTGCCCCAACAAGATGCTGCGGCCGTTTGCGGCCACCACATTGACGGACATCATCCTCGGCAAGCTCGCGAGCATCCGCCAACCGACGTTCTTCGCCGGGTACGAGCCCGAGTTCGCGGAGCGCTCGGCGCGCCACGGCGTACGGTTCGTACAGCGCGACGAACGATCGGCCACAATCGACGAGCCCATCGTCGACATCCTGTCATTCCTGCGCCCACTCGAGTTCTCGCACGTCTTGTACGTGAACGCGTCCCTGCCGTTCCTGGAAGCGGGAACCATCGAGGCGTTTCTCGACGACTGCCTGGCGAACCTCCGCCAGCCGGCCTTCGGCGTGATGCGGAAGAAGAACCACCTGATGACGCTCGACCGCCAGCCGATCAACTTCGACATCGCCGCCCGCACGATCAACACGAAGACCGTCCGGCCGGTGATCGAGTTCGCCCATTGCCTGTACTTCTTCAGCAAGGAGTACTTCTTCCGCGAGGCCACCCTCTGGGACTGGAACACGGTGCGACTGGTCGAAATCGGCGACAAGCTGCAGACTGTGGACATCGACACCGAAGAGGAGTTCCGCATCGCGGAGGCCCTGTGGCGGGGCCTTCACGGCTCATAGGTCAGAAGGCCGGCCTCCCGGCAGGCCCGGGCCCGGTCGGCCAGCAGATGAATGTCGACGCCGCTCCGCTCGGCAATCGCGAGCAGGTCGTGGGTCCCGTCCGCCAGGTTCAACAGCCACATCGTCGCGTCCACGACCGCCCGCCGCTCGCGCGACGCCCCCAGGGTCGGGTACAGTCCGTGTTTCGCAAGGTGAGGCTCGCCGAAGGGCAAGAGGTTCCTCGGCGCGACGTTGGCGTCCAGCACGTCGCAGACGCCGATCAGCACGCCCACCGCCTCCGCCATGGCGTCGAAGCTGACGAGTTCCCGGTTGTCCAGCGACGTGTGGTACTGCGGATACTCCCCCACCCTGGTCCGGCTGAACACCCCGACGGGCAAGTCGAACCCGGGCGAACAGTACTGCCGTTCGTCACTGCTGAAGCTGGCTGGCGTGAAGTCGTGCACGGTGGCGGCATGCGACGAAGCTGCGCTCAGACAGTACTCCGCCGCGCGATTGGCCAAGCTGGGCACGCGCCTCGATCGCTTGTAGTTGAACGGTGCGTCCAGGCCGATGCAGGTCACCACGTAGCCGGCCGCCATGCGCTGGCGGAGATGTTCGCCCCGCAGATGGAGGTAGGCCAGGCTTCCGATCGTCTCCGGCAGGAACACGAATCGGTAAGTGAGCCGTCTCGGCCGCCGCGCGAGTGCCTTGTAGAGGAACGCGGTCACCAACGGCCCCGACAGCTCGTTGTTGGCCATCGACGGGTGGCAGGTGTACGTCGAGAACAGCACCTCGTCCGCCGACTCGCCCGGTAACACCGCCTCGGACAGCGTCATCGACCCGTCGATGAAGTCGGTGTCGATGACGACCTCGTACATCCCCTCGGCAAGCGCCTGACGGTCGCGGTGGCTCAGGCAGAACCCCCAGCGCCGCTCGTAGTAGCTCGTGCGATACGGAATCGCATCCGGCTGATCGGGGAGGCTGTGCAGATGCGCGTCCAGTTCCCCGCGCGCGAGCGTCCCGCGGAACGGGGCCGAGTAGTTGAGCAGGTGCAGGTTGTGGGTGCGGACGTCGAGCACTCGTCGTCTTTGCGGGTCGACGAGATAGGCCTCCCGGACCACCCATTCCTGCGGAACCGTCCAGTCGAACACCTGCGTACCGGACGGAATCTCCATGCGCTCGAGCGGCAGGAGCTCGGACAGGATGTCGTGCGTGCTGCGGACGCCGGCGCCGGTGAGGCTCCTCAGGAGCGGCCACAGCCGGTCGAAGTAGCGGGCGATGTCCGACGCCAGTTCAGTGGCCATCTGTCGCTCTCGGCACGGAGGATTCGATGAGGGGGATCAACCTGGACAGCAGGCCCAGAATCTCCGCAGGGCCGGCGCCCGCCGGAGGTGCAGCGATCGAACCGTCGGCGTGTACGGGACGGTGTTCGCATACGTGAACCACCGTGCAGCCGGCGGACGTGAGGTC
>Ga0315283_10006513_pt1 | contig 10423 bp, 8 predicted proteins | sample YL17G09_0_MG_FD_204541 | JGI IMG/M metagenome (GOLD analysis project Ga0315283, IMG submission 204541) | Sediment microbial communities from Yellowstone Lake, YNP, Wyoming, USA - YL17G09_0 | ecosystem: Environmental > Aquatic > Freshwater > Lake > Sediment | place: USA: Wyoming | collected...
ACATCAAGCACTGGCAGAAGCAAGGGCTGCCGGTGATGTTCCACGCCGGCGTCGCCCCGCCGTTCGACGTGTTCTCTCTCAGCCGCTCCCTTCGTCCCTTCTATCGCGACATCTTCGAGATGCCTGAGAAGGTCAAGCAGGCCGTCGACGTGGGAACCGAGGCCATGATCAAACTCGGCATCAGTAACGCCAAGCGGGCCAAGGGTAACCGCGTCGCCATCTTCGCCATGCGCTCGAGCCAGAGCTTCATCTCCCCCACGATCTTCGACGACATCTCGTTCCCCTCGCTCAAGCGGATGGTGGAGGGGTATCACGCGGCCGGCCTCGTCTCCGTTCTCCACTGCGACGGCAACTGGGACCTCATGCTTCCACGCTTCCTCGAGTTGCCCCGGGCGAGTTGTGTGGTGGAGCTCGACGGCGCCAGCAACATCCGTAAGGCGCGCGAGGTCCTCGCCAACCACCTCTGCATCAAGGGCGATGCGCGGGCGGCGCTGCTGGCCCTCGGTGAGAAGGAAGAGGTGGAAGCCTACTGCCGGGAGTTGATAGATTTCGTGGGGCACGATGGCGGATTCATCCTCGGGTCGGGTTGCGAGGTGCCCATCACGGCAAAGGTAGAGAACGTCGCCGCTTTGATAAGCGCGGCCCGACGGTAGGGATAACGGCGACCGAAACAGCAGCGGCAAGATAGGAGTCGGAGGATGAAGGTTCTGGGCATATCGTGCGGGCGGCGCATGAGCAACACCGAGATCATGGTGAAGGAAGCCCTCATGGGGGCCGAAGAGGCGGGGGCCGAGGTCGAGTTCTTGCGCCTGCAGGACTATTACATCAAGCCCTGCACGGGCTGCAACTCCTGCGTCATCGACCTCATGGAGAGGGGCGGCGGGGGCGCGTGCGTTCTCAAGAACGACGACTTCCCGTTCATCGACGACAGGATCATGGACTGCGACGGACTCATCCTCGGTTCGCCCATCTACGAGAAGTCCCCCACCGGCCAGCTCAAGACCCTCGAGGACCGCATGGGCCCGAGCCACGACCAGGGCTTCCGCATCATCGCCCAGAAGATCCGCGAAGAGAAAGGCATCACTACGGGGACCGGCCCCGATCCGCGGTCCTTCAAGCCCCGGGCCGCGTCGCTCATCGCCGTCGGCGGCAGCGAGTGGGACACCCTGGCCCTCCCCATCATGAGCATGTTCGCCCTGACGCTACAGATGGAAGTGGTGGACAAGATCCTCATCAACTGGATCGGCCTGCCCAAGGTGGTCGTGCTGCGCGACGACCTGCTCGAGAAGGCGCACCGCTCCGGCAAACACGTGGCCGAGACGCTCAAGAAGCCCATCGAGCAGGCTGAGTACATCGGCGAGCCCGGACTGTGCCCACTGTGCCACTCCAAGCTCATCGAAGTCCGGCACGACCATGACGTCTACCCTTGCATCTGCGCCATATGCGGCGTGCGCGGCACGCTGAGCGTCACCGACGGGCGAGCTTTGTTCACCGTCAGCGATGAAGACCGGCCGCACTCCCACCTGCTGCTCTCCGGCAAGTTCGAGCATCTGCAGGAACTCGCGGACGTCTCGCTGAAGCCACCGGCGAACTACGACCAGGCCGGCGTGAAGTCGCTCAAGTACAGGAACTACCTGACGCCCTTGAAGCCGCCGGCCCGCGCCGCCGGCCCAGCCGCTGAAGCCGAGACCGAGGACTGACCGCCCCCCGCGGAACGCGCCACGAGAAAGGAGCCGGCGATGTCGTACTTCCCCGAATTCCGCCCGATGCGGAGCTTCATTCTGCAGAACTTCCGCTCCGACAACGATCGGCCGGCGATCTGGCGCTGGCTGTACAAGCAGCACGTACCGGAGAGCATCTCCCAGTTCATGCCGTACTGCACCAAGTACTGCACGTACCACGCCCTGCCGCTCCCAGAGGGCGCCCTGGACTTCGGTACCTACAACGGGATGATGACCGAGCACTATTGGCTGTTCGACATCTTCCAGAAGGGCAAAGGCCATGCGGGTGGCCTCGCGTTTGGGGAGGAGTTCCCCGAGGACTTCATGGAGAGGACCAGCCAACCGCCCAGCAACGAGCTGCGGCAGTCGGGCTGGCAGGGCAGCCGCGAAGGCTACCATCCGATCGTGTTCTCCTTTGCGCCGGTCTTCTGGGAAGACGACTACAAAGGAACGGGCCGGCTCACCGACGAGGGACCGAACTTCCGCTGGCTGTTCCTACTCAAGTATCCGGAGGGGGTCTGGACCGACGAAGGAGAAACGTGGTTCAAAGAGGTGTTCGTTCCCCAAGTGTGCGCGACCCCGGGGGTGAACCGTTTCATCTCCAGCCGGCTGCTCGACGAACCGCGCATCAACCCTTTCCTTCGCGTCTGCGAGATCTGGTTCGACGACTCCGAGGGCTGGCGCAAGGCGATGGTCGAGAGGGCGGGCGATTACAACAGGCCACCCTGGGCGACGTGGGAAAAGTTCCCATTCTTGGAGCCCTTCAAGGACATCGTCGGCGTGTTCATCCTCGACCGGCCTGACTCCGACCACCTGCAGCAGTGGCGCGGCTACATCACGACGCGATGAGCAGCGACCGTCGCGGGCGAGGACTAGACATGACTGAGGGAGCGCCGGACGCCGCGAACGCGAAGCTCTACGAGGAGCGCGAGAGGCGCATCAACGACGCCATCGCCCTGAGGAAGCCCGACCGTGTCCCCGTTTGGCACGGGGTCCCCGGTCCCTATCCCGCGGAGTGCCTGGGGATCTCGCGCGAAGAGCAGATGATGGACCCCGAGCGGTCGCTCGAGGCCAATTTCCAGACCGCCCGCTACTACGATTCGGACATGGTGGAGCTGATGCCGGCGCTTGGCTCCACCCTCGCGCTCCTCGGGTACCGGCACCTGCGCTGGGCTGGGCATGGGCTCCCCGCCGACTCCGGCTGGCAGTTCGTCGACGAGGAGGTCATGAAGCCGGAGGAGTACGACGAGCTCATCTATGACCCCTCCGACTTCATCATGCGCAAGTACTGGCCCCGCGCCTACGGGAGGCTGGCCGGCCTGGCCGATCTTCTTCCCGCGCGCGAGGCCCAGGGCTATTTTGGAGCGCCCTTCGCCTTCTTCCCATTCGGCACGCCGGCCGGACTGGAAGCCCTCCAGGCGCTGAAAGAAGCGGGCACGGCTGCCCTTGAGACCGTGATGGCGCTCGGGGCGCACGCCGGGAGACTCAAGGAAGCGGGCTACCCCCTCACCTGGTCTGCAAACGCCCAGCCGCCCTTCGATATGGTGGGCGATTTCCTGCGCGGCCGCAAAGGCATCATGCTCGATATGTACCGCTGTCCGGAGAAGCTGGAGGCGGTGTCCGAGAAGCTACTTCCTATGGCTATCGAGATGGGGATACGCGGAGCCCGGATGTCGGGTAATCCCCGGGTCTTCATAGCCATCCATGGTGGGGTGGAGGGCTTCATGTCGGTGGAGCAGTACAAGCGCTTCTACTGGCCCACGCTGCATGCCCTGCTGGTCGCCCTGGTCGACGCCGGGCTGAATCCCTTCGTACTGGTGGAAGGCAACTCGAATTCGCGCCTGGAGATCATGGCCGACGTGCCGCCTGGGAAGGTCTGCTACTGGTTCGACCACGTCGACATGCGCAGGGCGAAAGAAGTGCTGGGCGGCACGGCCTGCATCGCGGGCAACGTGCCCATCGCTATGTTGACCGTCGGCGCCCCCGACGACGTCCGCGCCTACTGCAAGGACCTCATCGACGCGGTGGGCCGGGACGGCGGCTTCATCATGGGCGCCTCCGGACAGACTGAGGACGTGAAGATCGAGAACGTGAAGGCCATGGTGGACTTCACCAAGGATTACGGCGGGTAGCGGTCCTGCTGGGCTCAACCCCAGTCACCGCGCCGTCCGCCGGCGCAGCGCCGTCAGTGGCTACTCGTCTTTCTTGAGAGGCGAGATAGCCTGGAAGGTCGGGCTCTTGAAGACCGAGTCGAGGCAGGCGCCGCTCTCCTGGAGCTTGGCTTTGCCCACCGAGTAGCACACGCAGAAAGCCACTTCCATGAGTTCCTCGTCGCTGGCGCCGGCGGCCCTGGCGTTGCAGGCCTGGGGCAGCACGCCTTCCCAGTGATTGTTCATCATGTACAGGCCCACGAGCAGCAGGTACCGGGTCTTGGGATCGAGGATGCCCCGATCCAGCAATCCGGTCAGCTGGTTCTGCGCGTAAGTGTGCAGCATGTCCGGCCTGTTCTTCACCCAGAAATCGAGTGACGGATCGTCGGCGGGTTTGCCGTATCCGGGCCGCTGCTTCGCCCACGAAGCGAGCACTTCCTCACCCGTGACGGCTGCCTTCATCGCCTTGACGACTTCTTCTTCCTCTGGTCTTGGCATCTAACTCTCCTCCTCGGTCTTGTCTGGTTCTGTCTGAGTGATATCCGGCGTCTCTTCGGTCAACTGCACGTCCGACACGGGGGCAGGCCGGCCGGGCAGCCGTGCGACCAGTATCTCCGCCAGGTCCAGAGCCTTGACGGACTCGCCCTTGCCCTTGCTCCCGATCCCGTCTTCCATCATGGTGAGGCAGTACGGGCAGTTGACGCCGATGATCTCCGGGTCCTTCTCGAGCAGTTGGCCCACCCGCATCTCGTTGACGCGATGCTCGGGCTCTTCTTCCATCCACATGCGCCCGCCGCCGGCTCCGCAGCAGACGCTCTTGTTCTTGTTCCGCTCGGCCTCGAGCATGGTGACGCCCGCGACCGCTTTGAGGACCTGGCGCGGCGCCTCGTACTCCTGCTGGTAACGGCCCAGATAGCAGGAATCGTGGTAGGCGACCCGCGCGGGCAGCGGCTGAGCTCCATCCGCGCCGCCCCCCGGGCTCCCGAGCTTCAACGTGCCCTGCTTCAGCAGGTCGGCCAGCAGCTGGGTGTGGTGGATGACCTCGTAGTCGCCGCCGAAAGCCGGGTACTCGTTCTTGATGGTGTTGAGGCAGTGCGGGCACTGGGTCACGATCTTCTTGACGCCCAGCCCGTTCATCGTGGCGATGTTCTCCTGGGCCAGGGACTGGAACAGGTACTCGTTGCCGATCCGGCGGGCCGGGTCGCCGCAGCACTTCTCCTTGGTCCCGAGGATGGAAAAGGTGACTCCGGCCTCCCGGAACAGCTTGACGACCGCCTTGCTGACCTTCTGGTTGCGGTCGTCGAACGAGCCGGCGCAGCCGACCCAGTACAGGTATTCGCCCAGCTCTCCCGTGCCGGCGACCGGGACGTCGAGTTCCTTGGCCCAGTTGGCGCGGTTCTGGTTGCCCACGCCCCACGGGTTCGAGTTCTTCTCGATGTTGCGGCACGCGAGCTGAGCCTCCGCCGGGAACTCGCCCAGGTCGAGCACCAGGTTGCGGCGCATATCGATGATCTTGTTGATGTGCTCGTTCTGAACCGGGCACTGCTCCTGGCAGGAGTAGCAGGTGGTGCAGGCCCAGATCTCGTCCTCGGAGAACACGTCGCCGATGAGCGCCTTTTCGGGGGATTCGGTGGCGGCGCCCGCCGCCGCCTTGCCGGCCTGCCGCAGCGCCGCGCCGGTCTCGTCCAGGTGGTCCTTGAGCTTGGTCATCAACAGCTTGGGGTTGAGAGCCTTCCCGCTCTGGGTGGCCGGGCAGTGCTCCTGGCAGCGGCCGCACTCGGCACAGGCATAGACGTCCAGAAGCTGCTTCTTGGTGAAACCCTGGACCTTGCTGACGCCGAACTCCTCGATGTCCTCGTTCTCAAGGTCGAGGGCGACGATCTGCGCCCCGCGAGGCTTGAGGTTGCGCATGAACTCGTTCACTGGGCACATGATGAGGTGCATGTGCTTGGAGATGGGGATGTAGACCAGGAAGGCCAGCAGCAGGACGACGTGGATCCACCAAAGGATCGTCCTACCTAGTTCCAGTGCGCTGTCGCTCAGCCCTCCCACCCAGCCGGCTATGGCGGTCGCCACGAAGGCGCCCTCGCTGGCGGGCGTGGGGTCGAGCGCGTAGGTGAAGCCGCTGTAGAAGAACTCGGAGAGGATGAGGAAGAAGATCAGGCCCAGGATGACCCCCGCCTCGGCGCTCGGCTCGAGCCGCGTCTTGCGCACCACATAGCGGATGTACGCGATGACGAGCAGACCCGCGAGCACGATGAGGCTCAGCAGGTCTTTTATGAACAAGAAGGTGTAGCTCTCCGCCCAGGGGAAGGTGAACCCGGGGTGGATGCCCTCGGCGATGATCTGGAGCGTGCCGAACGCGATGACGATGAAGCCCCAGAAGATGAAGAAGTGGATGATGCCCACCCGCTCCTTGAACAGCTTCTTCTGGCCGAAGACCAGGACGAAGAACCCGGCCGTCCGCGCGAGCGGGCGGTCGAACCGGGATTCGGGCCGGCCGAGCATGACGTACTGTACCCGCCGGTTGAGGGCCCACGCGAAGAACGCCAGGGCGATCACCAAGACCACGATGAAGATGGCGCCCGAGACAGTCATAACCGCCCTTCCCTAACTCCCGCTGCGCGGCCCTAGGACGCGGCTTTGCGCCGGCGGATCTCTTCCGTGAGCGCGGGCAGGACCGTGAACAGGTCGCCCACCACGCCGAAGTCGGCGAAGGAGAAGATCGGGGCATCGGGGTCCTTGTTGATGGCCACGATGTAGTCGGATGTCTGCATGCCGGCCCGGTGCTGGATGGCTCCGGAGATACCGCATGCTATATAGAGTTGAGGCGAGACGGTCTTGCCGGTCTGGCCCACCTGGTGCTGATGCTGTTTCCAACCCGAATCGACCGCCGCCCGGCTGGCGCCCACCGCGGCGCCGAGCTCGTCGGCAAGTGCCTGGATCACGGCGAAGTTCTCGGCACTGCCCATGCCCCGGCCCCCGGAGATGATGATCGAAGCCTCCTCCAGGCTGATGACGCCGACGTTCTCGCAGACGACGTCGAGTACCCTGGCCATCAGGCTGCTCGCGCCGAAGTCGACCGTCAGAGCGATCACCTCGGCGTCGCCGCCGACCTCCTCGCGTGCGAACGAGCCCGGCCGCACCGTCGCGATGACCGGCTCGCCGACGGCCTCTTTCTCGGCGATGATGCCGCCTCCGAAGCAGGGGTGGGTCGCCGTGAGGCGGCCGTCCTTGATCTCCAGACCGGTGACGTCTACGAGTACGCCCACACCGAGGCGGGCGGCACAGGCGGCGGCGAGGTCGCGGCCGTCCGGAGAACCGGCGAACAGGACCACCGCCGGATCGGCGGCTTTGATGGCCGCCATCGCGGCGTCGGTGTAGGTCCCGGAACGAAATACTTCCAACTCGGGACTCTCGGCGGCGTAGACCTTCTTCGCGCCGAAGCGTCCGGCCTGGGCGGCGAGCGCCCCGGTGTCGGAGCCGATGACCGCCGCGCTCACGTCTCCGCCGGTGTCCGCGGCAAGCACCCGGGCCCGGGTGACACTCTCGAGCGACACGTTGGCGAGCCGGCCCGAACCGGCGTCGCCGACGACAAGGATCCCAATCTTGGTGCCCACTGCTTTATCTCCTCTCTTGGAGGCTGCCGAAAAGCGAAGCCCCGGCCGCCGGAAGGCGCTGGGCGGCGTGATAGTGTGTTCTCAGTCGCGCAAATAGCGCTGCTATTCCCGCTCCCTGCGTCCTTCTCTCGCGCATACCCATCACCCTCCTGCGGCGAGGCGTCACTTATCAGCAGCCTACTAGACGAGCTTCGCGCTCGCCAGGAAGTCGACGAGGCGCGTGGCCCCGTCCCCGTCGTCTTCGATCTTCACGCCTGCCTTGCGGGCTTCAGCGATGCGGGCACTGGTGACGCGGGCTTTGGCGCCGGACAGGCCGATGCGGGAGGTGTCGAGGCTGAGGGCCGCGGCGTCCTTGACGTCCACAGGCTTCCTCTTGGCCCCCAGGATCCCCTTCATCGTGGGGTAGCGGGGCTCGTTGATGCCCTTGATGACCGACACGACCGCGGGGAGCGGGCATTCGTAGGCGATATAGCCGGCTTCGGTCTCCCGGTGCGCGGTGAGCGTCGAGCCGCTCAACTCCACCTTGGCCAGCGAGGAGAGGAGGGGCAACCCGAGCAGTTCGGCCACGGCGGCCGGGACACAGCCGGTCTCGCCATCGGTCGACCGAGTGCCGAAGAGGACGATGTCGCACTGCATGGTCTTAAGGGCCTCGGCAAGCGCGTAGGCCGTCCCCTGCACGCACGACCCGGCGAGGGCCGCGTCGCTGACCAGCACGGCGCTGTCGGCGCCCATGGCCAGGGCCTTACGGATCGCCTCATCGGCTTCCTCCGGTCCCATGCAGAGCACCGTCACCTCACCCTCGTGGGCCTCTTTGAGCAGCAGGGCCTCTTCTACCGCGTACTCGTCATAGGGGTTGAGGATGGAATCAACGCTGCGGTCAAGGCGCCAGGAGTCGGGGTCGAGCCTCTTTTCGGCCTCGGTGTCGACCACCTGCTTCACGCACACGACGATGTTCACCAGTCTTCCCTTCTTTCGCGTCGGGGACAGGCTCACATGATACCGAGTATGGGCGGACCTGCGCGGTTTCCCCCAACTTTTCATTCCTTGCACGAAGTATTACGATGGCGTATAGATGGAGCTCGACCTTTTCAAATCGTTTCTGGCGGTCGCCGAAGCACGCAGCTTCAGCCGGGCGGCGCGCACCGTCCACTCCACCCAGCCCACCCTAAGCCGGCAGATCGCCCGCCTGGAGGCCGACCTCGGCACCAGGCTGTTCGAGCGGTACGGGCGCCACGTCGAATTGACGTTCAACGGGCAGCTGCTGCTGCCCCTCGCCCAGGCCATCGTCGCCCGGACCGAGGACGCCATCAGTCTCATGAAAGAGCAGGCCGGGGCGGGCGCCAGCACGGTGCGGTTCGGCGCCGTGGGAAACGTGTTTGCCCTGGTATTGACCCCTATCCTCGTCTCGTTTCTTTCCACCTATCCCCGGGTGACCGTGGACCTCATCGAGAAGGACGACGCGGCGCTGGAGGAGGCGGTCATCAGCGGGGAACTCGACTGTGCCGTCATCACCCCCTGGGGTTCCAGCCGGACGGCTACCCAGTACCTGCTGACCGAAGAGATCCTGCTTGTCGTGCCTCAGGGGCACAAGCTCGCGAACTACCGGGCGGTGCCGCTCGAAGTGCTGGCCCACGAGTCGATCCTATTCCCGCGGGCCACTATGAACGCCGGCAACATCGTCGCCGACGCCTTCCGGCGCGCTGGATTCGAGCCCAAGTCCTCGTACCGCGCGAACTATCCGGAACTGACGAAAGCCCTGGTAAGACGGGGATTGGGAGTGGCGCCGATGCCCAAGATGCTGGCCGCTCCCGACACGCTGGATGGTCTCATCGCAATCCCCTTCGAGAAGCCGCTGTCGCGCGACCTCGTCTTCATCTACCCCCGCGACCGGCCCCTGACCGCCGCGGCGCGGGCCCTCATGGCTCATGTGCGGTCCGGGGTGCAGCACCCCCTGGGCGCGTAGATCCATACGCGACCGTAATACTTCCTGCCAGCCATGAAAAGTAACGGTGAAGTGGCACCCCTCGCTTCCGTCGCGACTATCATGTGCCCTGGACTACAAGCTCAGAAGGAGCACCCATGGACTTCAGATTGACCGAGGTGCAGGAAATGACGCGGCGCATGGTCCGCGACTTCGCCCAGAACGAAGTCAAACCGGCCGCCCTCGAACTGGACAAGAAGCAGAAGCCCGAAGACTGCATCCCCTGGGACCTTCTCAAAAAGGCCTCCAAACTAGGACTGCGGACCACCGCCATCCCCGAGGAGTGGGGCGGCGAAGGCGCCGACTACACCACCCTGGCCATCATCCTCGAAGAGCTGGGCGCTGCCGATCACGGTTTCGCCAGCATCATCCGGGGATGCTACACAGAGTCGCCGCGGCTGGTCCACGAACTCGACCCCGAGCAGCGTGACGAGTTCCTGCCCAAGTTCCTCAAGGACGACACGTTCCTCCTCGGCCTGGCCCGCACAGAGCCCGACGCCGGCACCGATTCGCACTTTCTGTACGACGTGCCCGGCGCTTCCATCCAGACCTACGCCGAGAGGCAGGGCGACGAGTACGTCATCAACGGGACCAAGCACTTCATCTCCAGCGGGGGAGCGGCGAAGCTCTACTTCCTCTACGCGCGGACCGACAAGAAGGGCCCCATCTCGACGAGTATGAGCGTGTTGCTCGTGCCGTCCGACACTCCCGGCTTCACGATCGGCCGTTACCACAACAAGTTCGGCCGCAGACTGCTGCCCAACGCGGAGCTTGTGTTCCAGAACGCCCGCATCCCGGCCCGCTATCTCATCGGCAAGGCGGGCGAGGCCTGGGGCTCCGAGGGCGAAGGCGGGGGCGGTCCGCAGAAGGACTGGACCAAAGGCCCCGGCGCTCCGCCGCCGTTCGGCCTTCTTGGCGCAGCCGTCAACCTGGGCACCGTCCGGGCTTGCT
>Ga0315283_10006515_pt1 | contig 10422 bp, 9 predicted proteins | sample YL17G09_0_MG_FD_204541 | JGI IMG/M metagenome (GOLD analysis project Ga0315283, IMG submission 204541) | Sediment microbial communities from Yellowstone Lake, YNP, Wyoming, USA - YL17G09_0 | ecosystem: Environmental > Aquatic > Freshwater > Lake > Sediment | place: USA: Wyoming | collected...
AGGTTTGAGACTCTGCCCTAAATGTGCAATGGAGGTAACAACTGATATTAGTGCGAGGGACATTAATGCTATTGAGAAATACCAGGATATTTCGTCAATAAGCAAAGAAGGAGAGTTTGGAAAGTAGACCGCTGGCTGCCAGGAGAACAATGTGATCATTTGGGGAATATCCGACCGGGCAAATAATACCATCGAAAAGCCAGCCAAGACTGCCAGGATGGCTAAAAATCCTTGAATGCTGAATTTTGGCCGTGCAACGTGAAGGATCAGCATTGCAACCGGGATGAATATAAGGAGAAATATGGTCAGTAGTAAGAGCATAAGACCCTGATGAAATACTTATAAAATTGTTCCAGGGTTTCTAGCCAGATATTTACCCATCCCAGCTTTCCCAAGCCAATGGTCACCATCAACGATCAGAGATCCACGCAGGAATACTTTCTCGGGGAAGCCGACTAATTCCCAATTCTCGAATAAATTGTAATCGGTGCGGTGGTGAGAGTGGGCAACTCCATATCGGATGCGTCGATCAGGGTCCCAAATTACGATATCAGCATCTGAGCCTGGTGTTAGCGTACCTTTGCGCGGATACAAGCCAAATATTTTTGCCGGGTTGGTGCTTGTTAGCGCCACAAACTGGTTTGCCGAAAGCCTGCCTGACCGGACGGCATAAGTCCATAAAACAGGCAGCCGATCCCCCACACATGGCAATCCATTTGGAATTTTCGTGAAATCTTCCTTGCCCAGCTCCTTGCCAGGTATGGCAATGAGGTTGTCTTCATATAAGATTGGCTTACTTCCATCGAAGAAGAATGGACAATGGTCTGTGCCAATGGTTTGGATAGTGCCATCTGCCAAACCTTGCCATAGGCGGATATTATCAGCGGAGGTTCGCAGTGGAGGAGAGCAGACCCATTTCGCTCCATCTTCACGTCTCAGCAAATCCATAGAAAAAAACAGGTATTGAGGACAGGTTTCTCCCATCACATGCAACCCATGCTCGCGGGCGTAGCGCAGTTGATCAACCTCTCCAGCTACATTCATGTGGACGATATAAAGAGGGGCATCTGCCTGAGCTGCCAGTGCTGAACCACGTAATACAGCTTCAACTGCCCCCCAGGCTGGTCGGGTGAGGGCATGCCATTCTGGGGTCGTATGACCATTAGCCAAAGCATCTGCAATGAGAATATCGATTACATCACCATCCTCAGCATGCAACATGGTGAGTAGATTATGTTTTTTTGCCAGGCGTAGAACCTGGAAGATTTCTCCATCTTGCAATCGTAACCTGTCATTGTATGCAGTAAAAACTTTCACCGAACTGATCCCCATTTGGGGTAACAGATTGATTTCCTCTGCTACTTGTTGATCAAAGTGGGTGATATTCATATGGAAACCATAATCGATCGCTGCGATTGGATCAGCCTTTTTATGCCATGCGTTGACACTTGCTGATAAGGATCCTTCATCCATCGGGACGAAATCCAGCACGGTGGTCGTACCTCCGAAAGCTGCCGCCTTGTGCCCCGTATAATGATCGTCAGAAGAGACTGTCCCAAACATGGGCAGGTCGAAGTGGGTGTGCGGATCAACGCCACCTGGCATCACAAGCTTGCCAGATGCATCGATAATATCTGCCCCCTTTTCATCCAGGTCTTTTGCGATCACCTCGATTTGCTCCCCTTTGATCAAGATATCAGCCTGGTAAGTATCTGATGCGGTTATGATGGTTCCGGATTTTATGATGAGAGGCATGCTTTGGCTCCAAATCATGAACTAGCAGATTCAAATATCTTTATACTGGTAAAGTCTACCTTAGATTTTAACTGTTGAATGGTTCTCCCAAGAACTGGATGATGCAAGTCAGGTGCAATTTCTGCCAGCGGAACAAGGACAAAAGCACGCTCGGCGAGGCGTGGGTGGGGGATGATTAGCTCAGGTGAGTCCAAAACGAGCTCATCATAGAACAAAATATCCAGGTCTATCAAGCGTGGACCAAAGCGGAAAGTTTCCTGGCGACCCATGGACACTTCTATTTCTTTTACAAATGTAAACACCTCATACGGATCGAGGGAGGTACTTGCTTTTATCACCAGGTTTAAAAAGGTGGGTTGGTCGGAGTATCCCCAAGGTTCAGTGTCATATACCGATGATTGAGCGATTGGACGGATACTTGGAGGTAGTGAAGAAATGGCCGTTTGGAGATTAACAAGACGATCACCAAGGTTACTGCCAAGTGAAAGGTGAATAATATGGGTCATTATTTATTAGATGGATTACCGCTTATTAGATCCGTTCAATGATTGATGCTGTCGCCATTCCGTGACCAATACACATCGTTTGCAACCCATAGGTTCCTTGGGTTCGGTGGAGCTCATTCACCAATTTGGTCATCAGGATGGCACCTGTAGCTCCCAATGGATGTCCTAGAGCAATCGCTCCTCCATTCGGATTGACTTTTGAGATGTCTGGTTTAATCTCCTTTGCCCATGCCAATACGACTGAAGCAAAGGCCTCATTGATTTCGATGGTATCCATCTGTTCCAAGGATAATCCGGAACGTTTTAAAACCTCTCTTGTGGCTGTTATGGGACCATCCAGCATTAGTATCGGATCCGAACCGGTCACAAAGCGTGTGGCAATCCGCGCAAGGGGTGTTAGGTTATATGCACCGACGGCTTTCGCTGATGCCAGTACCAATGCTGCTGATCCATCACTGATCTGGCTGGCATTTGCGGCTGTAATCACTCCGTCCGGTCGGAATACCGGCTGCAGGGAAGCCATCTTCTCTCGGTTGGGCGGCATACGCACACCTTCATCAATTTTGATCACCCTTCCATCAGATAATGTGATCGGTAGAATTTGACCCTCAAAATAACCGTTCTGAATTGCCTGCATGGCACGCAAATGAGATCCATAGGCATAATCATCCAACTCCCCCCGGGTGAGCTGGTATTTTTCAGCCATCATCTCAGCGCTGATCCCCTGATGTACTAATTCGTAGGGCATACCAGCTGGCCATTCTTTTGGATAATCAACCCCCAGCGGTTGGTGTGACATCATTTCGGTACCACCTGCGATCACAAGGTCCATGTCACCAGCCAGGATTGCTTGAGCAGCAAAGTGAATTGCCTGTTGACCTGAACCGCACATCCGGCTGAGGGTCACACCAGGCACATGCATGGGAAACCCAGCCATTAGCACACTTAAACGAGCCAGATTTGCACCTTGGTCACCGATGGGAGTGACACATCCCCAGATCACATCCTCGATTCGCCCTGGATCGATCCCAGCCCTATTCACGGCTTCTCGCAGTACCATTGCCGTCAATTCCACAGGTGATAAGGAAGCAAGTGCTCCTGTAGGCTTGCCTAGCCCGACCGGAGTGCGTACAGCGGAAATGATGAAGGCTTCGGTCATTTCAACACCTCCTTAGACGATATATATAGCATACCATATTTATCGGAGGAGCATATACCCTGCGGAAGAAAATAAAGTTTGCAAAGAATGCTCCATACAGCTAAAATTGGGTCAGGAATTACAAAATAAGGAGTGTGCATGGTAAAAGCAACTTTCCATTTTCCACGTGGATTTTTGTGGGGAACAGCAACCGCAGCTTATCAGGTAGAAGGAAACAATCTCAACAGCAACTGGTATGCCTGGGAACAGGAACCAGGACGCATCATTCATGATGATAAAGCAGGTCTGGCTTGTGATTGGTGGAATGGTCGTTGGCGAGAGGATTTTCACCGGGCGGCAGAAGGATATCAGAATGCGCACCGAATGTCCATCGAGTGGAGCCGGATCCAACCTGCGTCCGATCGATGGGATGAAGATGCCTTAAACCGCTATGTTGAGATGGTGCGGGGGTTGGTGGAGCTAAATATGACCCCACTTATCACTTTACACCACTATTCGGACCCTATATGGTTTGTGGAAAAAGGTGGTTGGGAGAATGAGGCTGCTGCGGGATATTTTGAAAAGTATGTACGCAAAGTTGTCCAGGCATTAAAGGATTACGTCAATCTTTGGTGTACGTTTAATGAACCAAATGGATATGCAACCTTGGGATTTTTACTAGGAGTATTTCCACCTGGAAAGAAGGAAATTTCACTTACTTTTAAAGTCATGGTCAATATCGTACGCGCCCATGCCGCTGCATACCATGCTATCCATCAGATCCAACCCCAAGCAAGGGCCGGAATGGCTCACTATTACCGGAGTTTACAACCCGCAAAAACCTGGTTCCCTCTGGACAGGTTAGTAACCAACTTATTGATGGGTTTGAATGATGCTTTCCCATCTGCAGCGAAGGATGGGATTGTGCGATTCCTTACGCATCGCAAGCGTATCCCAGAAGCAAAAGGGACCCAAGATTTCCTGGGGATCGATTACTATACCAGGGATTATGTGAGCTTCAATTTACTAAAACCAGGTGAGCTATTCAGCCGCCGTTACTTCCGCAAAGATGCCGAATTGAGCAGCACAGGGTTCCTGGCTAACGAGCCATTGGGGATGTTCGAAGCGCTCAAATGGGGACTGAAATACAATATTCCCATCATCGTCACAGAGAATGGGTTTGAAGATCCCGATGACCATGTTCGCCCACGTTATATGGTGGAGCACATCCACCAGGTGTGGCGGGCTGTCAATTTTAACTGGCCGATCAAAGGTTATTTTCATTGGACCCTGGTGGATAATTTTGAATGGGAACGCGGTTGGACGCAACGCTTTGGTTTATGGGAGCTGGATATTAAGACTCAGGCAAGACATAAAAGACCCAGCGCTGACCTGTATGCAGAGATAAGTCGAGAGAATGGGATCTCCGATGATATGGTCAGGCATTATGCACCATCTGCTGTTCCTGGATTATTCCCTGATCAGTAAATAGATGAGGGTACATGCATAATTTAAATCAAGCGGACATCGTTGTGTGCAGACCAGCACTTCGGAAAGATACAGACGAGGTGATGGAGCTATGCTCACATATCTGGGATGGGGATGATTACATCCCAATGGTGTGGGAAGATTGGCTGGCAGACCCGGATGGAATGTTGGGTGTGGCAGAAATGGGCGGGCGTGTGGTGGGAATCTTTAAACTCACCAAATTCAAAGAGCAGGAATGGTATATGGAAGGACTGCGTGTTCACCCGGATGTTCAGGGAAGAGGCATCGCAGCCCATATCCACGAATACGTGCTGGAGACCTGGCGCTGTATGGGAAGCGGGGTTATCCGCCTGACAACCGGCTCGTATAATATTAAAGTTCACCAGATGTGTGAGCGAACAGGATTCAAACGCATTGCAGAATTCATCCCATATCGCGCCCCCTGTTTGCCGGAAGGGGAGAATCATTTCGACCTACTGAAAAGTGATGAAGCTCAACGAGCAATGGATTTTGTCCTTGGAAATCCAATGCATGACTTGTCGTGGGGATTGATCAATTTGGGTTGGGTATACGCAGATCCGCAACCCAAATATATCCAGGAGGCGATTGGTGAAGGGCATGCCTGGTGGTGGAAGGGGGGAGAGGGTTTCCTTTCAATCTGGGAAGATCGGGAGGATGATGGGCATGCGCCAGGTATCCAGCTGGTGGCTTGCCCGGTGGACGACCTGTTGGATCTGCTGGTTGATTACCGCAAGCTGATGGGTGAAGTGGGGTATAGCTCAGCCGGGTGGGTGGCACCCAACCAACCCGAGCTATTAGACTGCCTCGAAAAAGCAGGTTTTCAACGTAGTTGGGATGTCTCGCTCTTCGTCTTTGAGCTCAAATCAGAAGGTTGATGAGCTGGAACTGGGTGGGGGAGACTTCTACCATAAAGGGCAAAGTGCCCTTTATGGTATAATGCGCTTCGCTATGGAGAGAAAACCGTAGCACTTTTTCTCGGAGAGATCGCGTAGTCTGGTCTAGCGCGCACGCCTGGAGAGCGTGTTTCCCGCAAGGGAACGAGGGTTCAAATCCCTCTCTCTCCGCCAGAATAAATTGACCCGTTCAAGCATATGAACGGGTTTTTTTTATTACAAACCTAAATGGGATGTGATAAACTAGAAAGAGGTCTCTTTGATATAATCAACGGGAACAGCTTTATGAAAAATCGTAGATTATTTTGGCTGATGGTTCTACTGGTGGGACTCATTCTATTGGGTACGCGGGCACAAAATGCCAGGGCATTTGATCAAGAGCAATCTCAAGCGGATTGGCATAGAGGGAGCAACCAGGAAACGACCCAAACGCCAGTTGCCTATACGTCTCCAACCAGCGCAGTGACTGAAACCCCTGAGGATCGGACGCTTCCACCAGTGGGGGGCAATGCCATTCTAGTATTGGGAGCGAGCGTATTGGTGATGATTATTATCGGGGGGGTGATGTTAAGCTCACGCAGGAGAGCAAAACATTGACAGGCGTAAATTCCTGAGGTATGCTTGCTGCGCTCCGGGTGGGTCCAGCGCGGCGGAACCCTTCGAACCCTGTCAGGTCTGAGAAGAAGCAGCAGTAAGGAGGATATTCCGGGTGCCGCTGGGTAGCTTGCCCGGAGTGTCGGTTATAATGGGGGGCTTTGTAATATAAAAACGAATCGGAACGAATATCCTTTCAAGTGAGTGCAGGTAATCAGCGTAAGTTGTTAAGGGGCAAGGTCAAACGTACAAAGGGAAGGGCGAAGCGATAAGCATGCCCACCCAAGTTGTACATCTATTATAGCACAAATGTTCTGATTCCACAAGGGGTTTATGAATTTATTAAGATTTCAAATGCTGGATGGTAGGTCAGCAGATTAGTTTAGCGGATACCAAGAAGAGCACTTGGTACGGGAGAGCGGAGAAACCATATGGAATAGAGGCTTTCAGACTCCGCGTGTTAACCCCCCTCAATCCTTCCATCCCATAAGTGCATTCGGGATCGTGGGAAGGTCTTTGACCGGGATCAGCGATCCCGTCTACAAAGACTTATAGCCGCCATCGTTGATGGCGGAAGGAACAGACCGGGTTTAGCGATCATAGCCACAGGTTGAAGATTGCTTCGCTTCGCAAAAAGCGCTCGCTCGCAATGACAGCTGGACCGGGATCAGCGATCCCGGCAATCCTCGTGCATAGGGTTGGCGGGATACAATCTCACCCAACTATGAGTTAAGGAGAAAAAGCAGCAGTAAGGAGGAACTTCCGGGTGTTGATGAGTAGCTTGCCCGGAGTTTCTGTTAAATAAAACAAGCGGTGATTCACTCCCCCGCTTGTTTGGTTACCAATTAGGGATGGTTTATTTTGCAAGCTCGATCCAGGTGGGTTTATTGTAAACAACACTATCATCATAGATGAGACTAAAATCAGAGGTGCCTCCAATTTCCACGTTCCAACCAATCACCTGTCCGACATATGTATTTCCACCGGTACCATTCAATTGAATTGTTGAAGATGGGGCAAGAATCAAACCTTGTAAAACAGAATCTTCGGTGCCGTTAAATGTTACAGGGTTTGGATTATCTGGAGGCAGATAAAGGAGAAGACCTGGGATAGCAGGAGATGCATCGGTTGCATTAGCTGGTGGTGCAGAAATTTCTAAATAAGGTGTTCCATTGACAATAACCTTCCCATTAGGCACATATATGGTAACATCCGTGCCAGTTATTCTATCCCCTCCGTTAATCGTTAGATTACCTGTGATGCAATATAACCCTTTAGCTAGTGTAGCCGGTAGGCTGGAGACATTGTATGCATTCGGCTTACTACAATCGGGGGGTGGCTTGATGAAATACATCGAATCAGGCATTTGCTCTGTTATTTTTTCTGGTGCAGGGTCCCAATTAGCATTTCCTAGATCAAGATCATTACCAAATGCCCCACCATCATGTATAGTTACATTTGGTTGACCGTTCCCTCGTAGGCAACCATTGGAGAAAACTCCACCACCCTGGACAACAATTTCACCATTTCCGTACATAATTCCACCGTCTTGATGACCTTGACAATCCTTGTAATTGAGAGCCACGATGGCGTTTCCGAAGCCAAGTGGTTGGCGTGGTCGGACGCGGGTGACTGAATCCACTTCATTATGTAAAGCCTTGGGGAAGACAAGCTGGAGAAAATTACTCGGTGTAGTAGCGGAGATCTCCACAGTCACATCAATATAGATATCCCCTTTATCACCATACCATGAGTGTGGAGAGCTTCCGCATATGGCAACGACACCATTATGATCGCTCGGATTCGTATCAATGCTGAAATTATTGGCAGAGGCACGGGCTATGGCTGCATTTTCAGCTGCCAGATATGCTGTTTGACCGGGTTTGCCATTACTGCAGTCCCAATTCTTATAGTTTATATGGGAATTCTCCAGAGATATTGCAGCTGCAGCGCCACCTGCCAATGAAGCAGCATCTGCTGTATTCTGTGAATGACGACGGTCAGCCAGCGCCATACCGCCATCGATCGCCAGTGCAACAAAACCCAGAAAGACAACAATACCAATCGCCAGATAGACGATCGCTTGGCCTTTTTCAGAATTTTTATATTTAATTATCATATAGATTTCTCCTCGTAAATCGACTCTTACTAATGACAAACTGGAGCTAAGATAGTATCGTTGATTGTCGCATGGATAGACAAGTCTTGTTTACCTAGAACAGCGCCTAAGAAAGGCGTAGTAAGGGGAAAGTGGGGGTAATTGACAATCACCTGGATAGTATTACCGAAACAGGGCTGACCAGGGGGAGGGTATGATTGACCCATGGGGGGTAATAATCTCGGTGTCACAATAAGGTCAGCTGGATTGGAGATGACCTGCTCAAGGTTATCGCGAACTCGCGACTCAACGAGATCCAGCCGTGTAGGGTTTATTGAGCCATAAGAAGCACCTTCCTGAGCGGCATCGCGCATCGCCAGCCAGGTGAAGAATGCGCGCCCGAGATCAACCGTCCCGGCTAGCAGGGTCATTAAGAGGGTGATGGTTAATGCCAGCTCGACCATGCTTTGACCGCGTTCATCGTGCTTCATTTGGATAAAAATCTTCATTTATTACTCCTTCAACTACTTTGCATAATTAATATATTTCTGATGAATCACCGATAATAAAGTTAGGTTGAAAATAAGATTTCTTTTTATTATTTCGATTGCTCACAATGATGAATGCATTCACCCTTTCCTAAATTATGGTTGTGTGTAATGAGTCGTATTCGACACAGAACAGGTTTGATCGTTCCGCAAATTTCGGTAAAGCAAAGTTACGGTGTAATCTCCAGTTGGAATGTTATTTAGATATGCAAAAGTCAATGTATGAGATCTTCCTGGGGAAAGTTCTCTAGTAGGATCACTGCCAGGCCAATATATATATTTTTCTGGAGGATCACTACCACTACTATCCATCCATACCCTATTTGCGTTCACATCAACCTCAGTTAATTTCGCAGATGGAATAGAGGTAGGCCAGACAATGGCAGAACTTTCCAGAAGAACGTTATCAGTGCTTAAATTGGTTAAAGTCCAACGAAAGCTGGTTAGGTGAAATTCGAATCCACCGCCAGTTACTATACAAAAAGGAGTCGGCGTGACTGTGGGTGTTTGAGTAGTGGTAGGAGTGGGTGTATCCGTTGGTCCGCCAGGCGTTCTTGTAAAGGTTTTAGTGGGGGTCGGAGCCGTAGGAGTTAAGGTTATTGTTGGAGTCTTTGTGGGGTGTTTTGGTGTGTTTGTTGGAGTAGGACCGGTGGTGTTTGTGGGTTTGGGAGTACGAGTCGGAGCTGGGGGAAGGGGTGTGCCAACAACGTCCACATTTACCAGGATGGTACGCGCGTTCTCAGAGTTGATATCAAAACCGTTAAAACCCAAAAATTCAATGATGGGCGAGTAATGTGCAACCAAATGCACACCGATTCGATCACCTACATATTCATCAGAAAGGATTAAATCTTTACCATTAGCATCATCCGGGGGACATGCATTCCTGATATGGGTTGTGTTAGGTCCTCTGTCGTACCAGATAGAAATATCACTCTCATTAATCGGATTCAATATTGCACCGCGTTGAATTGCAGCTAAAATTCCCGTACAATCTGCATAATAAGGGGTTCCATCACCAATATCGCCAGCTGCTGCGCCATACCTGGCGCCTTCACGGGAGGCACCGGTTACAGCGGTGTAAATGAACACCATACGACCAAACTCCATGATTCCATAGGTAATTAATAAGATAAATGGGAAAACCAGGGCAAACTCGACCATGGTCTGCGCATATTCTCTTTTTGATTTGGAAATCTTTATTTCAGGTGTAATCATATTCACAACTCAGCCATTATTTCGGATTTTTGACAAATATTATTCTTAATAATTGATTATTATGCAAAAAATATCTCAAAAATGTATTTTACCTTATAAAACGGAACGGATCGCAATTTGTTACATTGATCATCTTCAATCATACAGCCCAAACCATTAAAAT